>Ga0194131_10000045_pt1 | contig 162882 bp, 155 predicted proteins | sample TA2KigO120mmetaG_FD_148631 | JGI IMG/M metagenome (GOLD analysis project Ga0194131, IMG submission 148631) | Freshwater microbial communities from Lake Tanganyika, Tanzania - TA2015053 Kigoma Offshore 120m | ecosystem: Environmental > Aquatic > Freshwater > Lake | place: Tanzania: Lake...
CCTTCTTCTCGGCAATCTTTTTCGCAAGACCTTCGCTTTCACCCTTGAGTCCCTTGGTCTCTCCATTGAGCGCATCGATGCGATCTTTGAGTCCCTTAGTCTGCTTTTCTAGAGTCTGCTTCTTTTCTGCAATGAGCTCTTGAGCGGAATTGACTGCGGAGTCTTTGACCTCCTTGCGCAGGCGACCCTTTCTCGCTTCAGGTGTCTCGGCTCCGCGTTCAGTGGGTTGCTCTGATCCGTCTGTAGGCTTGCTTGCCCCGTTGTCCTTGGGTTTGTCTGTGGGCTTACTGCCGGCGACCTCTGCGGGTTGCGCCTCTCCCCTGCCCATCGCGGATCGCCAGAGTGCCATGATGGCACCGATCGCTTGGATGGCGGCAATGAGCTTTTCTCCTCCGGTCGCATTGGGGTCCTTGAACGCATCGCCCATGTCATCGAGAGCTCTGCGAGCGACATCCGCTCGCGTTGCGTTCTCAGGCAACTCTCCTTTTGAATCCTTAATCTGTGCAGCTATATCTTTGGCCTCTGCCTTGAGTGCATCTCGCTTATCGAGTAAGGGCTTCATCTGCTGTTCCACCTGAGTAATCTTCTGATCGATATCTGCAGTGTCCTCATTTTTCGCAACCAATGCTGCCCGCTCACCCTTGAGCTGCTGCAGTTGTCCGTTGAGAGGCGCAAGCTCTTGATTGACCTCGCCAATCTTATTGTTGACATCGACCATTTGCGTACGCAGATCTGCGACGCGCCTGACTGCTTCGGGAGCCCCTGCGGGCACCTGATCATCTGCGGAGACTGAAGGAGCAGCATTTGGTTTGACGATTCCCCTCTCTACTGCCAAACGATCTTGCTCATTATGCAGCTTGTCATACATATCGTTTTCTTCCTGCGAAAATTGAGAGGCGTTTTTGTCCAAAACTGCCTTGCCCTCCGGGGAAAGTGATTTATTTAGTTTTATGAGCTTTCCAGTATCATTCTCAGCAATCATCTGTATTTTAATACGAATATCATTCGGACTCAGCTGCGCGAGCTCTTCCACTATTTTTGGCCCAGCCTTGTCGTAGATCTCCTTCTCCTTGGGAGAGAGGACTTTATATGAGTCCATAAGAACGCGCGCCTGTTCCGGATCCAGACTCTCGATTGCAGCCATCACCGCCTTCATTTTTTCGGGTGACAGATTGGCATAACGCTCACCAAAGTGATTTTTTGCCTCCTGAATCGCTGGAGGAAGTTCCTTAGATGCCTCTACCCCTTTCCTACCCCCATCATTGGTTTTTTCACCAGCCCCTTCGACCTTGTCACCCCCAGCGGCACCGGATACTTCTGTCGCTTTATTATCCGGAGTATCTGTTTCCGAAGAAGAAATTTTATGGCCATCGATTGATGTACTACCCTCCGCCTCGCCCTTGCCACCCTCTTGCGTATAGCGAAGACGAATGCCGTTGAGAAGATGGGAAATTTGAGAAGGACTCGTTTGCATTCCCATCTCCAAGGGTTTTCCGTTTTCATCCTGTCTCTCGACAATATTGATGGACCGCGCCGCAAAGAGCGCGACAGCGCGGAATTCCGTTGCCATATTCGCACTGGTGCTTAGGAATGTTTTTCCGTCCTTATCCTGCCGTACATTAGCCTTCTCCATGAAACGTCCGATGACCGTTTTTTGGGCATCTTTTGGCATATCCTTGAACAGTTGTCGAAGCTCTTCGGTACCACGCGCATCTGTCCGCCAAGACTCTTCTCCGGGCTTCTCCTGAAAGGATTCCGTGATAAACGACCCGGAACTCACTTGCGCATCGAAACGCTGTTGAGTTTTCTTTGGATCGGCCTCTGTGGAGAATGCCGTCGTTATTTCTTCCAAGGCTTCTTCCACGTGCCGCACCTGCTCCTCAAGAGGCATGTCGTCGCAGCAAACGAGCTCCTCGAGGTCAATTGTCACCTCATGATTGCTAATTTCAATCGTTTGGTTACCGCGTCTTACATCACCGGACCCGGTTGCTGGATTATAGGAGGTAGCATCGTACCCGATCTTACTGATGAGATTGAGCGTGCCTGCAGTCGCCCTACATTTCAAAACTATATCCTCTCGTGCTCTATTGCCACTCTGCGTGCCCGTCACCTTTTCAAAGCGACCAGTCAAGATCGTCTCCGGCACGGGGGAGTTTTTGGCGTTTGGGAGTTTGCTCAGCGCTTCCTTGGCGCTATCCAGTGATTGATTAATCTTGGTGTTGAGTTGATCAATGGTCTTTTCGCCAGATTCCGCCCCCTTCTCCGGTTGTCCATTCGGCGCTTTGCTTTCATTGGGATAGTTTCCCAGTTGCTCACGCCGGTTGCGCTGCTGGGCTATTTCGGTGTCCAGTGTGCTCTGACGGTCGACATTGGTAACCAGATCATCCGCCCGCAGATAGCCCTGTTCGCTATTTGCAGCCGTGATGTACGCATCGATCGCAGCGGTGATTGCCTGAGTATTTTCGGGCGTATACCCTTCCATTTCGGCCTTTGCCTCGGCATCGCGCACGGCCTGCAGGAGTTGCTCTGTCTTCCCCTGCATTTCCGCCATGATGACCTGTCGATTTTCCGGGGGGTCTGCCCTTCCCCCTTCAGCCATTTGATCATCCGTCACCTTTTTTTCGGCACTATCATCAGCTGGTCCTACGGGTGCGGGAGCCTCGGGGGCAGGAGCCTCAGGCTGGGGTTCCTCCCCACCTTGAGCCATTTGATCATCCGTCACCCCTTTTTCAGCACTATCATCAGCTGGTCCTACGGGTGCGGGAGCCTCGGGGGCAGGAGCCTCAGGCTGGGGTTCCTCCCCACCTTGAGCCATTTGATCATCCGTCACCCCTTTTTCAGCACTATCATCAGCTGGTCCTACGGGTGCGGGAGCCTCGGGGGCAGGAGCCTCTGGCTTGGCTGCCTCCTCTTTTGCTGCGACTGCAGCATCTTGTGCGGCCTCAGCCCGAATCTTTGCCCGCATCTCCGCGTTGCCACGCGGCTTTCTGGCCTTAGCCTCTGGGGCATTTTTCACTTCTCCAGCGGGGGGCACTGTGTCCACTGGCGTCTTTTGGCTTGCATCTGCTGTTTCGCCCATATCTTCAAGAACCTTGCCGAGGTTTCCTGAGCGCACATCCATCTGAGTTTTTGCTCCGTCTTGCATCCCCTGAGAGGAACCATCGCCATCTGGGGGTAGAAGAGCCTCTCCTATCTGTTCGTTATTAGATGTGGGTGTATCACCGGCAACCTCAGACGACATCCGGCACAGTCGTGCTTCTCCCAGAACTCGGAAATTGTAATGTTTGTTCTTCATAGAAATTAAGAAAAGAGAGATTCCATTTGTCGAAGCTTCACTGCCTCCTCTGCCTGAGACTTGATCTCAGCAGATCGCATTGCCTCCTTTTTGTGCGCCTTCTTTGCGGTCTTCAGCTGCTTTATGTGCGTGGCCGCCGCGCGATCAAACTCTGTATAGGCTTTGTTGTAGCGCTCGACGCGCTTCGCTCTGTCTTCCTTGCTCTCGTCTTTGTACTTCTCCGCAAGGTGAGGAATAGTGTCGCTACAGAGCTCTGGCTCTATGCCCCGCATGATGCTGTCATACAGCTCCTGCCCTGGATTGCGAGCGGTCACCGTCGCCTGTGCGGAAGTAGTCGTCATGGATGTTTGTGAAATCTCTCTATTGTACAGGAAAATAGGCATTTCTCATAGGTATTCTGCGCAGCAGGAATCACCGCAGCAGAAGGCCATTTGCCCCCTACCTGCTACCTGCTACCTGCTACCTGCTACCTCCTACTTTCTGCCTCCTACCTCCTACTTTCTCCTTCCTACTTTCCCTCTTTCTTCAGCATCCCCACTTGTTGCGTGAGCCCCTTGAGCCACTGCGCTTCTGAGTCTCCTGTTTCCTTCTTGAGCTCTCCAAAATGGATGCGGAGCTGCTGCCCGGAAATCCTCCACTGCGGGTGCTTACTCACAAGCTGCATGATTTCTTTTGCGGTCACGCGGGCACCCAGGGTCATCACCGCCTCCTCTCTGTTTGCTCCAGACTCCATCTTGATACGGTGCACACCGGCCGAGCGACAGGCGATTTTGAGGCGGAGAATGGCAAAGAGATTCTCCACCTGCTTCGGCATCTTGCCGTACTCCTCCGTGAGATCCTTCTCGAACTCGGAGAGAATGGTCGTCGTCTCACTCCCCGCGAGCTTTTGGTACACGGAGATCCTCTCCCCTTCATCGGGGATGTAAAACGACGGGAGGAGGGCTGTGACAGGCAAAAGAATTTCGATATTCACCTCCTGCTCGGCATCGGCAGTGCCGCCCGCCTTGAGCTCCTCCACCGCACTTTTCAGCATGCGTAGGTAATGCGAAACACCGACGGTCTGGAGCGCGCCCGACTGCTCCGCCCCGAGGATCTCCCCTGCACCACGGATCTCGAGATCGCGCATGGCAACCTGGAACCCGCTTCCCAGCTCACAGGCTTCAACGATGGCCCGGAGACGCTTCTTGGCGTCCTCGTGGAGCTTCTGGCCGTGGTAGAGGAAGTACGCGTACGCCTGCAATTTGCTACGACCAACGCGACCACGGAGCTGGTAGAGCTGGGCGAGACCAAATCGCTCGGCCTCGTTGACGATCAGCGTATTGGCTCGCGGGAGGTCGATACCGTTTTCGATGATCGTCGAGCTCACGAGCACATCAAATTCGCCATTCTTGAAGGCCAGGATGCGTTCTTCGAGGACGTCAGGCTTGAGCTGGCCATGCCCCACCACAAACCGCGCCTTGGGCACGAGAAGCCTCAGCTTGTCGGCAAACGCATCGATCGTCTCCACACGATTGTGGAGGACGTAGATCTGCCCCTCACGCTTGAGCTCGGTCATGATCGCCTCACGCATCAGCACATCGCTAAATTTACGAACTTCGGTGATGATGGGGAGTCGCCCGGGCGGCGGCGTGGTGATCGTGGTGATGTCACGGAGCTTGTGGAGGCCGAGATTGAGCGTGCGCGGAATGGGAGTCGCTGTGAGAGTGAGGATGTCGACATTGGCGCGCATCTCTTTGAACTTCTCCTTCTGCTTCACACCAAACCTCTGCTCTTCGTCGATGATGAGCAGGCCGAGATTGAGGAAGTGCACGTCGTCTTGCAGCAGCCTGTGCGTGCCGATGACGATGTCGAGATCGCCCTTGCGAAGCTTCTCGAGCGTAGCGCGTTGTTCCGCAGCCGAGCGGAACCGGGAGAGCATGTCGATGCGCACGGGAAACCCCTGCATGCGCTTGCGGAAGGAATCGAAGTGCTGTTGCGCGAGGATGGTAATCGGCGCGAGGACGGCCACCTGCTTGCCGTCCTGGACGGCCTTGAAGGCGCTGCGCATCGCCACCTCAGTCTTCCCAAAGCCCACGTCACCGCACACCAAACGATCCATGGGGTGCACATCCTCCATGTCGCGCTTGATATCCTCGATGGCCTTGAGCTGTCCTGGCGTCTCTTGGTACGGGAATGCCTCTTCGAACTTCTTCATCACATCCGTATCGAGACCGTAGGAGTGGCCGCGGGCCTTGGCTCTGAGCGCGTAGATCTTCAGGAGCTCCCCAGCGATCTTCTGCGTTTCCTCTTTGAGCCTGCCCTGGATCTTCTTCCAGTCGCTCGTACCAAGGCGCGTGAGCACCGGCTCGTTCCCCTCTTCGTAGACGTACTTGCTGAGCTTGTCCGCCTGATCCACCGGCACGAAGAGCTTGTCCCCCTCGGCGTAGGTCAATTCCAGATACTCCCGCACGGTCTCATCCACCTCCTTCTCCGTCATGCCCTCGAAGTGTCCAATCCCGTGCTCCATATGCACGACAAAGTCCCCCGGGACGAGGGAGGTGATGAAGTCGAGCGCGAGTTTTTGGACCGAGCGCTCGCGCCCTGCTTTGCGCAGGGAAAAGATTTCGCGATCGGTGAGGAGGGCAATCTTGAGATCGGGATTTTGGAGGGAGTGCGGGAGGAGATCATTGACCTCGGCGGGAACGAGCGTGATGGCCCCCGGCCTGCGTTCGAGTCCTTTGGTGAACGGCACTTTTTCCTCAGTGCAGATGCCGGAGAGCTCGTCGATGCGCTTCGTGACGACGAAGAGCGTCCACTCCTGCGCGAGCTTATCGCGGACATCGTTGAGGAAGTCGGTGAGGGTGTAGAACTTCAAGACGGAGAGGTAGCGCAGGTGCACGTGATGTTCGGCCCCCTCGGGAAAAGGGGTGAAACGCAAGGTGTGAACATCTTCGAGATCTTCGATGTCATCCTGGTCGTCGATGAGGAGAAGATGCGATGATGGAACCTGCCCACTGAGCGGCGCCATGCGCTCGTAGACGATGGGCCAGATGGCAACGGACTCTGTGGGGGCGACGGCAACCGAGGGGTCGTCCGCTCGTAGCGTGTGGATGCTCTCGATGCGATCGAACTCCAAGGTAATCCGGTATGGGTGAAACTCCTGCACGGGGTAGATTTCGAAGACGTCCCCCACTCTGCGGTACTGCCCCGGTGTAAGGAACCGATCCTCGCCGTGCACGTACCCCATGGCAATGAGGGCTTCGATACTTGCTGTGAAATCCACGGTGCTACCTACAGAAAACTGCAGTGCGCCGCTCTCCAGGTCTGTAAACGACGGAAAGTGTGCTTGCCAGACATCGCGCGGGACCAGGGAAATGGCAGCGGCTCCGTCGCGCATGGAGAGGAGGAATGTCCGGAGCGCCTCGGGGATGATTTCGCCGTTCTCGTTTTCCGTAAGGTGCATCCTCCGCGTCACAACTCCAAAGAAGCGCAACCAGTGCTCGAGAGATTCGGCATACGCCTCATCCTCTGTGACGAGAAACGCAGGCTGGTTCCTGTGCCGCAAAACTGCAGCCGCAAGAAGCGCCTTGGCAGTCTCGTTGGAGGCGCCGCTGAGCACGAGCGTTCCTCTCGCGTGCAGGGCATCAGCGAGGTCTCGGTGCGTCTTTTCCCCAAGAAATAAAAGTGGGTCCACAGGAGAGTGATGTACAAATGGGATTTCAGGCTTCAAAACAGCCTTCCCTCGGCAGGGAAACGTGTCTACAGGATGATGATCGGTGGCTTGTACTCATGGCCATCACAAGCCCTTTCTCTGTCGCTAGCATAGCAGTGCACACATCAAGATTCAATCCTTCTGCAAGAGAAAATGCTGCCACCTACTCCTCTTGCAGCCGAAGCGGCATGATGAGGTGACTAAATCCCTCAACGCCAGGAATAGTGAAGAGTGCAGGGTGCTGACTATCCGTGATGCGCATCTCCACCTCGCCCCCGGGGATGTGCCCGAGGAAGTCGAGGAGGTAACTCGAACTGAGGGCAATTTTATTATCTGCCCCGGAGACCACTGCCCCGAGTGTGGCCTCGTCTCGGCCAGACTGGGTAGTAGGTGTAGTGATGCGAATGCCTTCTTTGGTGATGTGGAAGGTAAGGTTGTTATTCGTCTCCTTTGCGAAGTAGTGCATGCGCCGGATTGTTGGGAGTAACTCCGAAACGGGAATGGTGACAGTGGTTTTGGGGGCTTTGGGGATGATTTGTTCGTAATCAGGAAACTTCCCATCAATCAGGCGGGAGAGAAGGGTGGTAGACCCTGTGGTGATCTCGATTTGTTGGCTACTGAGGGCAACCTCAACATGCGCCGCGGAGGACTTTTTTTCTTGCTTCTCACCCTCATCACCTGCCCCCTTCGTCTTCCCAGAGCTTTTCTCTTTTTGACTACCGACGATGGCCTGCAACTCATCGAATACTTTTTTGGGAATGATGCAGGAAACATCCACACTGCTGTCGACGGGGAGTTTGTACTCCGAGAGACGATAGCTGTCTGTGGCCACAAAGATGAGTTTTCCTTTTTGTGAACGAACATACACACCGGCGAGAACAGGGCGTAATGTTGTTGTTGCCGCAGCGAATGTAACGGAGTGCAAAGCATGGAGAAGAGGATCTGCCACAAGGGGGAAGCTTGTCTCTTTTTTTATAGAAGTGATCGTGGGATACTCTGCAGCCGCCTCACCAGAAATCAGTGTTTTGGCCTTCTTTGAAGTACAACGCAATTGCGTGCCCTCACTTGTCTCAAGGAGAACCTCTGCATCAGTGTTGTACTGAGCGAAGTTGAGAAATGCTTTTGCAGGAATAGTAATAGCCCCTTCATTTTCTACATCGGCCGGGAAGTGCGTCATGATGCTCAGTTCCAAATCCGTTGCGCTGCAGGTGCAACGCTTGCCCTCAACATGTAGTAAAATATTTCCAAGAATAGGAAGTGCTTGTTGATTGCTGATTGCACGACTCACAAGATGGAGTGCTTGCTGGAGATCGGTGGTTTTACACAGAAGCTTCATGTGTACGTATAAGTATAAAAGAAATATATAGTATATTCGTCATAGTAGTAGCACCTTGTTTTTCCTCAACATTTTCAGTCTCATCTCGTGGAGAACAGGAGCGAACAACAGGAGAAGGGGTGGTGAATGAGGAGAAAGTGGCTTACGGGAGCGCCAAGGGCTTATTGTGGGGGCTGTGGAGGGGGTGTGGAAAACTTGTGAAGAACTTCGAGAGGATGGCAGAACTCCATAGTATTAACTTTTTGGCTTCATAGAGAGCAAAGAGCCCATAGCTCTGGAGAAGGACGCCAAACCCCCCACAAACGTTATCCACCTGTTCCCCCAATCATTGTGGATAACTTTTTTATACAAAAGGGGCATTTCCAACCCTTTATGTACTGATCGCGGAACGAAAATTTGAGCGCTTGGATGCAGCATTGGTCGTCGTGCGGTTCTTGCGCACATGCATCTCCCCCCCCTTCATCGTCACGAAGCTTCCGTCGGGCACATCAGTCCCCACAACCACGGCGGAGCTCACAAAACTGCCAGCCCCAATGTTCACACCGGGTTGGAGACTCACATGGATACCGAGCCGGCATCCATCCCCCACAATACATCCCAACTTTGTGAGACCTGTATCGATCCGATCGCCATCAAACGCCGAAGAGATCATTCCTTCATCGAGCCGCAGGTTCCCGGTGATGCACCCGCCGCCAAACGAAACGTTGTTACCGACCACGCTTTCTCCAAGGTAGGTCATATGTGTCCAGACATCGTGCCCGAGCACCGACCCCTTCACTTCCGTTCCATAACCGATGACACAGTTGTTGCCGATGCTTGAGGCGCGCACGAGGGCGTTATTGCCCACGATCGTTCCTGAGCCAATGACACAGGGGCCAACGATAGTCGCGTGGGGCAGAATCCGTACTCCATCACCCAAAACAACGTTGCCATCAACGACGGCGCTGGGGTGGATAGAGACATTTTCTCCCACAAAAGGTCGCTCAATGCCCAAAAGCAACGTCTCGAGGAGCGGCACCATGTGCCAGGGGTACTTCACCGCGCGCCACACCCCTTCGTACGGTGCTGCAGCGTAGCGCTTCGTGGCAAAGAGCTCTGCGAGTGCGAGCTCATACCCATCATCACGCTTGGGGCGAACGTGTTTCAGAGAGGCCAGGAGTGATCGGGGGTCGTTGTGCACATGCGCAACAATGGTGACGAGCTTGCTCGGCTCCGACCCTGGCTTCGGCTTTTCTACAATGCCGGAGATGCGAGCCCCCTTCATCGTGAGGTACCCGCCCGGGAAGTACGCCTTCATCTTCTTAGCGAGGACTGCGCCATCACCCTTCTTCGCTTTTTGCATGACGAGTGCATACGCCTCAGAGTCGACGACATCGTTTCCACTGACGATCAATACCGGCTCGTCTGCACGGATTTTCGGGAGAGCGACGAGGAGCGCGCCCCGCATACCGAGATCTAGATCTTTTTGCAGGACGCCCGTAAGCCCCGTCAGGTGCTTCGCTTCTGTGAGATTGTGCGCGCCACCGACGAGCGTGATGTGCTTGAGGCCCGCCGCGCGGAGGCGATCGATCTGATGTTCAAGGAGTGTCTTCCCACAGATCGGAAACAAGGTTTTCTCATTGAGGGGCCAGAACCGCCGACTGCGGCCGGCGAGGAGAAGGAGAGCCTGCATGAATCCTGTACACGGTAGCGGAAGATCATGATCTTCCGCTACCGGAGAACAAGGGAGATTTCCCCTTCCTGGTCCGTTCGCAGGATCGCGATTCCGTGTGCGCTGAGCCGATCGAGCACACTGCGGTGTGGGTGCCCAAAGCGATTGCCGTCGCCTACAGAGATCACAGCTATGGAGGGTTCTGCAGCGAGGAGGAACCCCGTCGAGGTCGATGTTTTACTTCCATGGTGCGCTGTTTTCAGCACGGATGAGCGCACATCTGCACCCGACCGGAGGATTGCCCTCTCCGAAAGCTCTTCGATGTCCCCTGTAAGGAGGATCGCGCCGCTATGAAAGAGTGCGCGCAGGACCACCGAGGTGTTATTGGTATCTGGTGTTTGTGAGCCATGTACGTCTCGAGGTGGCCAGACGACGTCCAAGATGAGCCCATCGGAGAACGCGAGGTCCTTCTGAGGATCTGCGAGAATGACAGGAATTCCTTGTGCAGAGAGGAGTGTGAGAAATTTACGGTACTGCAGCTTATCTGTTTGTATCCCGCTCATGAGCACTCCTCCAACGCGGTAGCGTTTCAGCACCTCGGAGAGTGCACCGATGTGATCGAGATCCGGATGCGTGAGGACGAGGAGATCGATCGTGCGGTCAAAAAATGACATGTGCCTGCCGATGCCCTCAAGGGCGGAATGGTCAGGGCCGCCATCGATGAGAATCTGCTTTCCCGATGGCGATAGGAGAAGCGTTGCGTCCCCCTGCCCCACATCGAGGAAGTGGGCACGGAGAGTGCCGTCGGCCATACGTTCGCTGTCGCGCACAAGCAGAACCGCTGCGCAGGCAACGCAGAGAAACGGCGCGAACCATATTCGAAGCAACTGCAGTGTAGGCATCCTCCAATCCTAGGCTTCCTCTTGCGAAAAATCAGGTGTACGTACGTACAGCCTTCCACGCACTCGTTGCACGCTTACGCGCGCGACCGCTTCGACCGCTTCCACCCGATGAGGGCGCCGATACAAGAAGATCCAGCGGCGAAGAGGCCGATGCCTGTCTTCGAGAGATTGTCCTTCCGCGCGATGATCGAGTGCCCTTGGACCATGTGTGGGATGCTCCCCTGGACCATGCTGGTCAACGGGGGAAGTGCGGGTACAGGGAGGGGCATCGGTGGCACAGGCGGAGCGGTGGGCGCTCCCACAGGCACGTTGCCTGGAAGCGTCACAGTGCTAAACACGCCGGTCGATACTGCGCCGTAGACGTTAACGACGTTGAGGGAAATGCCGAGCGATCCGGGCTGCGCCCCCTTGATCTCGATGCCGCCGATGTCCATAGGCACCGGCTCGGGATCGCTATAGGTCAGTCCACCATCGAGGGTCTGACGGACCACGTAGTAGGCGATGTCTCCGCGCGACAGATCGGGATCCCACTGTGCAAGAACTGTGTAGGTCTTCCCGCCAGTTTCAGGTGTTGCTTGCAGGCGGAAGCCCATGACGTCTTTGGCGAAAGCAGGGTTGTACACAGCGGGCGGAGCCTGAGGTGCATCCCCCAGCTCGTGCCCGGCAAACGTCGCCGACCGGTCCGTTGCATGAAGAGGCTCGCCTGCAGTGCTCTGCAGTGGCTCACTCAGTATCACGCGGTACGTGCTCCCCCTTTGCTGGGGTGCCGTTTCGAGCACCATAATTTTATCGCTGATCAGTAGTTGCGTAATGTGCAGATTGCCACCCAGGCCCTCGATCCGAAGCGCCCCTGGAGCGGATGTCTCGTCGATCATGACCTCCGCCGAGAAGGTCAACTTCACCTGCGTAGGCGACAACGCCTCTGCGGAGAGAAGGTGCACATACCCGTCCGATGGAGGCGCGGTGAGCATGGGTACCGAGGGATTCACATTCGTCACCGTCGGTGTCGGAGGGAGTGTGAGCACGGGTGGTGCTATGGAAGTGGGGGATGACGATGCAGGCGCTACGGGCGAGCTCGGCGCGCGTGGCGTGACCGGCGGCAGGGCCACGGGCGTCGGGGTTGGCGTTACGCCGTTTTGTCCGAAGACGCCGAGTTCCTCCAGCGTCGGCAGCTTGATATCGATTACTGGAGCAACAAACCCTAGCGAGGAAGAGGAAGCAGCAGCGGCAGAGCTTGCAACAGGCTGTACCGGTTTGGGCGTAGGTGTGGGTGCAGGTGCCTGCGCCGCAAGATCAATCCGAATCTCCTCCATGAATGAGTCACTCTCTTCACCAACGGAGTTGACTCCGAGTACGGTAATGAAGAGGAAGGATTGCTTAGGGGGGTCGGTGAAGGTGAACTCCGTCACTGCGCCATTCGTCTCCTCAAAATCGTCGTAGAGCCCCTCACTTTCCAAGATGGAATCCGCACTGTAGTACAGTCGATAGAGGACAATGTCCGCGCCTGGTAGTGGGTCCCATCGCACGACGACCTTTCCATCGGGCATTGCTTCTCCGGAGAGATTGGTCACGGGCCCCGGCGCTGCGGCTACGCAGAGGATGGGGAGCGCAAAACTACAGAGCGCGGCAGAGAGTCGAGTGCGGATTGTCATGGGTGTTTCTTTCTATTCTATCAGATTTGGCTGTGTTCGGCAATGTTCCCCTCTTCTCTTTAATGCATCAAGACAGTCATTTGCTCCCATTCGGCACAGCAGAAGATCGCGAAATTCATCGGCCCGCAGTCAGGAAAGTATTGGCACCCTATGCAAAATAGTCACGGCATCCCTACCGTTTTTGTCGGCAAGAATATCGTGTGAATCCTCACAGCAAACATAAAGACAGTCATCGCGATGCTTGCTGCAACCAATCCGATCACCGTTGGGATTTCACTGGTGAGGAGCGGCACCGCTTTCCACAGTCCCACTCCAAGCACGCAAGCAAACAGGAAAATTTTCAGGAGAGCTTGTGCGAAGATGTGCGCGGCCATCGTTCGCGATGCTCTAACCATCAGCGTGATTGTCAGAAGAACATGAACGATATTGCTGGTGGTCGTCGCGCCGATGTACCCATAAGAAGGAATCAGCAAACCATTGAGGCCTATGGATAGGACCGCGGCCGATCCCAATATCTTCACGAGCGGTTTGCTCTGTCCGCGGTTTAAAAGCACATAGAAGCCGTACTGTACGAGACCGTTGAGGAATATCGGTAGCGCCATGAGCCGTAGCGCCGTGTCCGATCCAGGCTTTCCCGGTGTGCTGAGGTAGGCATCTGTCGTGAGGAGCTCTATGAGCGGGCGTGCCCACAAAGCACTGAAGAGTGCAGCGATAGCTCCCAGTAGCAGAAGGACGATCAATGTTTTTCCGAGAAGCTCGCGGGTGTCTTCGCCTCTGGCGTCACGCTCGCTTAGGGTGGGGAGGACAGAGTTTAGGAGGAACGTCGGAATGACGTAGCCCATCTCCACCATCCTGAGCACAAATCCGTACTCCGCATTTTGAATCTCGAAATCCGGCCGCAGGAGCGCGATCATCGTCACATCGATCTGGCGATAGAGCGCCATGCAAAGGAACGCAACGCCGAAGGGCACGGATTGCCGCAGGACGGATCGGATGACTGCAGGGTCTCGACGCCACTGTATGCGCTCGAGGCGGCTCGAGGCGGCAAGTGAGATGAGCAGCAGCACGAAAGCGCCAAGGCCGCCGATGAAGAGGAAGACATTGAGCAGTCTGACATCGCTACTTCCCCGAACGCCTGCGACGATGAAGAGCGCGATGAGTCCGGTCGTGATGATGCGCTGCGTGACCTCTGCGAGAAACACGTACTGCATCTTGTGGTGGACTTGAAACACTGTCCGAAGGATTCCTGCGAGGAGCGTGAAGAGCGGAACGAGCGCGGCGACCGTGACCGAGAGCGGCAGTGGTGTCCCTTGCCATTGCGGCAGAAGCCAGACGAGTGCGAGAGCTAGCGTGAGTGAGAACAGGAGAATCACCGAGCGGATGATGATGAGTGCGCAGAGTACGGCGGAGCGGTCTTTTGCTCGCGCCATCTCGCGCACACCGACCGCATACAAACCAAAGTCAGCGAGGATGCCAAAGAGCTGGAGAAATCCGTACGCAGAGTTGTAGTTGCCGGCGAGCTCTTTACTGAGGCCGATCGCCACAAACTTCACCGTCAGAATCGAAAGCGCAGCCATGACTACCTGGCTGCTGAGTTGCCACAAGGTGGAAGAAGCGATTTGTCGGGAAGGCATCAGGAGGATTGTAGAGAAAGAAGCATAAACGCATAAAATTATAAAGAAACATAAATTACATTTGTCAAATTCCTTGAACAGGGTACAATGCGCAGCGATGGGTCTCCCCTTCACCCACCTCACATCGACAAAACAGCTCTCGCGGAGTGATACGGATGCTATTGTAGGAGTTGCTCAGGATATGGAAGGGATTCTCAAAAAAGGGGGTTGCGATCTCCTTCGCGGGAAGATTCTCGGGAGCCTTTTCTATGAGCCGAGCACGCGCACGCGCTTGAGCTTTGAGTCCGCCATGCAGCGCCTTGGTGGAGACATCGTCACTGCAGATGGCATTCAGTTCAGCTCGCTCTATAAGGGCGAGTCCATCGAGGACACTATCGTTGTTGCGTCGCAGTACTGCGACATCATCGCCATGCGCCATCCGGAAGTGGGCAGCGCTGACCGAGCTGCTGCGGTCTCTCTGGTGCCTTTCATCAACGCAGGGGATGGCCCAGGGCAACACCCTACGCAGGCGCTCCTCGATCTCTTCACCATTCAAAAGGAGTGCGGGAAGATTGACGGACTCAAGGTGGCCATGGTCGGGGATCTGCGGTTCGGGCGCACGGTGCACTCCCTCAGCTTCCTCCTCGGGCTCTATGACAAGATCACGCTGGTCTTCGTCTCGCCCAAAGAGCTCACGATGCCTGAGAAGGTGATCACCTTCTGCAAGGAGAAGGGCATCGCGTTTTCCGAAGAGCGCGCACTCGATGCCGCGCTCACGGCAGACGTCCTCTACATGACGCGCATCCAGGAAGAGCGCTTCACTGACCATAGCGAGTACGAGCGTCTCAAGAGCGTGTACACACTCAAGGCCGCCCACCTCAAAGGAAAGCGTACGGTGATCATGCACCCCCTCCCCCGCGTCACCGAGATCGCTACCGACGTCGACGCACTTCCCAATGCCGCTTACTTCCGCCAAGTCCGAAACGGCGTCCCCGTCCGCATGGCACTTCTCGCGATGCTTCTCGGAAAATTATGAAAAAAAAGGATTTTTTTAAAATTGTTTTAAAAGACTACAAGCTTGTGGGCGCGGTGGCGCCTAGCTCCTCGTATGCGGTTCGCCGAATTATGCACGCCTTAAAGCCGAACGTAAAGTATATTATTGAATACGGCGCCGGCGATGGAGTGGTTACTAAAGCCCTTTTAAATGCCTTACCTGCCGACGGCAAGCTTGTTGCAATTGAGCTGCAAAAAGATTGCGCTGAGCTTTTGGAAAAGATCAGTGATTCGCGTCTGAAAGTGATAAACGAAGATGTGATTACTGTTTCAAAAAAATTTTCTCAACTCAAACTGCCGCGCATTGACGCTATTGTCTCCGGCATTCCTTTTTCATTTTTAAAACCAGAAGAAAGAGAAGAGTTAATTTCAGCCAGTCACGAAGCGCTGGTTGAGGGCGGACAATTTATCGGCTATCAGGCCACTCCTTATCTCCATCGGTCTCTGCGTAAGCGCTTTTCGAAAGTAAAAGCGATATTTGAAGCGAGAAACCTCCCGCCATACTTTATTACGGTGGCAGAGAAGTAATTTTTTAAAAAAGTAAGATATAAAATATGGAAATGATAAAAGTTTCATCAATTTTAATCGGCGTAGCTGATCTCAATAAATCAAAACCATTCTATGAAGAAATTCTTGGAATGACTTTTGATGAATTTCGTCCACCATTTGCTTCCGCAAAACTTGGTGAAGTTGAATTTAACATTGAAGAAGACGCGAGTTATAGAGCAAAAGATTGGGCCAAAAAATACATCGGCGGACGGATTCTTTTCCTTATCCCGGTCACACTGATGTCCCGTATGCTCGGTGTCGTTTTTCTTGTCTTGGCGGTCAAAGACTTCTTTCCATCGGCACGACTGCGCATGCGGCCGACGACGTGGATTCTGGTCTCCGGCGAAGCAGTCAACGGGCTTCTTGGCGGTATTCTCGGAAACGCCGCCATCATGCGCGGGCAAGTGCTGCTCGCACTCGGTCTTTCAAAAGCGGAGTTCGTTGGCACGTCCACCACCATCGCGCTGCCGATGAACATCGGAAAGAGTTCCGCATACGTCACGCAGATCGAGTGGTCGCAGGATCTCATCATCCTTTTCATTGCCGGTATTCCTCTCATGCTCCTCGGTGTCCGGATCGGCAAACAATTTCTTTCGTACGTCAGCACGCATGCGTTTGAGTCCTGCCAGCGCGTGATCATTCTCATCGGTGCTGCACGCTTTCTGCTATTCTAAGTTTCATGACGTGCGCAGTACAAACCTTTGGCCATCACTGGTGGAGTGGACGGGAATCGAACCCGCACACCAAGGTCTCAAGTCTCAGTGTAACCACCAGGTACCACCCCCCAAATGACGGCTGTACGATCGTACACCCAATAAAAGGCCTTTTACAAGCTTTTATTGACATTTGTAAGCAAAAAATGTACCCTGTGATCGAGGTCTCAAGTCTCGGTGTAATCCGACGGGTCTCGGATGCCGCCCATCATAGGAGCGGCTTTTTTTGTACCGTTTTATGTCCCCCATAATCACCTTCCCCGGCCTCATCGATTGTCACGTACATTTTCGTGAGCCTGGGCTTACACACAAAGGAGATATGGCATCCGAGTCTGCAGCCGCCGTTGCCGGTGGGGTACTCACGGTGTGCGAGATGCCAAACACCATTCCCTCAACAACGAGTGTGGATGCATTGGCGGATAAAGTGAGGCGGGCAGGGAAATTGAGGAATGCAGGAATGCAGGAATGCAGGATGTTCTTTTTCATGGGGGCTACCGAGAAGCGGCATCTCCTTGCCCTTCGCGATGTATGGCGCGGCACCTCTCCTACATTGCAAGAGCTCAGAAAAAGCTGCTGCGGTTTAAAAGTGTACTTCGATCACTCCACCGGCAATCAGGGGGCAGATCTCGAGACTATCACCGAAGCATTCCGGTTATGTGGAGAACTGGGCGTTCCTCTTGTGGCGCACTGTGAAGATGCAGGGATGAATGACGTAGCAAAGAAATCCGTAGCGGAGGCTCATAAACCTCCGCTACAGGCCTCATCCCATTCAAAAATGCGGCCACCAGAATCCGAAGTCGCCGCCATCAGACAGGCAATCAATCTTGCGCGGGCACATCGTACGAAGTTCCATGTCGCGCATCTTTCCACAGCAGGAGGACTGCAGCTGGTGCGTGAAGCAAAGAGCGAAGGATTATCTGTGACGTGCGAGGTTGCACCACATCATTTGTTCCTGACGATCGACGATTACAAAACGCTTGGTGCCCTCGGAAAGATGAATCCCCCATTACGCTCAAAAGAAGATCAGGATGCGCTCTGGGCAGGCATCGCGGATGGTACTGTCGACTGCATTGCTACCGATCATGCACCACACACATTGGAAGAGAAGCAGTCCGGTGATCCACTACAGGCGCCCAGTGGCGTACCAGGTGTAGAGACGATGCTGCCACTACTTCTGACAGTGGTTGCGGGAAGATGGCCAAACCCGAGAAAGCTGACAGCTGTCAGCTGTCAGCTGTCAGCTTCTGATATCGTTCGGCTCTGTTTCGAAAATCCCAATCGGATCTTTGGGCTGGGTCTTCACAAAGAAGATCGCACCATTACCGTTGATCTCGATAAGGAATGGATTGTCGAAGCTCAAAATCTCCACAGCAAATGCGGCTGGACACCGTATGAGGGGTGGAGGGTCCAGGGCAAAGTGGTAATATGACGGTGCACATGAATATCGTGTCCGCAAAGTTTTGGCGGCTGATTACAGGGCTTCTGATCGGAGCTCTTCTCGATGTCGTAGCGCTTTGGATTTTAGGCGAAAGCAAAACCTTCTCAGGAATTCCATCTTCTCTGCAATGGGCAGAATCATTGCTCATGCCTCCACTAGCCATCGCGGCACTTTTTGATACATTTCCAAATCCCCCAGGCCTATTGGGGGATCTTATAAATAGCGTCGCCCTTTTTTTGGTGTTTGGACTCTATCCAATCGCATTGGCAATAATGTTTGCTCTTCCGTGGGAAGAGAAAAGAAACAAAAGCATCATCATAACCCTGGGCATACTATTTGTGATTGCTTCGCTTGGATACGTGTCAGTAGCAACGCGTCCATGATTATAGGTACCACCATCCCCCTTCGCCCTGTGGGGCTTCGGGGGACGAGAGGATACTTCTCCATCACAGGGGAATCTACTGCTCTACAATGATCGGAATCACCATCGGTTCTCGATCCAGCGCACGGTCGAAGTAGCGATAGAGCGCTCCGGTGACGGCGCGCTTGAGTGCCTTGCGGTCGGTCTCACCGCGGTTCACAGCTTCCTCGTACGCCTTCTTGCTGGCGTGCACGACTTCGGCGGTGATCTTCTGCTGTTCGGATCCGTAGATGAGTCCGCGGCTGAGGACGTCGGGGTCGCCGACGAGGCGCTTACTCTGGCTGTAGGCCCTGAGGATGATCATGACGACGCCGGACTCGCTCATGATTTTTCTGTCGAGCAGCACTCTCTGGCCTTCGCCAGCAGATCCGCGGCCGTCGATGATGACATCTTGGACAGCGATCTTGTGCTTGCTCTTGCGTGCACCGCCTCCCTTTTCAAATTCGAGAATCTCGCCGTTGCTGAGGAGGTGTACCTGGTTTTCCTGGTACCCGATACTGCGCGCAATGTCCGCGTGTGCGGCGCGCATGTGCGGTTCTCCGTGCTCAGGGATGATGTGCGCCGCTCGCACGAGCCGGTGCATGAGGAGGATGTCTCCCCGGTGGCCGTGACCGGTGACGTGCAGCGCGAGTTCCTGATTGGTCTTCACGTTGGCGCCACGGGTGTGGAGATTGTTGATCACCTTCGCGACGGCGCGCTCGTTGCCGACGATGGGGTTGCTACTGAGGATCACCGTGTCCCCTTTCTTCACCTCGATGTGCCTGTGGGTTCCCAGCCCCATGCGTGCGAGTCCAGCAGTTTCCTCCCCCTGACTTCCGGTAGTGATGATGAGCGTTTCGCGATCGGGGATCTTGTCCATGCCTGGGCCTACCTTGCGGATGAGTCCGCGAGGCGCTCGGAGGTACCCAAGGTTTTGAGCAATCTCCACGTTGGCTTCCATACTGCGGCCGGAGATGAAGACTTTGCGGTTGTAGGTCTTCGCATGCTCCACGATCTGTTGGATGCGGTTGAGAAGCGAGCTGAACGTTGAGACGATCACGCGCCCCTTGGCATCGCGTATCAAGTCCTCCAGCGTCGCAGAGATCTCACTCTCACTCTTGCTGAATCCCGGCTTTCCGGCATTCGTAGAGTCGGCGATGATCGCGAGCACTCCTTCCTTGCCGAGCTCCGCCAGGCGCTGGAAATCCGCCGGGGGTTCGTACCCGGTCGGCGTGAGGTCAAACTTGAAGTCGCCTGTGTGGACGATCTTTCCATACGGTGTATGTAGCACGATCGCCGCTGAGTCGGGGATGCTATGCGTAACGCGGAGGTACTCCACTTCTACTTTGCCGATCCGGATTTTCTGACCGTACGTGACATTGGTCAGCTTGGCCTGGCTGGTGATCCGCTCTTCGTCGAGACGCTTGCGGATGAATGCCGTTGTGAGCTTGGTGCCGTAGCACGGGGGATAATGGAGTTGTGGGAGCAGGTGCTGAACGGCACCGATATGGTCAAGGTGCGCGTGGGTGAAGAGAATGGCTTTGATCCGGTTCTCCCTTCCGCGCAGCGATGAGATATCGGGGATCAGGTAGTCGATGCCGAGCATGTCCTCATCGGGAAACTGCAATCCCAAGTCGATGATGTACAGATCCCCATCGACGTCGATCACGCAGGAGTTTCTTCCCACTTGGTCAAACCCTCCGAGCGGGTAGAACTTCAACCCTCCGCGCTGTGGACCCTCCTGTTGGGTTGCCTCGGGACGTGCCTGAGCCGGCGGACGGCCGCCTCTGGCATCTGAACGGTGGTTTCCTTGTGGGCGCTGTTGCTGCCCACCGGCGTTTCCATGGGAAGGTTGAGAGCCGCCCTTCATGGGACGTCCCTCTTTCTTGGTATTGAGGTGCCTTTGCACCCACTCTCCAACAGTTTTCATTCGTAGTGATTGGTAATGCCGCAAGTCGCGGTACGTCCCCACTGTACTCCATGGTTATTATAAAATCAATAGTTACATGTCGATGTATCAATATTTTGGCTTAGAATAAACAAATTTTTATTTTTTAAATATGAATTTTGTTCCTACTAAGGACGGAGTATGTCGTGTCGGCGATCAGCGGACTCCCTTCACCACCCCTTGCCGTTCCCATGACCTCAAGGTAGCCTCCTGTACCGTATGGACACTACGGTCCAAACGGGCCAGACCAAGTCCTTAAGCGGAACCTCTCTCGGTGGCCTTTCTCTTGAGTCTGCGCAGGGCGAACGCGCGCTGCTCCTCTTGCAGATCGAGGCCGATGCACATGATGCAAAGTCTCTCGAAAAGGAGATGGGCAGCATCATCCGCGCGAGTTTGTTGGAAACGGAGGGCGAAGCATCCTCTCGCCTGGATGGCACGCTCAAGGAGCTCAATGGGCTTTTGAAGGGATTGCTGCTTTCTGGCACGATTCAAGACATTCACGCGATCATCGGTATCGTCGACATGGATGGTACGTTGCACGTTTCCCATGCAGGGCGCGCCGAGGCATACGTCGTGCGTGGCTCTTCGGCCAGCCAAATTACGGAGTACACCCGAGGAAAGCCGACGCCGGCATTCGTCTACGTCGCAAGCGGCGCACTTGAACAGGGTGACATCGTGATTCTCTCCACGCAACGACTTCTGCGGGCATTCACTCCAGCGCAGCTCACACAAGTTGTCCAGCGCGGCGGAGACATTCTCGGGGAGGTGACCCACGTGCTTGAAGGGGAGAAGGAGCATGCCTCCGTGGCGACACTGGCAGTCGACCAAGGAGGACGACTGCCGCTTGGCAGAGAGGGGCGCAAGACGGTGAGCAGGACATCACAGCGTCAGCGCGGCAGCGGCCGATCGAGGACGTGGACTTCCCTGATCGCATGGTATGCGCTTGCGGGGGTGGATTGGATGCGCGGACTCAATATCGTAGGGCGCCTGCCCGCGCTACGCTCCTGGGCGGAATCTTTCTTTCGGGATTTGCGCGATCCGAAGCGCAAGAAGAGGGCACACCTCCTCCTCCTCGCTGGGACCATCGCGGTATTCCTGGTCATTTGGGTGCTCCTGCAGCTGACCATGAACAGTGAGCGAAGCAAGACACGCGAAGAGCTCGGCGCCATCGTGGAGCAAGTAGGCACAGAGCTCAAAACTGCTGAGAATAGGCGTATCGCAGGGGATATCGACGCTGCCAATGCCATCCTCGAGCGTGCGGAGGAGCGCAGCAAGCAAGTCATGGACAATGACAGGGGGCTCTATCGCATAGAGGCTTTGGATTTGCTGGATCGCATCCGCAACAAGCGTGAAGAGATCAATAATATCGTGAGACTCTCCCCGCGTGTCGTCGCCAACCTCGCCGCTAAGAATCCGGATGTCACTGCTCTGGGGTTCATCGGCCTCGCGGATGGTGAGTTCGTCGCCTACGATCGTCAAAATATCTATCGGGTTCTGCTGAACTCCGTGGAGAATCCTGTGCGCGTCAGCGATGAAGAGCTCATCGTCTCGGGGGCGTCCTTCCCGCGCTACCAGACTCAGGTGTTCCAAACGACCGGCAACACGCTCATCGAGAGCATTGCAAGGCAGCACACGATCATGAAAACAGAAGATCCCGCCGGATGGGTGACGGGCAAGAGCATCGAAGCATACCTCCGCTTCCTCTACATCCTCTCTCCGGAAAACAACCAGATCTACAAGTACGAGCGCCTCAGTAATCGCTACGGTCCCCCATCGCCCTATAACGTCAACGGCGATGTATCGCATGGAATCGACATTGCAATCGATGGGAACATGTATGTGCTCAGAGACGATGGCACGGTGCTGAAGTTGCTGCGCGGAGAGGAAAAGCCCTTCGTCATCCGCCACGCGCCGGATGGCTTGCTCCAAGACACCACGCGCATCTACAAAGTCTTGGATGGAAGCATGTACTTCCTCGATCCCGTTGGCGCTCGGGTCATCGTCGTGAGCGATGGTGGCCAGACGGGGGAGTCCACCTACGCGAAGCAGTATGTCCTCGAGGGGGATCAGATCGGCAAGCTCGCGGATATGTATGTCGATCCGGACGAGACCCATGTGTACGTCATCGATGAGAAGAGGATCTACGCGGTGGATTTGAGGACGAAGTAGGTGAACGCAGGTGGTAGGGGGCAGGGGGGAGGGCGTAGGATTGCCGTGTGCGTGTATTGATGTTTGGGACGTTTGATCGGCTCCATCCGGGTCACAGGTTTGTCCTCGACCAGGGGCTTTTGCGTGGAGAGCTCCATGTCGTTGTCGCTTGCGACGTTACCGTCGAGCGCATCAAGGGGAGAAAGCCCAGGCAGTCCCAAGAGGAGCGCATGGCAGCAGTGGCACGCGACTACCCTGCAGCGCATGTGACGCTCGGAGACGAGAGGGATTATCTGAGGCCCGTTACACGCATCGCGCCGGATCTCATCCTCCTTGGGTACGATCAAGAGTTGCCGCCGGGCGTAGAGGTGCAAGATCTCCCCTGCCCCATGGAGCGCTTGGCTGCATTTCAGCCGGATAGATTTAAGAGCAGTTTGCACAGGGAAAAGGGTATGTAGGCGATCCTGGCCTCAGGCCATAGTGCAGCGTCCCTAGTTTGTTCCTACGCCTACGCCCACTATGTTCTATTCCTCTCGCACGTTAAATCTGCTATACTAGTTCGATACCCACACACACCATGAGTAACGGTCCATCCCTCGTAAAGCAGCTCACCGGCGCCATCGTCGGCGGAGCACTCGGTCTCATTGCCTACTATGGGTATGAAGCCGCCCCGCGCCTTACTGCGTGGACGAGCATCCCGCAGCAGTGGCTTCCCGGTGGAGGACAAGGATCTGCGGTGGCAGATAAAGACCAGGCTGGGGATCGTACCGGTGCCCACTTCGAGTCCAGGGCAAAGGAGATTTCCGAGAAATTCGGTGCGGCATATAAGAAGTATCAAGTGGAGGGGGGCTCCAGCTCACGTGCTTCCAGTGCGGATGCATCCTCTGAATCCGTCTCGTCTGCTGAGGCAATGTGGAGCGAGTCTTCGTCAGTCGCCTCGGTACCCGCTCCTTCATGGATCGATGGAGCTGCGAGTTCGTGGGACGATTCCGCTATGGAAAAAGCTCCCGGACCGGATACTGATGAGCTCCCGGGTTCTGGCATCGGTACCCTCGGCGCACTCATTGCTGCAGGCATGGGAGCCGGAGGATTGCGGGCATGCAAGCGTCGCCCACGAACGTAGGTCAGAAGCGCAACGTCGCATCATCGGAAAAATGCGCTAGGCTACCAAGGTGTCTTTGAACCTTTTTTCTGTCGCCACGCTCCTCTTTCTTGGTCTTGCACTCGGGAGTTTCGGGTCCGTGATCGTTGCGCGGGTGCCACAAGGTAGGGGCATCGGGGGTCGGTCGGTGTCACCATGTTGCAAGAAGAAGATCGCAGCGCGCGATCTCATCCCGCTTGCGAGCTACGCACTACTCCGTGGTCGATGTCGCGTATGTCATCGCCGTATTGCGCTGCGCTACCCTCTCCTCGAGGCATTCAGTGCTGCTCTTGTAGCCCTTCCCTCGCTTCATGAGGGATACATAGATTCTTACACCCTTGCGACGGGAGTGGCGCTCTGGCTCTTTCTCCTCCTCGCTGCGTTGGATGCGGAGTCCCAGCACATTTCCGATGCGGTCACACTCCCCTTCCTCGTGTTTGCGCTTTTTGCAGCCTACCTGCGTGGATACGTTCACTGGCTTGGGCCGCTCCTTGGCGGAGGATTCTTTTCTTTGCAGTGGGTTCTCTCTCGCGGTCGGGTGCTTGGCAGCGGGGACATCTTCATGGGCATTGCCATGGGGTTGCTGCTCGACAGCTGGCAGGAGACGCTTCTGGGCATCGCCCTTTCCTACAGTATTGGCGCGGCCATTGTCAGCGTGCTCCTAGTTACCGGTCGAGCGAAGCGCACGGATCGCATCGCATTCATCCCCTATGTATTTGCAGGAACACTCGTCGCGTATCTTGGCGGCGCGCCCCTTCTTTCGGTGCTTGCTCCTTGGGCGTATTGATCACCACATAAAAATTGGGACATCGTCCTGATCGCGAGATGAGGACAATGTCCCTACGTCTGCGGTCGATATTTTTCGAGATGCAGAAGCATTCGCCGCCCCCGCACCTTTTTTCACGTCTGTGGCTATCCAGTGGTAATCGTTATGCGTGATTACGACAGACAGGAAAAAAGGTGCGGGGAGGATATCTTGAGCAGACCCATCCATAATATGGATTTTTTACCATTTGTCAATGCCTCCGTGAGCCCTAATGCAAGCGTTTTTTACATCGTATACGCTATTCTGGCCCCATGAAGGTCGTTGCCAGTAACCGCCGGGCACGCTTCGATTACGATATTCTCGAAACGATCGAAGCAGGAGTGATGCTCTCAGGACCCGAAGTGAAGTCCTGCAGAGCGGGGCATGTGACTCTCGCAGGAGCCTATGCTCTGCTGCGCGATGGTCGGGCATACATTCGTCATATGGCCATCGCACCGTACCGCTATGCCGCAACGGATGCCGGGTACCAGCCATCGCGCGAACGGGAATTACTGTTGAAAGCAGAGGAATCCCTGCGCCTCACAGCGTCGGTGGATCAGAAGGGATGCACGCTCATTCCCCTGGAAGTTCGTGCCGGGCGCTTCATCAAGATTGCGCTCGGTGTGTGCCGTGGGCGCAAGAAGTTCGACAAGCGTGCGGCGATCAAAAAGCGCGACACGGAGCGCCGCATACGTGAGGGGAGAGAGGTGTGATTTTTGCGGTTTCCGCTACTCTATTTCCGTGTCTCTCCTCCCCGCCCCCCTTCAGCGCACGATCGAAGAATTCAGCAAGCTTCCGGGTATCGGTCCGAAGTCCGCGGAGCGTCTGACCTTTCATCTCCTTCGAAGCTCCAAGGCTTCTCCGGAGGCGCTTGGGAAAGCGCTTTTGGATCTACGTGTAGAGCTCAACTATTGCTCGGAATGTCAGATGGTGACGCTGCAGAACAAGTGCTCTGTGTGTGAGGATGCATCACGTGATCGCTCGACTATTCTTGTCGTCGAATCTCCCCTGGAAGTGATTGCCTTTGAAAAAACTGGATACAAAGGTTTGTATCACGTGCTTCATGGTGTGCTCTCCCCCATCGATGGCCTCGGGCCGGAGCAGCTGAAGCTCAAGGAACTGGTGGATCGTTGTGGTAAGGGTGACATTGCCGAATTAATCATCGCCACAAATCCTGATGTAGAAGGTGAAGCGACGGCGACGTACATCCGGCAAAAATTGGGAGATTGTGTGCAGAGAATTACACGGTTAGCGCATGGTCTTCCCATGGGTGCCGACATCGAATTTGCGGATCAGGTGACGCTGAAAGAGGCGATTGCGGGTCGAAGATCTCTGTAGCGCCCATTTCTACGGATGATCCTGAGCCTGTCGAAGGGTGACACTGAAAGAGGCGATTGCGGGGAGGAGGGCGCTCTGTTGATGATATCAGGGGGCCGCACGCCGGTAGGCGATGCGGCTGATATTGGTTGGATAGGTTCAAATATTAATGTCTAAAAACACGTACTCCAGTTGTCACCATCGAAATCCCCAACGCATTTGCCTTTGCAAACACCTCTGCATCACGGATCGATCCGCCCGGTTGGATGATGGCGCTGATCCCATGCTTGGCGGCTTCTTCCACAGAGTCCGGGAACGGGAAGAAAGCATCACTCGCCATCACCGCGCCCTTCGCACGGTCTCCCGCGCGTTTCACAGCGATCCAGGTGCTGTCCACTCTGCTCGTCTGGCCGCAGCCGATGCCGACGGTCACCAAATCTTTTGCAAAGACAATCGCATTGCTCTTCGCGTGCTTCACCACCTTCCAGGCGAAAAGCAGATCGGCAATTTGTTCAGCGCTTGGCTTCGTTTCCGTGACGCACGTGAGGTCTTTCTCGGTGACGATACTGCTGTCGGGATTCTGCAGAAGCATGCCGCCGAGAACAGTGCGATAGCTTTGAGCCTCGAGCTTTGAGCTTTGAGCGGAGCATTCTATAGCCCGGATTTTTGGCTTCTGCTTGAGCAGTTCCATCGCCTTAGGCTCAAACGACGGAGCGATGATGACCTCAGCAAAAATCTTCTGATCGATGATCTTTTGGATGATCGCTCCCGAGCACGGGCGATTGAGCGCGACGATCACGCCGAAAGCAGAGAGCTTGTCGGTGTCGTACGATCGCTGGAATGCTTCTTCGATTGTTCCATTGCTCGCTACCCCGGAAGGATTGGCGTGCTTGATGCAGGCTGCTGCTGGGATCGAAAATTCCTGTACAAGATTCCACGCGCCATCAGCATCCAGGAGATTCAAGTAGCTCATTGGTTTTCCTGCCTCCTCCTGCACGATCTTCCACGGTCGCTTGGTGTTCCACAGGTCGTAGTACCTTCCCCACTGGTGCGGATTTTCGCCATAGCGCAGCGTCGTTCGGTTGTGCAGCATGCAGCCGGCGTACATGCCTTCCGAGAGTGTTTCTGCGATGAGCGCATCGTATGCGGCAGTTTGCGCAAAAGCTTTTTTCGCAAGCTCTTGCCGTGATTCCCGTGTCACTTCTCCGTTCTCTATTTGTGTGATTGCACGTTCATAATCTGCTGCGTCACAGATCACCGTAACAAATGCCGCATTCTTCGCGGCGCTGCGCAGGAGTGTGGGTCCACCGATATCGATTTGTTCAATGAGAGCAGCTCGATCAACATTTTTTTTGAGCGTCTCTTCAAAGGGATACAGATTCACGACGACCAAATCTATCGGTTCGATTCCCTGCTCCTTTGCCTCTTGCATATCCGATGGATTATCTCTGCGCATCAAAATTCCTCCCATGATCTTCGGATGCATCGTCTTTACGCGTCCGCCGAAACATTCGGGAGACTGCGTTACGTTCTCTACGGGCGTCACGGTTACCCCGTGGTCTTGCAGTGTTTTCTGCGTTCCCCCGGTGGAGAGGATCTCCCAGCCGCACTGTTGCAGTCGCTTTCCAAGATCAACGATGCCGGTTTTATCGGAGACGGAGAGGAGAGCGCGGGGCATGGGACGGGAGGTGGGAGGCAATGCCGGACAACGCACTTGTACCCGTTTGTATCCGACAACGCTATAATCACCGATTTTGCCGTTTTCTCCTATAATTTTATCGAATATCCACACCGTGTCCGACCAGGAGAAATCCCCGCTGCAAGCCGCAATGCGCGGTGGAAAGCACATTCTCATCATCGAGGAAGAGTCCACAAGACAGAGTGCTTAAATGAGCTTTTATGCGTTACATACCATCCGTCTGCAACTCCCGCATACCTATAGCAAGGAATGCACATTCACTACATAACGTTTCCCGCTGGATATATTTTCCGGCAATGCATGTGGTTGCGCCCCCGTTTACGAGATGGGTGCCTATGCCTGGTGTGCGTGAGCGTGGACGGTGTGCCATCGCTCAGGTACCCCATAATCTGTCCGTAAAAAATAAAACGTCATAGTTTTTTTTGAGCGCAAGGCAATCGAGCAGATCCATTGCGTATAGAGGTACAATGCCTTTCCAGCGGCTGGGGGATTTTGGTTTTCTCCCGGTGATTACTTCCCTTCCCTCCTTTTTCCTATGAACTTCCATGCTAAGAGCCGATCGGGTTTCACCCTCATCGAGCTCCTCCTCGTTATCGGAATCATCGCGATTCTGGCTGCGATCGTCGTCGTCGCGGTCGACCCGACCAAGCAGCTTGCTGATGCGCGCAATGCACAGCGACGCAGCGATGTGAATACCATTCTCAATGCGGTGTACCAGTACGCAATCGACAACGACGGCACGCTGCCGGGTTGTCTGCCATCCGCAACTGTCGGAACAACATATAACATTTGTACGATTGCTGCCTGTACAGGTGTGACGAACGGATGCGACCTTATGCCCCTCACTGACAAAGACCTCGTTTCCATGCCTGTCGATCCCAGTGGAGCCACGGGCAATGACACGCGCTACGACATCTCCAAAGATGCCAACAACCGTGTGACGGTCTCTGCGGACTCTGCCGAGCATGGGGAAACAATCAGTGTCACTCGCTGACCTCGTACAAGAAAGAGCCCCGGTTCCGGGGCTCTTTTTCGTCCACCTTCGCAGGAAACCACTGCCGTGAGGCAGTGGAGGAATGCGAAAGCTGTTTCCATGTATGCTTCGATGGATTTTGGAACGATGCCGCAGACGTGTGCGGGGAAACCATCGGCGCGAGCTGGTGGAGCTTCATGCGTAAACTTCGCCGGATCCCCTTTTGGATATGTAGGCCATAGAACGCGGAAATCGTGCGCAAAGGAGTCGGTCTCCGCGCCGCACTCCTACATAGATTACGTTACTTCAGCTTCCCTGTTGCACCCTATGACCCGTATATATGCTCACGGACTGCACGCAAAGGGACTTGATCCCTACCTCTCGATGCGAGACAATAGAGGTCTGCTCCTTGGATGACCGCCCCGCACCTTTTTTCGTGAAAGGAGTAACCACGATCCCGCGTACATTCAGCGGTTACCGAGACCACGAAAAAAGGTGCGGGGAGGAACGTCCGGACTTCACAGGAACGCCATGTGGGTAACGCCCACCGCGGCGGCGCATACGCATCGTAAGATGCCAAGGCCGTTCGTAGGACCAGTGCCACAGTGACGAACCGCGTCCCGCACCTTTTTTCGTGAAAGGAGTAACCATGATCTCGCGTACATTCAGCGGTTACCGAGACCACGAAAAAAGGTGCGGGATGCGGGTGAAACGCCCCGGGAACCGGGGACCTGCAACCGTCTCAGGCATCGCCTTACCGGCGGTGTCCGGGTCCATGCAGTTCGGCAAACTCTTGGTGAAGCAAGGAGGATTTGGGTAATGGGAATCGACTATGGTTCCGTAGTCCCCACTACCCCTCCGCTCGAGCCCGCGAGCAATCACGGGCCTAGACAGATGGTCATCCCCCGCACCTTTTTTCCTGCCTCATTGTGACCAATGATCATGCGCGATCATTCGTTACCGCAGACATGAAAATAGGTGCGGGGACAGAATCCGGCGTATAGAGAAGCAGCAGACAGAGGACCGCAAGGTCCTCTTTTCTGATACAGGCATGTACAATGCCCGTGCGCCGCTGCTCGCCCGTACCCGCCGGACCTGTCGGGCTGGCCGAACGGTACGTTCGAGCGGGGGCTCCCACCTACGCTCTGATGAGCTTCGGTGGGCGGGATATGCTGCTACTGGTCATTCAGGTCTTTCCTCCTTCATAGGCCGCTGTAGCTCAGTGGTAGAGCAACGCACTTGTAATGCGTGGGTCGAGAGTTCAATCCTCTCCAGCGGCTCCAGATCCTTCCATAAAACAACAAGACGAGAGCGTCACCGATGCATTCTCCACGGCGCGTGGGTCACATTACCCGGGATGACAACTCTATTCCGCAGCAATCATCTCGGATGTGCGCTACACTGAGGCACTCCATGAAGAAATCCGAAGCCATTCTCGGGCTGCTGCGGATCCCCGTGGATGCACTTGCTGCTCTCGCTGCGCTCCTCTTGAGTTACCGCTTACGGAGCAGCAGCGTCGATCTCATCCCGGGGGTTCGGCTTCTCGACCCCCCCACGAGCTTGCCGGCGATGGATGTGTACATTGCGGAGTTCGCGCTCCCCGGAGTGCTACTCTTTTTGGCCATTGCTGGCCTGCTTTCCCTCTACATCCTACGCACAGATCGAAGTGGTTGGAACGAAGTGGCGAGGATATTCGTCGCAGCGGCGCTGTGGCTTGTCTGTGTGATGGCTTGGTTCTTCCTCGTACGCAGGGAGCTCTTCTACTCGCGACTCCTCCTCCTCCACGCCACGGCGCTCATCGTCCTGTTTGTGGGTTCAGCGCGCGCAGCAGTGCTGCTGCTGCAGAGGGGCATGCTCAAGATGGGCATCGGCGTTCGTCTAGTTGTATCCATAGGAGCACATCCATTGCCCGAAGCTGCCATGTATGTGCTCACCAAAGACCGTCGTTACCTCTACCTCGGGCATTTGCCCGATCTCCTCTCGCTCGAGCAGCTCGAGCACCGTCGTCACCTGGATCTGGTGGTGCAGACGGATCCCGACTCATCAAGCAAAGCGACGTTGGCGCTCATCGATTACTGTCGCAGCAACCACATTGGGTACGGGTTCCTCCCCCCCGTTCTCGCCGACCTTCCGCATTTGCTGCGGGTAGAGCGTCTGGGGCTTCTCCCACTTGTGCAGTTCCAGCCCACGCCTCTCGATGGTTGGGGGCGCGTGTTTAAGAGGCTGTTTGATATCTGCGGATCACTCGTGCTTCTCCTCCTCTTTGCGCCGCTTTTTGCGCTCATCGCCGTCGCAGTGCTCATCGAGTCCGGTGCCCCAGTGCTCTACGTGTCCCACCGTGTCGGCGAACACAGACGCACGATGATCGGCCTCCTCAAGTTCCGCTCGATGTCCCGCAATGCGGATGCACGAAAGCCCGAACTGCTTTCCATGAACGAGCGCAAGGATGGTCCTCTCTTCAAGTTGCGCTGCGATCCCCGGGTCACGAAGGTCGGCAGGATCCTCAGGAGATTTGACCTCGATGAATTGCCGCAACTGCTCAATGTCCTTCTTGGGCATATGTCGCTCGTCGGGCCACGGCCACACCTTCCCGATGAGGTGGAGCGCTACGATCCGTACCAGCGCCGCGTCTTTGCCGTGAAGCCGGGGATCACGGGCTTGAGCCAGATCTCCGGCCGATCTTCCCTCCCGTTTGCCGAGGAGGTGCGCCTGGATCTGCGGTACGTGGAAGAGTGGTCGCTCCTCCTCGATATCTGGATCCTCTGGCGCACGGTGTGGGTGGTGCTCGGAGGGAAGGGGCATGCGTGAAATGAGCAATGAGCCATTAGGAATGAAGAATGAGGAATTGATAATTGAGAATTATATGCAAATGCCTGAGAATAGGCCTGAAGGGTCATCCTTGTTATGCGTTTCCATCCTGAAAAAGCCACCATTGGTGTCCTCGCAGCGATGCTGATCATTCTCGCGGTGCAAACCGCGCGCGGTCCCGTCATGCATGGAAAGCCGGGGGACCTCGCCGTAGATGGGGATCCCTGCATTGGCGAAGCGATTGTCGTTGATTACCCCTATGACTACCGCATGCTCGAACCACACGCGTGCAAAGTGCAGTGCAACGATCAGAAACCCCGCTACATCCTCTACACCAACCGCATGGCAACCCAGTGCGAAACCCCGCCGGGGTGCAATGACTGGGGGGAGGACAGAAGGGTGACGTGCACCCCGCCGCAGGCGGACGCGGATGCGAGTGCCACAGGTTCGTGATGTCATCTTGCCCATCACAGCAGCCGCATTTGCTCCTGTGGTGATCGCTTCGCCGATTGTGCATACTGCTCCAAGTACGCTCGTACCTCTGCGCCATAGTTCTTTGTGCGCAGTCGGTCATCGCATATCTGCACATCTGCATGGTCGGTCGCATGTCGCATATAAGTTCGCAGCAGACGGAAGAGCCGAGCTTTCAGTCTTGGGAGCGAGTACTCCCCAAAGGCATCGCGGTAGTGAGCCGCGCGGCGACTGATCACTGCGTGACTCGGATGATCAAAGGGTAGGGTAAAGAGGATCAGATGATCGACGGTGCCCACCGGCAGCTCCACGCCTTCGTAGGTCCACGGCGTGAGGAGCCAGAGTGCAGGTGTGCTTGCAGCCATGAATTCCGCCTGCATACGTTCCTGCCCACCACTCAAGTTCTGGCAGATGAGCGTCACACCTTTTGCCTCGAGTGTTTCCGTGTGCCGCACAAATGCATCTTCGATGATTTTACGACTGCCGAGGAGCACCACAGTTTTTCCCGGTGGCGGATTGCTCATGATGGATTCGAGACTTGCGGCTTCAGGAAAGATCATGGGCATCGTCAGCTCTATGCCAACGGCGGGATGGCGCTCCGTCGCGACTCCGGGGGGCAGGATTTCGCGGAAATCCTCCTCAGGGCCTGCAGGGAACAGCAGCGTTGTTGGGAATGCATCATAGAGACTTGCCTTGAGCAGGGTGCCGATCCTTTCTGGAACGGACTCGAGAAATTGACTACCGTTTTGCCGCTGTTCGATCCAGGTAATGCGCCCATCCAGATTCTCAGGGTCGAGAATTTTGCCCGCATGTTCGAGCATGCGCTTCAAAAGCACAGGGGTTTGCTCATCGATGAGCAAAGGAATTCTCTCGCGCAGTGCTTTGGCATCCTTCGATTCGGTGTCGGCCCTCACTACGTATCGCAGATCTTGGAAGTTGCGCGTGCGCTCGATCCAGATCTGGAGGAGGTCGGTGAAGCTGACGAGATCAGGATTGCCCTGGGCTGCCGCCCGCAGTCCGTCGAGGCTGAGTGACCATCCGTAGGCTTTCGTCGCAGTGTCCTCGAGCATGGAGGCATCATCGATGATGATCCGCGCGCCCGTGTGTAGTGCGCCATGTGCTTCATGGGTGGGATCCGTAAGGAAACGCAGCAGCTGCCGCTGATCGAGTAAGACAACTGGCGGGAGATCGCGGAATTGCGCGGTGTAGACATCCGACGTATCGGTCGCCGCCAGCTTTCCCGTCCACACGGCACGCTCTTCCCCGTGGATGGGGATATCCCCTTGGACGCGCGGGGCATACCAGCGGAGCTTGGTCAGGAGCGACGCTTCGTCGCTGGTCAGAGATTCCTGAGCACGTAACGTGCTGACTGCCTTCGGATCGAGGAGGAGGAATGGGGGGTGCAACACGCGCACGCCGGAAAGCAGCGGTAGGAGTCTCCGCAGCGCATTTTCCAGGTTCTTCACGGCGATCCACGTTGTACCTTCTCCGCTTGCCGCTGCCTTGGTGAGCTTTACAAGCGTGCCTGAGTCGAGCGTTTCTGTGAGGAGGGTGACATCGCATTGTTGTGTTTCTGAAAAAATTTTCCTTTTGGAAAAGGCTGTAGAGGTAGCAGAGTGAGGAGAGGTGTCGGAGACCGGCTTGAGCCAAGGCGGTGTCTTCTTCACGAAGGATTTCTCCGGCAGTGCATCCGCAAGCATCTTGTACCCTGCGGAGCTTCTCGAAAATGCATCACGCAGCTGATCCAGTTTGTCTTGGGGAAGCTCCAGAAACCGCTCCCAGCATCTCTCGAGCAGTTCCAGTGTCGCAACCACATCGCCCATTGCGCGGTGGATGGGCTCATGCTTGAGCTTGAGTACGGTACTCACGTACGAGAGCGAGTAGCTTGCGAGCTCGGGGAATACGAGCGATGCGAGCATCGACGTATCGATCCAGGGGCGCCCGGAGAGATCCATCCCCTCTCCTTTAAGCATCCTGATGTCGAAGCCGACGTTTTGCCCGATAATCAAGGTGCCCTCGCCGATGTGTTCCAAAATCTTCTCCGCGCATTCTGCGAATGTCGGTTTTCCATTGAGCGCATCGGGCCTGATGCGCGTGAGCACCTGAATCACTGGCGGGACATCGTTTCCAGGGATCGCTATGAGCTCCTCACACCTGTCGACCACTTTCCCGCCCTCCACACGGAGCGATGCAAACTCAATGACGCGGTTCGTGCGCGGCACAAATCCCGTCGTTTCGGTATCGAGGATGGTGAAGGAGAGACGGGGGAGTGACATGAAACTACCGTAGCGGAGATTCATGAATCTCCGCTACGGAGAAGTTGGCATTCCCTAGGCAGCCGAAGAGTTTCCCTGCTCTTGTCCTTCCTCAGGCTTCACTTCCTCTGCGGGCACCAGAGCGGCCGGCGTCGGTTCATCTACAGGCTCCCCCTCGGTGGCATTGGGGATTTCTACAGCAGCAACAGGCCCTCCGCGGATCTCGGCGAGCTTCGCCTTGAAGGCTGGAAGCTCCTCGTAGTTGTACATGTCGAGTTCGTACCCCGTGAGCTCGGTAGCAAGCCGGATATTTTGTCCTTTCTTTCCGATGGCCATCGGACGCTGCGCTTCCTCGACGAACACGGCTGCGCGCTTCTTCACCCGTCTGCCTTGCTCATCGAGCGCCTCTTTGTCGTTCACGATGATCACGGCGGAGATTGCAGCAGGCTGCAGAGCCGTGGAGATCAGGCGGATCGGATCCTCGCTCCACTCGATCATATCGACGCGCTCGCCATTGATCTCCTCCATCACGGCCTGGATGCGCACGCCCTTTTGGCCGACGCACGCGCCGATCGGGTCGATCCTGGGATCCTTGCTCTTCACCGCAACCTTGCTCCGGAATCCCGCGTCGCGGGCGATGGCCTTGATCTCCACATCGCCGTTTCTCACCTCCGGGATCTCGAGTTCCAGGAGCTTGCGTATGAGTCCTGCGTGCGTGCGGGAGATGCGAAGCTGCGGACCTTTGCCCGTCATCTCGACGGTGTCCAAGTAGACGCGGATGCGCTTACCCGTGTAGTAGTGCTCGCCGGAAATCTGCTCCCTCCACGGCAGCGATACCGTCATACCTTCGATCTCGAGCGTCACCCAGTTGGGTTCCACCTTTGTCACCGTTGCCGTGAGGAGCTCTTCCTCGCGGTCCTTGAACATCTCATACAGAGACATCTTCTCGGCCTCCTGGAGCTTCTGGAGGATCACCTGCTTCGCCGCCTGTGCCGCGATGCGTCCGTAGCCCTCTGGCGTGACGTCGATCTCGATCTCGTCGCCGACTTCGGCATCGGACTTGATCTTCTTGGCGTCCTTGAGATTGATCTCGAAGTTCTCATTCTCCACATCTTCCACGATCTCCTTTACGAGGAGGATCACGGGGTGCTCCTTTCCTTCAGGCAGATCGACGCGGATCTCCTGCTCTTTGTTGCCGAAGTCCTTTCGGTACGCGGTGGCAATCGCCTGCTTCACAGCTTCGATGACCTGATCGGGACTGACATTTTTCTCCGCGCAGATCTGGTTTACCGCGGCAATGAACGAAGCTTTCATAGGAGAGGACGAAGAGGACTAAAAAGACGAAAGAAGATGGAAAATCGACCGTTCCATGATCCATGGAACAGTCATCAATTCGCTGGTCTCCATTGTACAGGAATTTCGAAGGAGTGCAAGATAGCGGCGATGCACATTCTGGCTATTTCGAGCGTTGTTTCCGCTGTGGCGAGTATAGCCTCTGCGGTATTCACCGATCGCTTTCTCATGGATCGTATCCCCGTCATCGGCTCCTTCGCCGGTTTCGAGCTCTCTTACAACTCTGGTATCGCCTTCGGCATTCAGCTGCCGCCGGTAGTGCAGGAAGTGCTGATCGGTATTGCCTTGGTTCTTGTGGCCATTATTGCGGTGCGGCATATACAGAAAGCTGTCAGCTGCCCGTCCGAACGGCGCACCGGCCGGGCGGGTCAGCTGTCAGCTGTCAGCTTCGGCCTCATTCTCGGCGGCGGCATCGCCAACGTGATCGACCGGATTCCCGATGGCCTTGTTACGGATTTCATCCAGATGGGAACATTTCCCACGTTCAATATCGCCGATAGCTGCATCACGGTAGGGGCGGCTTTGTTGCTCTGGGAAAGCTGGAGACATAGATAGTGATATTGATCATCGTTGAGGAGATGGCAAAGGGCACGCAGGCTGTGGATCTCCTGCTTTCGAGCACCGAAACCTCCGTAAACTTTCATGTCTTTCGTGTTTCATACCACCCTGCCAGCGCTATACTTTTGCTCCATGCCAGATCTCCGTTATCGCGTCCGCGGCGGCATCCCCCTCAGGGGAGATATCACCATCAGTGGCTCGAAGAATGCGGCCCTACCGCTGATTGCCGGCAGCATCCTCTGCACGGGGGAAACCGTTTTCCGTAATGTGCCCAGACTTCGGGACATCGAAGTCATGCTTGAGATTCTCCGGTTTCTCGGTGCAGATGCCTCGTTTCACGAGGGCACGGTGCGCATCCGCACGGATCGCATGCAGAGCAAGCCTATCCCGGGAGAATTCGTTGGGAAGCTCCGAGGATCCATCGTCCTCCTCGGGCCGCTCCTTGCTCGCTTCGGGGTAGTGGAGATGGCGTACCCGGGAGGGTGTGTGCTCGGGAAGCGTCCGGTCGGCGCCCATGTCGCTGCACTCGTGCAGATGGGAGCGACGGACATGAGCACTGAAGAGGCTTTGCATCTCCAGGGTGCGCTTCACCCGGCGCATGTGGTTCTGCCCGAGTTCTCCGTTACAGCGACCGAGAACGTACTCCTCGCCGCGGCACTCCTGCCTGGTCGCACCCGCATCGACATTGCTGCCACCGAGCCACACGTTCAGGACGTCGAGCGCTTTGTGGCTGCGATCGGCGCGAAGGTTGAGGGTATCGGTACACACACGGTGACGGTCGAAGGTGTGCACCAGCCGGCTTGCGTTGAGCATAGGGTCGTGAACGATTACCTCGAGATGGGAGTCTTCGCCCTCGCGGCGCTCGTCACGAAAGGCAAAGTCCGTATCCATGGTGCTGATCCCGAACAGATCACGATGTTTCTCGAAACAATCCGTCGGATGGGCGCGGTCTTCCGATGGGACGAAGATGGCGTTCTCTTCGTCGATGGAGAGCTGTCGTCGCTGCGTGCGGTGAAAGTTCAAACACTGATCTACCCCGGCTTCCCCACAGATCTCATGGCGCCGATGGGCGTTGCCCTCACGCAAGCAAACGGCGTGAGCCGTATCTTTGAGACGCTCTTCGAAGGACGCATGGCGTACCTCTATGAGCTCGAGAAGATGGGTGCGCATATCGAAGTGCTCAACGCGCATGAGGCGCTCATCATCGGGCCCACGCCTCTCCGAGGGCGACAGGTGGCAAGCAACGATATCCGTGCAGGTGCAGCCATGGTGCTTGCGGGGCTTTGTGCGGAGGGGGAGACGACCATCACCGACGTGCGATACATCGAACGAGGATTCGATCGTCTCGATGAAAAGCTCAGAAAGCTCGGAGCGAGCATCGAACGCATAGAGGAGGGAGAAAGTAGCAAGTAGAAGGTAGAAAAATAAGAAGGACAACCTGCTACTTGCTCCCTCCTCCCTAGTATCAGTACCATCTCTGGGCTCATGTTGATCTTCACCTCCCCAGACGGCCGCAGCTTGCAGGTGGAAACCGGTGACAAGGTTAAATTTGTCTTTTGCCCTCCAAAAGCAGTTTCCGGAGCCATATCCCTGTTTTCCAAGCCGGACGAGGATCCAAAGGAAGGCACGATTTCCTGGCCGGGAGAGTACGACATGGGCGGTGTCTCCATCCGGGGCATCGGCCAGAAGGAAGGTGGGCACGTCTCCTTTGTCTGCGAAGCGGAGGGCGTGCGCGTCGCGGTGCTCCCAGCCCCTCTGCAAGACTGGACCGATCATGATTTCGGACTCCTTGGAGATGTCGCGGTCCTTGCGATCCAAGGGGATGACCCAAAAATCGCGCAGAAGATCATCGAGGAGGTGGACCCCCGCGTCATCATCCCGCTTGGTTCTGAAGAATCGACCGTCAATGACGTGCTCAAGGTCATCGGCGCGGTTGGCACTGCCGCTGTGTCTGAGTGGAAGCTCAAAGGCGGGCTGCCGGCAGAGGGAAGGCAGGTGATTGTGCTAGAGGGTTGAGGGAACTCTGCGGCTCATCTCTTCGCTTAGAGTCATCGCATTATGGTGCTCCCGGCAGGAATTGAACCTGCATTTATCCCTTAGGAGAGGATCGTTCTATCCGTTGAACTACGGGAGCAACTGGCGACAGATTAGGGGTGGAAGCGCGGAAAGCAATATTGCGGCAAGAGAAACAGGCTGCCCCGTTCTATGGGATCTGGAAGTTTTTCACGGAGATTCACGTTTCTGCAATCAATCGCATGAGGCAACCGCTTATCGGACGCTTCGTTGAAGCGTGGCCTCATTACCTTCTATGCAAAACAACCCAGAAATATGTTTCTGTTGAAGAATATCTCCTTTTGCTATCAGGCATCTCCGTGCGATTGCGATTCATGGTTTTCACGGCTTTCCTTGCGGTTCCCACCATGGTGTTTGGGCTGTCATTCATTGATCAGAGCGATGACTACGCGGCAGCAGCTCCACGCGCTTCCTTCCGGCGCTGATGTCCACAGTGATCATGGCGCGTGCAGTGCTACACTCTGCCCATGGCGTTCGACTGGCACTTCACCGCGTTGCTCCAATGGATCGGCATGGGTGCGGTGCCGCAATCGGAGTACCTCATCGCGCGGTGGCTGTTCCTGCGCGTGCTCGGCATCATCTATCTCATCGCCTTCATCTCCCTCTGGGTGCAGGTGAAGGGGCTCATGGGTGGTGGGGGTATCCTCCCCGCGCGGGAGTACCTAGACGCCCTGCGGCCGCACTACGGCCCGGAGCGGTACTCCATCATCCCCACCGTCTTCTGGTTCGGCGCGAGCGATGTGGCGCTGCAGCTCGCGTGCGGGCTGGGCGCGCTTGCCGCGGTACTGCTCGTCCTTGGCATCGCGCCGCTCCCCTGCCTCGTCGTGCTATGGGTACTCTACCTCTCGCTCACGAGCGTCGGGCGGGACTTCCTCTCGTTCCAGTGGGATGTACTGCTGCTGGAAGTGGGGTTCCTCGCCATCTTCCTCGCGCCCCTCGGCTTCCTCCCCGGGCTGGCCCAGGAGACGGCGGTGCCGCCGCTGATTCTCTTGCTCTTCTGGTGGCTGCTCTTCCGCTTCATGTTTGAGTCGGGCATCGTGAAGCTCCTGAGCGGCGATTCGTCATGGAAAGACCTGAGCGCGCTCGACTACCACTACTTCACGCAGCCGCTTCCCGTCTGGACGAGCTGGTACATGCATCATCTGCCGGCATGGTTCCAGCGGCTTTCCACGCTCTTCATGTACGCTGTGGAGCTGCTCCTGCCGTTCCTCCTCTTCACCGTGCGTCCGCTCAAGCTCGTGGCGGTCGCAGGCATCGCGCTCCTCAATCTCCTCATCTTCGCGACCGGCAACTACACATTCTTTAATCTGCTCACGGTTACGCTCTGCATCCTGGCGCTCGATGACGGCGTATGGTTCGCCCTGCTGCCACAAGGTTTCCTGAACGTGGTGGGGGATGCCGCCGCTCCCGCACCTCTGCCACCGTGGTGGCTCGGGGCGTGCGCGCTCGTCGCCCTTCTCTACCTCTGTGTGAGCGTTCCCCAGTTCCTGCGCACCGCGCTACCTTCCATGCCGATGCCGCGCGTTCTCCTTGCTCTGGAGTCCGCGGTGCAACCTCTCCGAAGTATCAACCGCTACGGACTCTTCCGGGTCATGACGAAGACGAGGATGGAGATCGTGGTGGAGGGGAGCGATGACGGTGTGACGTGGCGCGCATACGAGTTCCGCCACAAGCCGGGGGATCTTGCGCGCAGGCCGGACTTCGTGGAGCCTCACCAACCACGCCTCGACTGGCAGATGTGGTTTGCGGCGCTCGGGAACTTCCACTCCGAACCGTGGTTTCAGGCGTTTCTTATCCGCCTTCTCGAGGGATCGCCGGACGTTCTCGCTCTCCTCGGGAACAACCCGTTCCCGGATTCTCCGCCGCGGTACGTGCGCGCACTCATCTACGAATACGGTTTCACCTCAGCAGCCGAGCGCAAGCAGACGGGCCACTGGTGGCACCGGGGCGAGCCGCGCATCTACGCCCCGCCGCTGTCCCTCCGCGGTGGCTAACGGTACAATGCGTTCTATGGGAATTCGAGCCTTCGCTTTCGCATTGCTCCTGCTGGTGCCGCGGGTCTCCGCTCTCGACTATAGCGACCAGAGTCTCATGTATCTGGATGCCCCCTTCCGTTCGGCGGATGCGGCCGGCATCAGTCTGCTCACGAACATCGGAGCGGTGCAGGGCAACCCTGACGGCACGTTTCAGCCCGACAGGACCCTGAACCGTGCGGAGTTCCTGAAGATCGCTCTTGCGAGCCATCCGAAGATTCTCGTTTTGAAATCCGACGCGGAACGCTGCTTCCTGGATATCGCACGCGACGCCTGGTTCTCGCCCTACGTCTGTATCGCGAAGAAGCGCGGCATCGTCGGCGGCTACCCCGATGGAACGTTTGGTCCGGGGAATTCCGTAAACTATGCAGAAGCTCTGAAGATCCTCGGGGAGATGTACGACGTGCAGATTCCCTGGGATGAGCTTCCGCCCGCCGACCTACGATGGAGGCAGACGCACTGGTATGTTCCCTATCGTGAAGGTGCAATCACTGCCGGAGTTTCTCTCGAGTCTTCATTGGACGGCAGCATGGATCACTGGCTGACGCGTGGACAGATGGCGCGGCTTGCCGCGGCCTACCGCGCGCACCATGATGGACAGCTTGCGGAGTACCGCAGGGTCGAACGGGGCGAGTCTCTTATGCAACCGCAGTCCTCGGCCGCACGTTCGGCGATATCTTCTTTGTCTTCTGCTTCCTCTTCATCCTCTACTCCTCCCCTCAGCCGCTGGACGCACCCAGCCACCTCCCATTTTCTCATCGTCGGGCAGCAATCGGATCCGATTGCGTCCGGGCTCTTTCAATTTTCAGAACCCCAGGACATCCGCTCAGTCACTGTAGAGATGAAGCGCGAACTAAAGGCGATTCACGCGTTGGTTCTCGTTGATCATAAAGGGCGTGCGCTTGCTACCCTTGCGATCGATAAGACAGATGCCACTCGCAGGCGCTGGCGCGGGGACAACGCTGCAGGCGTTGCCACGGTTGGTCCTGGTAGCGTGCCTTTGGGCATCGCTGCGGTGATCAAGACCCCGCTGCAAGGAGGATTTCCCGAGGAGTTCATCGAGGCCAAGAACATCTCGATGATGGTCGGCGATCCCTCTGGGATCTCCACCGAGCAGGCACTTCCCGTCGAGTGGTCACATCCACCGCATCAGACATCGCTCACGTTCATCGCTTCCGTACGGAACGCAGGGCCTGCGCGCGGCACGCTGCTCATTGGCGATGACCAGCGAGTCGCCGAGTTCCGCTTCGCTGCGGGAAGTGGAACACCGATTCATATTGAGCAGCTGACACTCACGGCAAGCATTGGACCAGAGATTTCCGTGAGCCACTGGCGGGTTGCACGTGTGGAAGGTGGGCCATCCGTATCGTGTTCGGTCGGGTCAGACGGACTACTGACCTGCCCCCTCACCGAAGAGATTGGAGTGATCAGCGGGGGTTCGACAACACTCGTGGTGATTGCCGACATTGCCAAGGTGCCCGGCAAAGATGGCGGAACACTTCAGGTGATTCTCGATGCTCCCGGATCGACATCGTCGTTTGGAGCCGTCCAGTGGAGCGATGGCACGGGTCACTACCGATGGATCGAGGGCGAGGCGCCGCTTGCCGAGGGGACGAGGTGGGCAGGGTGATCAGCCAATCGCCTTGGCGATGTCCTTTGCCATTGCGTCCACTGCTTTCCCTGCAGCCTCCTTCCAGTCTTTTCCCTTCGATGCGTAGATGATGCTCCGCGACGCGTTGACGATGGCTCCCGTTCCATTGCCATGGAACCCCTGTGCGACGTCTTTCGCTGTGCCTCCTTGCGCACCGTAGCCGGGGATCAAGATGATGGCGTGTGGCAGCAGGGAGCGGAGGTACGAGAGTTCTTCGGGGTACGTCGCGCCAACGACGGCGCCGACCGCGGAGAATCCTGAAGTACCGAGGCACGTCTTGCCCCATGCTGTGACGAGCTGTGCCACGTGCTCATGCACAACCTCGTCGCCGAGGGGAAGATCCTGCAGCTCTCCGGAGGAGGCGTTGCTCGTCTTCACGAGGACGAAGAGTCCCTTGTCGTTTTTCTGTGCACGCTCGATGAATGGCGCGATGCCATCGAATCCCAAGTAGGGATTGACCGTAAGAGCATCGACAGGCTTTTCTGCGCCCAAGTAGGCTTCGGCGTAGGCATCACATGTCGAACCGATATCGTTGCGCTTGCCATCGGCGATGACGATCAGCCCCTTGGTCTTTGCGTAGTCACAAACATTCCAGAACGCGCGCATGCCCTCCCATCCCAGAGATTCGAAGTACGCGAGCTGTGGCTTGACGCAGCTTGCCGTGCTGGCGACCGCATCGACGATGCCGCGGCAGAATTCCTCTACTCCATCGGCATTTCTTGCGATGCCTTCGGGCAGCTTGTCGAGTGCTGGGTCGAGCCCTACGCAGACCGGGGACGTGTCTTGGATGTGGGCGGAGAGGGTGTCTGCGAAATGTGTCATTGCTTCAATCTTACCAAATTTCGACAGGATCTACGATGGACGGAAAGTGCAGTGAAGACCATGGCCAATCTTCGGGGTCGTCGACGAGCCCGTGGCGCCATGCATTGCATCGCACGTAGGCCAGAGCATTCTCCATTTGCTGTGATGATTCTATGCGTTCGTCGTGAAAGCCTTTTTGCCATTTTCTACATGCATCGTCCCCCCCTCCGCAGCGGAGATTCATGAATCTCCGCTACGGAGGGTCGATGCAACATTTGTATATGCCATGAACTATTGCGTTTGAACGATTGCATGAATGCACTTAAACCTTTCACTCCCGGCCTCACGATGATGTGCATGTGATCTGGCAGGATGCAGAACGCATAGACTTTCGCTTGCTGGACGTTCCTGGTCATGCGCAGGTGATCGATGACGACTTCCGGTATTCCCGGTCTGGTGAGCCAGGGAATTTTTCCATATGCATTCGTCGTTATATGAAATGTGCCGTGTTGCTCAGAGTGTTGCTGTGTCATACGTCCTCGCCCCCACCCCGGTACTGCAGCGCTTCTGCGACGTGCTGTGTTGCGATCTCCTCGCTTCCCGCAAGATCCGCGATTGTGCGCGCTACTTTGATCGTGCGGTGATATGCGCGTGCAGAGAGCTTGAGCTTTTCTGCCGCGCGGCGCAGGAGCGCCGCGGGGTCTTCTCGCAGGGGGCAGAGCGCGTCGATCTCGCGCACGCCCATGCCGGCATTTGTTCTCGTGCTTTGACCAGAAAAGCGTGCCTGTTGACGTTGCAGCGCACCGATCACCCGATGACGGATGCTCTCGCTCGCCTCGGCGTCTAGCTGCGGCTTCTTCTGGAGATCCGCGATGTCGACGGGATCGACGGGAATCGTCAGGTCGATACGGTCAAGCAATGGCGCGGAAATGCCAGGGCGCCTGCGGGGGTGACTGCGGTCGGTGTCGGGTGGATTCATCGCTGCGACAAGTGTGAAATCTGCGGGGAACGTCACGCTTCCCTGGGCGCGCGTGATGGTGATCGTGCGATCCTCGAGCGGCTGCCTGAGGACGTCGAGCACTGCAGGCGGGAACTCGGCCAGCTCGTCGAGGAAGAGTACGCCACGGTGCGCCAGGCTGATCTCACCCGGGCCCGGCATCTGTCCGCCACCCACGATGGAGACGGCACTCGCCGTGTGATGCACCACGCGAAACGGGCGCTGTGCAACGAGCGGTGCGTCCTCGGGGAGCATGTTGGCTACCGAATAGATCCGTGTGACCTCGATGGATTCCTCGGTCGACATCGGTGGCAGGATTCCCCGCAAGGCTCTTGCAAGGAGCGTCTTCCCCGTGCCCGGCGCGCCGCTCAATAGCACGTTGTGCCCGCCCGCCGCCGCGATTTCCAGCGCGCGTTTCGCCCCATGCTGCCCGCGGATGTCTCCGAAATCCGTTTCCACAATCGGCAATGCAATACACGCTTTGGATGCGATCGTGCGCGGGCTTTGCGCCCCAGAGAGGATCTCCATGAGTTCCTGCAGGTTGCATGCTCCGATCACCTTGATGCCCTCGATGAGTGCTCCTTCCGCAGCATCGACGGCAGGAACCACAAGGGTCTGTATTCCCAGATTTCTGCACGCGATCGCCGCAGGCAGCACTCCTGCGATGTGTCGCAGCGATCCATCGAGGGCAAGCTCACCGAGGAGTGCCGTGGATTCCAGTCGCTCAGGGGGGATGTCCAGCGCTCCCGTTACGAGGAGAAGGCCAACGGCAATCGGCAGATCGTAGTGCGGGCCTGCCTTGCGCAGGTTCGCCGGAGCAAGATTGACGGTGATCCTCCTGCCCGTGGGAAATCGGCATCCGCTGCTTCTGAGCGCGAGGCGCACGCGCTGCTCACTCTCTTTCACCGCAGTATCGCCCAAGCCCACGATCACCATCTTGCCGTCTCCCGGTGGGGCGGCGATTTCTACATCGATCTTGCGTGCGGCGATGCCGACAGTGGCAAAGGAGGTCAGGCGGGCAAGCATGGCTCCCCGTTGTACGTCCGCTTCTTGTCCAGCGCGACTGTACGTTCGTACACTTGCGCAAATGCAAAATCATGTTGGGTGTACGAGCGAACACTGTTCTTCCCCCGGCATTCCTGCATTGTTGGCTCCACGATGGCTGAGCACCACATCGTTGGGCGCGAAGGAGAGGACGTGGCGATGCGTCACTTGCTCATCACGGGATACAGTCTGCTCGGGCGTAATGTGCGCATCCATCATGATGAGATCGATCTCATCATGATGGATTCCATAGATGGTGCCATCGTCTTTGTCGAGGTGAAGTCGCGCAGGAAGGATGACCCCGACTTTGTCCCAGGGCTCAACTTCACAGAGGAGAAGAAGGGCTGTGTACGCAGGGCTGCGGAGCGGTGGATCGCCGCGCAGGAGCACGAGTGGGGGTGGCGGATGGATCTCGTACTCGTTGCGGATGGCAAAGTGGTGGATCACATCAAAGATGTCGGGAACTAACCCCACACAACCGTTGCCCTCTCCCCCTTGAGGATTCTTTTTGCGGGCCATCGGCTATCCCCTTCTTTGCTTTTGAGCATCTCTGCCCATATCTTCTTTTTCTTTTCTCCTTTCAAAAGAAAGAGTTGCTCGTCGCTACACGCAAGGAGATTCAAGCTCACCGAGATGCGGTCGTGAACGGCAAATGCATCCGTGATTGTGTGGATGATCAGTGCCTGATCACCGAGGGCAAGCTCTGACACTGGCGGAAATAGCGAGGCGATGTGCCCGTCTTCTCCCATCCCTAGTACCACGAGATCAGGCAGATGATCACTGCAGAGCGTATGCAACGATAGGGCGTAGCGCTCGATGCACTGGGAAAGCGGGAGGTCTGTATCGGGGAAGCAAAGGTGATCAGTCGTGATGTTCGTTCCCTGGAGCAGCGTCTCTTTGATTAAGTGCTGATTGCTCTCGGCGTGATCAGCGGGAACGTAGCGCTCATCGACCAAAAAGATGCGCAGGTGTTCCCAGGGAAGTTGCATCGTCGCCAGTGCTTCGTAGACAGGGCGAGGCGTCGATCCGCCCGAGAGGCCGAGTATGCACTGCCCACGCTGTGCTATAGCGCGCTCAACAGCATCGGCGATGTGCAAAGCTGCGGTGTGCACAAATTCCCGTTCCGTGCGCGTATGGAGTTCTTGCATCACGCATACTCTCGCTGATCCCCTCCTCTTTGTCACCATAGCTCAATCTAAAACCACTGCACTCCATGGCGCGTCATCCACTCTGCGGCCTCAGCAGGCCCGTCGGATCCTGCGGTATACGCATGGAGCTTCGTTGAGCGTTTATCGAGGTGCTGCTGCAGTGGATCGATGATGTTCCATGCGGCACGGATTTCCTCAAAGGACAAGAACCACTGTTGTTTTCCCATGATCGCCTCCAGGAGCAGTAGTCCGTGCTCCGGAAGACAGTCACCGACGCAGACGAGCGGGTCGCTCATGACGAGCGGCCGGAAATCCGGTTCCGATCCTCCAAGCTTTGTCTGCAGGTGGAGCCGCATGCCCGCCTCACCCTGGAGGATGATATCGAAACGATTGGGCGTCGCGCCCTTCCCCGCGTGCTCTGGCCCCTGGAAGGCAACGGAGATGCGCGTCTCCTTCCGGCTCATGCGCTTGCCAGTGCGCAGGTAGAACGGGACCCCTTCCCATCGCGATGAACGGGAAGCGATGCGGAGCGCCGCAAAGGTTGCCGTGCGCGATTGCTTGCTCACGCCTTCTTCCTTGAGGTAGCTCGTTTGCTGCTTTCCTCCAACGGTGCCCGCTGCGTACTGTCCTTGCATGATGACATCGTCGAGAGATGTTGTCGTAGGTATGAAGAGCTGCTCTATAGCATGCAATCTTGCTGCGCGGATCTCGCCCTCTGCCTCAAGGCGCATCGTGAGGAGGGCACAGATTTGCAGGAGGTGCGACTGCACCATATCCCTCAGCGTTCCGACGGCATCGAAGTATCCTGCACGGCCCTCGAGACCCGCCGATTCCATCGCCGTGATCTCCACATGGTGCATGAGTGTGTGCTTGAGGATGCGCTCGACGATCGGGTTTGCGTAGCGCAGATAGTAGACGTTGCGCACAGCCTCTTTACCAAGGTAGTGGTCGAGCAAAAAGAGTTCTTCCGGAGCAAAGTACGTCGTGAGGACGGATTGCATCTTCTCGAAGCTTGCAAGGTCAGACCCTACAGGTTTTTCAATGATGCAGCGGAAGTCCTTCGAGCGCTCCTCTCGGTGCACGCCGCTTTTCGAGAGCAGATGCACGATATCCGCAACGACTGTGGGGGGTGTGGAGAGGTAGGCAAGACGCACGGTATCCTTCCAGCCTTTTTCAAGTTGTTGTAGGCGTGTCTGCAGGGTCGCAAAATCTTCGAGGACGTTGTATTGCCCCTGACAGTAGTGCACGTGAGAGAGGAGCTCATCGAGCGCCCATTGCGTCACTTCGGGCATGGCCTCGCGCACAGAGTCGATCACGTAGCGCCGGAAGCCTTCCTCATCCATTGCCGTACGCGCGTATCCCACAATGGCGTAGTCTTTCGGTAGACGCCTTTTGAGCGCCAGGACGTAGAGCGCGGGGTAGAGCTTGATGCGCGCAAGGTGGCCAGAAGCGCCGAAGATGATGAGCGAGAAGGGGCGGGAGGCGGTCAGCATAGGAGGCTCTCAGTGTACCGTACCTTGGAACAGGATTGTGTTATCCCTCAGATGAATTGCTTTCAGCATTTGTCCACGTCGGTAGATCCGACCGTTCTTTGCGGATCCACACCTGTATCTTGTCGTGAAGAACGGTCAGGTACGGAGCGTACACGGAGAGGAATGCATCGATGCCTTGTCGCGGATTGAGACGCTCGTCCTCAAATCGTGCGAGATCGTAGTCATCAAAGATGAGGATGCCACCGGGCTTTAGGAGCTTCCATGCGTAGATCCCATCAAGGAGAACGTTGTGCGCCATGTGGTCGGCGTCGATGTACACGATGTCGTAACGGTTCTCGACGAGCGTTGGAAGGATATCGTGTGATGCCCCCCTTATCTTGCGTACCTTATGACTTGCTCCCAAGGTGCCGAGATTGTGATCGAGACATGCTTCCGTATGGAGTGTCGGGGAAAATGCCCCCTTTTCTGCCAGTGTCTGGAAGTGTCCCTGGGGTTTTTCCGGGAAGAGATCGATGCATGTCGCGCGGGCAGTGGGATGCGTGAGTACGTTTTTGAGCATCCAGCACAGACTTCTCCCTTCCCATGTCCCTACTTCGAGGTAGTGCAGACAAGGACGTCCACTGAGTGTGGCCAGATGCTTCTCCCAGAGGGGGATTTTTCTGCTGAACCAATCGACAGACATCCGAAATGCACTGCCTGTGTCAGCGGCCTCCGTGACTATATTCTCGGTCAACTGCCTATCGGGCTCGGAAGGATCTTCTTGCCGAGCCTGGAAGTAGCCCCGTACTGCGGCATGCAAGTCAGGCTTGGCTGAGGACCATTGCCAACACCCTTCGTCATCGAGGCAGATGTCGGTCTTTGGATCAAAATCGCGCAGGAGCCACTGTCGGTGGTGGTAGTGACGGTTGCTGCGCGATCCGTGCCAAAGGTGGTAGGCCTTTTCCCTTAGGCAGGAGACACTCCCACCAACCAGTCGTTGCATGGTTTGCCACCACGCTTCTGCGTCGGCGCGCAAGGCATCGGGCAGAAAGGTAATGTAGTCGATGCGATCGATTGGGATACCCATGAATGCTCCGAGCATGAGTGCATCAGCTCCTCCGAGGATCATCTTGTCGTACAGCGGGCAGGATCGCAGGAGGTCCCGTCTTGCGGCGATGGCAAACCCTGGTGCTCCTAAAATGCGTGTCATTGCGCCATCGATCTCCGCCTGGTGCACCGCGCCGTTGTAGATGTACTCCGTCGGCGGTTCCGGTTCTCCTGGAGCGGGAGGCAAGCACCCGCGCTCCAGACGTCGCAACTCTCCGAAGGGCTGCACGACTGCGTAGCGCTCGAGCAGATCCAGCGTTTTGGGAATCCACTGGTCATCGGCAAATACTCCGTCGTTGTCCATCCATACCACGTGCGTGCATGTTCTCGGCAGAGCCTCGATGCCGATATTGAGCAGGCGTTCCTTTTGCCAGAGCACCGCGCTCGCTCTCCGTTGCACCAGGATGTCGGCGTCCTCAGAAGTGAGCTCAAACTGCCTGTTGGGGAGTGCCGCCTCGACGGCGATCAATGGCAACCCCTGTCGGCGCAAGGACGCCCGGAATTTGCGAAAATTCTCTAGCTTGGTTCCGTATGCCTCGAAGTTGAAGTACGACGTCACTCCCCAGATGGGACTCTGCCGTTGGGACTCTGCTGCGGTGGGCATACGAGAGATGCGGTGCCGCGATGCGTTCACGGAAGGAGTACGTATCCCGGCTTCTGGGGGGCTATGCGTTTCCAGGGAAGATCCGCACATCCGCGCGAGAGCAGTGCATGGTACTTCTGGATCCGGAGCCCGTTCCAGGACGCGTAGTACGTTCCTTGCGGAACTCCCGGAGCACGCAGTAAAAAGAGTATAGCTGTACCACTCTCGTCGGAGCCGTCGACAGGTTCGTCATCTGCGGAAGATGCGTATGCTCCACCGAGATCCACAATTCTGATTTGCTCACAGTCCTCAAGGAGCATTTCCCGCAGTGTTGCGTATGTTCCTTCGTGCAGGATGCTTCGGGGAATGATCATGCCTGCTGTGCCAACCTCATTGGCACGTAGCATCGCATGGATATGCGCAATGGAGCGCAATACTGGTGATGCGCTCGCATCACGATCGGTGCCAGCGATTCGCGATTTTCGAAGATAGGTAGCTAAAAGTTTCTGCGATCGTTCATCGTCGTGAAAGGCCTGACTTCCTTTCCCAAGCGCTGTCCCTATCACCGGTATGGTGCCGGGGGTCGAGCAGAGTGTGAGCTCCGCAATGCCACTTCCTGACACTCGCAGTTCATCTTCAGGTGCAAGCGGCATATGCAAATCCGCAAAGGCATTTGCCATCCGTATGGTGGCAATCCCGAGCAGATCGGGCGAGCAATCCCGCACGACCATCTTTTGCAGTAAATGTTTGCGCAGTGTTTCGGGTTGTGCGCCCTTTTGCAAACTTGCATGTGTACTGCGCCGAAGAAATTCGTAGGCAATCTCTCCTCTGGCACATGCGGGGTCCATCAGGAGAACCTTCGTATTGCCCAGCCCTTGTTCGATGCCGGCTTCGTGTTCCAGGAGCCATTGCAATGTTTGCGTGAGAAATGCTGAGAGAGGAAGTGGTATCGTCGCACGTTGAGGAGTGATCTGTTGCATGACCGCAAGGAGAACATCATCGGATGCGGTCTGCGCACGGCAGAGTTGCTTAAGGGTCGACGGATCTTCGCCCGTGATACAGGAGAGTATGTCCTGCACAGCACGTTCAAGCACATGGGGAAGTTTGTCTGAGGCAAGGATTCTTACGATCCATTGTAGTGATTCTGGCAATGGAGAGATGCAGCGCGAGAGTTGCTGTCTGCGCGTAAGGGCAGTGCCCACAAGCGGGAATTTCGTGCGCAGGACTCCGGCAAGCATTGCACATGCGCAGGTGATCGCATGCGCCTCTAGAGGAGCTCTCGACACCCCTTGCAACACCGCAAGATCACCATGCTTTTCCAGTGCAGTTGCCAGTGCATGGATCCCGCTTTGGAGCGTCGCTGTCATGCTCTGCATATCATCTTTGGAGTGCGGCTTGTCGGCCTTTCCTGCAAGCTCAGCGCACGCAAGCGCTGCGTCCAGCACAACGGCTACGGCTGTCGCTGTGCGCGCAGGGTAGAGCGGGCGTGAAACGGATGTCGTTACCGCATCACGCACCAGGTTGGGAACGGTCACTGCCCCTTCGGGCATGGCGTAGCGCAGAGCGATATTGCGCAGCTCTCCTATGCTCAGAAGGCGATTTTCTGAGCAGCGTTCCAGCAGCGCTTGCCACTGATAGCAAGTAGAATGTGTGCGGTCTGGCGTTGCCGAGAGTGCAAGCCACCCCCCGAGTACTTTGCTACAGAGCTGCTCGGAGGAACGCACGGGAAAATGTGCCAGGTTCACAGAGGCAGTGTTAATGGAGGGCAGCGGAGCGCCGCTGTCTCGAGAGAGCAAGGTGTGGCATCCCATCGGAAGCACCCAATCTTGGGTGCGTAGGAGTTTCACGGGTAGCAGCACCTTGCGAATCTGCGGCGTTTCGACACTGCGGCGATGCACGATGCGCCGAAGGACATTGCTCTCACTCATGTCATCCTCCGGCGTGGGAACGTAGGTTTTCCAGGGGAGCAAATGCACGCGGTCATCGCCGAGCGCTGCGAGAGAATCCTCCAGAGATCGGCCTTCGGCAGGTGCGAGGAACTCATCTGCGTCGAGCGGAAGGATCCAATCGGCAATGTCTTCCCGTAGCACGCTGCGCACGCGCTGCGTGAGAACGTCACTTTGCGGATAGCCGGGGTCGGCGTTCTCATGGATCTCGATCGGCATCCCCTCGGCGCGAAGCTTCTCGAGGATCTCTAGCGTGTTATCGATGCAACGGTGCAGCACGAAGACCATGCGCGTCGCCAAGGGCGTGTGGTGGCGCACGAATGTCTCGATGATGTCCGCTTCGTTGCGGACAAGAGAGATGGTGACGAGGCGAATGCTCATAGGGAGGAGGGATACCGTACCCCTATCACTCTCCCGAAGCCACGACACTCGTACCCCGCTCTGAATAATGTCAAGAAAAGTTATCTTGAAGGAGCAATGGCAAGGGTACATTGTTTTTGCGCATGCACGATTCTCTTCGTCAGCGTATCGAGAATCATCAGCAAGGCGACACGCTCGTCATTCACCCCGGCGAGGTTACGCTTGGAGCGAACGGTCGTATGGTGGTGCAACAGCTGCGACGTCCGGAAATGCATATCAACGATACAGTGACTCCTACGCCCCTATTGGAACATATGTGTCGTGCCGGAGTCGAAAATGTAAGAGACGGGAAAGCGGAGGCATGCCCATTCCTCTCAGTAGCTTTGTGCCATAGTCGAATCCAAGGATTAACCATACAGATTAGAGGCGCCTGTAGAGAGTGCGCGGGGCGCTTTGCGAGCAATCTCGAAAAGACCAACTGAAAGCGGAGAATCCGCAGACACTTCTTGCATATCGGGAAGGAGGTGATACTGTGTCGCTACATTACCGTTTGCTATCCAGAGTGGCGGAAAGGGAACTGGCCCGTTTGATCCGCCCCCCAACCCCCGACGATTCGGGAAGGTGGGAACTCCAGCCCCTACGGGGGAAGATAGGTCGCAGTTGCGCTTCCCTCTAAGGAAGCGTTTTTGTTCTCATCCCAACTCCTACGCCCTACTCCTACTCCTACTCCTACTCCCCCGTTCCCATGTCCTCCTTCTTCACTTCCGAATCCGTCACTGAAGGTCACCCCGATAAGCTCTGTGATCAGATCTCCGATGCTGTACTCGACTATGCACTCAGCAAAGATCCACGGTCCCATGTTGCCTGCGAGTGTCTTGCCACTACCGGTCTCGTCGTCGTTGCCGGTGAGATCACAACGAGTACCTACATCCCCATGGCGCAAGTTGCGCGCAATGTCATCCGCGAGATCGGCTACGACGATGGCATCTTCGGTTTCGATCACAAGGCCTGCGCGGTGATGGTGTGCGTCGGTGAGCAGAGCGCGGACATCGCTCTGGGTGTCGATGAATCAACGAACAAAGACAAGGAGCAGGGCGCGGGAGATCAGGGATTGATGTTTGGTTTTGCGTGCGACGAGACACCCGAGCTCATGCCTCTTCCCATCAGTCTGGCACACGGGCTGACGAAAAAACTCGCGGAAGTGCGGAAGAAAAACGGGCTCAAGTATCTGAGGCCCGATGGCAAGAGTCAGGTAACGGTGCAGTACAGCGACGATGGAAAGCCCGAGAGAGTGGAGTGTGTGGTGGTCTCCACGCAGCATGCGGAAGATGTCTCTCATGAGCAGATCTGCCGCGATATCCGGTCTCACGTTATTGATCCTATCTGCGGCTCGTACATCGATGCCAAGACGAAGTTTCACATCAACCCGACGGGTCGTTTCGTGATCGGAGGCCCTCCGGGGGACTGCGGATTGACAGGCAGAAAGATCATCGTCGATACGTACGGAGGGTACGGCCGTCATGGTGGTGGAGCCTTCTCCGGCAAAGACCCGAGCAAGGTTGACCGCTCTGCCGCGTATGCCGCGCGTTGGGTCGCCAAGCACATTGTAAAAGCGGGACTTGCCCGCAAGTGTGAAGTGCAGATAGCCTACGCTATCGGTGTTGCGGCGCCTGTCTCCGTGCGCGTCGATACCTTCGGTACCGCAACCACGTCCGACCGAGCCATCGAGCAGGCGATTTCCAAGGTCTTCGATCTCCGTCCCGCGGTGATCATTCGCGATCTCGATCTTCTCAGGCCCCAGTACCGCGCGCTCGCTGCGTATGGACACTTCGGAAGGGAGGATCTCGATGTAGCGTGGGAGAAGACGCCGAGAGTGGAGGCGTTGCTTCGTGCATTTTCCTAACCTTGCTATGCCTTCCAATAATGTGCAGTCAGTTCTGATGGATCTCCAAAGGAACTATCCTCCCGACACTGAGAATGGTGATTTGGCGAGGCCTGCAAAGAATCTCCTTTTAGCGCAGTGCACCCTCGTACAAGAGGTTGTTGCCAACGTATTGCAGCTTTCCTCGCCCTCCATCCGTCCCATACTTAAGGCTTGTGTCAGAGTTCGTACTCACTTCGACAATATTTCCGGTGCGCTGTGGCCGCACATCCTTGCCGATTTTTCAGAAGAGTGCGATAAAGAGGGGGCTACCGGGAAAGTAGCTATGGCCCTTGCTCTGCTCAGTAAAGATGCCCAGTTCGCCCCTCTCAACGTGGGCCAGGAAGTGAGTGTCATATTGCGTGGGCGCAAGCGCAATCGTGATCAGAAGAAATACGACAAGCTTTGCCAGGCTGCCAAACCGGCAACACCCCAGCAGCTTCCCTGATGGACGCATAGGGTCATTGCTGTTCAGCATGTCATTTTTTTGCTGATATAAGCCACACACTACATATGTGAAGGCTTCGTTCCGTGCATGAACTTGCAATTCCAAAATGAGGGTATCTAATGGATGCATGTCTCTCCATGCTCCACCATCGGCAGGTACCACCCGGTTGACGCTCAAAGCAGGAGAGCCGAGTCTGGATAGTAGATACGTCTGGACGCGGCAAGATTGCCAATTGTGCAAGAGGATTCTCCAGGATGCCGAGAAGGCGGGCACGCAGCTCACGAAGGATTATGCGCGTGCGGTTTCCCGTGCTCAGGATCCTCAAAACGCGGTGGATCTTGCGGCGGTAGTCATCAATGAGCTTGGGCGGGCAGAGCTCCTCGGTGACCCAGTCTACTGTGCGATCGCCACTATGGCGGCTAGTCAGCTCGAGCGATCCGCTAATCCCGCACTGGCCGTTGCAGGACGCATCCTTGAGCACCGCGTCGCTGTTGCCAAGACGCAGAGCGCGGTACCTTCCGATGTACCTGTCATTCCCTCTGTCCAGGATGAAAACTGGGATCGCATCGAATGAAGGTTTTGCGTCCAGAGTGATCGTCGTTTCCTCTGCCGCAAGTCTTCAACCTAGCGCAATTGCTATGAACGCCAGCAGCTCGCGCACAGCTCTTTGCTCCTCCTAGAACCTCATCGCCCTTTTGCCTGCGGCCGGCAATGATCAGCGCAAGGCGGTAGAAGAAGTATTCGTGACTGAAGCGAAATGCATGCACGCTCTCCCATTGGATCCTCGGGAAAAACCGTTGCAGCTCGTGCTTTCAGATCTCTCATCGAGGCCACATGTCTCGCGTTTATAGAGCGCACGGAGCCAAGGAGTTTCGCGTATTAAGATGGCATCACGTTCATCGGCGGAGGATCAAGCTGCACATCCGCAAAACGCTTAGTGATACGTTCAGTCAGTTTCGTGATTGCTTCAGGAGTCATGGCATCATGGTGAAGATTGATCTTCCGTACAGGGCGGCTTGCAAGCGTCATGCCGAGCGTGAAGCCGTCGGCGCACTGGGCAGTGCCATTGGAATTCCCGTTCGTTTTGCAAACGAGCTCGATCGTTACAGGATCAAGAACATCCGCGCGGGGATTTCCCGTGTTTCTGAGGTACTGAAGCAGCATGTTCCTGTCGATCCGGCGGAATCTCCCCGTTCCTGGCGTGTTCCATTTCCCAGGAATGGTTCCTTCATCCAGAAGTTTGGAGGCTTGATTGGTCGAGATCTGAAGAACGCAGCCCACTTCCGTTGTTGAAAGCACGTCCATGCGTCCGAGTGTGTGCAATTCTCTGAAGGTCAGTTCATCGGAAGAGTGCACATGTTCCATAGAGGGAGGTTATGGCGTTACGTGCAATATGTCAATAATTCTTGTCTTCGCCCTTCGTCAGGGCTCAGGGTGACAGGCCACTTTGCAAGCGCTCGATCTTCGTTGATGGGTAGTAATACATCAGGATCTGTTCCGCGGTCTTTCCTTCCTTTGCCTGCCCCTTTGCTCCGCAACCACTCATGCCGACTCCATGCCCTGCCATCGGCAAGCCTTTGCACCATGGATCGGATTTGCTTTGGAAGATTGCCGCGTGCGGAAAATTCTTCCAGCCGATTTCTTCGGGACTGCGGGTGCGCCCGTCGTCCGAAGAGAAGTATGGGGGCTTGATCAAGATATGTTGGAACTCCAGAACCTTTCCCGCAGTGTCGCGCACAGCTTTCGTCCAGAGAGTATTTTTCAGTTCAAAGGCGATTCCCTTATAGAGCTGAAACCGTGCCGGTGAGTCATCACCATCGTAGGGCATGCCGGGGAATTTCCGGTTCTTCTCGCTCATGTAGTACGCGGCGTAGGTGCGCGCAGCGATGGCGAACGCCCGCTGCTTCTCGTAAGGCTCCGTGTCGGGTTCTTCTGCGAGTCCTGCGAGATAGTCTTCGAGGTGCAGCGTGTTGATGATCGCCGGCTTGCCTTCCAACTCTATGCATTTCAAGGCTCCTCGGTACTGGGTCTTGAGTTTTCGGAGGTCAATATCCGTACAGCGCGATGCATCGCCTTCGCGCAGCGAGAGACGGATGCGGATGTGCTGTGCTTCGGACGCATGCGTCGGCTGTTGCATCGACGATTGCCCTTGGGGTTCTGCTGTGTGCGCCCTCCGCCCTTTCACAAGCAGCGTGTAGCGCACGTCGCCAATGGTGAGCGTGTGGGTGCCAGGATCGGTCGGCAACGTGATCTGTAGGCGGATGGATTGCGTTGAGCGCTGAGCAAGGTCCTCGGGGAGGAGGAGGTCTTCGCGCACGGGGATTGATCCCCCCCCCATTTCCTGTATGAGACCAATGCGCGGCGTTGAGCGCGTCACTGTGGCGATGCGTGATCGGCGACTCACTGCGCGGTTGCCGCTTGCGTAGCTCACGAGAAATACTGCAGTGCCACCCGGCTGCCCTGTGATCGTCGTCGCGCCGACCGCCTGCACACCACTGGAGGAGCTACTGGGGCTCGTTTTCTTGCTCTTCTGACGAGCTGTGAAGAGTCCCGTACTCTCGCCTTTTTTGGGATTTGGGAAGGTCACTGAGGCGTCGACATCTCCGCGGGAAACGTTGCTGCGGATCTGATCCATGGCTTCCGCAATGTAGTACCCTGGGCAATCTGTTGAGAGCAGGTCGCGATGCCCGACGACGGGCGGCAGATCCCTCCCGTGGAAGCGCACGGTGTCCTTCGGGTCGATGTCGTAGCGCATCTGCAGCCGATGCAGCAGCCACTGGAGGCTTCGCATTTGCGCTTGCCGGGGGAGCTCCAGATCAAAGTTCCCCATGAGGGCAATGCCCACGGTACCAATGTTGCCGCAGTAGACATGGCCGCCTATGACGTAATCACCACCTGCCTTCCCTTCGAAGATCCTGCCGTCCGGTCCGATGACGTAGTGGTAGCCGATATCCCCCCAGCCCTTGCCGTTGGCATGCATCTCGTAGAGTGATCGCATCTTCTCTTCTGAGGAGCGGTCATCGCCTTCGTTGAGGATCGCCGTATGGTGCAGGACCAGAAGTCTGACGTCGTTCCCGTACTGCAGTGGCCAGCGGTAGCTGCGGTCGCCCTTCTTGCGGATGGTGCGCGATACGGAGAATTCCTCAGGGTACAGCCGATGTGCTTCCTCACATTCCTTCTGTCTTTGGGGAATGGTGTCTGGTTCGGATGTCTTGTCATTGGCCGTGTTGGCTACCGCTGATGTCGTCTCGCCGTTCACATAGAGAAACGTCTCGTCAGCTCCCCATGCACTTCGTCCGACGATCCGGTAGGGCTCTGCAGCGAATACATTAAGAGGTAGCAGCAGAAGTATCCCGATGATCCCAAGCGCGTGCACCGGAGCATCCTACTGGTTTGCCGTTCCATTTCCCAAACCGTACTTGCCCGAATGGAAGGCGGGAATGTTTCATGGGCTACTCTCCATGGTCTGGATCACGCGCTCGTAGCCTTCCACCATCTTCTCCATGCCAAAGAGGCGCTCTGCGGTTTTCCGCCCTTCTCTGCCGATCATTTCCCTCTTTGCATCATGCGCCATGAGCGAAGTGATGGCTGCACGTAGCGCCTGAGGGTCGTCTGCAGGCACCACAATCGCATCGGATTCACTCTTCACATACCCCGCGATCCCGCAGGCATCGGTGACGATGACAGGGATGCCACAGAGCATCGCTTCGCCCGCTACGAGGCCAAAGGGATCATGCTCGCGAGAAGGAAGGACGAAGATGTCGAGGGACGCGTAGAAGTCGTGGAGATTCTCTCTGTAGGGCAAGAGCGAACAAGCTTGTAGCTTTCGGCTTTCCGCTTTCAGTTTTTGCTCCTCGGGGCCGGTGCCAACGATGGTCAGGGAGACATCTTCCAGGCCTTTTACTGCTTCGATGAGCACGTCCACACCTTTGTCCCAAGAAAGACGCGCAATCGTGCCGACACGAAATTCTACCTTCTGGTTCCCATCTTCTGCGTTCCGATTTCCACTCAGTCTTGAGACATCAATGCCGTTTGGTATGGCGATGACATTGGCAAATCCCAGTCGTTCGTAGATTGCTTTACTCAATTCCGACACCACAATGGTCGTGGCATATCTGCTCAATTTCCGTAATCGGGGAAGCCAAGGATTTTTCGTGAGCCAGCAGCCGACGCGGTCGTGTTCTACCCAAATCACAGTGATGCCCTGAGCGTGGAGATAGGGAGTGAGGAGAAGTTTTTCTGTGAGACTGAGCATCACCACAGCATCCGGATGGAATGAAGAATGGAGAATGGAGAATGATGCATGCAACTTCCGTCTCATAGAACATTGTTCCCATAAAAAACTCAGAGCACGCCACTTGGTCACTGGCGGAGATCCAATTTTCAAACGTACAGCTGAAAGCTGAAAGCTGAAAGCTTCTCGTAAAAGCACCGGGCAACTCCCCAGAAACATCACCTCATGACCACGCTCCTGAAGGCCGCGCATGAGCGCGAGCGTTTGTACTTCGGCGCCGCCCATGCGGCTTTCGAGGGGGAAGCGGGTGAAGAGGATGCGCACGACGTATATCGTATTTCGTAGATCGTATTTCGTATATGTGATCTGCGGTCATTTGTCGCGCCATTGATCGATCAGCTCTGAAATTGTCCTTTCCACATCATCACGTTGGTACGCGGTGCAGATGCAGGCCTCTGCTCCCGCCTGCTTGGCCTCTGCAAAGCACGTCGCGCTATCCATGGATGTGATGAGTGCGATGCGTGCTTGCGGACTCTTCTCTCGAAGAGAGCGCATGACCGCGGGACCATTTTCCGAGGGGATGTTGTAATCGATGAAGGCGAAGGCGATATCCGGATGCTCGTTGATGAGATTGTTCGCCTCTTCCGTTGAGTACGCGACAAGGAGCTCTACATTCCAGTGGCTATGACGAAGCAGTCCCTGCAGAAGCATCTGCTTGCCCTCAGAGTCGTCCGCGATGAGAAATTTGGGGCGCGCCATGATGGTTCCTATTGTATATCCCTAGCGGAGATTCATGAATCTCCGCTGCGGCTCTCCTCTACAGGTATTACGCCTTTGCCAACTTCCGCAAAAATCCCCCAATCTCTTTGAGCGAACACTTCTTGGCGTTCACTTCGTGATCGAAGCTATGGCCCTCCCATTCCTGCTCCACCCCAAGGCGCACGCAGACGAGATCCGAGGGGAACTCCTCCTGCACAGTTTCGAGCATCGTAGCGCTGGGACAGGTAATGAGCACAGGACATTCTCCCGCTTTGCGCGCGTCGCGCACGCACTCGCAGGCGACAATGGTATTGAAGGCCGTCTGGAAGTCGTCCGCTGTCGCTTGTTCGGGATCGTAGATGTCCTCGAGTGCGAGGTGCTTCCAGTTCGGATGATCTCCGAGGAAGCTCTCAGCGAGGAGGCCGCGTGCGGTGTCCGATGCTCCGGCGAGGAGGAGAAGCATGTGCAGTATGATTAACATATCATTATATCATGATTGCTGATGCCAGTGAAGTCTTGCCGATGGCTTCGGAAAGCCAACGCCACTGCTGCCACAGGGATTCCATGCCGACCATCGAAGCATCGCCGCCGCAGCGGTTTGAGGATCTTCCCGATGAAGCGCAGCGGAGGGTCTTGAGCGCGATCATGGAGATGCGCGAGTACTGTTCGTTTGATCGCATGAAGGATCTCCTAGCGCAGTTGTAGGGGACGTGGAGCGCAGTCGACAAGCAAACGAGGCTAACCGGATGAACGCGGCTATATGCTTCTCCATTCTTCTTGATTCCTAGATCTCCTTGTTGCTGGGTTGCTATCCCACCAGCTGCATCGTGGGGGGCACATGGGTGATGTGGATCACGCTGTGATTAGTCACCTTGGCCATGCATGAAGTACCAATCTGCTCCATACTTCTTTACTAGCTTCTGAACGGCACTCATTGTTACCCGTTGGTGGGATGCGACCATGGGAAGTGTCGAAGATTGTTGCGTGGATTCGGGATGTTCTATAGCTCGTTCCAAGACATTGGGCGCATCACTTGAGTGAGGAGTATCGAGCATGGGCGCACACTCTGGTGCATATGTTTATCTTATGCAAGTAAGTTTTCCTGCTCTGTTCTTGCGCTTCACAAAGTCCTGAGCGTCGTCCTTCATCAGATCTACACACAAAACACTTCGATCTTCATGACAGTGTTACACACTGTAAAGTTAGCCGATGCTCTTCTGTCCTCCCATGTATGGTCGCAGCACCTCGGGCACCGTCACGCTGCCATCCTTGTTCTGGTAGATCTCGAGAATCGGGATCAGGATTCTCGGTGAAGCAATGCAGGTGTTATTGAGAGTGTGCACGAATTTCTTTTCACCGGACGGGGTTACGTACTTGATATTCAGGCGCCTTGCCTGGAAGTCCCCGAGGTAGCTACAGCTGTGGGTCTCGCCGTAGGCTTCTCGGCTTGGCATCCAAGTCTCGATATCCTGCATGAAGACCTTACCCTTGCCCATGTCCCCGGTGCACACGTCCATGACGCGGTAAGGGAGCTCTAGGGCAGCGAGTATGTCCTCGGCGTTCTTCCGGATTTCCTCGAAGAGTTCGAGTGCTGTATTGATATTCGCTTCGCACAGAACCACTTGCTCCACTTTCTCAAACTGGTGCACGCGATAAAGACCTTTCGTGTCTTTGCCGTATGTCCCCGCCTCCCTGCGAAAACACGTGCTGTAACCGGCGTAGCGTTTTGGGAGATCTGCTTTCGTGAGCACTTCGTCTTTATGAAAACTGCAAACGGTGACTTCGGAAGTTCCAATCAGGTGCAATCCATCCGGCTCGATCGCTCCTCCAGATTGCTCCTGCCCTCCGACGGCATAGATATTCGCCTGGTCGGCACCGGGAAAGAATCCCGTGCCCACAAAACAGGCTTCGTTTGCAAGAAGCGGCGGAGCGAAGAGCGTCCAGCCTTTTGCTACAAGTGCGTCGATCGTGAAGCGCAGCACCGCTTGATGGAGCCGCGCGCCGTCCCCTTTCAGGAAGTAGCTTCTGGCGCCGGAGACTTTTGCGCCACGGGGAATATCAATGATGTTCAATGCTTCACCGAGCGTCACATGGTCTTTCGGTGATGTCACCCTGAGCGTAGTCGAAGGGTCTTTTCCGACGCGCTTGCTCTCCACATTATCCTTATCACTTTTCCCGACGGGAGCTGTATCAAGTGGGATCGATGGCAGCATGTATTGCATCGCCTTCCATTCGGATTCCAGGACGCTGAGTTGCTCCTCTCCCCCCTTCACGGTGGCACTAAGGGCTTTCATCTCCGAGAGAGCCGCGGCTTTCTCTTCTCCCTTGAGAGTAGGCATTTTCTTGTTCGCAGCATTTTGCGTACTGCGCTTCTCGTCGAGTTCCTTCTGCAGCCCCCTGCGCTTCTCGTCGAGTTTCAGAAATGCTGCCACATCGATAGCGATGTTCTTGTTCTTCGCGGCCGCCTGATAGGCCTCTGGCCGCTTGCGGAGATCATCCAAGTCAATCATAAGAATGCGGGTAGTACTTCTTTGGCCTTTAGACGAGCCCTGAGTATCATCGAGGGGCGGAGATCATCCGGGTCAATCATGGCGCGAGTATACGGCCCTGGTTTCTCCTGCGCTACGTCGTTGGACCTGCCGCCTCGTCGCAGGCATTCCTGTATTATCCTCGTCATCAGTGGGGTATGCGCGGAAGATTTCGGGGCGGCCTACAAATTCCCGCTTGGCATCTTTGTGCATCTGATACAGTCCGTCACCACACTTCGTTGTAAACATCTCAAACCAGTGCCAGTGCTTGACTTCCTCGCCGGGATTGAGAAGGTAGAGCGTGGTATTCGGCTTGTCGGTGAACTTTCCAAGCTCGCCGAATGTCCCCTCATTGGCCATGATGACATTGGTCAGGTCAACAGCGATGGTGCGGACATTGCGCCTGAGCATGCCGTTGAGTTCCGTGCGCAGTCTAGACTGATCAGACCCGGTCCATGCCGTAGGCTTTTCTGCCTTGCGCGGCCGCACGATAGGGATGGAAAGTACTTTTCCTGCCTCATTGCGCAAAGCATACACATCGTTTTCGATCTCTTGTGATCCATTAGCATCTCCTTCCATTTCGATTGCCTGAAGTTCCGCGGCCGATGGCAACTCGTCATCTTCTTCGTCAAAATAATCCGCACGATTCATATAGGTAAATGTAAAATAAATTAATAATTAGTCAATGATTTGTCTTAGACTATTTGACTGATTCCTAAGAACGATGAGAGCTGGGTGTGTACAATCTCCAAACATGCCCAAAGATCAGCCCTTCAAGCTCGTCGCCCCATGGAAACCTACCGGTGACCAGCCTGCGGCCATCGAACAATTGCTGCGCGGTGTCGCTGCAGGCCAGCGCCACCAGTCGCTGCTTGGAGCCACCGGCACGGGAAAGACCTTCACCATGGCCAATATCGTCGCTGAACTCAATCGCCCGACGCTGGTGCTTGCACACAACAAGACCTTGGCGGCGCAGCTCTGCAACGAGTTCCAGACGTTCTTTCCCGAGAATGCCATCTCGTACTTCGTCTCGTACTACGACTACTACCAGCCGGAGGCCTACATCCCCAGTAGCGACACCTACATCGAGAAGGATGCGAGTATCAACGAGGAGATCGAGAAGTTCCGGCACGCCGCAACCATGAACTTGCTCACGCGCAGAGACGTTCTCATCGTCGCCTCGGTCAGCTGCATCTACGGTCTTGGTGATGTCGAGAGTTACGAAGCGCTCGCCATCCACCTAGAGCGCGGCATGCCGATCCAGCGCGACAAGCTCATACGCCGCCTCATCGATATCCAGTACCGCCGAAGCTCCATGCAGTTTAAGCAGGGCATGGTGCACGTGCTCGGCGACACCATCGAGGTCTTTCCTCCGGGCGGCGACACGGTGATCCGCATGGAGATGCCCTTCGACGAGATCGAAACTATCCAGGAAGTCGATAGCTTCACCGGAGAGCTCATTGCCGATCTGCAGCAGGTCAGCATCTTCCCCGCGTCGCACAACGTCACCACCAAGGAGAAGATCGATGCCGCTTGCGGTGGCATCAAGGCGGAGCTTGAGGTGCATGAGAAAGAACTTCTCAAGATGGGCGAGCTTGCGAAGGCCGAGCGGCTGCGGCAGCGCACGGACTACGACATCGAGATGCTCAAGGAGACAGGCTACTGCACGGGCATCGAAAACTATGTGCGCTACCTCAACAACAACGGAGAGGAAGGGCGGCCGCCATCCACTCTCCTCGACTACTTCCCCAAGGATTTCCTCCTCTTCGTCGACGAGTCTCACATTTCCATTCCTCAGGTTGGCGGTATGTACGAGGGAAACCGTTCGCGCAAGCAGACCCTCATCGACTTCGGGTTCCGCCTCCCCTCTTCGCACGACAATCGCCCGCTGAAGTTCCCGGAGTTCGAGCAGCGCTTGAACCAGTGCATCTACGTCTCGGCGACGCCAGGACCGTACGAGTACAAGCATACGCCCAAGGAGTGGCTCTCCGAGCAGATCATCCGCCCCACAGGACTACTCGATCCGGTGGTCACGGTGAAACCGACGAAGAACCAGATCGACGATATCGCCGCGGAGATCGATGCCACGAAGAAGCGCGGAGAGCGCGTGCTCATCACCACGCTCACCAAGAAGATGGCCGAGGACATGACGCAGTTCTTCGCCGATCGCGACGAGCGCGTGCGCTACCTCCACAGCGACATCGAGACCCTCGAACGCATCGAGATCCTCCGCCAGCTCAGGACCGGCGAGATCGACATCCTCGTAGGCATCAACTTGCTCCGCGAAGGTCTCGATCTCCCCGAGGTCAGCTTCATTGCCATCCTCGATGCCGACAAGCAGGGATTTTTGCGCTCGCGGGATGCACTCATCCAGACCATCGGCCGAGCGGCGAGAAATGTCCACGGTCACGTGACGCTGTATGCCGACAAAGAAACCGTGGCGATGCGCGCGGCACTCGATGAGACGGAGCGGCGCCGTAGCGTGCAGCAGGCCTACAACATCAAGCACGGCATCACCCCGAAGAGTATCGAGAAGGCCGTGCACGACATTGCCGAGGAGCACCGGAAGCTGGAGTTGCGGCGTCCGAAGCGCGATCCCCAGAAAATTCCCCGTGACGAGCTCAAGCGGCTCATCGAGCAGCTCGAGAACCAGATGGCGCTCGCCGCGGAAAACCTGGAGTTTGAGAAGGCTGCGGATCTGCGAGATGAGATTGAACTGCTGAATCGGCAGTACAAAAAATAATCAAAAAAGCCGCGCCCCGGGGGGACGCGGCTCTGATGTTTTTCGGTTAGTCGCTTTCCTGATAGCGGATGCCATCGCGTGCAGCACCGATACAGCGTGTGCGGCGCTGACCCGAAAGGTGGTCACATGCATCCGTCTCCTCGTTTTGCGCTGGAGCGGCGGCATGGCGACTTTCGTAGGTGCTCTGGCCATCGCCCTTGTAGAGGTCGCGCTTTTGGAAGATCTCGCGGTAGTTGTCCTGATCCGTATAACGGTAGGAAATCACCTGTGTGGAGTACTGCGCTCCTGCGCCAATAATGGTGCCTGCAAGGACGCCGGCAAGCGCGGCAATAATCGTCTGACGATTCTTCATACTGAGTGTGAGGAAGTGGATATTAGTGATATTATAACATATATATAGAATAAAACAAATAGTAGGACTTTCCCGAAAACTGGCTATTGACTCCTATATAGTAAATGTTACTATAATTGCCATTTTGTCAAATTATACTATTAATATGCGTTCTACGATCAGTCTCTTCTCAGCCATCGCCTTCGCCCTCGTTTGTACCGTTCCGGCTGCCGAGGCGTCCTATGATGTTCATCCGTGGGAGTTCCGTCAGCGCCGCCCTATAGAGCGCAGGACGCTTGCTACAGACTACGCGGATCTGGAGGAGTACTACGACCAAAGCCCGCACAGGTCGAGCACGCATGCCTTGCACCCTCTCAACCGTCGCCGCTACTACAATCTTCGTCCCTACATCTACGTGGGCGAGCGCGGCATCCACGGGTTGCTGCCGCTCAACAAAATCTACGAGTACAATCGCGATACGCACCGCCGGTCGAGAATCGAGATTGGCGGCCCTGCAAAAGGGAGCGAGTGCCTCAACTACTCCTTCAATCGCCCCAACTACCGGGTTCCTCCGTTTGGGTACAAGTGTCAGGATTAGTATCAGTCTATGACTGAACTTTCTCACAATAACGATCAGGAGAGAAAGGCTGAGGATGCCCAGATCGGCCCTCTCATCGTTCGTCTCGCCGAGGAGAAGGGTCTTGATCTTGAGAAAGCAGCCAACCTTAGTCCGGAATATGTTGGCGGCATGAGAGATGGGAAGCGTGAGCTCTCCAACTGGGCCATCGTTCGCTGTGCACGTGTACTGGAATTATCCAATGTGCCCGCTATAGGAGTTCAGGGACCCGAGCTCAGTGTTGCTGTAGCGCGAATACGCAGCTATCTATTGCAGCTTCTCGATAGCAAATAACAATTACTCAAAGATCTTCACAGCTTCTCTGAACCCTTCCGGTGTCCCCGTATCGAGACGGATGCCTTCGCAGTGCACGCCGTGGACAGGTGTTGTGGAAAGTGAGGCGATGAGCGCATCGATAAGACGGATTTCCCCACCTTCACCATTCGAGACCTTCGGAAGTACTGCAAAGACGGATTGAGGGATCAGGTATCGTCCAACAATTCCTAGCGTTGATGGCGCGGATTCCGGCTTCGGTTTTTCCACCATGCCCTTGAGCTTCATTACGCGTTCATCTTTGGGGTGGCGCGTATCTACCGTCACGATGCCGTAGCGGTGCGTGTGTTCCTGTGGGATATCCTGCAACGCAACATAGGCTCCATGATCGTCACCGGTGAGCTTCGCGGCATCTCGGAGCTGCTCCAGACCCGAACGCTTTCCCAAAAACAAATCATCACCAAACAAGATGGCCACTGTCGGAGACTTTGCCCAACCGACGGCTTGCAAGATGGCGTGTCCGTCGCCGAGCTGCTGATCTTGGTACACCACGTGAAACTTCACCTCGTCGTAGCGCTTGAGCTGTTCGAGGAAGTGGCTCTTGCCTCTGCGCTTGAGCTCCGCTTCGAGTGCAGGGTCCTGGTAGAAGTACTGCGGGATCGCTTCCTTGCCGCGGCTGATCACAAAGCAGATTTCGCGGATCCCCACACTCAGGCATTCATCCACAAGATGCGCGATGATCGGCTGATTCCCGAGAGGCAACAATTCCTTCGGAACGGCCTTGGTCCAAGGCAAAAAACGGGTTCCGAGGCCGGCAACGGGAAGGATGGCCTGCGTGAGTTGCACGGGCTGAGCATAAGGCACTCGTTTGACTCTTTCCACTAAATCCCCTACAATGGTGGGAAATTTACACCCAAATCTCATGTCCAAAGCCGAATCCGCTCTGTCGAAGGTCCAGACCCTCTATGTCCTTCAGGTACAGCTCTGGAATGTCCTTGATGCGAAGGCGCTCACGCCCGAGCAACGCCTTGAGGCGCGCAAGCACCTTAAAGAGTTCGGTTCCCTTCTCCGCAAAGCCGATTGGCACATCATGGGAGGCGAGGATGTCTATACTGCGTTGAAGCAAATGGAAAAAGAGGTTGCTCGGAAGCTCAAGTCGCGCGGCGCGATCTCCAAGAAGCCTTCCATCCGTTCGCGTGCGATGAAGGCAGGGAAGAAGAGACGCTGAGCCGAGAGCCCTAGCTACACTTCGCTGATTCTGACAATCTTAATCTTCTCCTCTTTGGGTATGAGGATTTTGAGGATGCAGTCTTTGCTGAACGTCGCCTTCACCTTGCGTGGGTCCACCGCCATCGGCAGCGTCACGGTGCGCTTGAACTCCCCCCAGAAGCACTCTTGGAGATAGTAGCGGTCTTCCGGAAGCTCCTCGCCCTGGCGGCGCATGCCGCGGATGGTGAGCGTGCGGTCATCCACCTCGATGTCGAGATCGCTCAAGCGCACGCCCGCGATGGGCGCACGAATGATGATGTAGTCATCGATCTCGTAAATGTCGACGGCGATCTGCCCCACACCCTTCGGGGGGGTGGATTTCTTCTGCGCTGGCGCGCCCTCCGGCTCCGCGCTCTGCGCAGTCTGGAATGCTGAGAAAATCCCGTGGAAGGGCGACGATGCCATCTCGGTACGCCATGATACGCATGGGAAGTGCGTTTTGGCAAAGTGAATGCATATTGCAGTAGGAGCGCAGGGAAGCGTTTCCCTACTGCGCTACAGTCCTACTGCGCTACAGTCCTATTGCGCTACAGTCCTATTGCGCTCCTCATGACCACGACTCAGTCCATCATTCTCGGCGCAGTTCAGGGTCTCACAGAATTTCTTCCGGTGAGCAGTACCGCCCATCTCATGCTTGCACAACACGCGATGGGCCTGTCGACGGACTTGCACGGGTTTGACATTCTTCTGCATGCGGGGACGCTCATCGCGCTCGTGATCTGCTATCCGCGGGAGTGGTGGTCGATGGCCTGCAGCCCCTTCAACGACGACAAGGTTGCGCGCAGGATGCTTTGGCTACTCATCCTCGCTACCGTTCCGGGTGCATGCGCCGGAGCGCTCTTTGCCGAGGCTGTTACCCAAGCGATGGAATCGATCCAGTGGCTCGGCGTACAACTTCTCATCAACGCTGCCTTTCTCGTGATCGCTGAACGCCACCGAGGGGTCCGCTCCCGTGATGCCCTTGCCCCTTCCGATGCCCTCATCATCGGAGCGGCGCAGGCTGTTGCCCTTGTTCCGGGGATCTCCCGTTCGGCCATCACGATCGCTGCTGCCCGCATGCGATCGGTCGAGCGCCGGGCAGCTCTGGATTTTTCCTTCCTCATGGCCACTCCCATTATCGCAGGAGCATCGGTATTTGCCGCATCGCATATTGTGTCGGGAGCGACGTCTATTCCCTCGCTTGCGGTGATCATCGCCGGCATGGTTGCCGCATGCGTTGCAAGCATCGCTGCTATCCGCATGTTGCGCGCGATTGTCGCACGCAGAAGCCTCGCAATCTTCGCGTGGTATCTCGTCCCACTGGGGCTCTTGCTTTGTGTGAGAGTTTGAGACAAGATGCTGTCCCTGTAAGCTCCATGAAGAACTGTGGAGCGTTCACCCTTCAATTTTTTCTCGCCATTCCTATGTCTTCCGTGCAACTTCGCAACGCCATCAAGCGCCTCCGTTTTGAACGCGGCATGACACAGGAGGAACTGGCATTGCGCACGGGAGTGAGTCGGCAGACCATCATGAGCATCGAGCGTGGTCAGACAAATCCTTCCGTACTCCTCGCGTTCAAGATCGCGGCAGCGCTCAACGTCGGCGTCACGGATGCCTTCCAGATCGAGGGGAATCTCGTTCCGGTCTAGGAGAAAAAAGCAGCGAATGACATGCACTGAGGAAGCATCTCCTTAAGCGTTTCTCGTTTGCATGTCTTCTACGAAAAGCTGCACCTGCGCTCTTCCTTGCCATGCATTGATGCCGATGCGGCACAGTGCATCGATCGTTTTGGAGATGCCCATCTCATGATCGCCGAACCCAAAGGCAATGGCCTTGTGGGTTCCGAGTCGCATCTGCAGGTGTTTGCCGTCGTCTCCCACACGTCGTTTGTCGAGTACGGGTACGTCGCGCAGGAGAAACTTCGGTTCAGGATTCCCCTGCCCAAAGGGCTCGAGCTGACGAAGAGATGTGGCAAGAGCCAGGGATACTTCCTCCGCAGGGAGCAAGGCATCGACCTCGATTGTCGGCACGAAATCCTCAGCAGCGCACTCTGTGAGGATGTCTTGCTCGAGGTTCTTGCACACGTCATCCCACTGTTCTGCGGGGAAGCTGCACCCTGCGGCCTGCGCATGCCCCCCAAAAGATTTCAGAAGATGACTGATGCGCCGCAATCCTTCGGTGACGTGGTAGCGGGCGGGGCTGCGCAGGGATGCAGTGATGTGGTCTCCACACACGACGCCGATCATGCTCGGGCAGCCCGTGGATTCCGCGAGCCGGCCTGCAATGAGCCCGATGATGCCGTGCGGGTACTCGGCGTGCGCGCTTGCCTTGAGCACCGTTGGTTGCCGTGCGATGTCCGCGAACGCTTGATCGACCAGGTGCGCGGTGGTTTCTTGGCGCATTTTATTAAGCGCATGCAGGCGTTCCAGTGGCGCTCCTCCCTGCAGCAGGGCATGCAAGGCTATGGCGGGGTCATCCATGCGCCCTGCGGCATTGAGTCGAGGGGCGATACGGAATGCAACGTCCGTACTCGTGATGCGTCCCGATGTCGTCTCCTCGCGAAGTTTCGCTAAGGGCCCCGTCTCCAGATCCTGGAGCGAGCGCAGGCCATCCTGTACCAGTTGCCGGTTGATGCCCCGCAGCTCCACGAGATCGCCGACGGTCCCCATCATGGCTAGTGCGCGGTCGGTATGCATGTCCTCCCACACAGGCCCCTCGAGTCCTTGGAGAAAAAGGAATGCCATGCCGGCACCTGAGGGATGCGGCGGGGAAAATCCGGGAGTAAGCCCCGGGTGAAGGATGGCGTACGCTGGCGGGAGCTCCTCGGGGACATGGTGATGATCGACCACAATGACGTCGATGCCTTTGCTCTGCAGCAATGCAATGGGCTCGATAGCAGTTATGCCCGTATCCACGGTAATGAGCAGGCTCATGCCATGCTCGATCCATTCTTCGGCGATCTTTGCCGTGAGCCCGTATCCGTCATGTACCCGGTGCGGCAGACGCACCACAGGCTCTTGTCCGCAGCGGCGGATGTAGCGAACGATTTGGGCGACGCCGGTGATGCCATCGCAGTCGTAGTCCCCGAAGATGCCTACGCGCTCCGAGGATTTCATCGCCGCATGCACGCGTTGCACGGCGCGCGCCATATCGGGAGGCATGGGGTAGGGCGTCGGCTGGGCGCTGAGACCGCGCTCTCGCGCGAGATCCATAGCCAGCGTCCTGGCGCGCACTCCTTGCAGGGACTCCAGAGGGAGTCCTCCTCTGGCGATCCACCGTTTTTTGGTCAGAGACGTAAGTGTTGCCATGGAGCTGCACAGTACCAGAGACGTTCCTGGAACCATGCATTTTCCCTGCGTCAGGTTCAAAGACGCCTTGTCTGAAGAGCAGATAGCAGTTCTTTCGCGATGGAGAACGGTGGCCTAGAGCACCTGGCGCTCTGAGCGCTTTGCGCGCCTGAGCGTCCATCCTACGGCTCCTATGAGCGTCGTCGCGGCGACCCAGGCGCCGGCTCCCGTCGGGGCGAGATCGGGGCGATTTCCGAGGAGAACCTGTCCCCGCGTTGGTGCTCCGTACTGGAGGACGCGCTGGCGGTCAGTGATGCGGTCCAGCAGCCTGATGGTGCGCAGCAGGTCCAGGTCACTTGCGGAGAGATCGGCAGAAGCCGCGTCTTCCGATGGATATACTTCTTCATCCAGCGCGTCCTCCTCCGGGATCTCTTCCGGTGCCGCTGCAGGGACGAAATGCGCCTCCTGTTCACGCACTCTGCGTTCCGTGCTTACATTTCTCTGGCGTGCGACGCGATCCTTCGCTCCCCTTTTAGAGGGGGGAAGATAAAACTCGCTACTGAGGAGCACCTCTTCCGGCGTCATGTAGGCAGCCGTCGTCATAGGGAGCATGCACCCGATGGCAATGATGATGGGGAGAAGCCTGCGGAGGGTCGGTGAGGGCATCACAGTATTGTAGCAGAATCAGTGTCCAGAGGCAATCAGCAATCCGTGCCGCCTCCGAGCTCGCAGAGGAATATCTCATGGAGGTCGAGAATACCGTCGCGATCCGAATCCTTGAGGAGTGGGCTACTTTCCTCTTCGTCGAGTTTGCCGTTGATATTCTTGTCCTCTCCGCGGAGCTTCTTGCCGTTCTCGACCCTGCAGAGGCCGTCGCACAGCCCGTCATCATCGGTATCCCACTTCATCGCATCGGTCTCGCCGAGATCACGCTTGCCGTTGTGGTTCCTGTCCTCGAGCCCGTCGATGAGGCCGTCGCCGTCGCTGTCTCTGAGTAGGGGGTTGGTTCCGAGGAAGAAGATTTCCCGTCCGTCGCTCACGCCATCGGCGTCCGTATCCGCGTTTAGAGGGCTGGTCCCGACATCTCGCTCCACTGCCGTATTGGCAAGGTCGCCGTCCTCGTCTATGCCGATGGGCAGTGGAATTTCGGACATGAGGAAGCACGACGTCCCTGCGTGGAACTTCTCGATTTGGTGGCGAATCGCACCACGGTAGAAGCGTTCCTGATTGAGGTCAGCTTCCTGCAGATTCTCTACCGTATTGAAGCGGTTCTGGCGGCTATTCATCTGTTGCTCGATGCGCATAGTGCGCTCCTTGAGCGACAGGAAAATCTTTCCGGGAAATTGCTTTGTGGCGCGCGCGCTATTGGCATCGTCGTTCTCCGGGAAGCAGTATCCCCAGAACCGCGACACCTTTCCGCGGAATCCCGTGATCACGTCGAGCGTCATATTCTTTGCGTCATCGGGAATCTGGATGATCACATTGGTGTTTGCTGGCGCCGTCGCCCCGGTGACCATCTGATGCGGCTGAATGATCTTCCAGGGGACCTGGCCACGCATGTGCGCGGGCAGGAGCCGTCCCTCCAGTCGCATGTCGTGATGTACGGCGGTCGAAACGATGCCGAGCGTGAGCATGCCGAGGATCAGAGTCGTCCACTGCATCGTCTTCTGCGTTCCGTGGAGGAGATTTCGGGGCATCAGGGCATTATAGCAGTTTTCCACGGTTTTTTGTAGGGCCCATATGCCTCATGAAGCTGCTATCTGCAGAGCTTTCTGGCTTTTGCGCTCAGAGCATTGCCCGTTGCGCTATGCTCCTACACGTGTCCAAGGACCTCTACGCCGTTCTCGGTCTGAATCGTGATGCCTCTCCCGAGGACATCAAGAAGGCGTACCGTCGCTTGAGCAAGGAGCACCACCCCGATAAGCATGCTTCTGGGGCCACGCATGCCAAGAAGGAGGCCGAGCATAAGTTCAAGGAGATCAACGAGGCATACGAGGTGCTCTCCGATCCCGAGAAGCGTCGCAAGTACGATCAGTTCGGATCGACGGGCGCCTCGGGGCCTGGGGGTTTTGATTTCAGTGGTTTTTCGGGAATGCGTCCCGAGGAATTTGGCGGATTCTCCGATCTCTTCGAGACGTTCTTCGGGGGTCGTGGTGGCCGGGGATCAAAGCATGAGCAGCGCGGCAGAGATCTGGAGATGCAGGTCAGGATCAGCTTTGCGCAGAGCGTTTCCGGTACTCAGCAATCACTCCCGCTCCGGCGCCTCGCTGTCTGCACGGATTGCGGTGGCAGCGGTGCTGCCAAGGGATCTGCTCTTGTGACATGCGGCGAGTGCGGCGGGACGGGGCAGGTCACGAAGACCGCGCAATCGTTCTTCGGGGCCATTCGTCAGAGTGCGGTCTGCAACCGCTGCCGTGGAGCGGGCAAGCGTCCGGAGAAGACGTGCACGTTGTGCGACGGTGAGGGGAGAAGGATGAGGGACGATAGCGTGACGGTCGATATCCCTGCCGGCATCGACGACGGCCAGACCATCCGTTTGCGTGGGTACGGCGAAGCGGGAGTGATGGGCAGCACACCTGGTGATCTCTTTGTGCTCGTGCGCGTCATGCCCGATGCACGCTTTGCCCGCGAGGGGAATGATATCCATGCGAAGCTCACCATCGGCATCCCCGACGCCGCCCTTGGCGTCGAGATCCCCGTGGAGACCGTGCATGGATCGGTGTCTCTACGCATTCCCGCCGGGGTGCAGCCGGGGCAGGTGCTTAGGATCAGAGGGAAGGGCATGCCGCAATTGCGCTCCAAGTCTCATGGGGATCACTATGTCACGATCGTCGTGCGCGTTCCGGAGAAGCTCTCGAAGGAGGAGCGGCGCTTGCTCGAGGAGTGGCGCACACTCTCCGCGTAGTTGCTCAAGTATGCCTTGCCGGAACGGTTGTGGTACTCTTCCCTCCGCTATGCCTCGTAAGGCTACACCCTATCGTTTCGGGGTGGGATCCGTGATCGTGTCGGCGTTGCTCAGTGCATGGGTACTCACATGGATCCCCTCTCCACATTCGGATGAACCTCCCGTGGCTCAGGTCATGATGGGGGGCGAGGTTGGTATGGTGAGCGGCACGATGTCGAGCGTGGGCGGCGATTTTGGCAATGTGGGAACTATGGGCATGAGCAGCACGGGCGGCAATACCTCCAGCATGGATATGATTGGCGGCGATAAGGGCGGGGCAGGAGGAAACAGTGTCCCGCCTATGTCGAGCTCCGGCGGTGTGGGAGGTGATATGGGCGATATGGGCAATGTTGGTGCATTGGGGAATTTTTCCAGCGAAGCGCAGAGTTCTAGTAGGGCACCCGGGTCCTCCGCTGCCCCGCCGCAGTCATCCTCCGCCCTGCCTCCGGCATCTTCCTCCGATCCTCCTCCGTCCTCCTCCAGCGCCGCATCGCGATGGTGTGGTGACGGCAGGACGGATGCTCCGGAAACATGCGATCCCTGTTCGCCGGTTGGTAGGGTTGCCACAGATCCCAACTGCAATGCTGTGTGCTCCGTGGGCCGCTGTGGTGACGGCTTCCTCGACCGCAGGCGCGGAGAGGAATGTGATTACGTCGGACTGGTTTTCGATGCCGCCTCCGATCCAAGCGTAACGCGGGACGAGTCAACATTTGGAAGGTGTGCATCGGATGCATCGTGTGGAGACGGCTACTGTCTCTACGGACAGTGCTGGCCCCTGAAGTGGATCGCCTACTGGAACTGGAGCGATGTTGCCCTCTGTCCGCAGACGTGGTCCACCTCTACCACCTGGACTCTTCCCAACGTGCAGACGGGGTCGCCTTGTAACGATTTCACCGATCCCCGATGCAGAGAGTTTTCCGGTGACGGGTGTACCATCAGCTGCAAGCTGGAGCGCTGCGGCGATCGTATCGTACAAGCGGGGTACACCAACCCCGCAGGCAAACACTATGGTCTTTCGGAGCAGTGCGATGATGGCAACACCGACTCCGGCGACGGCTGCTCCGATCGTTGTCAGCTGGAAAGCGGTAGCAGCGCATGGGGCGTTCCCCTGGTCTCCTCATCTGCCGCATCGTCTTCCGCACCCCCATCGAGCGTACTAGCATCTTCTCAGGAAATGGAACTCATCTGCGGCGACGGGATTCTCAGTCCCGGCGAGGAGTGCGACGACGGCGATCAAAATAGCGCCACAGTATCTGGGGCCTGTCGTCTCGATTGTCGACGCGCCCGCTGCGGAGATTTCGTCGCAGATTACATCCTCGGAGAGCAGTGTGATCAGGGCGTAGGCAACAGCGACGTCACTCCGGACCGCTGCCGCACAGCCTGCAAGCTTCCGCGTTGCGGCGATGCGGTGGTCGATACTGGCGAGACCTGTGACGATGGAAACAGTGCGGCTGGTGACGGTTGCTCGCCCTTCTGCATCTGGGAGTCTTTGACCCAGATGCGCCCGAGTTGCGGGGATGCACGCATGCAGTCTGGGGAGACCTGCGATGACGGCAACACCGTCTCCGGCGACGGTTGCTCCTCTCTCTGTCAGGCAGAGCTGGTGCTTGGTCTGCGGGAAGAAATCAACCCTATGCTGGTCACCGAAGGCTTGGTGTGCGGCGATGGCGTCCTAAGCCCGGGCGAAGCATGTGATGACGGCAACCCCTTCGGTGGAGACGGCTGTTCTCCCATCTGTGCCCTTGAGAGTTCCGTCTGCGGTGACGGCGTCTTGGCTGCCGGAGAGCAGTGTGATCCTCCAGGGCCGACCTGCAGCCAAGCCTGCACCCTCATTGCCGATCTGAAGTCCGCAGCCGACCTCCCGCCTCCGCTGCCCCTCGCGCTCATGCCCTACGCGTTCGTTGCTCTTCCGCCCACGTCGGCCCCCATCGCTGACACAGGCCCCGCAGCTATCGCCGTGATGGCATCCGGAGCGGCCGCAGCGGTGGGATGGTTACGACGGAAAAAAGTAGCAGCTAGAAAATAGCAAGGAGCAGTGAGAAACGAGCAGATCCTCATGGGTACCTACTACCTACTACCTGCTACCTGCTACTTTCTACTTTCTATTTCCCAATTGCCCCCTTATACGTCGAGATTTTCGAGTCCATCCTCTTTGCTCTCGATCACCGGAGAGAGCTCTTCGCCACTCTTGATCGCCGACTCGTCTTTGCGTCGTAAAACGATCTGACGATACTCCCCCTCTCCCACGCTTTCTGTTGTGAGATCCTGGAGCTCTGGAGAGTTACTGACATGCAGGTGGACGATGCGGCGGAAGTAGGGGCTCATGGGTGCGAGAGCCACGCGGCTTCCCGTGCGACGGACAAAATCCGCCTTCTGCTCCGCAACCTTGCGCACTTTGTCCTCCTGCACGCGGCGGTAGCCGTCGACGTCGAGCACGATGAAGGGTGACCGCTCCAGTTTTTCCTTCGTGCGCATGATGGACTTTGCTAGGTGTTGGACGGAATTCAGCGTTTCCCCATGCCAACCGATCAGCCGACTCGGCGCATCCGAGGCGATGTCCACCCTGGTGATGTCTCCCTCCGTGGAAACCTCCACGCCGCGAAACGGGAGATCGAGCTCGGTGAGAAGGTGGGAAACAACATCGGTGAGGAGGGCGGAGTCCATGCGTGCGCAGAGTAGAGAGAAAGACGGAAAGAGGAAAGAGCAAAGGGCGCCGAGTACAACAAAGGCCTCCCTAAGGAGGCCTGAGGTGTTGCCATGGGCAAAGTCGATTATCGGACGGCGTCCTTGAGGGTCTTTCCGGCCTTGAACGACGGAACCTTCATCGCAGGGATCGAGATCCTTTGCGTGGGGTTGCGTGGGTTCACGCCCGTGCGCGCTGCGCGCTTAGAGACTTTGAACGTTCCGAATCCCGTGAGCGTCACGGTGTTGCCCTTCTTGAGCTCCTTGGTCACGAGCGTGACCAAAGCCTCGAGGGCGGAAGCGGAGGCGCGCTTGGTGATGCCAGCGGCGTCCGCGATCATGTTGATGATATCCTGCTTGGACATGGGACAGTGGGGAAAGGAAGTAAATCCTGAGAAAGTCTATGCCGAGGCACCGCTTGTGCAAGCCAAAAAAACAGTGTCAGAAACGTTGAAGGGGAGAAGGATGTTTTTGGCCGCTCTATTGAGCCAAAAAAAATGAGTACCAAAAATACTCATTCGCTTTGCCTTTCTGTGGATCATTGGCATGTTCTCCGCCAAATGCAAGGTCAAAGCATCCTATGGCGATCGTTCCTGAACACTGCTTGCGTATCGAGTTATCCCTCTCTCCCCAGAGAGCCTTATTTGTTCATGGTTGTACGCCCGTACACCAGTTTTCCTTTGACAAACACATGGACCACTGCCTACCCTCCCGCACTGTGCCCAAGCATCTCGTCATCGTCGAAAGCCCCACGAAGGCCCGGACCATCAAGAGGTTTCTCGGGAAGGATTTCACGGTGGAGGCGAGCATGGGACATGTCCGAGATCTTCCGGAGAGCAAACTTGGTGTCGATCCTGACGATGGATTTTCTCCAGAGTATGAGGTGCCGGAGGAGAAGAAGGCCGTTGTCAAAAAGCTGCAAGCAGCTCTCAATGACAGCGACGAGCTCTGGATCGCGACTGATGAGGATCGCGAAGGAGAGGCCATCGGTTGGCATCTTGTGGAGACGCTCAAGCGCAAGGTTAACCAGCCCGTGCGACGCATCGTCTTTCATGAGATCACCGAGGAGGCGATCCATAAGGCCGCTGCCCATCCTCGGGACATCGATACGAAACTTGTGGATGCTCAGCAGGCTCGCCGGATCCTCGATCGCCTCGTCGGCTATACCCTCTCCCCTTTCCTCTGGAAGAAGGTATACCGCGGGCTCTCCGCAGGCCGTGTGCAGTCTGTCGCCGTGCGTATCATCGTCGATCGCGAACGCGAGATCCGGGCATTTCGTCCCCAGGAGTACTGGACGATTGAGGCTACGCTGGAGACGAAGGAGAAGGAGGCATTTGTGGCGAAACTCTCAGCGAAAGATGGAAAGAAATTCGTCCCCACGTCTGGGGCGGAGTCTGATGCCGTTGTGCAAGCCGTAACGGGTCGTCCCTTCAGCGTTTCCTCCGTGGAGGAGAAAGAGATTCAGCGTACGCCACCAGCCCCCTTCACCACGTCGACACTTCAGCAGGAGGCCGGACGGAAGCTCGGGTTTTCCGTGAAGCAAACCATGATGGTGGCCCAGCAGCTCTACGAAGGCGTCGATCTCGGAGCCGGCAGCGGCCACACCGGTCTCATTACCTACATGCGTACGGATTCGGTGAACGTAAGTGAGAAGGCCCTTGGGGAAGCCAAGGCGGCTATCGAGAAGCACTATGGTCGCGAGTACGTCCTTTCCGAGCCTCGGAAGTACAAGACCAAGAGCAAAGGAGCACAGGAAGCTCATGAGGCGATCCGCCCAACCGAGATCAGCCGGACGCCACAGTTCCTTGCCGATGTCCTCGATCATCAGCAGCTCAAGCTCTACACGCTCATCTGGAATCGGACGGTGGCTACACAGATGGCCGGAGCGCAGCTCAAGCGTGTTGGCGCGGACATTGCGGTAGATGCCTACACATTTCGTGCCACCGGACAGACAGTGGTCTTCGATGGATTCCTGCGTCTCTATCGCGAGGATCGTGACGAGCCGGAGGCGGGCAAGACGGGAGAAGACGATGATGACAGCGAAAAGATCCTCCCTCCCCTTACTGAGGGGCAATCCCTCGATTGCACGGGCATTGTCCCCGAGCAGCACTTCACGAAGCCTCCACCGCGGTACACCGAGGCGAGCCTCGTGAAGAAGTTGGAGGAGGAGGGCATCGGACGTCCGAGCACCTACGCCCCGACCATCTCCACGATCCAGCAGCGTGGATACATCAAGAAAGAGGGCAAGCAGCTTCAGCCTGAGGATGTCGCCTTCACCGTTACCGATCTCCTCACGGAGCACTTCTGCGATATCGTTGACCTGGGATTCACGGCACAGATGGAGCAATCTCTCGATGATGTGGCGGAAGGGGAAAAGGATTGGCAGAAATTTTTGGGATCCTTCTATAAGCCGTTCAAGGCGCTCATTGCTCAAAAGAATGAGGAGGTTAGCCGTGATGATGTGCTCAAGGAGCGCATCCTCGGCAAGGATCCTGCATCAGGACTCGAGGTGCTCGTACGTACAGGGCGATTTGGCCCGTACGTGCAGCTCGGACGCTCCGAAGCCATGGCCGATGTACCTGTGGAGCTTGCAAGCGAGCCAAGGAAAACGCAGCCGAAGAAGTCAGCGAAGATGAAGAAGATCAAGCCGAAGAGTGCCTCTATCCCGAAGAATCTGAGCAAAGACAGCATCACCCTTGCACAAGCATTATCGCTTCTGAGCTTCCCTCGGATGCTCGGGGTGCACGGTGGTCACTCCATGGAGGTCCATCGTGGGCGCTTTGGCCCCTATCTCAAGTGTGGTGAGGCAACCGTGAGCCTTCGCGATATCGATCCCCTTTCCGTGGATCTCCCTCAAGCGATTGCTTTGCTCAGTACGGCCAAGGAAATGCGTGCAAAGGCCGCAGAGCCTCTGAAGACTCTCGGTACCGATCCTGCAACGGGCGGTACGATTTTGCTCAAAGACGGACGATACGGTCCCTACGTGACCGATGGAAAAACCAATGCGTCCCTGCCCAAGAAGTTCACGCCCGACACCGTGACGCATCAGGATGCCGTGGAGATCCTCGCAAAAAAGCGCGCGGCACCACCGAGGAAGTGGGGAAAGAAAAAATGATTGTTGTGTGCTTATTGTGTCTACCGTAGAGATGGCACTCTGTGCCGTCTCATACAAGGAGACGTGACAGAGTCGCGTCTTTACTGTCTGTGCTCTACTGGTGCCAAGCGATTTCTGGCAACACGGTAAGCTGTTCGGTCCACGGGTGCAAAGGCGTGCCCGGTGCGAAAAAACGACGGACGAATAAGGCCGCGAATTTCCTGTTCCCATTGCTGAAGTTCCAGCGGTTTTTCTGCGGCGCTGAGAATGGCCGCATTCGTTTTCTCATCGAATGAAGTTTGATCGAGAGACATAATTAAGATATTACGATTTAACCATCTCTGGTGTACGCACTCAGCGAGCAGGAACAGCAGGGGGCGTGAGGGTTGACTGGATTTCTGCATTGCAGCGATGACATGCGGTAATGCCGATCGATCGCCGACCATAGCCAAGCGCATTCCCAGCACGCACGCGAGCACCGCATTGTGTGGGTATGCCATCCTTCCAACTCTCAGGGTTTCTATCGCTTCCGCACTTCTCCCGAGATCGTGGAGAATCCCCGCTCGCATATTGCAGAGGTGCGCATCCTCCATCCCCTTTCCCTTCGCTTCGTCGAGAGTCGAGAGCGCCTCTTCACTCCTCTTAAGATCGTGGAGAATCCCCGCTCGCATATTGCAGAGGTGCGCATCCTCCATCCCCTTTCCCTTCGCTTCGTCGAGAGTCGAGAGCGCCTCTTCACTCCTCTTAAGATCGTGGAGAATCCCCGCTCGCATATTGCAGAGGTGGGCATTCTCCATCCCCTTTCCCTTCGCTTCGTCGAGAGTCGAGAGCGCCTCTTCACTCCTCTTAAGATCGTGGAGAATCCCCGCTCGCATATTGCAGAGGTGCGCATCCTCCATCCCCTTTCCCTTCGCTTCGTCGAGAGTCGAGAGCGCCTCTTCACTCCTCTTAAGATCGTGGAGAATCCTCGCTCGCATATTGCAGAGGTGGGCATTCTCCATCCCCTTTCCCTTCGCTTCGTCGAGAGTCGAGAGCGCCTCTTCACTCCTCTTAAGATCGTGGAGAATCCCCGCCCTGATATTTGCCGATGCAGCATTCTCCATCCCCTTTTCCTTCGCTTCGTCGAGAGTCGAGAGCGCCTCTTCACTCCTCTTAAGATCGTGGAGAATCCCCGCTCGCATATTGCAGAGGTGGGCATTCTCCAGCCCCTTGCTTACACATTCAGCGATGATAGTGAGGCAGGCATCAGTATCACGAGACAGGAGGTCCCTGAGGACCAATGTGACAATCTTTCCAGTGTTGAGCATACTTCCCTCAATGCGTTGGATGACCTCGGTAAGGCCCACTCCACCTTCAATCTCATCAAGAGCAGTACAAGCGATTGCGTGTTCTGCGCTTTTTTCTGCATGTACTAACCGTGTGCTTTTCGCCATTATTATATATTATATTACTATTATTTATTAAGTCAAATCAGCCATAAAAGTCATACTTCTATAGCTTCGCATCAAATTTCCTAGCATCTCGGCTTTGCTCACTCTTCGATCGTAGGGCGGGGTAGCAAAACCAATGGATCCCTATGCATCGCAGATCCTCGCAAGAAAGCGAGCGGCACCGCCGCGGAAGTGGGGAAAGAAAAAATGATTGTTGTGTGCTTATTGTGTCTACCGTAGAGATGGCACTCTGTGCCGTCTCCCATAATCAGACGTGACAGAGTCGCGTCTCTACCTTTAGGAGCGTTATCATGCTTGATCAGTCAATGATCATCCTTGATAGGATCCTGTGATCACTCCTCTTCATGCTTGATCATGCATAGGTCAGCTCATGTTCATGACGATCATCATGATGATGGTCTCTTTCCTACGTATGTTGCGTACGCATGATCTCTTCAGAGAGGATTTTTGCTCTATCTAGGGCTCAAAAAAATTCATAAAGCGAATATTTTCCCGGTGTGATGATGCGTCAGATCATCATCAGATATGCATCATGCCCATATTCATGACTACGCACCCACTCCCCTCCTCTGTCGAGTCGTGATGATTGCATGCGTACTCACTGTGCTTATCATGAGCATACTCTGATCATCTTCTTTGACTACCATGCATGATTCTTCCGCTACAGCTACGGCTCCGTATATTTCTATCAAAGAGGCCTCGATCCGGTACCAGAAGGCGGAGATCACCATCAGGCGCTTTGTGCGCTCAGTATTGGAGCAGGAGAAGTGTGCAGAGCGCACCATGATCCACCCTCTTCCTTCGGAGGCGGTCAAACTCAAAAAGCAGAAGAAGCCCTTTGCCTATACGATCAGTGAAGACCTTCTCAAGAAGCAGTACGGAGAGGGTTCTGCATCGAGTGCATCCCATGGATCAGGCCACGGCTCCTACATGCATCTCCTCGAGCGTACGAATAGAAACCTTGAGGACCAAATGAAGGTGAAAGACGAGCAGATTCGTGTACTCGCCCAAGCGATCGACGGTCTCTCCGAGCGGCAGCGCGAGACGAATGTGCTCATGAAGGGCTTGCAGGAGAGGTTTTTCCTGAGTGCGCCGAAGGAGGAGATTGTCGAAGGAGTTGCAGAGATTTCTCGGAGAAAGGCTAATCTATCAAATATTAAGCAGAAGAAAAAACAGAAGTCCGGTATAATTGGGTGGCTCTTCTCCTAGGTGTACTTCACATTTTGATTACTGCTTCATGATAACAGCAGGGTCGATTTCTTGGGCAATGGTGTATGCACGCTCGGCTTCTTCAACTTTCCCCAGAGCTCTGAGGATCGCCGCAAATTCCGCGTGTGCCTCTGCCGAGTTTCCATTCCATGCCAAGGCTGTTTCAACCTCGTGCTGTGCCGCTGGTAGATCCTTCTTCTCTGTCCGAAGCAAGCGTGCCAGCCGAATGCGTGCGATGACGAAGGAGGGATCCATGCTGATTACCTTTGCAAATCCTTCCATTGCTGCTTCCTTCTGACCGGTTTGTTCCGCTAGCGATGCAAGATCGAAGAGAGGACTCGGGTCATCGGGTTTCATGTTTTGAGCGATGAGAAATTCTGCATGAGCCTCTGGCAAGTGTCCGGTTTCCGCGTAGAGATACCCAAGTTGCAGATGGAGCTCCATCGCGTCTGCCGTGCGGATCCCGGCTTTTAATAGATCATATGCCTCTTGGGGTTTTCCTTCGCGTCGCAGTTTTCGTGCAAGATTTGTTCGTGCTCTTGTGGCCTCGGGATAATTCTTGAGTGCATGCGTAAAAAGCGATGTCTGCGATTGCCAAACTGCAGTTTGTTTTGCGGAAAGTCCGGTCATGATCATGAGGATGATCACGATCAGGCATCGCATAGTCACCGCTCTGAGGGATCTAGCTATGTGAGCAAGACACAGCGTTACCATGAGAAAGAAACCTATGGATGGAAGATAAGCATAGCGGTCAACGGCAAAGTAAAGATCGCCAGCTCTGCGGAAATGCAGGAACGTCGGGGAGAGGAATACGAGGTAGGAGAGAAATCCCAAAACTAGGATTGGAGAACACTTGCGAGCTTTTATGATCCATCCGCACATGCCGATAAATGCTGCGACGGATATCCAGATGCGTGGGTCGCCGATGTGCACCTCGCCTGCATAGGGATAGAAGATGCTAAGGCGAATCGGCAGGACAAGTTTGGTGAGATAAAAGACACTGCTTTTCATACTCAGAAGCATGGTTTCCGCGATGCGCATCTGCGTGAGCACCTGTTCTTTTCCGCCCATGGCAACAAATGCCATCACACACGAGAGAACAAGATAGGGGATTTGTTTGCGAAGTAGCTTTTTCCAGCTCTTTTCACCCAGAATGAGCACGTCGTACAGTAGGAATACGGCCGGAAGAACAAATGGTGTTATCTTGCTGAGAAGAGCGCAGAAGAATGTGAGGATACTCAAGGCGTATGCATGCTCGATCACCTGTTTGTCGCGCCTGCACAGATAGAGGTTGAAGCTCAGGAGAATGAATGCGGTCGAAAGAAGGTCCTTGCGTGCTGAAGCCCAGACTACTGCCTCCGTATGGAGCGGGTGAATGGCAAACATGAGCCCCGCAACGATAGAGGCATTTCTATAACCGGTGATTCGTGAAAGCAGTGCCATCGCCAGCATGCTATTGATGATGTGTAGAGCAAGATTTGTCGCATGGTAGATCCAGGGATCAAGGCCGGCGATCATGTAGTTGATCTGAAAGCTGATGATGGTCAGTGGCACATAAAGCTCGGGGTCATAGGTGGAGAATGCAAGGTAAAGAGTGTGGGGAGATATTCCTCTGATACTGAGATTGCGCACGATTAAAAAAGCATCATCGATCGGGGAAAATCCATGCAGGAGCGACCAGCCGAATGCAAGCAGAACGAGGATGATAGTTGCAATGCATGCTTTGCCCCATGTGGGACCCCAGGACTGCTGCTGATGATGAGATGAGAATTGCGACATTCCAATAATGAGATTAACAGGCGCTGTCAGCCGTCGCCAAGGCTATGGCCGACAGCTCGCAGATAACAAATTCTGCAATGCGGTTTGATGCTGCTCAATTCTGGCACGCCACGTCGCTCGCGAGCGACGTGGCAGGCGCTGTAGGGATCGAACCTACGACCTTCGGTTTTGGAGACCGACGCTCTACCGACTGAGCTAAGCGCCTACGAACGCATTCTACCTTCACTTCTCCCTCAAGAAAAACCGACGACCCTGAGGCCGTCGGCATGCTGTTTGTTGGTGGGAAGAGTGGCGCCCCGGTCGGCTACGAGCCAACAGGGGCAACTGTGTACGGTGGTGACACTTTGATACTCCTTTCTAGTCGCCCGAAGGCGATATCGAATTCCAATAAACGGCTGGTCGATTCTATGGATCAGTGCTGCCTGGTCAACACATTTCCCACACTTTTGGTTTGTCCCGAAAGGGCGTCGTCACAGGTGATAACGGTGCGATATTGGGCGACGGCATCGGCAATACACGCCTCAAGATCGGTCTCCAGCAATTTCACATTTGTCTGAGCTCTCAGTCGTAGCCGCACACCTTTGATCATTCCTTCAAAGATCGTTTTCGGGCGGACACCGATCGAGCTTGCTATGAGACCCCAGAGCTCCGCATCCGTCCACGTCAGTACCGTTGGCTAGTCGATAGTGTCAGTCATGGTCGCGGCAGAGTGTCAGATCGTTTTGTGATCTGCAAGGCCACTGTTCTTCGAAAATATGCCGCTGCCCCAATGGGGGATTTTGTGCTATACTGCTTGGATTTATGCGCATCGATATCGAAATCCCACAGCCGATTGCCGCAATAGTGAGTATCAGCGTCACGCTCGCGGCGATTGCCTTCGTGGACCACATGACCGGGTTCTCCGTGCAAGCGAGCCTTGCCCAAGGCGGTGAGACCACGCAGGAATCCATTCACGCTGCAGAGGAGGATGCGCTCAGGCTTCGCCAGCAGCAGGCCGTGCTTCAGAAGCGCGAGGAAATCCTGCGATACCAACTCGAACTTCTGCGTCAGGAGCGGCGCGTGCGTGGCAGCAGTCTGCCGTCTGCTATGGCAGCAGAGATTGATCGTAGTGAGCAGATGCTTCTCGATCTCTTGCGTGACCAGCAGGAGGCTGAGGGCAAGATCCTCCTCACACTTCAGCAGATCTGGGAGGCCGAAGGACGTGCCATTGCCCTCACCCGTTCGGCATCACTCGGGCAAGTGAATCTCCGTTGGCCGGTGGACCCAACACTCGGAGTCTCGGCAGGATTTGGTGACGCTCATTACGAGGAGATCTTCGGTATGCCTCACAAGGCCATCGATATTCCGGTAGAGCAGGGGACTCTGGTGAGCAGTGCGGCCGATGGGGTTGTCGAAGAGGTCAGCGACAACGGCTACGGATTTAACTCCGTGACTATTCGTCACGACGGTTACGCAACGCTCTATGGTCATGTGGAATCCTTCCTCGTTTCCGAGGGGGACACGGTGCGTGCAGGCGAACCTATCGCGCTCTCCGGTGGTCGCCCCGGATCGCGCGGTGCGGGTCATCTTTCCACGGGACCACACCTCCACTTCGAGTTGATCGTGCGTGGAGAGCGCGTGGATCCGATGGGGTACTTGCCTACGCAGCGCTAGATTGTGCGTAGGCGTCGGTCATGCCTGACACATAGTCTTTTATGGCTTCTGGAAGGGCTGAACCATGCTTAGTCATAAGATCATGTATACGCTGATCAGGCTTGATCATGTACTGCTCACAGAGCTTGTTGATGACCCTCTGCCCCTCGAAGCTGCGTGAGCGCACATCGGGGTGCAGATACATGTTCTTCCACAAAAATTCGCGGATTTCCGTTGTGGCCTTCTGCGTGTCTTGGCAAAAGCCTGCAAGAGGTACGGTGCACGCGTAGACATCATCGAGGGTGCTGACACCCTGATCACGCATACGCTCTTGGGTAGTCATGAGCAGATCTGTGACAAGCAGGTGGATGATCGTTCCGCGCAGTGCAGTGCCGCGGGGTTGCGCGAGTGTTCTCGCGCGTTCAATGAATGAGATCTTGCAGATGTCTTTGAGTGAAAAGAGTTCAGCGCGCAGACCGTCTTCGCAGTCGTGTCCGGTGTAGGCAATCTCGTCGGCAAGGTTCACCACTTGCGCTTCGAGAGTACTGCGTAGCGGAGGTTCATGCACTTCCGCTACGAAGCCATCATGCGGTGTCCTGTGCTTGAGTAATCCTTCGAGAATTTCTCTGCTGAGATTGAGTCCGGGGAAGAGAGTGGAATGCTCAGCAAGTACCGTGACGATCCGGTGTGATTGCTCGTTGTGTTCAAAGGATCCGCCGTGGACCTTCATCCACTGGTCGAGTGCTTCTTCGCCGGCATGGCCAAAGGGTGGATGACCGAGATCATGTGCAAGAGCGATGCACTCCGTCAGATCTTCATTGAGGCCAAGTGCACGGGCGATGTCCCTGCTGATTTGGGCGACTTCAAGGGTGTGTGTCAGTCGTGTGCGTACATGATCGTGCGTCCCTGCGAGAAAGACCTGGGTCTTGCCTTTGAGTCTCCGGAATGCCTGCGTGTGGATGATGCGATCGCGGTCACGCTGGAAGGGGAATCGGGTTTCATCCTCAGGCTCTTTGTACATTCTCCCAAGAAGGCCTTCGTGCGGTACGGCGTAGGGCGCAAGCAATGTGTTGGCTGCCGTTACTCGTGCATGAAGCGACTGCATGACACCTCCTATCTTCTTTCTTTTGTCAGCCAGACAAAAGAAAGAAGCAAAGAAAAACTCACCGCGCGCCAATGCCCCTCCGCCCGGCCCTGAGTCTCGCCGGGTATGCCTACAAGGATTCGGCATTCCCGCCTCGACGTGCCTGCGGCACAAACAGGGCCTTCCCCCTCACCCCCCGTGGCGCGCGGAACCACCCTGCGCTTCTTGCATACTCATGTGATGCCTGGCTTCGCAGAGTGCGGCTCGTCATTTTTCAAACACAAAAACGCCCAACATTCTCCAGCGTTCCTCGTTCTGCTCGCTAAGGTGATCCGGGGGAGAGACACCATTGGTGCCTCTCCAGTGATGTCGTCCAAACGATCGTCGAGCAGTTGCGCTTGTCCCCTGGGTGTAAGGTGGGTGACCGCAATCCGGCGCCGCAACGCTGGATGATTAGGTCTCCCGTATACAAGCTGATTGAGAAGAAACGTACTGCTCTGACGAATCGCTGAGACGTTGGCCACTGTAAAATCGGTGCGTGCAGAGATCAAGAAAGAGCCCTTGCATGAGCCATTTTCGACGTGACGGATTGATCGTTTGTATCATTGGTTCTCCGTCTCAGAGAATCTACTTATTGTAAACAAAAATATACATCTCTCCGAGAGGGCTACTGGAGCATGCACGCAAGAACATTCGTTGCTCCACTCTTCACCGCCTCCCGATCGCCTCCGCGGTACGTCCAATACTTCTCCGGATGACATCGCGTGCAGTCACGCACGCGCTCGATGTTCGTTGTGCTCACCCCGCATGCCATCAGTTGTCGGTCAGCCCAGCCTCCCAAGTCAGCCTGTTTTCCAGTGACGAGATCGTGCGGGATGCCGGGCAGTTCCCGCAGTGGGTCTTGAAACTCCGCGCATGCTGTACAGAGGCATGGGCCTATCCCGACGAAGCATGTGGACGGATCCACGTGCATTTCGTTCTGCATCTGCTCGAAGAATCCTTCGATCGCTTTGCACAGAAGTCCCTTCCAGCCTACGTGCAGCACGCCAATGATGTTTGTGTCCGGAGCGTAGACGATGAGTGGCTGGCAATCGGCGATCCGGATCATGAGCGTGAGATGCGCCTGATCGGTGATCAGGCCGTCTGCGGACGCAGTTCGCCTGATCATCTGCCTAGTCACGAGTGTGCGATTGCCGTGCACCTGATCAAGCGCTGCATAGTCTTTGCCATGGAGCGCTTGCATAACGGAGTGATCCGTGATCAGGTCATCCTCCTTGGCAAACAGGCTTACGGCGATACGATCCGCAAAGGGGCTGAGCAAGGCAAAGGGTTGGCTGTTCATGCGTAGGCAGGGCGTTAGGCTCCGTCTGTAACAAGCGCGTGCAACACCATTGGGATCTGCTCGATCACCCTCCGAGTTCCATAGGCATACCCAAATTTGGGGTAGAGCAGGGCTCCAGAGCGTTTGATCACTGTGGATGCCCTTCTGCACGCATCGCGGGGCGAAAACCCCTGTGAGAGCAATCCTGCGACAAGCCCGGCCAGTGCGTCTCCTGTCCCCCCGACCGTGAGCCCCGCATTTCCCCCCGCAATCTCGGTCACCGTTCCATCGGGAGCCACCACACGATCCACCGCACCCTTAGCGAGGATGTGCACTCGGTGCTTCTTTGCATAGTCGGCGATACCATCACTGGGTATGCCCATGCGCTCCAGTTCTCCAAGGTGCGGTGTGAGGACGGCAGTCTTGCCGGCAATAGCGCTGAGCGTCCACGGTTGGAGAGCAGATGCATCGAGCACGATCGGGCAGGGCGTCTCTTCGATGATGTCTTGGAGCGTGCGGAGCGCCTGGGTGTCGCGGCCGATGCCCGGTCCGAGGACCGCGCAATCCATGGTCGCGAGAAGCTCCACGATCCCCGATCGATCACCGCGAGAAAGGTCCGGTCCCTGGAAGGGGTGTACTTGGAAGTTCAACGATTGCATCCGCGTCACTTCCGCATGCGCCGACGGGATGCATACATGGACGAGATCCGCACCACTTCCTTCCGCGGCGAGGGCGGCAAAGATCGGTGCTCCGTGCATAAAGTGCGAACCACCCACGACCGCTACGGTGCCGTTATCGCCTTTGTGGGAGAGCGGGTCGCGCATGATCTTGCGCTGGCACGATATCACACCGCAGGCATGACATGCGCTTTTCCATACTGTTGCAAGGCTCGATCCACAACGGATCGGATATTGCTTCGGAAATGCTGCTCACGAAACTGCTCCGCATGCGCGCGAATTTCCGCAGGGTTCCAGTGGATCTTGGCATAGTCATTGATAGCCGACGTGAGCGAGGCCTCGGATTGCTCGCTGAAAAAGACCCCCGTTGCTCCCTCAGCAACGGTGTCCAGCGCGCCGCCTTTGCCAAGGGCGATCACTGGTGTGCCACAGGCCATGGCCTCCAGTGCCGCGACGCCAGCATCCTCGATTTGTGGGAACAGGAATGCACGTGCTTGTGCATAGAGCTTGGGAAGGGATTCGTCGGGAATGAAGCCCAGCATGTCGACCGTAGGTCCGGCAAGTTTTTTGAGTCTCTTGAAATCGCTCCCGGTGCCTGCGATTTTGAGCGGCAGTCGCAGACGGTTAGCAGTCGCGACGAGCAGATCGAAGCGCTTGTAGGGAACGAGTCGGCCGAGAGCCAGGAAGTACGCGCGATCTTGTGGCCGACGGTCGTCGATCTTTGCTCCAAACATTCGCTCTCCAACCGGAGGATGAATCACAACGCTCTCTCTCCCGTAGATCCTCCGAATGCGCTCCTGAGTCGTGCGGGAATTGGCGATGAAGACATCGACTCTGTCCGCCGCAGTCATATCCCAGCGGCGCAAGCGCATGAGCATGTTTCTGACCATGGGCGTAAGTAGCCTCGGCACCCGGAAATCTTTCAGGTAGGCATCTTCCATTTCCCATCCGTACCGCACAGGGGTGTGGCAGTAGCAGATGTGCACCGCATCGCTGGGAGGGATCACCCCTTTGCCCACTGCATGGGACGAGCTGAAAATCAGATCACTGCCCCGGAGATCCATGCTCTCTACGGCTCGTGGCATCCACGGTAGAAGCACCGTGTGCGTGCGGAGGATGGAGAAGGGGAATTGCAGACGCGAGAGGCGGATGTCTGCGTGGGAGAGTTCAGGCAGACGCCCCCTGCGTGCGACTGTCGTGAAGATCGGTGCATCGGGGTACATGCGGTGCAGTGTTGCAACCACATGCTCCGCTCCTCCGAAGGTGGGGAGCCAGTCGGCGATGATCACTGTACGCATGCGGGGAATGGAAAATGTAGAATTGAACATTGAAAATTGCAGTGATCTGGAGCTTGATAGACACGGTGTGTCTACCGAGACACATTCTGCATTCAGAATACTGCATTCTCAATTCTGCATACCCGTTTTCCATGCCCATGCGTCCCGCCAAGCGCCTGCCTGCAAGGCTTCGTCGTCCGGTGAGTCCGGGTACGCGCGCTTTGGTGGAGCGTCGTTATGCGCGGCGCAAGGTGCAGCGCAGCGCACGCTACCGCCGCTTCCTGCAGAAGGTTGTCGGCTCTGCTGTTGCAGCGCGCAAGCGGTTGGCAGCCCTGCTTCTCGGCATCGCTCTCGTCGTTCTCCTCGTCTTTCTCGGTGTTGCCCTCTTTTCGCCGGCGATGCGCGTCACCGAGGTCCGCATGGTGCGCACGGATCCCCGTGTGGATTTGGAGCAAGTGCAAACATTGCTGTCTCCGCTCTTCGGAAGGCATCTCATGCTGCTCTCCACACACGACGTCAGGGAGCTACTCGAGCGGGGCATGCATGATCTGCACCGCGTTGCGGTGGACAAGGATTATCCGTCTGCGCTGGTCGTTCGCATCACGCCCGATCCACTTGTGGCGCGTCTCTCCATCGCCGCCGATGCCGCCGATGCCGCCGTCGCAACCGGTGCAACAGTGGATTTTCTCACGGATCAAGGCGTGTACATCTCCTCCTCGCGCGTCTCCGCTGGAGAGGATCTGCCGCTGATCACCATCGTTGACTGGGGCGCCCGCCCCGTTTCTGGCACCGCGATCATTGCCCCTGCCATGCTCGAACGCATGACGCTCACCGAGCGATTGCTCCTCGAACAGTTTGGCCAGGAGACCCTCAGTCGCACCGTGTACATGCGCGGTCAGGAGTACCATGTACGGATCGCCCAATGGACAATCTGGTTCGATATGCGTAGTTCGCTCGATGAGCACCTGCAGCGCTATCGTCTCTTTCTTCGCGAGATCCCTCCCGCAGACGTGCGTTCGTACGTTGACTTACGTCTTACGAATCGCGTCGTCCATCGCTGATCGACGCACGCGCCTGCAAGGTTTCCCGTTGGTTTCGTCGGGCAGCACTGGTTTTCCCGATGCACCGAATACGCTATGCTTCTCCGGATGCTGCGAACCCTCCTCTCGGTTTTGAGTCTGGGCATACTTCCTTCCCTCGGTGGCACGGCATCGATTCCCTCGATTCCGCCGCACCTCGTTGTCGCGCCACCCGCACTGGAGCTGCAGATCGCAACTCGCCTCTCCGCTTCTGGGGTAGTGGTGATCGATGCGCAGAGCGGTCAGCGTGTCTTCGGCAAGCAGTACGACGTGCCGCGCCCCATCGCAAGCCTCACCAAGCTCATGACGGCATTAGTGATTGTTGAGCACCATGAGCTTTCCGAGGTCGTGCGCGTGCCGGGGGGTCTCAAGACATTCCAGTCTGCGGTACAGCTGCCTGCCGGCGAACAGTTCACCGTGGGTGACATGCTGTCGGCCATGCTCATCGCCTCTGCGAACGATGCAGCTTCCACGCTCGCTATTCACCATAGCGGTTCTGTGGATGGGTTCGTTCAGGTGATGAATGACCGTGCAGTGGCGCTGGGTTTAGAGCATACGCACTTTGAGAACCCCGCAGGTTTCGATGGCCCAACGCAGAGATCGACGCCCCAGGAGATCGCATGGCTCACGATGGCCGCTCTGCGACAGCCCTTCATCCAGAAACGTCTTTCCATGCGAGGAGCGCGGATCGTGAGCCTCCAGGGTTCCGATATCTCTCTGACTAACACGCATGCATTGCTCCATAGACAGGGCCCCGTGCGCGCCGGCAAAACCGGTACGACCAATGGCGCCAACCAGTGCCTGATGTCGGTGGTGGAAGAATCGGGTCGTCGCTATGTTGTGGTCTTGCTGGATTCCCTGCAGCGCTACGTCGATATGCGCACCATTCTCGATGCCATGGCCGATCTCGCTACTCCTTCGACGAGCGTGTCGATGCGCCCCCCGCTTCCCAGTCCCTGACCCCTATTTCTCCGGCAACCGTCTTGCCGTTTTGGGTGCGTCCGTGAAGACTTCATTTCTCCCCAGCTGTTCCCCGCAGGATATTGCTCACACCAGCAGATAACGTCCGCCACTGGCTGTCCCTCCGTGTCCGGGGTCTCTGCGCGCTGGTCTTCGTCGTATCATCGCTGCTTCCGCCCTACATTCCCCATGCAGAGCTTGCGCAAGACGATTCCCTACCTGAGCTCTCGCAAACGGTCTTGCTGGTCGAAGAGGGATTTCTGATGAAGACCTCGCCTTTGAGCAAAGAGGGGGCCCGACGGACGTACTCGGAGGCGCTCATTCATACCGTGCAGTCCGGTGACAGTTTGGAGAAGCTCTCCAATCGCTACGATGTCTCCGTCGACACGATCCGCTGGGCGAACACTCTCACAGAGGGCCAGGCCATCAAGCCTGGGCAGGAACTCATCATCCTTCCGGTCGACGGCATCCTACATACCGTCAAGCGGGGGCAGACACTCCTCGGTCTTGCGGAGCTCTATAGCATCCCGTATGCGGATATCGCCGTTCAGAACAAGCTCAAGGATGGACTCATAGCCGCAGGTCAGGAGCTCATCATTCCCGGTGGCAAGCCCATCGTGCCAAAGCCGGTTCAGGTGGCTTTAAAGCCCAAGTCTCCGCAGAAGGCCACCGCAGTTCCCAAACCTTCCCACAAGCCCGCGCAGACGACCTACACGCCGGAGCCGACGAGGGGCGTACTGCAGAAGCCGTGCGGTTCCGATTGCTTCATCACCCAGTACTTCAGCGCCAGTCACTATGCTCTCGATATGCAGGTGCGCGGCGGCGGGCCGATCTACGCGGCGGAAGCCGGCACGGTGATTCGCACAGACTACGGATGGAACGGCGGCTACGGCAATGTGATTGAAGTCGATCACGGCAATGGACTTGTCACACTCTACGCGCACAATAAAGAGCTCTACGTCAATGTGGGGGATGTCGTCGAGCGCGGTCAGAACATCGCGTACATGGGCAACACCGGTCTCGTGCATGGAGCTACGGGCATCCACGTACACTTCGAAGTCCGTCTCAATGGCGTGAAGAAAAATCCGTTGCTGTATATTCAGGAATGAGGGTGGTGAGTGTGGAGGAATTCTGGCGGGACCGACGGGACTCGAACCCGCGACCTTCCGCGTGACAGGCGGACGCTCTAACCAGCTGAGCTACGATCCCATATTATACGGGCCCAACCCTACCGGAGATTCGCTGGCTGTACAACAGAGTGCCCGTGCTTTGACAGTAGGTTTAACCTATCTAGATTGGTTCATAGAATAGTTGTATTATATTAAATACGTGTTATAATATTCTCACTTTCCTCATAACTACCATGTCGATTGCAGATCAGCCAAACATTAATTCAGCCCCCCCTCCTCCGACTGAGGAGGTATTTGACCCCAAGTGCTTTCAAGCTCGCTCGGTCATAGAAGGTGCCGTGCGCAATGCATCGCATGGAATACTTGCTCATGCACATCAGCAAATTGTTGATGGTGTGGTAGAAGCGTATGGACGAGAAAAAGCCAAATTTACTACGCTTGCAGAGGTGAATGATTTCATCGCCCATGCCGTTCGGGATCGTATTGATCAAGTTCCTGAATCCCATCGCCTTCCCGAATATCGCGACGCCGCATAGGGCAGTGTCTAGATTGCCGGTTTTTCCTTGTGCCACGGCGCTCACGAGCGCCCTCATGTCAGATCATTATCGCTATGCAATTGCAGGTCTCTTGGTATGCCATACCGTCGCTTGTTCATACGCGTAAGCCGCACGGAGGATGACGCCTTCGCCCCATTGCGGACCCATGAGCTGTAGGCCGATCGGGAGCCCCTCGACAGAGCTCGGGGTGACACTTTTTGAGAAACCGCAGTTCACTGATAGTGCCGGGATCCCTGCCATCACTTGGCCGTCGAGGAAGACGTCTTCGAGGTACATGGCGATCGGGTCGTTTTCATGTGCACCGACTTTGAAGGCGGGGGTCGGGGAAACGGGCGAGAGGATCACATCGACCTTCGTAAATGCTTCGGTGAAGTCCTGCTTGATGAGCGTGCGCACTTTCTGAGCCTGACGGTAGTACGCATCGAAGTAGCCCGCGGAGAGGGCATATGTGCCGATCATGATGCGGCGCTTCACCTCTGGGCCAAAGCCCTCGCTGCGGACGCGCACGTAGTAATCGAGGAGATCTGCAGGGTCTTTCACCGTATGGCCGTAGCGCACGCCGTCGTAGCGAGCCATGTTGCTGCTCACTTCGCAGGGGCAGAGCACGTAGTAACAGGGTGTCGCGTACTTCGTATGGGGCAGAGAAATCTCCTGCATGGTTGCACCGAGACTTTGCAAGACTTTCGCGGCCTCGCGCACAGCACCTTCTACTTCAGCATTCATCCCGTCGATGAAGTACTCCTTCGGGATCCCGATCTTCAGGCCCTTCACATCCTTGGTGAGCATGCTCCTGTAGTTGGGTACAGGCTCGTCTCCCGTCGTGCCATCCATCGGATCTTTTCCTGCGATCGTCTCTAAAACGATTGCGAGATCCTCGACGTTTTTACAGATCGGCCCGATGGTATCGAGCGAGCTCGCCATGCTCATCACGCCGTAGCGGCTCGTGCGGCCATAGGTCGTGCGGATGCCGGCCACGCCGCAGTACCCCGCAGGTTGGCGTATGGAGCCTCCTGTGTCGGTTGCAAGGGCAAAGAAACCCTCATCTGCAGCGACTGCAGCCGCCGATCCTCCCGAGGATCCTCCGGCGACCCTGCTCGTATCCCAGGGGTTTTTGGTCACGCCGTAGCAGGAGGTTTCTGTGGATGCGCCCATCGTGAATTCGTCGGTGTTGGTTTTCCCGAGTGAGATCGCACCCGCGGCTTTGAGTCGCTTGGTCGTTGTGGAGTCAAACGGGGGGATGTAGTTCTTCTCACGCAGGATGTTGCTACAGGCAGTTGTCGCTACCCCCTCTTCGCAGTACACGTCTTTGGCGAAGTAGGGGATTGCGGAAAGCGGGTGATCACTCACCCCCTGATCATCAATCTTTTTGGCTTCCTCTAGGGCTCGATCAAAGCTTCGATGGACGATGGCATTCAGGGACTTATCCACTTCTTCGGTCCGTTTTATGCATGCGCGAACCAATTCCTGTGCAGAAATTTCTTTCTTCTTCAATTTCTCATGAGCCTGAGTGATGGTGAGCGTGTGTAGCATTATCCGTGGGCGGATGGTGTCTCTATCTGGTCATCGATGATCGGAAGAGCACTGCACCCAAGCAACGATTCCGGCGCAATCTTCTCGCTGCAGAGTGCATCACTACGAAGCATGTTCGCCGCGCCTGTAACCTGTGCTGTCGGTTCTACTCCAGACGTATCCACTTCCTGCAACTGGTCGATGTAGCCCAGAATTGCCGTGAGATTTTTTGCATACGTCTCGATTTCATCGTCGCTGATCTCTAAGCGCGCGAGCTTGGCGATGTGTCGGACTTGGGCAGGGGAAAGGTGCGTCATTGCGCCTGAGGATAGCGACTTTGTGCTCTTCCATAAAGTCCGCTGGTACAGTTTACAAAAATGTAAAAATATTGAAAAATGATTTCTTATGCACACTTTGGAATCAGATTGGCAGGAATGGTTTTCAAGGCAAACGGGCATCACGTCCGCTGTGCATTTTGACGATGTCCCTCCTGCACGCTACGTGTGTTTTTCTGATGAAGATGGCACGGAACTCTGGCGCGCTCCTCTGACCGATTGTCCGTCTCCCTCGGATGCGGCAGATTTCCTTCCTCCGTTTCTCCGCGTTGAGAGTGTGACTCTTTCTATTCGCAGGAAGCTCCTTGCTATCTTAGGGCAGCAGCCAGAGCACGTTGCCGAATGCGCAGAAACCATTCCCGAAATCAGGGACGCAGCAATGGCTGTGGCACATGCTCCTCTGGCATCTCGCCGTCGCGACCGCGTACCGACGGTCTTCGAGCTGCCTGCGGAGATGCGGAGGCAGTGGGAGGAGATCCTCTTTCGCATCGACGACGTGACCGCTCAGCGCTTGGCAGAAAAGCTTGCCCCTTCAGCTTCGTAGAGCTCATGCTGCGCCCCTTGTGCCTGTCCATGCATTCTTCCCGATGTGGGGCCTAAAGCGATCCTGTTTGTGCCGCTTATCTACGCGATTCTGCACATCCGACCGTATGGATCGGATTTTGTCGATGTCACCGATGATCTTCGGATCCTGCGCCGTTTCGAGGAGCGAGCCCAATATGCTCAGTAGCTGATCCTGAGCTGCGCGTGCCTGCGGGTTCGGATCCGTGTCTACCGCAAAGTGTTCGTCGATTGCATGGCTGATCGCCTGTACGACTTTCGCTGCACCTTCGATTTCGATGGCGAGCTGTTGCTCTGCACTTCGGAACTGCGCCATATCTCCCTCTTGGGTGTAGCGCATTTGGGTGCCGACGCTCTGACCATTTCTGAGTCTTTCGATATTGGCGATGTATCCCTCCAGTGCCCGCACGTGATGCGGATTGATGCTCATGACAATGGCGTTGGCTTCGAACGACTGTAGCGCTTCGCGCTCGCGACTCACCGATGCCGGAGTCTCTGCGTTTTGCTCCGTTACTTCTTTGCTGTGCTTCTCCGTAACGAGTTGGAGTGCTGCAAACAGATCATCGCGAGCACTTTTCGAAAGCCCGTCGACGCCGGCGAGCTCCGATGCTTCCGCGAGATCCTCCGGAGTGATGTGTACCTGTTGCGCTTCATGCTTGGACATCGGTGTTTCGGGAATAATATAGATATTATATAATATTTATACACAAATGCAACTACTCCCAAACGCAGGATTTCGTCGTTTGGGATCCTTCTATTCAAATTCACCGTAGTTCTGCATGATGTCTCCATGTCCCTCCTGCGCCTCAAAGGTCGTAAAGCATGTGACCGCCTTCAGAAGCTGGGTAATAGCTGGAAGGGCAAGCACATGGTCGTACGGTGGATGCTCGGGCCGCCGCGTGGCGTGAAGGCTGCCGGAGTCTACTTTGGCATGCGCGCGTCGACGAAGCTCGATAAGTCTGCTGTGCGCCGCAATCGCATGCGTCGGCGCTGCAAGGAAGCATTTCGACTGGCCATCGCGGAACTGCCCCCAATAAACGTCTCAGCGCAATTGTTCCTCAGCCCCCGCGCGAGTAGTCTGACGGTGGATTTCTCCGAGCTCCAGAGCGACGCCCGGCGCTTCCTCTCGTTTCTCACCTCTTCATGCCCTCCTCAAAGACCAGACGCTTCGCAGACTTCTTCCTGATCTTCGCGCTCGTGTATCTCGGGACACAGCTGATTACGCGTCAATTCTTTCCGCATGCGAATTCCGACGCTAGCCTACGTCCGGCGCTTGAACTCCGGGCTCAGGATGCGACGGTGAAAAGTGGCCATCATCCTGTCCTCCTTCTCATCAATAACACCGATCATCCCCTCAGCGTCGAGTCTCGCTGCCCGCAGGCACCGGTGGATTTGTACTTTGGAGAATCCGATGTCGCTACGCATCCCGATCAGGCAGTTGCGACTACAGAGGTGGCTGTAGACTGCATAGTCATCGAAGCAGTTCCTCCCCACAAGCAAGGGTTGATCGATCTCGCTCCCTGGAAGTACTCCGCGTTTGATCGTACGGGAAATTACATCGCGACACTTGCCATCGCGCCGCAGCCTGCTGCGGAAACAGGGGCGCTTCTCCAGGTGTCGTTTGAGATCTACCCAGCAGGGTGGATGACGCGCGTGTTCCGCGCCTTTGTCAGTAAGCCGCTCCTCAATCTTCTCGTTTTCATTGCATCCCTGACCCCCGGTTACAACCTCGCCGTCGGCATCGTCGTCCTGACACTCATTGTGAAGTTTCTGCTCTTCGTGCCTACCCAGCACGGTCTCGAGGGTCAGAAGAAGCTGCAGGCCCTTCAGCCAAAGCTTGATGAAATCCGCAGAAAGCACAAAGGCGATCAGCTGAAGACCAACGAGGAAACCATGAAGTTGTGGAAGGAGCACAAGATCAATCCGTTCCAGTCCTGTCTGCCCATCCTCATCCAGTTCCCCATTCTCATCGGTCTCTTCTACGCCGTGCGTGACGGGTCGCACCTCGCACTCTCAGAGCACCTGCTCTACGCGCCGTACCAGAATCTCCCGTGGACCTTTGGCACGAACTTCTTCGGCATGGATCTTTTACAGCCGAGCGTCTACCTCTTCCCGCCCCTGCTCGTCATCCTGCAGTTCCTGCAGATGAAGCTCACCTTTGCCCTTGCCGAACGCAAGAAGAAGGCGAAGGAGGGCACGAGCGAGAAGCCCAAGGAAAAGAAGCCCATGAGCCAGCAGGAGATGCAGCAGAAGATGATGCTCTACGTGCTTCCGCTCATGATCGGTTTCTTCGCGGTGAAGTTTCCCGCCGCTGTGTCCCTCTACTGGGGCGTGTCGACGCTCTTTGCCATTGGCCAGCAGATCGTCGTGAACCAGAGAGGCTGAGCAGATTCCACCCGCAGGAGTCTACGATGCTCTTGAGTTCGGCGTGCGAATAGTGATAATTTTCAGCCATGGTGAACCGCGTCGATTCCGGAACAGACACGCGCGTTGTCGTTACCGATCATGATGGCGTCATCGACTGTCACATTGATCCGACAGGCGTGGAGGTTGCGGTCGCTGAGACCATTATGGAGTCGCGCAGAAGAGCTGCGGAGGTGTGTGAAGAATTTGATAGGTGTCTATGTCAAAGACAGAGCGCAATCTTCGCTTTGCGTGTTGCGGCGAGTAGCGTTGCATCTCGATGGAATGGTATCTAGCAGCTCCTATGCCACCGTCACCTCTTTGCAGAGGTAGACATCCTGGATGGCATTGAGGAGGGCTACGCCCTCTTCTTTTGGCTTCTGGAAAGCCTTTCTCCCTGAGATCAGTCCAGAACCCCCTGCGCGCTTGTTGATCACGGCAGTGCGCACTGCTTCCGCGAGATCCGATGCACCTTTGCTTTCGCCACCGCTGTTGATGAGACCGATCCTGCCCATGTAGCAGTTGGCCACCTGGTAGCGGCAGAGGTCGATGGGGTGATCGGAGCAGAGCTCTTCGTAGACCCGCTTGTCGGTCTTGCCGTAGGAGCTTTCCTGACCCATGGCGAGGAAACCTCCGTTGTTGGTTGGGAGCTTCTGCTTGATGATGTCCGCTTCAATAGTGACTCCCAGATGGTTGGCCTGTCCGGTGAGGTCTGCTGAGGTGTGGTAGTCCTTGTCCTTCTTGAAAGCACCATTTCTCAGGTAGCACCACAGCACCGTAAAGAGCCCTAGCTGATGCGCTTTTGCAAAGGCATGAGCCACCTCCACAATCTGTCTGCCGCTCTCGGGTGATCCGAAGTAAATCGTCGCGCCGATCCCCTTTGCCCCCATGTCGTAGGCCTGCTGCACCGTCCCGAACATGATCTGATCGAACTTGTTGGGGTAGGTGAGGAGCTCGTTATGGTTGATCTTCACGATGAACGGGATCTTGTCTGCGTACTTCTTCGCTACGATTCCCAGAACACCGTACGTCGAGGCGACAGCATTGCACCCTCCGCCTATCGCAAGCTTCATGATGTTCTCCGGATCAAAGTAGTCCGGGTTTTTCGCAAACGAAGCCCCTGCTGAGTGCTCGATGCCTTGGTCTACGGGGAGAATGCTGAGGTATCCCGTTCCCCCGAGTCTTCCATGTCCATACACTGCATCCAGATTTTTCTGTACAGCGCTGGATCGGTCGGACTGTTCAAAAATGGTTTTCCAGGAATCCTTCGATGGAACATGCAGACGATCATTGCTGATTTTTGGCTTGTGGTTGAGAAGATTCGTAGCATCGGTTCCAAGATGAGCGGAGATGTCGGAGAGGGAGAGGGGCATGGAAAAGATGGAGATTGCCCTGAGTGTACCACGGGTAGTTTTCCCTGCTCATGTGCATCTTGTCGCAACCAGGGATCGCGAGATTTCGAGGCAATCTGCTGAGGGTAAAAATAGACAAATATCTCAATATATGTATTGATATTTATATTCTTTTTGCTACGCTAGAGGAAGCTCATTCAAAGATTCGAGCTCGGCAGCAGGTGCGAATATGCGCTTCTCCTGCCTGGCTCAGAGCATGGCTGTGCGGTGAGGATTCCGCGCGGGTGCTTCAGAAGAAGCTAGGTCAAGCTCCAAGAAGGAGAAGCCATGTTGGTCATAAGTCGCACACGTGGAAAGAAGGTTTCCTTCTTTCTGACAACCAACACTTCGACTGTCACAGTTGAAGTGGAGGTGCGGAAAATCAAAAGGGGGAAAGTGACACTGGCCATCACGGCCCCGGTCGAGGTGAAGGTGCTCAGAAACGAGCTCCTCAGCCGGCCCTAGTCCTCAAAGCCGCAAGGCTTTGGCAGTCAATGAAGTCGATCCTGTTACAGCGGGATCGTCACTCTGGCGAGTCCTAAATGGGACTCGCCGGTTTTTCATGTGCTTCGGGTAGAGACGTAGCAGTGTTGCGTCTCTACAATAGGATCATGGCGCTATGTCTCTACAACACCCTTACGAAGCGCGAAGAGGATTTCGCTCCTCTCGATCCCGCAGGAAAGGTGGTGACGATGTACACCTGTGGCCCAACAGTCTATGGTCGCCCGCACATCGGAAACTATGCGTCGTTTCTCATGGCCGATCTCCTGCGAAGATGGCTTCAGGTAGGCCACAACTACAAAGTTCGCTCCGTGAAGAACATCACCGATGTCGGACATCTCCTGCACGATGCCGATGCAGGCGATGACAAGATTCAAAAAGAAGCGGAGAGACAGAAGACGCAAGAAGGGCAGGAAGGGGAGGAAGGGCAAAAAGGCAAAAAGACACCAGTGATTACGGGAGTAGTTTCGCGTGAGGATGTCCTCACTGTCGTCGAGCGATACACGCAGCAATATATAGAGGATGAGAAGGCACTGAATTTTTTGGAGCCTGAGGCGCGACCTCGAGCGAGTGCCTATATACAGGAGCAGTTGGCACTCACCAAGAAGCTTCTGCAGAGTGGGCATGCGTACGATCTGCCGGACGGCATCTACTTCTCCGTAGAGAGCAAGACCAAAACGCCCTACGGCGCACTTTCCGGAAACACCATGGATCAGATCTCCGCGGGCGCGCGCGTCGACGTGCATGAGCTCAAGCGCCACCCTGCCGATTTTGCACTCTGGAAACGCTGCATAGGACAAAACAGCAAACATATATTACGTTGGTCTGAAGCCACGGGAGAGGTGTCACATACATCTGGCGAGGACAAAGATTCCGGTTTCCCTGGCTGGCACATTGAGTGCTCTGCGATGAGCTCCTCTCTCCTCGGAAAGCAGATCGACATCCACACTGGAGGTGAGGACAACATCTTCCCGCACCATGAGTGTGAGATCGCCCAGAGCGAGTCGGCATTCGGTGTGTGCCCCTTCGTGCAGATGTGGGTGCACCGCAGGCGCATACACATGGGCAGCGAGAAGATGAGTAAGAGCCTTGGCAATGTGTTAACGATACCGGACATTGTTGCCCAGGGGTTCTCTCCACTGGATGTGCGGTTCTATCTTCTCTCGGTTCACTACCGCACCAATCTCAAATTTTCCATGAAGGGACTCGAGGATGCGCGCAGTGCGCGGAGGAAGATTGGAGAGTGGATTGCAGATGTTGAGGAGGCAAAAGACGAAAAGGCTACAAAGGACGAAGAAGATTTTCTTCGACGCTTCTCCAAGGCGATGGATCACGATCTTAATGTCTCCGAAACCCTCGCTGTCGTGTACGAAATAATGGCTTACAGTCGCAATAAAAATGTTCTTGGTGCATGCAAGAAATTTGCAAAAACTCTCGAGGAAACATTTGGATGCTTCTCCCTGGAACCTTCATCAGTCGATGCCGATGCTCTCGCGCTCGCGCGTGACCGCGATGCTGCGCGCGTACGCAAAGACTTCGCCGAGTCCGATCGCTTGCGCGATCAGCTCATGGAGATGGGCTACGAAGTTCGTGATACCAAAGAGGGGACAAAGGTGAAGAAGAAGTAGCGGAAGTTCATGAACTTCCGCTGCACAGTGCAGCGGAGATTCATGCATCTCCGCCACGACGGTTATTCGATTTTTCGCACCCCAGATAGTGCATGTCTACCGGACCACACTACTTGTAATGTTTGTTCGACAGACATATATATTATAAAACAATAAAAGTGAAAAATATCCACACATTTTGATTAACGTTAAATTTCCTTGCTATTGGGTGTTTTGATCAAGAATTCATTCTACAAAATAACTATTGGAGCATTTCTGTAGCCTTAAATCGAGACTTCTCTCCCTCCTCCATGTGTAACACGGCGCCGTTTTGGTCGTTTTTCTGTGTGCACGGAAGAGAAACGGGCCTTGCGTCGGGGTTTACCCCGTCGCTAGAGTCCCCCAGATCCTCTACTGCGTAGAGTAGAAGAGGGTCCCGTGTACACGCTCCTTCACACTTCGGCACCCTGCCTTTCCGTTCTATGCATTGTCATTCCGGAAAGACGGCTTCACATCGGTACGATCCGCAGCTTTGCTGTGGAGTATCGTCGTTCCGGTCGTGTTTTGTATTGCACTCACGCATGCTCATTCACGGTTATCGCTCTCGCACATCTCTTTATATATAAGGAGGCGAGCAGTTCGCACTCTCCTTCGGGAGAACTTCGCACACCTGCTCATCCTTTGTGGGACGACGGCCTGCTCTATGCGATGGAGTGTTCTTCAGGAGTGAGCGGAGAGGTTCCTCACATTGTTTTTTATTTCTCTTTCTTCCTACGTTCTTCTTATGGATTTTATCCGCATCAAGAAGGCGCTCGCGGGAGTCTCTGTCGCGGCTATCGCCCTTACCCAGGTGGGTACGGCGTTTGCCAAGTACAGTGACGTTCCGTCGGGTGTGTGGTTCGAGGATGCCGTCCAGTCCTTCATGGACGCCGGCTACCTTGACGCCACGAAGGCGAAGTTCCGCCCTGGCGATCTCGCCAACCGCGCGGAGTTCGTCAAGCTCGTCGTCGAGCTTAACGGCGGCATTCTTTCCACTCCCCCTGCAGTGGCATCCTTTGATGACGTTGCTACGGGTGCGTGGTACTACGGTTACATGGAGGAGGCTGGCAAGGAGGGCTGGGTCCGTGGTGACGGGAATTGCTACGGCAAGCACCCGTGCTACGCTCGCCCCTCGAGTAACATCAACCGCGCTGAGGCTGCGGCTCTGATCGTTCGCGCCTTCAACCTCGAGTCGACCGGCGCAGCTGCGCAGTTCGTCGACAACCCCTCCGGACAGTGGTACACGAACGCCGTTCAGACGGCGGCCGATGCCTGCGTCCTGCAGGGTGATGACTCGACGGGCCGCGTGCGCCCGAGCGACAACATGAACCGTGCAGAAATGGTCACCATGCTCCACCGCGTCGACCAGGGTTTGACCTATGGTGTCGATTGTGGTTCTGATGACATGGATGGCGCTGCAATGGTCAAGAAGGCCATGGCTATTGGCCCCAAGACCGTTGAGGTCGAGTTCACGGCTGCCCTCGATCAGGATTCCGCCGAGGACACCGACAACTACACGGTAACGGGTTCCCCGGAGGTTCCGGTCGTTTCCGCAACGCTCACGGATGATTCCGTTGTCGAGCTCAGCCTCGGCGAGACCATGGATGCTGGCCACGAGTACACGCTCGCGGTCGATGGCGTCATGTCCGCCGATGGCGATGAGATTTCCGACTCCGTTTCCTTCACGGGATACACGGAGCTCGTCAAGGGCGATGGCATCCTTGAGCTTTCGCTTTCTTCCAGCAACCCGGTCGGCGACACGCTCCCGAAGGGTGCTATCGGAGCTGTGATGCTCTCTGCTGATCTCACGGCTTCCTGCGACGATTCCGTTTCCATCGAGCACGTTACCGTCCTCCACGAGGGCTTCGGTGCTGTTTCCGATGTCGATGGCGTCTACGCAGCGATCAACGGTGCCCGCGTCTCGCGCAAGCGCACGCTGGACTCCGAGGATCAGACCGCAGACGTCCGCTTCAGCTCCCCGCTGCAGGTGGATTCCTGCGAGACCGTGACGGTTGATTTCGTCGCGGACTTCATTTCGACGGCCACCACGGCCGCTGAGCACAACCTCGTTGTGGAGCTCCCCTCCGATGTCTCGAGCAATGCGAAGGACGTTGAGGGTAACTTCCCGCTTCGTGGTAACACCTTCCGCATCGCTGCCATCACGAGCGGTATCGTGACGGTTGCGTACCGCACGGTCTCTCCCGATCAGGTGGAGGTAGGCGACACGGGAGTCGTCGTTGGAAAGTTTGAGGTTTCCGTGAACTCCACGGAGGACCAGACTTTCTACTCGATGACCCTTGAGCAAAACAGCTCCGTTTCCGACGGCGATTTCACGAACATCGCGATCCGCCGCACGGACGGAACAGTTCTCACCAACACTGTCGCTCAGACGGTTGGTGACTTCATCACGCTGGTCTTCGATCCTCCGTTCACGGTCCTTGAGGGTGACAAAATCACGCTCGAGGTCATTGCGGACATCGTCGGTGGCGCTGGTGACAGCATCATCATGCACTTCGAGGAGGCTTCCGACATCTTTGCTGTCGGTTCCCTCTACGGTTACGGAGTCAACGGTCAGCTCTACGGCTCGCAGATTGAACTGCCGGCTACGGACAACGCCGACACGGTGACGATCGATGCTGGTGAGTTCACGATCGGTGTCGACGGTCCTGCATCGCAGGACTTCACACGCGACGACAATGATGCGATCCTCGCTAACATCACCTTTAAGACGGGCGGCGAGAAGATCGACATCAAGGATCTCTACATCGCTGTTCAGGCTGCTAGCAGCACGGGTGCAGGTCTTGTGCACACCGGAACGAACGATGCGTACGACAACGTCCACGAGATCCTCGAGGACGTCGAGATCCGCAACACGCGCACGGGCCGCACCATCGATGGTGTGCGTCTGACGGGTGCCAATGATCTTGGTTCCGACACAACGGACACCTTCCAGGTCTACCGCTTCGACGACTTCGTCGTCTCCGGCGACGAGACATGGGAGTTCCGTGTCGACTTCATCGACAACGGATCGGGCAACCATCCGAAGTCCGGTGACAAGTTCAAGATCCACATCTGTGGCGAGCCAACGGACATCCTTGATGCTTCCAACAACATCACGGACAACACGACGGGATGTTCCTTCGGAGGTCTCACGACCTCTTCGGAGACCTACCAGATGCGCATCGAAGGCCTTTCGACGGGAGACAAGGTCGGTGACGTTCGCCCACGCGGCAACATCGCTGGCAACTTCCACCGCATCGCCGATGCCACGCTCAACATCACGGTGAAGAGCATTGGCACGACCGATACGGCTGTCGAGAACGCCAAGAACGTCAACTTCCTCCGCTTCGAGGCTCGCGCCGGAGAGGCTGAGGATATCCTTCTCACCAAGCTCATCCTGGCCGCCGACTCCGGCTCCGGTCTGAACGCTCAGAACTACACGCTCTGGGTCGATACGGACGGCAACGGAACGGTGGATCAGGTACTCGAGAGCGGCGTCGCCGCTCAGGGTTCTTCAGCAAACGCTACGGTCACCTTCAGTGATCTTGTCGGCGGAGGCTACGTGATCCCGGCCGAGGAGACTGTGGTCTTCGAGGCTCACGGTGACATTGCCAGCAGTCTCTCGACGACGCTCGGTAGTCACTTGCAGCTGCGCTTTGCTACGGGTTCCTCGAACTTCATCGAAGCTGAAGAGCTTGATGACGGTTCTGCTTTGAGCAACATCAAGCAGAATCCGAGAGCCTGCGGCTCTACCTCGTGTGACATTATCTTCACGACGGTGACCTCGCAGCGCTGGAAGCTCGTGAACCAGGGTGACCTCTTCGTGACGCTCGATTCCTCGCCGCTCCGCAACCGCCAGCTCCTCGGTGGAGCCCTTGGCGAGGGTGTACTGCGCGTGCAGTTCCATGCGGAGAACGAGGCCATCGATGTCCACGGACTCAACTTCGCCTCCACGGGTTCGACGGCAACATCGGTTGACCGCCTCGAGCTCTACAAAGAGGGCGAGTCCACGCCGTTCGCTCTTGCCACCACTGGTAGCTGTGGTCAGCGCACCGTAACTCGCACAAACTACGTACCTGCCGGAGGGTCCATCACGACATTCTGTACGAGCATGCAGAACCGTCAGCTCGTCGTTCCTGAGGGTCAGGACGTCGACGTGATCGTTCGCCCGCGCCTCAAGACCGATGTCGGCGGAGGCACGACGAACCAGATCATCGCGCTCTTCATCGACCCGACCAAGAAGGCCGATGACGGCCAGACGGGTTCCGGTGCGATCCGCGCACGCGGTGATGAGTCGAGTAACCCGCTTTCAGCCAACGACGGAAACGAAAGCGCCGGTGGTGAGATCTTCATCGGTCTGACCTCTGCCGCAGCGCAAAACGTGGCTATCATCGGGAAGAAGAACGTCTCGGTGATGTCCAAGATTACGTCGATCACGAACGCCAACCCGGATGCCAACGGCTCCGCGATCCAGACCGGTCTCAGTAACATCGGTCAGTTCAAGATCGCTGCTGCTGCTAACGGCAACAGCAAGGATGGTCTCAACGACGTTATCCTCTCTGGTATAGCGCTCAACGTGAACGCCACGAACGTAGTGATCACCGGCAACACCTTCAAGCTCTACAACAAGGCGGATGCGACGAACAAGGTAGCCTGCACCGCCTACGATGATGGTGGTACGGCTCTTGCCACGACGTACGTGCACTCCGGAGCCATGCTCGTTGATTGTAAAGGCCTCATCGGATCTGTTGTGAAGACGGAGATCGACCAGGCTAGCGATCAGACCTTCGTTCTCGAAGCAACGATCACGAACGCGAACACCTCGGCGACGAACAGCTCGCTCCAGGTGTCGATCACGAACTTCGACGCAATCAGCAATCTTACCTTCGGTAGGTCGTCCGGAAACAGCCACCTCGCGTGGCGCGATACGGACCAGGCTGGTGCAACGACCTTCCGCTGGGTTGAGTACCCAGACACGGTCGTGAAGTCGACGAGCTACTCGGGCTAATGACATTCTTTCCCTTGGAGTACGTAGCGGAGATTCGTAAATCTCCGCTACGTCCCCTTGGGACGTGTGCATTTCCAGATTGTTCGTTTATTACGTATTCAAAAAAGCCCCTCCGCAAAGGGGCTTTTTTTAAATGGGAAAAAATTTTTCCAGCGCACATAACCGCACGTAGAAACGTGCGCTGGAGGGGTAGGGGGTAGGACGTAGGGCATAGGATTTCGTTTGTTGAAGTGTACGTAGAAACGTGCGCTGGGGTTTTTACCGACGTACAAACGTGCGCAGGCCCGCCTATCCCACGAGTGTTCGCTTGATCTGCAAAAGGTGCTTGATCATCGGTTTCAATACTATTTCTTGCTCTGGCGGATACTCAACAACTGCGCCTCCAAACTGCTCTTTGAAGCGGGTGATGCCGGACCAGGATGAAGCTTTGAGCTTTCGGCTTTCAGCTTTCAGTATGTTTTCTGCATGAGAAGGGCGTTCAATTCCCAAAAGATCGTACGTATGACAGCCATGGGCTTTGCAGTACTTCATGGCTTCCCATTGTAGAAGATAGGATGCCATGAGGCTGCGGTTGGCGTAGTCGGAGGCACCGTAGTAGTAGATCCCCGTGCCGTTCCAGATCGTCCCGAGAAGGCCGGCGATCGGAGAGGGGGTAGGGTTATTGCTATCCGCTGTGCGTTGTTCGCTGGTCGTTGGACCGTAGGCAAGCAGCAGGAAGGCACCGGGGAGCGATGCCAGGAACTTTTGGTAGCGGGAGGCGGGAGGGGCGGTGAAGCGGTCTCTACGGGCCGTTTCTTGGGCAAGAGCCGCAAATGCATCGATGTCCGTCGACTGCTTCACGCATACGCCGTGCTTCTCTGCCACGCGGATGTTGTAGCGTCCTTTTTGCTTCATCTGAGCCAAAATCGCTTCTTCAGACTGTGTGAGATCAATGATGCGGGTGGCGGGGGGCTGCTCCGCTCGTGGGGAAGCTTTGAGCTTTAAGCTTTGAGCTTTAAGCCCAATGCTTGGCGACAGAAAGAGCGACATGCCGTTGTTTTGAGATGCAATGCATTGGATTTCGCCGAGAAATGACTCATGACTTAGAGCTGAAAGCTTAAAGCTTGTCAGCGGGCCGCGAGGGATATCCCACGTGCTCAGTCCAAAGCTTGTTTTGTCGATGACGACTAAAGCTGAAAGCTGAAAGCTGACGGCTTTTAGCTTCTCATATGTTTCTTCAACATAGATCCGCACTTCTCTCCCGAGTGCCTCTTGGTAGGTCTTCCACTCCAGCGATTGCCACAGGCTGCCTTCGGGATGGGATTTCACCCAGCGGTCATAGGCGAGGAGCTCAGCGGGGGAGGAGAGAAGCCGCACCATGCCAGCTTATAGCGTATAGCTTTCCGCTGTCAGCTTTCCCTAAATATTCTGGAAGTTGAAAGCTGAAACCTGTACCCTAAAATCTCACTATGGCCTACACCCTCCCCACTCTTTCCTACGCTTACGATGCCCTCGAGCCGCACTTCGATGCGCGCACGATGGAGATCCATCATACGAAGCATCATCAGACGTACATCGATAAGGTGAATGCTGCCGTTTCGGGCACAGAGTGGGAGAAACTTCCCGTGGAGACATTGCTTCAGCGCATTGCGGAAGTGCCGGAGGACAAGAGGGCAGCTGTGCGTAACCACGGAGGAGGGCATGCCAATCACACATTGTTCTGGACGATTCTTTCTCCAGGCGGGGGCGGGAAGCCTTCTGGAGACCTTGCCAAAGCCATTGATGCATCCTTCGGTTCCTTCGATGCCATGGCAGAACAGTTCAATGCGGCTGCGGCCAATCGCTTTGGATCGGGGTGGGCGTGGCTCTTGAAGGGAGAAGGGAGCAGGTTAGAGGTAGCAAGTACGGCAAACCAAGATTCGCCACTGATGGGCAAAGCCATTGCTGGGTGCGAAGGCACGCCGATTCTCGGGCTCGATGTGTGGGAGCATGCGTACTACCTCAAGTACCAAAACAAGCGCCCGGACTACATCAAGGCGTTTTGGAATGTGATTCATTGGAAAGAGGTGGAGAGGAGGTTTGTAGGAGGGGTGTGATCGTTTGTTCGTTTCTTCGCTTGCCTGTCTTCCAGGTAGGCAAACAAACCGCTCTTCCGAGTTGACGCAAAGCACATTAAGCCTACAATTCCTGCGATTGCAGTGGCTTCGATTGCGTTTTGAGTACTGCAGGCCTGTCGTATATCCGTTTCCGGAAAACTGGTTCCCCTAGGGGTGACCGTGTCCGGTAGCGATTCTCCCCCATTTTTATGGCCAAGAAAGCCAAGAAGCCTGCTGCACCTGCCCGCCGAAGCCTCGGCGTAGGTGGGAAGAAGTCTGCCCCTAAAAAGGCGCCATCGAAAAAAGCTTCCACGAAGAAAGCCGCTCCCAAAGCCGCCCCCAAGGCTGCAAAGAAGCCCGTTTCTTCTGCAAAGAGTAAGCCGGTCGAGAGCAAGAAGAACGTCGCGCAGGCGGGGAAGAGTGTGGCTGCTAAAAAAGTGGTTGCCGGCGGCAAGAAGCCCTCGGATTTCGGTGGCAAGAGAGGCTACCAGATACACGTCGACGATACGGTGCTACCGCAGGTGATCCCGCACATCGTGCCGATTGCCGGTCGCATGCCTGCTGGATGCAAGCACCTTCCGGAGCATCTGCAACCCAAGCAAGTGCGCGACGGACGCGTCTACCTCGGTGAGGACGAAGGGATCTCCATGGTGCCATCGCTCATCGAGATGCAGCTGCTGAGCTACAAGTGGTTTCTCACGGAGGGTGTGAAGGAGCTTCTCGAGGAGATCAGCCCGATCACGGATTTCTCGGGTAAGAAGATGGAGCTACGCATCCTTGGACATTCCTTTGATTCACCGAAGTACGATCCCGATACCTGCCGCCGCAGAAACCTGAGCTACGAGGCGATCATGAAAGGACACGTGCAGCTCATCAACAAGGAGACGGGGGAGATCAAAGAGCAGGACGTGTTCCTCGGATCGATTCCGCTCATGACCAACACGGGGACGTTCATCGTCGGAGGCATCGAGCGTATCGTCGTGCACCAGCTCGTGCGCTCGCCGGGAGTCTTCTTCGCGAAGATGCCGGATTACCCGCGTCACCATGCTGCCAAGATCATCCCCAAGCGCGGAGTGTGGCTGGAGATCGAGACGGACCGCCGTGGCATCATCTCGTGCAAGATCGACCGCAAGAGGAAGATTCCGATCACGCAGCTTCTCAGAGTTTTCGGCTTCAATACCGATCAGAAGATCCTCGATGCCTTCAAGGACGTGACGAAGGAGAAGGATCACATTCTCCAGACTCTGGAGAAGGATCCCGCACGCACGCTGGAGGATGCGTACCAGAGCATCTACCGTAAGATTCGCCCGGGAGATCTGGCGACCCCCGAGAATGCCAAGCAGCTCGTGGACGGCCTCTTCTTCGACTTCAAGAAGTACGACATGGGACATATCGCGCGCTACAAGTTGAATCGCCGCTTCGGATTGAAAACCGAGAGCGATGAAGCGCACCGCGTGTTCCAGGTCTCAGATTTCCTCGAAATTCTCCGCGAACTCATCCGCCTCAATAACGGTGAGGGCGTTCCTGATGACATCGATCACCTCAGCAACCGCCGCATCCGTTCCGTCGGAGAATTGGTCCAGAACAAGTACCGTGTGGGTCTCGTGCGCACGGAGCGCATCGTGAAAGACCGTATGACGGTGATGGATCTGGAGACCGTCACTCCCATGCAGCTCATCAACAGCCGCCCGATCACCGCGGCGATGCGCGAGTTCTTCGCGAGTTCGCAGCTTTCACAGTTCATGGACCAAACGAATCCGCTCTCAGAACTCGATCACAAGCGCCGTCTCTCTGCGATGGGTCCTGGGGGACTTTCCCGCGAGCGTGCGTCGTTCGACGTCCGTGACGTGCACCCGAGTCACTACGGCCGCATCTGCCCCATTGCTACCCCTGAAGGTCCGAACATCGGTCTCGTCGTTCACCTTGCCGGTTTTGCCCGCGTGAACGCGTATGGATTCCTCGAGACGCCGTACCACGAGGTGAAGCACGATGTTCCCCTCGATGCCGATAGGTTAGTTGGACGCATTCTCGACATGACGATTCGCGAAGGGCATTCGATTGTGGCCAAAGAAGGCGAGGTCGTCGAAACCAAAGGCAAGGCGAACGCCGTCATCAGTCACTTGAAGAAGCAAGGCGCGAAGACTGCCCCTGTACGTCCGTACGTCACGAACAAGACGGAGTACGTGGATGCCGAGCAGGAGCGCCATCTGACCATTGCCCAGGCCCCGAAGGGACTCACGTCCTTCGGAGAGTTCAGCTCAACGCGCATCTCCGCCCGCCGACGTGGCGAGCCGGTGCTCGCGCACGTCCGCGATGTCACGCATGTGGACGTCTCCCCGAAGCAGATTCTTTCCATGAGCACGTCGCTCATCCCATTCCTCGAGCACGACGACAACACCCGCGCGTCCATGGGAACGAACATGCAACGCCAGTCCGTTCCGCTCATCAAACCCAGTTCGCCGCTCGTCGGTACGGGTATGGAGGGGCTCGCTGCACGCGCATCCGGACACGCGCATCTTGCCGAGGAGGACGGAGAGGTGGTGTCGGCTGACGCTCAGCAGATTGCCGTGGTGTACAAGTCTGGCCGCAAGCAAACCTACAAGCTCCATACCTTTGAGCGCTCGAACCAGGGTACGTGCTTCCACATGCGCCCCCGCGTGAAGCGTGGAGACTCCGTGCATCGTGGCACCGTGCTCGCTGACGGAGCATCCGTCGAACAGGGTGAGCTCGCGCTCGGCCAAAACCTCCTCGTCGCGTACATTCCGTGGGAGGGCTACAACTTCGAGGATGCCGTCATCATTTCGAATCGCGTGGTGGAGGAGGGATATTTTGATTCCATTCATATCGAGTCGTACGTCACCGACGTCCGCGATACGAAGCTCGGATCGGAGACGGTCACCCGCGATATCCCGAATGTCGGTGAAGCGAAGCTCAAGGACCTCGATCAAGACGGCATCGTCCGCATTGGCGCCACCGTCCATGAAGGAGATATCCTCGTTGGTAAGATCACACCGAAAGGGGAGACCGAGCTCACGCCGGAAGAGAGGCTGCTCCAGGCGATCTTCGGTGACAAAGCCAAAGATGTGAAAGACAGCTCTCTGCGGCTCCCTGGGGGGGCCGGAGGAAAGGTCGTCGAGGTGCAGATCTTCGATCGCAGCGAAGGCGACGAGCTTCCGACGGGTGTCATCAAGCAGATCAAAGTCTTCGTGGCGCAGACCAGAAAGATCCAGGTCGGAGACAAGATGGCCGGACGTCACGGAAACAAGGGTGTGGTCGCCCGCGTCGTTCCCCGCGAAGACATGCCGTTTTTGGAAGATGGAACGCCGGTGGATATCCTCTTAAACCCCCTCGGTGTCACCTCCCGTATGAACATCGGACAAGTGCTGGAGACACACCTTGGATGGGCCTGCAGCATCCTCGGTCTCAAGATCGCTACGCCGCCGCTGGATGGTATCCATACCGAGCAGATCGACGGGTTCCTCAAGGCCGCGAAGCTTCCTGATGATGGAAAAGTTCAGCTCTTCGACGGTCGTACCGGCGAGGCGTTTGCCCACAAGTCTACCGTCGGCATGGTGTACATGCTCAAGCTTCTCCACCTTGTTGAAGACAAGATCCACGCCCGCTCGGTCGGTCCGTACTCTCTCGTCACGCAGCAGCCGCTCGGAGGCAAGGCCCAGCATGGAGGTCAGCGCTTTGGAGAAATGGAAGTGTGGGCTCTCGAGGCGTACGGCGCCGCGCACACGCTGCAGGAAATGCTCACGATCAAGTCCGATGACGTCATTGGTCGCTCCAAGGCCTACGAGGCGATCGTCAAAGGCGAGGCGATCCGTAGACCCAGCATCCCGGAGTCGTTCAACGTTCTTGTGAAAGAGCTCCAGGCACTTGGACTCCGCGTCGATCTCCTGAAGTTCAAGGATGAAGTGGTTCCCGAGGAACGCGTGGTGCTCGATGAGGGCGAAGTGGAGGCTGTAGAGCTCTCTTCCCGTGTCGAAGCGGAGGAGCAGGCTGAGGAGATTCTCCCCGGCGACGACAAGATCACAGAGATGGCGGCTGCCAGCGATGAAAGTTCCGATGAGATCATCGCAGGCATCGAAGAAGGGGCAGAAGTCGAGGCCTCGGGCATCGGTGCCAAGCAGGAGATGGCGGATTCCGCCAGTGAGGAGTCGATGGAGTCGGCGTAGGTTGGTTTGTAGAGAATAGGTTGATTGGGTCCGAAAGGGCCCTTTTGACTGTTTTGGAGAAATTGACAAAATTTGATTATGATATAAAATATCATATCTATTCCGGTCCTTTGCAAAACTTTTTTCCAGTGTACGGAGCAGTGCACTCTAGCGTGCGTTGCTCCGTGTGATGGCGGTATGTTTCTTACTCAAAGAAAAAGAGGTTCTGCGATGAAAACGGAAAGAGGATTGGGTGGCGTGCTTACCTATGAAAGTACGCTTCAGATCGGCACCGCTCCAAAAGTGGTGGTGGTTCGATGCTGGAATGTGCATGAGACGAAAATGCGGGCATTTCTCGAGCGCTGGCACCGGATTCGTGCGGTTTTCCACTTTGAAGTGATCATCCTTGTGATTGATCCCGACAGAGATGATGGAAGTACGCTACGGTCCCTGCAAGCGTGCGGAGATCCCGGTTATGTCGTCCCGATCTATGTGACGGGGCCTGCCGACGTGAAAAATTGGACGCGCATGCTTAATGGAGCTCTCAAGTTCCTGCACATGTCAGGCGTCCGTGATGGCGTCTTCATGATCTCCTCGGTGGAGGCAGATCTCGACTCGTCGCTCGATGTGTTTGACAACGTCGATTGGCGGGAAACCATCCCTATGGTCGGCATCCGTCACTCAGTGCCCACGGACTGCACGGATGAGGTTCGGGACTACCTTGGGTTGCTGCAAAGTGATCCTATGGGTGCTCTCGCACAGCTTCAACAGAACGAAACGGCATTCTTCAGAGCTGCGGAGTTCGCCAGCCCCTCGGATTGGGCATGGAAGTCCCTCTTCATTGGGCGCAACACCATGCAGCCCTGGAAAGGAGACATGGCTTTGGCTCTGAAGGGGTTCGACAACGTCTGCAATGGGTTTGGAGGGCAAGAAGATTTCGCTCTCCGTACCCGCATGCGCCAGAGCGGTCTCACTTCTGATCCCCGAAGAGTCTTCTCTTTCCGGGACAAGCGGGTCGAGACCGGCCAACCCACGCATTTGGGCGAAAGCCCGATGAAGAAGATTCAGCGGGAAATCAATGCAGCATGTTTGGTTTTGCGATTGTATCATGCGGAACTGCATGCTTGGGATTGTCACGGAACATTCGTGATTCCACCTGAACGCAGAGATTTCGAATGGTAACCACGGATGGACCATACCGCCGCACACGAAGACCCCTCGACATCGCTGTCGAGGGGTTAACGTATGTGACGAAATACTAAGTTTCCTATACATCCCTTTTTTCCCGGGAATTTCGCACAATGTCTTGACGCTCATAAATGCGCTTCCGTAGAATACCTCGGCCTTATGGCACTTTACGCCTACCCGCAAGATTCGTAGACCCGCGCAAGCGGGAGATCCGAGTTCTGCGGGTGTGCGTAAGCCACCCGCTTTTTTTATCCGCACTACTGTGTGCGGTTGCCCGCCGGCGTGATACCCCGGGGGGGAGCGAGGTTCCTTCGCATCATCGGCTCGATGAAAAAGATTAAACCGCATTTGCACCATCTTCTGTGCTGGTGAGTAGTCACCAGTGCGAAGATATTTCCTGTCTCAGAAGTTGTGCCCTGAGACAGTAGAGTTCACACCATTACCGTGGGCATGTTCTGCCTGCGCAGTGGCATGTGGACAGTACGCACTATCAAAAAATGTTACTCATGCGCATCACATGGATGCCTCGACTCTGCATTCCGATGAAGGACGTGGCCAGCTGCGATAAGCTTCGGTCAGCCGCTAGGCAGGCGCTACCAGCCGAAGATTTCCGAATGGGGAAACCCCGTGGGAGTTATGTCTCACGACCCGCGTAAGCGGGAGGTCACTCGGTGAACTGAAACATCTCAGTAACCGGGGAAAAGAAATCAACATAGAGATTCCCCGAGTAGTGGCGAGCGAAAGGGGAACAGCCCAAACCCAGCACCTTTTTTCCTGCTTCTTGGTAACCATGCATTACTCTTCGGCGTCGGTTACCACAGGCATGAAAAATAGGTGCTGGGGGTTGTAGGACTCCATACGCCGATCTTCTTTCTCTAGGCGAACGACCCTGGAACGGGCGGCCATAGAGGGTGAGAGCCCCGTAGACGAAAGGGAAAGAAGCGGTAGGAGTATCCTGAGTAGGGTCGGACACGTGTAATCCGGCCTGAACCTGGGAGGACCACCTTCCAAGGCTAAACAGATGCAGAGATCTATAGCGGATAGTACCGTGAGGGAAAGGTGAAAAGCACCCCGGAAGGGGGATGAAATAGTTTCTGAAATGTGATGCGTACAAAAAGTCGGAGCCCAGCACCTTTTTGATGTTTACCGGCATACTGCTGTTCATGCTGAATAGTGTTGTGTCGCTAGAGGTCAAAAAGGTGCTGGGTGACGGCGTGCCTTTTGCATAATGAGCCAACGACTGTGTTCTCAGTGGCGAGGCTAAGGCAGTCATTAGCCGGAGCCGGAGCGAAAGCGAGTCCGAATAGGGCGACTTAGTCGCTGGGACACGACCCGAAACCGGGTGAGCTACCCATGAGCAGGATGAAGTCCGCCGGAAGGCGGATGGAGGTCCGAACCATAGCGTATCGCAAGACGTTGGGATGACTTGTGGGTGGGAGTGAAAAGCTTACCGAACCCGGAGATAGCTGGTTTTCCTCGATATGTTTTTAGGAACAGCGTCGTCAGGTACAGCGGGGGGTAGAGATACTGTTTGGATGCGGGGGTCCTTTGTGACCTACCAAATCCTGACAAACTCCGAATACCCGCCTTATTACTGACGGCAGTGAGACGGTGACAGCAAATTGCCATCGTCGTGAGGGGAAGAGCCCCGACCATTGGCTAAGGTCCCTAATGAATACTGAGTGGAAAAGGTAGTGCAGGTGCTTCAACAACCAGGAGGTTGGCTTAGAAGCAGCCATCCTTTAAAGAAAGCGTAACAGCTCACTGGTCGATGCATCTGTGCGCCGAAAATTTACCGGGGCAAAGTATTCAACCGAAGCCGTGGATCCCAGCACCTTTTTTCCTGCCTCTTCGTAACCATACATGAATAGTGATCATTGGTTACCGCAGGCACGAAAATAGGTGCTGGGGTGGTAGAGGAACGTTCTCTGCGCAGCGAAGCCGAGCCGCGAGGTCAGGTGGAGTGCAGAGAAGTGAGACTGTTGGCATGAGTAACTACTAGCCAGGTGAAAAACCTGGCCGCCGAATTCCCAAGGTTTCCCACGCAACGGTCATCGGCGTGGGGTTAGTCGGTCCTAAGGCCAGGCCGAAAGGCGTAACCGATGGACAGCAGGTCAATATTCCTGCACTTCCTGTAGATCGACAACGGGTGTCAGCTGATAGCTTTCCCGGCCTCTGATCCTCACCATTCTGGATTTGATAAGGACGAAAAAGACTAAAAAGATGAAGAAGAGGAAAAGGAAATCCTCTTCGTCCTTTTTGTCCCCTTCGTCTGCAAGTCTAGGATGGTGAGGACCATGTCTGGAGAGAAGGATGCTGTCACTTGAGTAGCGGTGTGACGGAGCGGGACGTCTCGAGCGTGCGCATTGACTGCACGCGGAAAGCGTAAGGCGTTGAAGCCGGGAGGCAAATCCCCCGGTTGAGCCGAGCGCTGATCCCGATTACCCCCCTCACGGGGGCTGAGTCGAACACGTTCTGCTTCCAAGAAAACCATCGCTATGAGAGTTATAGGAAACCGTACCGCAATCCAACACCGGTGGGATGGTCGAGTAGACCAAGGCGAACGGATCATCTTGCGTTAAGGAACTCGGCAATGAAGCGTCCGTAACTTCGGGATAAGGACTGACGGTGACCGCAAGGTCATCGCCTGCAACAAAAGAGCCCGGGCGACTGTTTACCAAAAACACAGGTCCCTGCGAAGTCGCAAGACTATGTATAGGGGCTGATGCCTGGCCAGTGTCAGAAGGTCACGTGAGGAGCTTTACGGCTCCGATCTAAGCCCTGACGAACGCCGGCCGTAACTATAACGGTCCTAAGGTAGCGAAATTCCTTGTCGGGTGGTCGATAAAAAAACTTGCCCGAATGGTCCGCAAGGATCAGCACTGAGGAATTTCTGTGTTGAAGCTGTCAGCTGTCAGCTTTCAGAAGTTTTCTGAAAGCTGAAAGCCAGAAGCTGAAAGCTGTAATCGGTCTCACTCTGAGACAGAGTGATATCAATCCGCCTCGGCGGATGATGGGCTCAACGCCCGAATAACAAATTAGACGCCATTGCTAGAGATATCCATTATTAATTGTTTAGACCGTGTTCCGCGCCCGCGGAATAACTTAAATCAGTGTTTAACGTCGCTATATGCTGGAACATCCCTGTATCTCCTATGCTGCAAGGTACGGAGTGGGGACAATCAGCAGGAAAGATCCGTCTTCGACGGAAATCCTCAGAGACTACACGCGACGCCCCGGCTTCGTCCGAAAGGACTACGCCGCGGTGATGATATAGTCCGATCCCTCTAGCGATAGAGGGCGGGTCGAAGACATGACCCGGTCACGCGAGAGTGTGATAACAAATGCCTGAAGAGCTTGCAGCTATCAGCTGTCAGCTTTCAGAAGGCGTTAGTGCGCTTCGATTGAATCGAAGATCTTGGTTCGCCTCCAAGAGGAATTGCAGCTCAAGCTGAAAGCCAAAAGCTGAAAGCTACAAGCTGCGTCGCTTCGCGACGCTATGAAGTTCCGACCCGCACGAATGGTATAACGGTCTGGGCACTGTCTCGACGCAAGGTCCGGTGAAATTTCAATGCCGGTGCAAATGCCGGATAGGTTATGGAAGGACGAAAAGACCCTATGAAGCTTTACTATATGCTGGCATTGTCTTATTGGTTTTCATGCGTAGTATAGGTGGGAGACTTTGAAGCTCTGGCTTTGGCTGGAGTGGAGTCACAATATGAAATACCACCCTTGGGTTCCGATGAGACTCACCCCGTGTCTGAAACAGACCGGGGGACAGTGTTTGCTGGGTAGTTTAACTGGGGCGGTTGCCTCCTAAAATGTAACGGAGGCGCACAATGGTCACCTAGCGCCGGATGGAAATCGGCGCGGTCGTGTAATCGCACAAGGTGGCCTGACTGTGAGGCTCACAAGCCGAGCAGGGACGAAAGTCGGTGATAGTGATCCGGTGCCCTGAGTACGATTCACTTTGTACTCTTCCCACGTGGGTGGGGCATCGCTCAACGGATAAAAGTTACTCTAGGGATAACAGGCTGATCGGTCCCAAGCGCCCACAGCGACGGACCGGTTTGGCACCTCGATGTCGGCTCATCGCATCCTGGGGGTGGAGAAGCTCCCAAGGGTTTGGCTGTTCGCCAATTAAAGCGGTACGCGAGCTGGGTTCAGAACGTCGTGAGACAGTTTGGCCTCTATCCTCCATAACCACGTGCAGACGTGAAAGGACCTGTTCCTAGTACGAGAGGACCGGAATGGACGAACCTCTGGTGCACCTGCTGTCGTGTCAACGGCACCGCAGGATAGCTATGTTCGGACGGGATAACCGCTGAAGGCATCTAAGCGGGAAGCTCACCTTAAGATTGCGTCTGCCCATAAGTCCGCCGGAAGACTACCGGTAACATCGGCCACAGGTGTACACGCAGCAATGCGTTTAGCCGAGTGGTGCGAATGGACGATTGAACATTTTTTGGTTCGTACCGTTTAACGACGGTACGCAGAAGCGTGCTGTCTACCTGTCACACCGTCCCCTTAAAAAGGGCGATGCGCGGGCAGAACATACCCATGCCGCCTGAACGCGGAATTGAAAATTTAGAATTGAAAATTGAAGATTAGTTTTCCATTTTCATTTTCCATTTTCCATTCGCGCGCAGCGCGACAAGTGCGGTTTATCTTTTCATCGTGATCATTTCGAAGCACAATCTTTCTGGATTGCATTGTCCTGGTGTCTTTAGCAACGGGGAAACACCCGTTCCCATTCCGAACACGGCAGTTAAGCCTGTTAGCGCCGATGGTAGTGAGACATCAGTCTCGTGAGAGTAGGTCGACGCCAGGACAATGCAATCCCATGAAGGAGTGCTTTTTAGCTATATACATCTCCAGCCAAGGACTTGCGGGGTATTTGACAAATAATTTAAAAGTTATATAATGTAATTAAATTCCCCACTAGTTATGGTCGATACATTACTACGTAATGAGCTTGTCCAGGCTGCCGCCGCTATCAAAAATGGCAAAGAAGCATCTCGGCGTATAGGTGAGCTCATGCATAATCGCCGCGGTGATGTAATCGAAGCTACAAAGGAGCTTTCCCATCAGCAGCAAGCGATAATCATGCCTGGTAATCCAGAACCTCCAAATCAATCTACACCCGAACTAACAGGGGAGAATGTTCCATTGAATCTATCATAATTTGACCGTGAAAATCCCGAAGCCTGATCTACGGGGTCTTTTGCATCTTCACTGTGCGTTTATTGCGCCAATCGTGAACGGGCCACTTCGTTGACCATCGTCTCCACTTCGAGTCTGTCTACGACGGTGCCTGCAGCGATGACGTACGACTGGAGCTGCTCAATGCCTGTGAGGGTTTCTTGCAGTTGGCTGCAGGTACGCGTATCCGCCGTACAGGCATTGCGAATCCCCGCGAAGCGATGTACGACCCCAATGACAGCATCTTCGTGCAGAGGTCGCCAAGGTGATCTACGAGAAGATCAAAGACGAAGTGAAGTCGACGACGCGGTATGCGATAAAAGGATGAAAAGGACGGAAACGTCTTTTTCGTCTTGTTATTCCTCTTCGTCCCCTTGTTCTTCTATCCTTTCTTCATGAGACTATTTTGCGTGGAGCGTATCCAGAAAATCCTCTCCGCTCGCCGTACCCACCTTCGCCCTGTGGGGCTACGGTGGGCAGGATTTCTCCATTCATAATGCAAGAACGTTTACAGAAGATATTATCGGCACGTGGTATATGCTCTCGCCGCAAAGCGGAGGAGTACATCGAGCGAGGACTCGTTACCGTGAACGGCGAGAAGGCGATCCTCGGTCAGAAGGCCGATCCCGCTGCCGATCACATTGAGGTCGATGGCAGTGTGGTGCAGGAGCGCAAGGAGATGCTCTATTACGTGATGCACAAGCCGGTGGGAGTGGAGACGACGAATGTGGAAAGACAGAAAGGGCAGGAAAGACAGAAAGGGCAACAAGGTAAACAAACAACAGCGCAAAATATTTCAGTGCGCAACTTTTTGCCCGGGGAATTACGAGGAAAAGTTTTTCCGGTTGGTAGATTGGACAAAGATTCCGAGGGGCTTCTGCTGTTTACCAATGACGGAGTTCTCGCCTACCGTCTCACGCACCCGAAGTTCGATCACGAGAAGGAGTACATGGTGATCGTCGACAAAGACGTGACGGATGGTCAGCTGCGGAAGATGCGTGAGGGGATGACACTCTTTGGCGAGCGGACAAAATCGGCGAAGGTGGTGCGCACGGGGGCAAGGCAATTTCGTTTAGCACTCACTGAAGGCAAAAACCGGCAGATCCGCAGGATGTGCCAGAAAGTGGGACTCGAAGTCCTGCGGTTGGAGCGCATTCGCATCGGCCCCTTGCAAAATTCTCGGCTCAAAGAAGGGCAGATCCGTGCGTTGACAGCGCAAGAGGTTCAATCGATGCTCGCGTATGTTCAGATCCCCAAAGATATTTGATAGAGCTTCCCCTTCACCCATGCCTGCCGGCAGGCAGGCCCCGTGCCTGCACGCCGGAGTGCGTTTCGGCACGCAGGCGTGGCGCGCGGCACCATCCCGATAAAATCGGTTTACCGCGGATCGATCTTCAGCGAGCCAAAGTGCTGCACCCAGATGGTGCCCACAAGGCCGATGCCGATGTCGGTGAAGTGCGAAGTGAGGATGTTCTTGCGATGATCGGGCGACTCCATCCAGCCACGCATGACATCGGCTGGAGTCTGCTGACCTTTGGCGAGATTTTCCCCGAAAGAGGCATAGTAGCCTTTGCATTTACACGTTTCTGACGTGAGTGCGGCGAAGCCTGCGCGCTCAATGCGCTTTTGTGGGCCTTCACCTTCCGGTGATGTGTGGCTGAAGAAGTCGCGTTGCAGCATGTCCTGTGCATACGCCTGGGCGGAGGCGGCAAGCGTGGAATTGGGAGCAAGTGGAGGAAGATCGGCCTTCTCCCGTTCCCTGTTCACCAAGCGGATCACAGCATCTTTCAGCTCCTGCTGCTCAGAGACGGAGCGAATGGGTGTTGCTTCCTCTGGCCGCAGCGTCCCGCGATCGAGATGTCGCTCCCGTGTTTCTGGGTTTGGGGTCTGCGCTCTGCGCGAACGCTGGGACACCTTGCGTATACGCGGAGCCGGGCGCTGCTGCTGTCTTCGCGCGTCAATCTCCGGCATCCTCCGCGTAGTCTTGCGCCTGCGCACATTCTGCTCGACGCGCAGTCCTCCAGAGGAGCGCTCGATTGCTCTCCGTGTACGAACCAGCGTTGTCGGACTCGCCGCATCCGTGGAGGGAGGAATGGCGACTACTGCAGTGATCAAAATGGCCACAGCGATTGTGCTACGGGAGATTTGCATCATCCATAGTGTAGCGCTGATGCTGGGATCGGGTAAGCGGACTACGACACATGGTCTGCACGCGAAAATTCCTGTATACTATCAGTAAATGAATATGATTTCCCCACCTTCGCTAAGGATTTGGCGGGTAGGCACGGAGCGGACCGGCCCCATTACGCTGCGCTTCGACGTAGATCCGTAAGATCTCTGCGCATGGTATTCCCTCACTGAACAATGCGAATTATCTCCCACGGTGCAGCCCGAGAGGTCACGGGAAGCTGTCACGAGATTCAGATCAACGGCAAGCGCATCCTTCTCGACTGCGGACTCTTTCAGGGTAAGCGCAAGGAAGCAGCGGTAAAAAACAGCACATTTGCGTTCGATCCCGCCAAGGACATCGATGCTATGATCTTGAGTCACGCCCACATGGATCATGTTGGGCGCGTGCCGCTTCTCTGGAAGCAGGGGTATCGCAAGCCGATTCATTGCACGTACGCGACCAAGGATCTTGCTGAGGTGATGCTCCTCGATGGCGGATACATTCAGGAGAAAGACGAGGAGTACTTCCAGAAGCACCTGAAGGATTCCATGGTCACATTGGATGGTGCGCTGTATACCCAGAAGGACGCGCAGGAGTGCATGCAGCTCTTTCGTGGGTTCAATTACGGTGAGTGGTTTCCGGTAGTCGAGGGAGTGCGTGCACAATTTCTCGATGCGGGGCACATCGTCGGTTCTGCCATGGTTGTCATCGAAGTCACCGAAAACGGACACACGCATCGTATCGGTTTTTCCGGAGATCTGGGACGCAAGCACTTACCCATCATCCGCGATCCCGAGGCGATGCCCCCTGTTGAAACTCTTATCTGCGAAAGTACCTACGGTAACCGCACCCATGACGACATCTCTACTGCGCGCGAAAAACTGCGCGATATCATCGTGAAGACCGCGAGGCGGGGGGGCAAAGTTCTCATCCCCGCATTCTCCCTCGAGCGTACCCAGGAGATCATTTACGATCTCCATCTTCTTTGGGACAGCAAGCAGATCCCTGCACTGCCCATCATCATCGATTCACCGCTTGCAGAGCGCGTGACAGGAGTCTTCATGAAGCATCCGGAGTGCTACGACAAACATATTTTCGATGACTTCCTCAGCCGTGCCCACAACCCTTTCCAGTTTTCTCTCGTGCGCTACACAAGCACCACGGACGAGAGCAAGGCGCTCAATGGTACCCCCGGCCCCATGATCATCATGGCTGGCTCGGGAATGTGCGAAGCTGGGCGCATCCGCCATCATCTGATAAATGAACTCCCCGATGCAAGAAACGCCATTGTTACTGTCGGGTACATGGCGGAAAATACCTTGGGTCGTCGGATCATCGATCCCACGATTTCCGAGGTGAAGATCTTCGATGAGCTCGTGGCCAAGAAAGCCGAGGTGATCTTTATCCACGCGTACTCCGGGCATGCGGATATGGCGGATCTGGATACGTACGTTCTCCCAATCCAAGGATTGAAGCGCGTGGTGTTTGTGCATGGGGAATCTGCACAGATGGAGCCCTTTGCAGCCCGGCTCAAAGCCATCCATCCGGAATTGGTGACGCATATGCCGGAGAAGGAAGAGGGGATAGAGATTTGAGGGCAGCAAAGCCAGAAATGGAAGAAAGGTTTTGCCCTTCCTGCCTTTCCTGCCTATTTACGGTAGGCTTCATGTATGCTGAAGAGTCGCTACACATTCTTGCAGATGACCCGCATCGTCTGGGCCGTGGGATGGTCGGATTTTACTTTGAAGTACCGAGGATCGATCCTCGGGTACCTGTGGTCGCTGCTCGCGCCGCTGGCGAAATTTCTTGTCATCTACTACGTCTTCAAGCCTCTGGTGGGAGGGGAGATCGCACAGTATCCGTTGTATCTCTTTCTCGGCATCATCATGTGGGAACACTTTACCGTGACGACCACGCACTGCATGACGGCGCTCAAGGAGAAGCAGGCCTTCTTTCTCAAAATTCCGTTTCCGCGCATGTTGATCATGTTGATCGTGGGATGGACGAACATGATCATCTTCCTTACACACTTCCTGATTTTCGTCGTCTTCGTGCTCGCGATGGGTGGATCTCCATGGATGCCATGGCTCTACCTGCCGATCCTCCTCTTGCAGATGACACTGTTTGCCCTTGGCGTCGGCATGCTGCTGGCATCCTATTGTCTGAAGTATCGCGATATCCAACATCTGTGGGGCATCCTTTCCCAAGTGCTTTTTTGGCTCACGCCGATCACCTACGTTTACCGGCTCGATGCGCCGATTTCGACGCAGTGGGGTCGTTTTCTCGAACTCCTACATCACCCCACGCTTCATACAACCTTCGATCTCTTCGTGCAGTTCCAGCCCTTGAGCATCCTGATCTACGATATGCGGCGTGTGACGCTGTATGCAGCGACGCAAGCATTTCCTTCGCTGCCACACATCCTCGGTGTGACCGCGGTGCTCGTCGCACTGTTTGCTCTCGCTGCGCGCGTCTATCACTATCGTAGCCAGTACTTCATTGAAGAATATTGAGGGTGTGTTTGTTGCGTTGATGGTGTTTGTTGGGTGTAGGAATCTTGCGATATACAGATCAAACATTGGTATTCTATTGTTGTGTCTCCTGTTCCCATCCTTTCCTGCGAGCATCTTACGAAGTCCTTCCAACACGCGCTTGTTCCTGTGCGACACATCCAAGAGCGCATCATCCTGCCACACCGGCGCAAGCGCGTCTGGGTCACGAAGGCTGTTGACGATGTGTCGCTGACGCTGCAGCGAGGTGAGTGGATCGGCATCTACGGTCCTAATGGATGTGGCAAGACTACGCTTCTCAGGATGCTTGCCGGATTGCTTCCTCCGGATGCGGGAGCCGTGCAGAGTCACGCGGATCTCTCGTGCTTTTTTGAACTCAGCGTCGGTTTTCACGAGGAACGAACAGCCATCGAGAATGTGCGTATGCATGCGATGCTCCAGGGAGTTGCCCGCAAGGACATCGATGCGATTCTCGAGTCGGTGCGTGCATTTGCGGGGATTGCCGATCATTGGGATCTTCCGCTGAAATGCTACTCCACAGGGATGCGTCTGCGTCTTGGGTTTGCCGTAACGATGGCGTCGCCTGCCGATATATTACTGCTCGACGAGATTCTTGCGGTTGGCGATGTGGATTTTCAAAAGAAATGTCGGATGCGTTTGATGGATCTGAAAGTGTCGGGTAGGTCGGCGCTTGTGGTGAGTCATAGTCTTGCCGATCTTGAGGCGATGTGCGACCGCGTGCTCTTCATGGAGCGGGGGCGCATTGTCTGTGAGCGAGGCGCTTCCGTACCGCTCTCGTGACGCTATCGTCGGAGTAACCCCGCGCAACGTCGTATCCATGCTGTCCAACGGAAGGTCCGTGTCGTATGGATGTGATCCAGTGCCGCTTGCATACGCATCGAAGTCGCTTGCGCGTTTGCTATCTCCCGCATGATGTGCGCGTGCTTGCCTTCCAGTGCATCGATTATCGCATTGAGTCTCACATTTTCCGTCTGGAGCACCGAGCGCTCGGATTCCAGCGTGCGCAGGCGGTCGGCCTTCTCCGTGGCTTCGCGCCAGCGTTCCTGCTGCATGCGCATTTGTTCGTCACGCTGCCGGATGCGATGGATGATCGTTGCGTTATTCGCGAGCTCTCGCAGCCGGTCGCTTTCAAGCATGTCGATGTGTGCCCGAAGGCATGGACTTGCATGCATGTCGTTGAGAAGCGCGTTCAGCCCCGGCTGGCGCACGAGTCGAGAACGTGGGATGAGTATGCCGAGTCCATGCAGTCCCTGCAGCGCTTGCCAGTGCCATCGATCAGGTTCTTCTTTGAGAAAATCCTCTACGGCTGTGCGCACTCCGTTGCGGGGTCCCCCTTCTTCAAGGGCGTTTTCGAGATCCGCATTGAGTCCTCCGATCTGTTCCAGGCCGGTCTTGGACGGGAGCAGCCCACGGAGCGCCGAAGGGTGCCGGTATGCCGCAGGGATCGCTTCTTTATCGTAATACATATCGCGTCTTCCATACGGCCACTCCGTGTCATGTAGGAGGATGATCGGTTCGCTGGTTCCCGCAGAGACCCACTGCGATAGGATGCGCAGTTCCTGGAGCACTGTGTACCAGTTATGGTCTCCGTCGATGAGTACAAGATCCGCGCACACACTAGGAAGCACATCTGTACTTTTGGCTGTGTGATAGGTGAGTGTTGTTCCTCCTTCTGCGGCGAGTATGACCATGTCGCACGCGGGATGTGGATCGATCGCTCGCACTGTGGCGCCGTAGTGTTTGGCATAGGAAAGGAGAAGGTGTGTCAGATGCCCTTGTCCGATACCCACTTCCACAATGGAACGGATATTCGCTTCTTTGCAGAGCGGCTCGATGATGCTGTTCCAGAAGCGGTACATATCTATGTATCGGAGGTAAGGGATAGCATGGGATCATAGCGGAAAACCGCGATCGATCCCCAGGTTCCGATCGGGGAATATCGGCGATCCAGCGCATCACGCTGTGCCTGCATGACATTATGATCGCGATCCAGCGGGTCTGTGTTGTGGGGGATGCAGTAGTCATGAAGCGCAATGGTTCCCTCAGGGCGGAGCATGCCGTCGAAGGCTCGCAGATCTTCGCGCGCTCCCTCGTACGAGTGATTGCCATCGATGAATACCAGATCTGGGGCTGAGGGCAGCTGGCCTAAAACATCACAAGATCTTCCCGTGAGAAACGTACAGGGATAGCGCGCATGTTCCCCTACAGCTTGCTGAGCGTGTGCGATATGGCGTGGGGAGATATCGATGGATACCAGCGGCACACCTTTGCCGCTGTCGCGCGCGCCGCAGGCTAGTACCGTGGTGGATTTTCCTGCGTAGCATCCCACCTCGACGATGCAGTGCTTGGCTGCGAATGCGAGGGCGTAGAGCTTGAGCACCTCACTGTCTCGAAGCCACCCGGGGATGGCACGTACGACGTCGGGCATGCGCCGATGCAAGGGGCTGACCATGGCTTCTGCATATGTGTTGGCGTCGTTCCAGTGATCCTCCCGCTCATCGTGCGTTTCCAGGGGAAGCGGTCGAGTGCAGAGTTCGTCGTACAGTTCCACGTATGCCTCAGCCATCTCCTTCCTGGTGCGCAGGCGCACCATTTGTGTATTTCTCAGAGCTTTGCGGTACTCGGATCCTGAGAGTTTCACGATGATGTCGCGGGCGATCGTTGTAGGATCCTGTGATGGAGCGATCCATCCTGCGTCCGTCGCACGCATTCGCTCTCCCAGAGCGCCGCAGTCGGTTACGTATGCAGGAATACCTGCTTGCCAGCTTTCAGAAAGCGCATAGCAGAATGTTTCTGGGTACGTCGAGAGAATGGCCACTGCGTGCGGCCGGATCCGTTGGAGTATCGAGGGCAGATCGTAGCGTTTGTATCCACCGAGAAACTCTATGAGCGGAGAGCGCAATGTGGGGAAGTGCTCTGCGGAGGATCCGAGGAGCACGCAGTGCACGCCGGCATCTGCAAGCGCCTGTACCACAGGCTCGACGATGGCGCGCCCTTTTTGGTGCGCGTGGACGTATCCCAGAATGCAGACGGTCGGCGCCGACCAGAGATCGCCCGATGCTGCGCACTCTTCTCCAGGTATGCCATGGGGAATGACACGGCGCGGCGAGGAGATGTCTTTGAAGACTGTGTCGAAGAGTGCGAGTGCACTTGAGGAGGGGGCAACAATGGTATCGGCGCATCGCAAACCGGCGCGCGCGCGTTCCTGCCAGGTTCCATGCGTTTCCCCGCTATCCGGACATCGTTTGCTGCGCTTGGGGATCCCTGCAAACATCCCCCGTTCATCGGTCAGCGTGTAGTTGGGGGATATCGCATAGTAATCATGCACGCTGTAGACCACATGCGCTCCGGATTGCTTGGCAGCTTGCAAGATGTCAAAGCCGAGATCGAGCGTGTGGTGTACGTGGACGATATCCCTTGGGATCTGTCTGAGTACAGCTTCACATGCGATACATTCCTTTCCGGGCTCCATCGGCTGCGTCCAGCGCTCTTCGAGTGCTCCCACGTATCGGTGCGCATTGAGGACATGTTCTCCTGGGTGCAGTACCAAAACATCGCAATGCACACGCATTTCTTCTAAGAGGTCGTAGACATGGAGCTCCGTTCCGCCTTGTGCTGCCCCATGGGGATCGTCATGGACGACAAACGCAATGCGTCTGCGGTTTTCCGCCAGAGTGTTCACAGCATGGCGTGTTAGTCTACGTCGCAGTCGCGTCAGTACGGTGTCATGCTCGAGGAATGCCGCGATGCGCGCATCGAAATCCGGATAGCGCTCGCGCAGCAATCGTTCATGTTCCGGAATGCACGTTTGCAGAGCACCCAGGTAGCCGATGGAGCGCATGGTGACGTGACCTTCGTGGTACACGAAGGTGCTGTCATCGAGGACGTGCTTCCAGCCGCAACCTGATGCTCGCATGCACCAGTCGGTTTCTTCGCCATATCCTCGTCCGAATGCCACATCCAACGTGCCGATGGCATCGATCGCACGCCGTTTCATGTACATGCAGAACCCCACGCCCGTGGGTATCTGCGGGGAGCGACACTCCGTATAGCGCTCTACCAAGCAGGCCACACCTTCCGTTCCGACTGCCTCTGCGTACTGTCGCTCCGCGGGTGATTGGAAGAGTGAGTATAGGGATGCTTCAGTGGAAAGCGGCGTGACGCTCGCGATCCGGGCATCGCTGCAAGCGATGCGGGTCATGCGTGTCAGCCACCCCGTCGATACTTCGGTATCCGTATTGAGAATGACCACGTCACGGTCGGAGTACCGTAGCCCGCGGTTGACCGAATGTACGAATCCCCGGTTCTCTGCGTTGCGAAGGACGATGATCTGCGCAGGATGCTCTGACGATAGTGTTTGGAGGAGAGGGGCAATGGCGGGATCGGTGCTGCAGTCGTCCACGATGATGATGCGAAACTCCACATGGTCCGTTCTCTCAAGAATGCTTCGTAGGCAGCGATCCAGCCATTGAGGCTGGTTGAATACTGGGATGATGATATCGACCGGCGGCAATCCCTCCGTAGGCATAGGAGAGATACTATAGCGCAGCTTCCTCTACAGACCCATGTCCGCGGCCACTCCTTTCATGGCTTCCAGGACGATGCCGACGAATTCATCGAGAGGGATGCCGATAAGCGGTTCACATTGCCTGATCTGCTCGCGGTCGACCTGTGCGGCGAACGACTTGTCCTTGAGCTTCTTCGTCACGCTCTTCACCTCGACATCGGCAATTTTCTTACTGGGACGAACGTACGTTACAGCGATGATGAAGCCCGTAAGCTCATCGACACAGTAGAGGCATTTTCGCAGCATGGTATCGAGCGGATACTCAGCTCCGTATTTGCTCTGATAGTGCGCGCGGATATCGGCGAGCAGCTCACCGGGTGCTTTGATGGACTTCAGCAGGCGGTCGAGAGTATCGCCGCAGTGCGCCTCATAGTCTTTATCGAGCTTGTCCCAGTCGAGGTCATGGAGCATACCGGCAACCTTCCAGGTTTGCGGGTCGCCGCCGAATTTCTTGGCGAGCGCTTCCATAGCCGCACCCGTAGCCACGAGATGCGCTCGTGTTTGATCCGTGTGCTCCTCAAGGAGTCCGTGCGCGGCGGGCAGGAGGTGGCCGTAGTCGGCGTGTTGGAGGAGGGGGGTATCGGACGTTTGCATAGGAGACGGAGAAGATGAAGAGGATGAAGATGACGAAGAGGAATCCGTCTTTTTCGTCCTTTTCGTCGTTGTAGTCTTTTTCATCTCCGCAGGAGATTGCTTTTGCGAATTCAAGGGTTTCATCAGCGGGAACAGCACGACGTCTCGTAGGTTGCTCTGCTGCGTGAGGAGCGCGACGATGCGGTCGATGCCCATGCCCCAGCCCGAGCATGGAGGGCAGCCGTAGGAGAGTGCCGTGACGAAGTCGTCGTCTTTGCGATGCGCATCCTGATCTCCTCCGGCGGAGGCTTTTGCCTGCTGTGCAAACCGCTCGTCTTGATCCACCGGATCGATGAGCTCGCTATAGGCGTTGACGATTTCCCAGCCTCCGACGACGAGCTGGAAGCGGTCGGTCACCAGAGGATTTTCATCATTGCGTCGTGCAAGAGGGGAGAGGTCGATGGGGTGCCCTGTGATAAAGGTCGGCTGGATGAGCTTGGGACGGCTGACCTTTTTGTAGAGCTGGTCGATGAGATTGCCTCTTCCGAGTGTTTTCACATCGACATCGAGCTCGATCCACTTCTCCTTCATCGCACGGCGCAAGTCGTCCGCTGTCGTACATGCGTCGAAATCGATGCCACAGGATTGCAGGATCGCTTCGCGCAACGTCAGGCGTGGCCATGGCGGCTGGAAGTGTACTTCGGTGAGTTTCCCCTCACGGTCCGGAATCTTGACGGTTGTGGTGCCGAGCACTTCCTGCAGGAGAAACTGCAGCATCTGTTCGGTAAACACCATGTTGCGCTGATAGTCCCAATAGGCCGCGTAGTGCTCCACCATGGTGAAGTCCTGGAGGTGCGAAGGATCCAAGCCTTCATTGCGAAAGACTCTTCCAAGCTCGAACACTCTGTCGAACCCTCCAACGAGACACTCTTTTAGGAACGTCTCTGGCGCGATCCTGAGGTAGACATCGAGGTCGTAGGCGGCGTGGTGCGTCTGAAATGGAGTCGCGAGCGCGCCCGATGCGGCGTTGGTGAGGATCGGTGTCTCCATCTCGAGAAATCCGTGCTGCCAGTAAAACTCCCGGAGCTTGCGTATGAAGTTGCTCCGAAACACGAAGCGATCGAACGTCGCGCGGTTGCTGAAGAGATCCAAGTACCGTTGCCTCCAGAGCGTTTCTTGATCGGCAACGCCGTGCCACTTTTCCGGTGGCTGGCGCAGGGTTTTGCAAAGCATCTGCCACGAGCGTGCGAGAACCGTCGGTTCGCCTTTTTGGGTCGTGAAGCGCTCGCCCTCGATGCCGATGAAGTCCCCAAGATCCAGCGTTTTGAGCGCCTCCTTATAGGCATCTTTGCCCATGACATCTTCCTGCAAGAGGATCTGCATCCTGCCTGTGTGATCCTGTAGCTGACCGAAGGCCATCTTGCCCATGTCGCGCCAGAGCATCAGACGGCCGGCGACCTTTGTCGGTGTTTTTTCCTCGAGTGCAGCAATGTCTCCTGCGGTATGGGTGCGCTCGAAGCGGGACGCGTACGGGTGACCTCCGCGCTTGCGGAGCTCCGTGACTTTTCTGAGGCGGAAATCGTCCATGACCGTAGCAGCATAGCTGAGCGATGAGCGATTATGTATCATATCTTTCCTCTCCATTTCCTTCCCGTGGCTCTCCTTCTTCCCAAATCGCTCTTCATCCATATCCCGAAAACCGGGGGAATGTGGGTGCGCAAGGCCATACGCAGCGCAGGGATCCTCACCGACGAAATCATTCCCACCGCGATGATCGGTGAAGATTGGCATGCGATGATGGGGCACGCGAGCCCGCTACAGCTTCACATCAGCGACCGCTTTCGGTTCGCGTTTGTGCGTCATCCTCTGAGCTTCTACCAGTCGTACTGGTGCTTCAAAATGCGCACGGGGTGGACGTCGGAACTCACATTCGATGTGCAGCACAGATCGGAGGATTTTGCGACATTCGTTCGTTCTGTGCTCAAGGCGAATCCCAGGGGATGGCTGACGCTCATGTACACGCGCAGTCTTGGAGAGCACTTCGATGCGGTGGAGTACATCGGGCGGACGGAGCGCCTTGCGGATGATCTCGTGTGTGCACTGACACTTGCCGGTGAGACGTTTGACGAAGATGCGCTGCGCTCCACTTCCGCAGAGAATGTCGCGTCGAAGCATCCCGAGTGGGCAGAGCGTTGTCAGTACTCCGATGCACTACGCGCAGAGGTTTGCGGGGTGGAACATCGAATCATGGAACATTTTGGCTATGGAGAGCGTGTTATCCAGCACATGGATACCATAGTGCAGTCCGGCGCGGTGTCTATCACCTAGCGCCACATCATGGGATATTCGTGATAGTGTTTTGCCATGGGTAGTACCACTGGCGTTTTCATCGGCCGCTTTCAACCATTTCATGAGGGGCATCGACGGTGCATAGAACACATTCTCTCCGAGCGCGACCGTTGTATCATCCTCGTCCGTGCAACCGAACCGAGCGAGAAAAATCCCATTGCAGCCGCGGAGCGTATCGCGATGATCCGCGCACATTTTCCCGATTCTACTCGCGTCGAAATCCTTACGATGAACGATCCGGGTGCCGATCTCTCGGTCTACATCGGGCGTGATGTTGGCTATGATCTCATCGCATTGGACGCTCGTACAGAAGCCATTTCTGCAACAGACCTTCGGCGACAGCTCTATGAACGCGCAGGAAAATCGTACGATCCTGCAACCCCACGCCACGTGCGCTAATCGTGACTGCACCTTTTCCCATCATCTGGCTCACGGGAAATTCCGGCGCGGGCAAGACGACGCTTGCGAAGTTTGCTCAGATGCATTTTCGCCTCGACGTGCAGGAGGAACGTCTGCTCCACCATCGCATGGTCGTGCTTGACGGCGACGAGATGCGCGCGTCGATTTCCACAGAAGAGTCGCTGACCCCAGAGGATCGCCGCCGTCACAATCTTCGCGTTGCACGCCTTGCAAAAGTCTTGCAGTCACAAGGGTTCCTCGTCGTCGTCGCGGTCATCGCGCCGTTTCGAGAGGTGCGCGATGAGATCGACGCGATCTGCACCCCGCGTTGGATCTACATCGAGCGCAGCGGCCTCGGTGCTCCCGACCGTCCCTACGAGCCGCCGCTTCAGCCTGATGCGGTGATCTGCACGGACACAGGATCTGTTGGGGAACACGTGGGGGAATTCATAGAATTGATCAAATTATTTGTTCAAGATAATCATCAAGGAAGAGCCAAAAATGAGAATTGTAATCCAAAAATTATTCCATGCAGAATTGCCTGACTTTGATGCAGACTTTCTCCATACCACTATACGCATAGCCCTTCGTCCATCGGTCGCATATTGGTGTGTGCTCTGCATGGCAGTGTTGATCGTTGCAGAGTTGGGGAGTTTGGCCACGCTGTCTCTACTTCACAAGCGATGGATTACCTATGCGGATTTCCCTGCGTTACACACGCAGCAGAACGGAGAAACCTTGACGTTGCCGGATGGTTCCAACACAGATTCTCAATCATTTTTTGGAGGGGTTCCCACATATCTGCATCCCTATCTTGGATTTACCCTCAAGCCCCGCACGGAAGTTGTGGGTGGTGGGCGCAGCATTGCACTGGAGGCATTCGGGTTTTTTCCCGCATCGGGAGAAATCGTCTTGCAAAAAGAGGAGAGCGAGATCGTCGTCGGAATTCTTGGAGGATCCCTTGCCCAAAATTTCATCATTGGTGGAAATGGCGGGAAGGCTCTTGCAGAAACACTCTTGAAAGATCCTCGCTTTGCAGGGAAGCACATCCGTTTTACATCCATGGCGTCGGGGGGTTACAAAGAACCGCAGCATCTCCTCGCGTTGAATTATTTTTTGTCGCTGGGTGCGCAGTTCGATATCGTCATCAACCTCAGCGGATTCAATGAAGTGACACTGCCCTTTCGTGAAAACATTCCCGCCGGGCTTCACCCTCTGTATCCCAGAAGTTGGCAGCTGCTTGCCGGAGGACTTTCTCATGAAAAGCTATCCGTGATCGGGCGTATAGCCATGCTTCGCGACTCACAGCAGCGCAATACTCTGTACGCATCATGGCACCCATGTGATTGGAGCGCTGCCTGTACGCTCACGTTCTTTGTTCGGGGCAGGTACATCCATCAGCAGATCCATCGTCTCAATGCCGATCTCATCCTCCACACAGTTCCTAACAACACTTCCCCCATATTTGCAGGGCCTCCTATGGGAAGATCCGGTACAGGAAGCGCTCTTCGGGAAATTGTTGCCACCTGGAAAAACAGCGCCATGCTCATAGAAGATCTCGGCAGATCCCGCGGATTTCGCACATTTACTTTCCTTCAGCCCAGTCCGTACATAGGAGGGAAGCCCCTCTCCGCACAGGAGCGCGCCATCCTGGAGTTTGGAGGCTGGTCGGATCGTTACTCCAAGCAAGGCTATCCTGCTCTTCAGGAAGCAGTTCGATCCTTGCGTGAGGAGGGATACACCGCCACGGATTTATCGAACGTATTCTCGGTGCATCCGGAGACGCTCTATGTGGATAGCTGTTGCCATGTGGGAGCCGAGGGCGATCGCATACTTGCGAAAGCGATGGGTAGAGGGATCCTGCGCGACTGGTAACTCCGGCTTTTTGTTTGACGCGGAGTGTACAAACCCCCACAATGCTCCGGCTTACGTTCCAGTCTGACGCCCCGTAGGGACCAATCAGACCCACTGAACCTCCAAGCTATGTCAGGTCTTATCGCCCGCAAACTCGGCATGTCTCGCGTGTTCCTCGATGGAGCGGCTGTGGCTGTGACGTACTTGCGCGTGGAGCCCAACGTCATCGTTCGGCTGAAGAACGCAGAGAAGGATGGCTACAATGCCATCATCCTGGGAATTGGCTTAAAGAAGGTCAAAACACGAAAAGGAAAGGAATTGCAGAAGTTTGCCGTCATGAAGGAATGGAAGGTGCAGTCCCTTGATGGACTCAGCACCGGCGCCACGGTCACTGCCGAGAGCGTTCCGGAGAAGTCCCTCGTCACGATCACGGGTGTGAGCAAGGGAAAGGGGTTCCAGGGCACCATCAAGCGTCACCACTTCGGAGGAGGCCCCGCTTCGCACGGATCGCACTTCAAGCGTGAGCCGGGATCCGTAGGTATGAGAGAAATGCCCGGACGCATCCATAAAGGCAAGCGCATGGCCGGTCACATGGGTAACGAACAGGTGACGGTGCATGGTCGCCCCGTTGTCGTATGCGATAAGGAGAAGGGTGTTCTCGCCGTTAAAGGACCGGTTCCGGGCCCCAATGGTTCGGCCGTTTACCTCACTGTTGAATCCCAGCCCTCCGCATGAAGATCGATGTCTACACCGCAACCGGCACGAAGAAGGGATCCGTTGAGCTTCCGGAGGCGCTCTTCGGGGCAACGATCAATGCAAGTCTGATGCACCAGGCTGTGGTGCTGCAGCGCAGCAACCGCCGCCGTTCCATTGCCCATGCGAAAAACCGCTCTGAGGTTGTCGGATCCACCAAGAAACTCTTCCAGCAAAAGCATACGGGTCGCGCTCGTCGCGGTCCTGGCCGCTCGCCGCTGCTGCGTGGAGGAGGAAAGGCATTCGGTCCACGATCGGAAAGGAATTTCCGCAAGGACATGCCAAAAAATATGATGCGTGGCGCTCTGTGTTCCGCACTTTCCGCTCAGGCCAAGGCCGGCGCGATCGTCGGACTGGAAAGCTACCCTGATGCTGTGAAGACGAAGGATGCTGCTGTCTGCCTGGAGAAGATGAGCCTCGTACTCGGGAAGAGCATTCTCATCGTCACCTCCGGTCGTCATCGGGGCATCGCGCTCTCTACGAGAAACATTCCCGGAGTTCGCGCAGTCTCCGCAGCCTACCTCAACACGGAAGATGTGCTCCTGGCTCGCAACATCGTGTTCCTCGTCGACGCTCTTGCGGAGGCGGAAAAGCTCTTTGGTGGCAAGAAGGACCGGACGGAGAGAGCGGTAAAAGAGACGTCGGTTGTCGCCTCTGAGAAGATCATCCAAAAGACGGAGAAGACGAAGAGGACGAAAAAGACGAAAGCCTCCGAGAATTCTTCAGCATCTACCCCCTCTTAGTTCTCAATTTTCCTCATCCATGGAACTTTCTCGCGTCATCCTCGGCAGCATCGTCACAGAGAAAGCAGAGCGCCTGAAGGCCGCAGGGAAGACCTATACGTTGAAGGTCGCCCACGGGGCTACGAAGGTTGATGTCCGCAAGGCACTCAAGGAGTTCTACGACACTGATGTGACAAACGTCCGCGTCCTGCGTACGCGCCCCAAAACTCGTGTGATCGGGCAGGGGAAGGTGATGGAGAAGCGCCACGCTATGAAGAAAGTGATGGTTACCCTCGCTGCAGGGAGCAAACCCCTTGATCTCGCCGCATTCACCAAACGCTAATCATGCCTATGAAGCAGTGCCGCCCAACGACTCCCGCACGACGTCAGATGACGATCGCGGACTTCTCTGGCCTGAGCAAGAAGCGTCCGGAGAAGGGCTTGAGCCATGGAAAGCAGCGCATTTCCGGTCGCGGCAGCGGTGGCAGGGTACGGGTTCGTCACCGTGGCGGAGGACACAAGAGACTCTTCCGTTTCATCGATTTCAAGCGCAGGGGCAAGATGGGCGTTCCGGGGACCGTTGCGTCGCTCGAGTACGATCCCAACCGCTCCTCACGCATTGCCCTCGTGCACTACCGTGACGGAGAGAAGCGCTACATCCTCGCCCCCGAAGGTCTGTCTGTTGGCGATACGGTTGTCTCAGCCGAGCGCACCAAGGTGAAGGTTGGTAACTGCATGCAACTCAGGCACATCCCGGTGGGGTACAAGATCCACAACCTCGAGGTCACCCTCGGCCGCGGCGGTCAGATCGTCCGCTCTGCGGGCACGTCAGCCACGCTCGTCGGTGTCGATGAGCCCTACGCCATCGTGGAGCTTCCGAGCGGTGAGATCAGGCGTTTGCGGGCAGACTGCATCGCCACGATCGGTACCGTCAGCAACCCTGAGCACAACCTCATCACGATCGGCAAGGCCGGACGTATGCGCTGGCTCGGTAAGAAGCCGCAGGTGCTCGGTAAGTCCATGAACGCCGTCGATCACCCGCATGGAGGTGGAGAAGGGCACAGCCCGATTGGTCTCAAGCATCCGAAGACTCCGTGGGGCAAGCCTGCTCTCGGTGTCCGAACGCGTCGAAAGAAGAAATCGCTTGCCCACGTCCTGCGTCCCCGTACCAAGAAGCGCAGGAAGAAGTAATCTTGTCTTCCATTTTTCCATTTTTCACTCCTCAATTCCCAATGTCCCGTTCCATCAAAAAAGGCCCCTACGTCGACGAGAAGCTTCTCAGCAAGGTCATGAAGATGATCGAGAAGAGCGAAAAGAAGATCGTCAAGACTTGGGCCAGAGACTGCGATATCCCGCCGGAGTTTGTGGGATTCACCTTCGCGGTTCACAACGGCAAGGAGTTCACGCCCGTGTATATCACAGAGCAGATGGTTGGTCACAAGCTCGGCGAGTTCTCCTGGACCACGAAGTTCAAAGGTCACGGTGGCAAGATGGCCGAAGGTCAGGCCAAAGGTGCTGCCATGGCCGGAGCACCAGCAGCCGCTGCTCCTTCACCCGCTCCCGCCAAGTAATCCATTTGTAACGCCATTCTCACTCCCATGAAAGCTTTCCTCCACTCCGTTCGCATCGCTCCCAAGAAGGCCAATCTCATTGCCAAGATGATCCGCGGGATGACCGCGGCGGACGCGATGCACGTGCTCACGCGTACCAACAAGAAGGCGGCACGGATTCTCGAGGATTTGCTTCGCTCTGCAATGGCGAATGCATCGCACAACGATAAGCAGGATGCCCAGACGCTCGTGGTCCGTACCATCGTCGTGAACCAAGGTCAGGCGTATCACCGCGGCGTACCGATGGCTCGCGGTCGCGTTCGACCGATGCGGAAGTTTTTGAGCCACATTGAGTTAGTATTGGGACTTCCGGACGATGAAGATTCATCCGGCAAGACGAAAAAGACGAAGAGGACGAAAAAGACTTCATCGGAAAATGATTCACATAATGCCGCAAAAGCTGTAAAACAAGACGGTGCGTCAGCCTCTCGCCCTGCGCGAAAGGCGGACTCTCCACGTTCCAAGAAATCCTCTTCGTCCTCTTAGTCTTTTTCGTCCTCTTACTCCCTCCCATGGGTCAAAAGGTCAACCCCAACGGCATTCGCATCGGCATCACGCATTCCTGGCCCTCCACATGGTTCGCCCGTGGCAAGAAGTTCCGTGAACTCTTCGTCCAGGACGTGCAGATCCGCCGCTACATCGGTGAGCGCATGAAGGATGCAGGCATAAGCCAGATCGATATCGATCGTGGCAAGAAGGTGAGCGTCGCCATTCACACGAGCAAGCCCGGTGTGATCATCGGAAAGCAGGGTGCTGCCATTGAGGAGTTGCGCAAGGATCTCGAGCGACGCTTCGGAGGATCTTTCGAGGTGAACATCCAGGAGATCCGCAGCCCCGATACCGACGCTGTCGTCATCGCTGAAACCATCCAGGGTCAGATCGAGCGCCGCATGCCGTACCGTCGTGCTGCGAAGATGGCGATTGAGAAGGCACTTCAGGCAGGAGCCCTCGGCGTGAAGATCTCCGTGTCCGGTCGTCTCAATGGCGCAGAGATCGCGCGTTCCGAGTATTTCCGCGAAGGCAACGTGCCATTGCAGACGCTCCGTGCAAACGTACAGATGGCTACGCGTCACGCGGTGACGACCTACGGAACCATCGGAGTGCAGGTGTGGGTCTACAAGGGGATGGTGTTTAAGAAAGTGCAACAGATGCAGTCGTCTGCCCTCTCTTCCAAAAACGCTACAGAGTAGTTCTTCCATTCACCCATGCTCGAACCCCAGAAGCTCAAATATCGGAAGCAACACCGCAGGCGTGGTGCGTTCGGAGGGATCGCTACCCGCGGTCACCGCCTTGCTTTCGGCTCGATTGGTCTGAAGGCCATCACGAGCGGGGAGCTTACGGCACGTCAGCTTGAGGCGGCTCGCCGTGCCATGACCCATGCGGTTGCCCGTGGGGGAAAGATTTGGGTGAGGGTATTTCCTCACAATCCCGTGACGAAGAAGGCGGCAGAGGTGCCGATGGGAGCCGGAAAGGGTTCGGTGGAGTACTTCGCCACGATGATCAAGCGCGGCGTCATCCTCTTCGAGATGGATGGACTTCCCGAGGCCACTGCTCGCGAAGCACTGCGTCTCGCCGGACACAAGCTTCCGTTCAAGACACGCGTTATTACCCGTTCCCTCATCTAGTCCATGGCCACACTTCCCACCATTGCCGAAGTGCGCAAAATGAGCGTGGCGGATTTGCGAGCTGAAGTCGCGACGATCCGTCGCGAGGCAGCCGTGGTTCGTCTGGGCACGGAGCTGAGCAAGGAGAAGGACACCTCGAAGATCCGCAAGCTTCGCAGGCACATGGCACAGCTGCTCACGGTTCTTCAGGAGAAGGTAGGAATGGAAGAAAAGCCAGGAAGGGCAGGAAATTCTGCAACGAAACCTTTGTCCAAGAAGTCTAAAGCCTCTACAATCCCCGCTCGCGCATGAGAACCAAACAAGGCGTCATCACATCGGCAAAGATGCAGCGCACCGTAACGGTGACGGTGCACCGTCTCGTGTACCACCCGCTCTACAAAAAGCGCTTCCGCAGGAGCAAGAAGTTCCTCGCGGACATCGGCACATTCCATGATCTCTACGTGGGTGACACGGTCGAGATCACGGAGTGCCGACCGCTGAGCAAGCGCAAGTGCTTCCGCGTGACTGACGTGCTGAAGCGCGCGCCTCGTGTCAGTGACATTGCCGAAGACAGCGCTGTAGAGGGCGTCATGCGTCATCGCAAGAAGACAGCAGAATCTTCCGATACCTCCGCACAATGATTCAGCAGCAGTCCATCCTCAATGTGGCAGATAACACGGGCGCGAAGACCGCTATGTGCATCAAAGTGCTCGGAGGCACGCGTCGTCGCTACGCGCACATCGGCGACGTGATCGTCATCGCTGTGAAGACCGCCGCTCCCCGCGGAACGGTGCGCAAGAAAGCCATTGAGCAAGCAGTCATCGTCCGCACGCGCAACATGACGCGTCGCAAGGACGGTAGCGGTGTGCGCTTCGATGACAATGCCTGCGTGATCATTCAGAAGGACGGTATGCCCAAGGGCACCCGTGTCTTCGGTCCCGTTGCCAGGGAACTCCGTGGCAAGGGCTACCAAAAAATTATTTCTCTAGCCCCCGATGTTCTCTAGCTTCCTCTCATGAGAAAGATCCGTACCGGCGACTCCGTCGTCGTCATCTCCGGCAAGGACAAGGGCAAGACGGGTACCGTCCTCAAGGTGCTCCCTGAGGTGCAGCGCGTCGTGGTCGCAGATATCAATATCCGCACGCGCCATGTTCCCAAGAATCCGAGCCGACCGGGTCAGATCCTCAAGTACGAGGCCTCCATCCACTGGAGCAACGTCATGCTCATCGATCCCAAGAGCAAGAAGCGCACGCGCGTTGGATTCCGCTTTGATGAGAAGGGGCGCGCACAGCGCATCGCCCGGAAGGGCGGGGAAGTGCTGACGTCAGTGAAAGCGCAGCCTGCGAAGAAGAAGGCAGCTCCCGCGCCGCAGACCACAGCCTCTTCCAAGGCTCCCGCAGACGCAAAGAAGGGACCGTTCTGGAAGAAGCTCGGCTTCGGTTCTGCGGAGATGGCCGCTCGCGCTGAGGTGGAGGGTGCGACGCACATGCAGGAGGATCACTCCGTACCCGATCAGCTTGAGCGCCAGACCGGTCGTTCCCATTCCCGTGGTTCGTAATCTATGGCAAAAGCAGCTTCCCCATCGGCATATGCGACACTCCATGACAGGCTCCGCGGCCCGATCCGTGAGGCGCTGAAGCAGGAGCTCAAGATCACCAACGCCATGGCCCTTCCGCACATCGAGAAGGTCATCGTGAACGTGGGGATCAATAAGTCCAAAATGGACAGCAAGGAGCTCCATGAGTACATCGCAGACAGTCTTGGGAAGATCACGGGTATGAAACCGGTCTTCACCCGCGCACGCATTGCCATTTCCAACTTCAAGACACGCAAGGGCCTCGTGGTTGGTGCCAAGGTGACGCTTCGAGGCAAGCGCATGGAAGAATTCCTCGATCGTCTCGTGAGCATCTCCCTTCCGCGCATCCGCGACTTCCGTGGACTGCCCACCAAGCTCGATGGTCAGGGGAACTACGCGATTGGTCTCAAGGATCACACGATCTTCCCGGAGATCGCTCCTCCCGAGGCGGGAAAGATCTTCGGTATGCAGATCCAGATCTCCCTCCGCAATGCTACCGATGCCTCTGCCACTGCGCTCCTGAAGCACATTGGCATGCCCTTTAAACCCTCTACCAAGCGTCCGTAAACCTTTCGCCCTCTCTTTTCTATGGCACGTAAGTCCATCGTCCACAGCCAGCGCACCCGACTCAAGAAGTATCTTGCTACGAAGGCACAGGGCAAGAAGCCGGAGTTTCCCACCAGGATCTACAACCGTTGCACGCTCTGCAATCGTCGGCATGGCTACATGCGCTTCTTTGGCATCTGCCGCATCTGCTTCCGGGAGCTTGCGTGTGAGGGATTGATCCCCGGCATCAAGAAGTCTTCTTGGTAACGTTTGTTCGCTTTTTCGTTTCTTCGCACCCCAATCTTCCTCATAATCAGCATCACCTCTCTCTTATTGTCACCTCATGTCCCCCGTCACAGACCCCATCGGCGATCTCCTCACCCGGATGCGTAACGCGCAAGCTGCCCGCAGCCTGCGCTGCTCTGCGCCTTACTCCGGTATCAAGCATGAACTCCTTCAGCTTTTGAAGAAGGAGGGGTGGATCGCCGATGTGGCCGTCGAGGGCGATGCTCCTTTCCAGGATCTCATCGTCACCTTCGCTGCAGATAAGCCGCGCCTCACTATTGCGCGCGTTTCCAAGCCCGGTCGCCGCGCTTACAGCGGAGTCGATGGTCTCAAGCCCGTCCTCCATGGATTCGGCGTCGCCATCCTCACGACGAGTAAGGGGCTCATGACCGACAAGGAAGCCCGCAAGCAGAAGGTCGGTGGCGAAGTTCTCTGTACCATTTCCTGATTCTCAAACCCATGTCTCGTATTGGTCGCAAACCAGTGGCTCTCCCCGGCGGCGTCTCGGCGACCCTCTCCGGTCGTACGGTGAAGGTGAAGGGGCCTAAGGGCGAGCTCGACTACGCGTTTCTTCCGGAAGTCAGTGTGACGATCGACGGAAGCACCGTGACAGTCGCTCGTATCGACGATTCCGCAAACGCCAAGGCGAGACACGGACTCACCCGCCAGCTCATCGCCAATATGGCCGTCGGCGTGAGCCAGGGCTACAGCAAGAAGCTCGAGATCATCGGCGTGGGATACAAGGCGCAGGTGAAGGGCAAGACCTTGGTCTTGAACCTCGGACACAGCCACCCCATTGATTTCGCCATTCCCGAAGGCATTGCGATCGCTCAGGACGAGAAGAACAAGAACTTCCTCACGATCAGCGGCTGCGACAAGCAGCTTGTGGGCCAGACGGCCGCTGTGATCCGCGGTCTTCGACCTCCAGAGCCTTACAAGGGCAAGGGCATCCGTTACAGCGATGAGTTTGTCCGCCGCAAGCCAGGTAAGGCCGCCGTAAAGGCTGGCGCTGCAGCCGCTTAGTCATCATTCGCCCATGCGTCACCCCTCGTTCACCCACCGGCTCCAGAGAAAGCGTCGCATCCGCGCACGCATCTCCGGCACAGCGAAGCGTCCGCGCTTCACGGTCTATCGCAGCCACACACAGATCACGGCTCAGGTGATCGATGACGTCGCTGGCAAGACGATCGTATCCGGTTCTACGCGCGAGGCGAAATCCAAGCCCAACAAAGAGGGTGCGAAGAAGCTCGGTGAGCTCATCGCCAAGAAGTCGAAAGAGCACAAGATCTCCGCCGTCGTCTTTGATCGCAATGGCTACAAGTACCACGGATGCATCAAGGAAGTCGCCGATGCCGCGCGCGAAGCCGGCTTACAATTCTAGCCCCCACTTCCCGATTCCCTTTCTCTCATGGTTGCCAAGTCTTCCCGTCCCGATCGCAAGCGCAATGATCGCCGCCAGCGCGAACCCTCCGAGTTTGAGGAGGTGACGCTCTCCGTCGACCGCGTGACGCGTGTGGTGAAGGGTGGACGTCGCATGCGTTTCCGCGCGATCGTCGTTGCAGGGAACAAGAAGGGCAAGGTTGGGCTCGGCACGGGCAAGGCTGCAGAAGTGCAGGCTGCGGTGCAGAAGGCTGCCAAGGCAGCGCGCAGGAACATGATTCGCATCCCGCTTCTCGATGGCACGATCCCGCATGCCATTGATCTCAAGTTCAAGTCGGCAAAGATCCGCATCCTTCCGGCACGTCCGGGTACGGGGGTGATCGCCGGCGGTGCACTCCGTGTCGTCTTCGATGCTGCGGGTATCAAAAATGTTCTCTCCAAGCGCTACGGAACGCGTAACAAACTCGTCAACGCCCAGGCAGTGATGATGGCTCTGAAGCAATTGCGTGGTCGTCCGGAGCATTTCAAAGAGGAGGCAAAGCCGACTGTTACCGATGCCGATGCTGCAGCTTTGGAGACAGAGCGCGGCAATGCAGGCGTGAAGGAAATCAGCCGCAGTCAGATCGATAAAGAGGGGAACCTCACGGCGTGAGAGACAACCCTCCGGGTTTTCTCCACGGGCTCTCTTTCCGGCAATGTGGCCGCTCCAGCCCAGCGGAGCTTGCCTTCGCGGCGTTTATTTATGGGATGATTTATAACGTGAGCGTACGATTCTTCGTGCGCCCCGTTCCATCATCCCAGCGCACGATTCTTCGTGCGCGATGCGTAACGGCGCTTTTCCAGAGCGACCGGATTTTTTTTCGAAAAGCAGAAGCCCCGTGATCGCTTGCGTATCTGATCATTGCCCTCTCCCTGTGGGAGAGGGTAGGGTGAGGGGGTGCGTACAGCTCTCCTCATTGTCGCCCAACAAGGCTTCCAGGATCTCGAGTACGAAGGTACGCGGAAGGGATTAACCGATGCAGGATTCGCCGTGGTCATTGGCAGCAAAGCAAAGGGGCTGTGTACAGGAAAGTTCGGCGAGAAGATCAGTGCCATAGTTGCACTGCAGGATGTCGTCGTAGAAGATTACGACCGTATCGCTTTCATCGGTGGGCCCGGAGCGGCGGCATTCGCTTCCGATCCTGAGGCACTGAAGATCGCCAACGATACGGTACGTGCCGGTCTGCCGCTTGGGGCAATCTGCATCGCTCCGACGATTCTCGCGAAGGCGAGAGTTCTCGATGGAAAGAGGGCGACTATTTGGGATGACGGCGAAGGAACGCAAGTGCGCTTACTCGAACAGATGGGGGCGACCTACACGGGCGATACCGTGACCGTCGACGGGTTGATCGTCACCGGCAATGGCCCAGAGGCAGCGGAGGAGTTTGGAAGGGCGTTTGCTGCGGTAGATGCTTGAGCATCGTTCCGTAGCGGAGGTTCATGAACCTCCGCTGACAGGGAATCAAAAACCCCGCAAGGGGCGGGGGTCAATTTTCAATCCTCCCAAAATTCTGCACCCAGAGATTGCCGAAGATGCCGATGCCGATTTCGTCGAAGGCGCCACTGAGGATATTATTACGGTGATTTTCGGACCGCATCCAATCGTCGACGACCTGCGCCGGCGTCATCTGCCCCTTGGCGATGTTCTCCCCGAGCGCAAACTTCGCGAGGCATTCGCACCGGTCTCCCGATTTCATCAGGACGTAGTTCGGACCGATCGCACGGCGGTTCTGCAGGAGGTCCAGTGTGTTGACCGCCGTGGTGCAGGGGCAACTAGCGGCGTTCTTGTCGAGGTATCCCACATCGCGGATGCGGTCGACGTAGGAGAGCCCTTCGGGGGTAAAGTGACTGAAGTACCCACGTTTCTGCATGTCTCTCGCATGACGCTGCGCCGCTTCGGCAAGCAGCACATTGTGCCGGAGGATGTGCATGCCGGCTTTCCTACGCTCTGCGTTGACCCTCTGCAGGATGTCCAGGCGCACATCGTCGATCGTGTTACTCTTCTGTGCGAGCAGTGTCCGTACCGAGGACTTCACGACACGCGGTCCCGTTGCGTAGAGCGTTGGTGACACTGGAAGATTTGACGATGAATGTGTGCCCGGAAGTTGGGGTGCCGGAGGCGTGATGCCATCGTAGCGCTGGAGTTCCTTCTTCATCAGCGTCGTGCTGACGGTGGCGTTCTGCGTTCGCTTCTTGATGATCGTCGCGATGGCCCCTACGGCTTCATCCTGCGTCAGCCGAAGATCGGGGTAGAGTAGGAGCGGCGTGAGGCGGTTGGCGAAGATGCCGTACCTCTGGGCAATGCCCGCGTACCGTGCGTGTGCACTCTGCGCCGGTACGTCGGTGTAGGGGTAGGGGAGATCGGTCTCTAGTCCAAAGCCGATTGTTGCCATCTTAAGCAGGTCGCCTCTGCTGACCGATCCGTGAGGATGCAGCAGTCCGCGAGGGGCATCAGCTTCGATCATGCCCATCTTGACTGCGGTTTTCAGGTAGGGGACGTACCACTCGCCTTCGAGCGTATCGGCGAAGAGCAGAGGTTCTTGATCGAGGACGAGGGGTACGCGGTTGCTCTTGAGCATGAGCATCACCGCCTCTGCCCGCGTCAGGGATACGTTTGCGCTCGAGACCGCAGCAGGTAACTGCAGGGATCCGAGGAGGGTGGCCGCCGTGAGTGTCAGAGCGCGAAGCATAGCAAATCCCTCTAGTATAGCAGATTTGAGCGCTTTGTACGATGCGCCAGTTTCCTGAGATTCCGGCATTTTGATGCCTTCGAGAAACCTCGCTTTCCCCAGCCCTTTTCCTTTGACCGCCTTTGCCTTTTCGGTAAGCTACTTTTCGTGCTTCATCTTCTGCGACCAGCACAGGGTTCCGTACGCCGCCGCAAGCGTGTTGCGCGTGGCAACTCTGCCGGTGGCGGCACAACCGCAGGACGCGGCACGAAAGGTCAGCAGTCCCGCACCGGAAAGGGACGCAACTTCGGTTTTGAAGGAGGTCAGACCCCGCTTGTTCGCAGACAGCCCAAGCTCGGCGGTTTTGCGCGTCCCCGCGCCGAGCGCTACGAGATCGTGACGCTCAGCAAGATGGAGAGTCTCCTCGAGCCCGGCAGCTATGATTCCGTGGCACTGCGCCGCAGGGGCCTCGTTCGTTCGGCGGCGCCCGTAAAGGTGCTCGGCAATGCTGTAAAGAAGAAATTCGCTCTCACGGTTCAAGCCGCATCAAAGGGTGCAAAGAAAGCTGTCAATGACGCAGGGGGTAACATTACCATTGTGAAGCTCAAAGCTCACAGCTAACAGCTTTTCGCTTCATGCTCACCTATCTCCGTCAACTGTGGCACTCCGAAGAGCTTCGTAAGCGGATCCTTATTACGCTTGGCTTGCTCCTCGCCTACCGCATTGCCGCACACATCGTGATTCCTGGTGCCGATCCGTTTGCGCTGAAGCAGTTCCTCGATTCACGAGAAGCAGGCGGAGTGATGGGCGTCTTTGCGGCGCTCACCGGTGGTGCACTCGACAACTTCTCCGTTGTCCTTCTCGGGCTTTCTCCCTACATCAACGCAAGCATCATCGTGCAGCTCTGTACGGTGATCTTCCCGAAGCTTGAGGCGCTGAGCAAAGAGGGCGCCACAGGCCAGCAAACGCTCAACCGTTATACGCGCTGGCTGAGCTTCCCGCTCACATTCCTCCAGAGCTACGGGTTCCTCATCCTCCTCGGTCGCGGTGGGGTGCAGCTCATCGACACGTCCTTTCCTGCAGTGATCCTCCCGATGATCTACGTCACGGCAGGATCGGTGTTCCTCATGTGGATCGGCGAGCTCATCACGGAGAAGGGAATCGGTAACGGCATCTCCCTCATCATCTTCGCTGGTATCGTCTCGGGTATGCCCGCCGCATTGAGCGCCATGTTCATCGCGGGACAGGGCAAGATGGCGGCGTTCTATCTCTTCGCCATCATCTCCCTCGCGATGCTCGTTGCTGTCGTACTCTTCACTGACGCGCATCGCCTCATTCCGATCACCTACGCCAACCAGGGTGCGGGCAGGGGCGTGCAGGCAAGCATTCCCATCCGTCTCAATCAGGCCGGCATGATCCCGATCATCTTCGCGATCTCCCTCATCACGCTTCCTGCGATTCTCGCACAGTTCCTCCAGACGGCACCGCGCTTCCAGGGTGTCGTTCGCTTCATCACCACGTACCTCAATCCGCAGTCTCCGAGCATCCCCTACATCGTCGGGTACTTCCTGCTCGTCATTGGCTTCACCTACTTCTACGTGTCGGTCACGTTCAAGCCTGACGAGCTCGCAGAGAGCATCCAGAAGCGTGGGGGCTTCATCCCCGGCGTACGCCCGGGCAAGGCGACGGCCGAGATCCTCGCGAGGGTGAGTAACCGGATGAATCTCTGGGGCGGCTTCTTCCTCGGTGTTGTGGCCATCGTGCCGTTGCTCTTCACAAAGTATTCCACGCTTTCGAGCCAGGACCTTTTGATCTCCGGGTCCGGTCTCATCATCTTGGTGGGTGTCGTCATGGAATTGATCCGACAGGTGAATGCGCAGCTCCTTGCCCACGATTACGAGAAGTTGGTGTAAGGAGATTGAAGGCGTCGCGTCTCTACTTGCGTCATTCCATAATATTCCCGATCCTGTGTGGGATGGACATCGTCTTATTCGGTATTCAGGGCAGCGGCAAAGGAACGCAGGCCAAGAAATTGGCTGCCGAGTGTGGGTACACCCTCTTTGAGACCGGCGGCGCATTGCGCAGTATCGCGGCGACGGATACGGATCTCGGGAGAAAGGTGCAGGCCGTCATCGATGCAGGTCACCACGTGTCGCCGGAGATCGTCATGGACGTGCTCACGGCGGCGGTCGCGGCGTGCCCGAAGGATCGCCCCATGATCTTTGATGGCATTCCCCGCAATATGGACCAGATGAAGCCCTTCAATCAGGTTCTCCAAGGTGCCGGTCGCACCTTCCGCTGCATCGAGATTCACGTGGATGAAGAGGGAGCTATCCAGCGCATCCTCAAGCGTGCGGTTATCGAGGGGCGCAACGATGATGCATCGGAGGAGTCCATTCGTAGGCGCATGCAGCTCTTTCACGAGAAGACGGAACCGGTGATCGACGTGTATCGCACAGAAGGCATCGTTATGGATATCGATGGTGAGGGGAGTGTGGAGGAAGTGTATGAGCGGATGAAAAGCGCAATTCTCTCATTACAAAGCAGGGCAAGCATGTCACGCTGAGCGTAGTCGAAGCGCGACATGCGGTGACAAATGTGTCGTCCTTCGACTACGCTCAGGATGACACATTTGTTACTTCCCCAATTTACGTTCCTCTACACTCCTTCCGTGACGCAATGCCAAGTGTTCACGCCGGCCGAGATCGAGCTCTTTCGCAAGAGCGGCGCAATTCTTCGAGCATGCCTCGACGCCCTTGCGCCTAAAGCGGTTGCGGGGATCTCCACGCTCGAACTCGATCAATTCGCTGAGGCATTCATTCGGAAGCGTGGCGGTGTGCCCGCGTTCAAGGGCTACAAGGGGTATGCCCACACGCTCTGCACCTCCGTGAATGATGAGGTCGTGCATGGAATTCCCGGGAGGCGCGTGCTTATAGATGGCGACATTGTCGCTTTAGACTGCGGAGTGGCCTTTGAGGGCATCATCACCGATGCATGCGTGTCGGTAGGCGTAGGGCAGATCACGCCACAGGCGTCGAAACTTCTCTCCGTCACGAAGTCCGCGCTTGCCGCAGGAGTGGCTGCGGTTCGAGGGGGCTCTAGAGTAGGGGATATCTCTTCTGCGGTGCAGGGCGTTGTGGAAGCCGGAGGGTTTCGCTGCGTCTCAGCACTTACCGGCCACGGGCTTGGCTATACCGTCCACCAGTTTCCCGATGTTCCCAATATCGGCAAGGCGGGCACGGGGCCGACTCTTCCCGTAGGGACAGCAATCGCGATCGAGCCGATCGTCACTGCAGGGAAAAGCATAGAGATTACGCAGGCGGACGATGGTTGGACGCTTTCCATGGCCGATGGAGCGCTTTCCGCGCACTTCGAGCACACGGTCGTGGTGACGGAGAGGGGATGCGAGGTGGTGGCGTAGGGATTATCCCTTGCGTATCGTCGATCGATGCGTGCCTCTACAGTCGAGAATGACATCACGCAGGGAAACCAATCCCCAGACAGCATTCAATATGAGGAAAGGCCATGCTTTGCCGTGAAAAGCGTTGATAACCAATAGAACTGCACCCGCAAGATTGCAGACATCGTAGGCAATACCGTCGGCACTCCATCGATGCGTTTCAAGCAAAAAGAATGCCATCAAGATCAACGCCATGCCGACAATGCCCATCAAAAGCCAAATGTCCATGTGAATAATGTGTGTAAGATTGTCTTAACATATATTATATAATAATTTTAACTTTACGCAATACTTTTTTACATTCTCTCAAGTTTTTTGCTTCCCATAGCTTGAAGGAGGCAATCTTCATCGGTAGGATGACGCGGCTTTGTGCGTTTACCTTCCGTGTGTCTAAAGATGTCATTGAACTCATCGGCGTTGTGAAAGAGAGCTTTCCCAATGCCACCTTCCGGGTCCAGATCATCTCGGACCAAGCGAAGGATCATGAGCTCCACTGCACACTCGCGGGACGCATGCGCGTGCATCGCGTGCGCATTCTCCCTGGAGACAAGGTGAAGGTGGAAATGACTCCGTATGATCTCGAAAAGGGCAGGATCACGTATCGACTGCCGCACGGAGCCACCGCGGTCGACGCATTCCCATCTGACACTCCGTCACCATCTCCCCATCCTTAGGTTCCCATCCGTCACTTCTCCTACGATGAAAGTCCGCCCCTCCGTAAAGCCCATCTGCAAAGACTGCCGTCTCGTCCTGAGACGCGATGGTCGTGGCAAGGTTGTCCGCCGTATCGTCTGCAGCAAGAACCCCAAGCACAAGCAGAGACAGGGCTAAAACATTAGCAATGACGCATTAAGAATTACCCCCATCCCCATGTTACGTATCTCCGGTGTCGTCCTCCCCGAAAAGAAGCGCATGGAGATTGCCCTCACGGCAATCAAGGGCATCGGCAGATCTCTCTCCGGAGCGATTCTTCGCGAGATGGACATTGGTTTCGATGTACGCCCGAAGGACTTGAGTGAGGAGCAGGCGGCAAGGCTACGTAGCCGCATCGAGAAGGAACTCACGGAGGGTGAGCTCTCGCGTAAGGTGGGTATGGACGTGAAGCGTTTGCAGGATATCGGCACCTGGCGCGGATACCGTCACAAGAAGAAGCTTCCCGTTCGTGGCCAGTCGTCTCGTAGAAATGCTCGCACGAAGCGTGGTAAGAAGAAGACGGGTCTCTCCGGCCGCGTCACCCTGACCAAGACGTAAACTCTATTCCGCATGCCAGTAGGCATGCGTCTATTCCTTTATTTTCCCCTCATGACCGACGACAAGAAGCCCGCCGCCGATCTCATCCCACCCGAGGCAACCGAAGCCAAGCCCAAGGTGCGGCGCAAGAAAGTGAAGCGATCTGTGCCCCAGGCGCGCGTCTGCATCCATGCATCCGAGAACAACACGATCGTGACGTTTACGGATCTCGAGGGTGGCGTACTCTGTTGGAGCTCCGCAGGTTCTTCGGGATTCAAGGGTACGCGTAAGTCCACACCGTATGCGGCAAAAGTCGCTGCGGAGTCCGCTGCTCACAAAGCCGCTCCGTACGGTGTGCAATCCGTTGTCATCGAGCTCAAGGGCCTTGGACCAGGACGCGAGCAGTCTATTCGTGGCCTGCAGGCTGCTGGTCTCAACCTCGATTCTATCGTTGATGTCACGCCCATTCCGCACGGCGGCTGCAAGCCGCGAAGACGCAGGCGCGTCTAAGCCTGACAGCTGAAAGCTGTCAGCTATCAGCTTCTCCTTTTTTCCCTCGCCATTCTCATTTCTCCACTATGAAGTACAACGGTCCCAAAGCTCGTCGCTGCCGCAGGCAGGGGAGCAACATCTACGGCTCGGACAAGTATGACAAGGTCTTGCAGCGCAAGCCGTATGGCCCGGGCAAGGGGCCGAAGTTCCGTCCGGGTAAGCAGTCGGAGTACTCGAAGCAGCTTCTGGAGAAGCAGAAGATGCGTGATATCTACGGTCTCTCCGAGGCTCAGTTCCGCCGCGTTTACACGGCTGCCTGCGCCGCTTCTGGGCAAACGGGTGAGAAGATGAAAGAGCTTCTGGAGCGCCGCCTCGACAACGTTATCTACCGCAGTGGATTTGCCATGACGCGTCTGCAGTCGAGGCAATTCGCTGGACACGGCCTCTTCACCGTCAACGGTCGTCGCGTCACGGTTCCTTCGTACCTCGTGCGCCTGGGAGACGTCATCGCTGTGCGCATGCAAGCCAAGTCCTCGCCCGTCTTCGGTACCATCAGCGAGGCGCACCAGAAATACACTGCGCCATCCTGGCTCAAGGTCGATTCCTCCGCCCTCAAGTCGGAGGTTGTCGCTGTGCCTGGCCCAGAGCATGCCGAGCAGGGCATCGACGCTGGTATGGTCATCGAGTTCTACTCCCGCTGATTTTCTCTCGTTTTTCCTTCATTCTTCCTTTTCCTCTCCGTCCCATGCATATCATCCAGGAAGAGATCGGTCTCCCCGTCTTCAGTGCCGAAGGCGTCTCCAAGGGGGACAAGAACCACATGACCTTCTCCATTGCGCCGCTTCCCCCAGGATTCGGCATGACGCTCGGGAACTGTTTGAGGAGAGTGCTTCTCAGCAGTCTTCCCGGTGCCGCGGTTACGTCGATTCGCTGCAAGGGTGTGCAGCACGAGTACGCCACCATCAAGGGCGTGCGTGAGTCCGTGGTCGACATCGGCCTCAATATCCGCGCTCTCCGGCTCAAGAAGTTTAGCAAGGAGCCCGAGGTCATCACGCTCCAGGCCAAGGGCCCGAAGACGCTTACGGCCAAGGATCTGACCATTTCTTCCGACATCGAGATCCTGAGCCCCGATACCGAGATTCTCACGCTCGAGAAGGGCGCGGAGATCGACATGCAGCTCACGGTGGAGAAGGGTGTGGGCTACGTTCCTGCGACGGAGCGCAACAAGAAGCAGAACGAACCGGGCCTCATCTTCCTCGATGCCGTGTTCAGTCCGGTTATCAAGGTGCGCTACGAGGTTGAGGCGGCCCGCGTGGGACAGAGGACGAACCTCGACAAGCTCATCATGGAGGTGGAGACCAACGGATCGCTCGATGCGGAGGAGGCGATGCAGTTCGCCGCGCAGCTCAGCAAGAGCTACTTCGAGTACTTCGCCAGCCCCGATAAGGTTGTCGAGAAGGAGTTCATGGCGGACTTCAGCCGCGCAGGAATACGCGTTGCTGAGGAGACGGAGTCCTCCGTAAAGGAGAGCTACACGCCGATCGAGATCCTCAACTTCTCCCCACGCACCCTCAACGCATTGATCAACGCAGGCGTAGGGAGCATCGAGCAGCTCACCAAGTGCACGGAGTCTGCGCTGAGTAACTTCCGAGGATTCGGCGCGAAGGCCCTCGACGAGGTCAAGGCGACGCTCGCGGAGCGCACCCTCAAACTCGCCGACGAACCCATCGACGAATAACGATCATTCCTCTTCCGCATCACGCCATTTCCCTTTAGGATTTCAGTCCACTTCGCATTCTGTGCAAACCCCGCAACCTTTCTGAACCATGCGTCACCGCAAATCCACCCTCCGGCTCAACTACAAGCCACAACTCGCGCGCATGATGGAGCGCAACCTGGTGACATCATTGCTCCTCTACGAGTCGATCCGTACCACGCAGAAGCGTGCGAAGGTGATCCAGCCGATCATCGACAAGCTCATCACGGCTGCGCGCACGAAAACCCCGGTGCTCGCCATCCGCCATATCAATGCTGTCGTTACCGACCGCAATGCGAGCCGCAAGATCATGGAGGTGTACAAGGCTCGCTACGCCAAGCGCACATCGGGCCTGACGCGCATCGTCCCGGTTGGCGCACGCAAGGGCGACGGAGCGCGCCTCGTCGATCTCACGATGATGGACAGCGATGTGACGGTGGAGAAGCAAGAAAAGGCAGGAAGGGCAGAAAAGAGAGTTTCCTCCTCAAAGAAATGAAGACCTCTACTATCCCTCCGGCGGCTCCTCAGTGGCTTCTCATCGATGCCCAGGATCAGATGCTCGGCCGCGTTGCTGCGAAGGCGGCAACCTTGCTTCACGGCAAGCACAAGGCGACATTTGCTCCTCACCAGATTCACGGTGACCACGTCGTCATCGTCAATGCGGGAAAGATCGCCGTCAGCCCGAAAAAGGCCCGCAACAAGACGTACTACCGTCACACGCCCTGGCTTGGAGGCCTCAAATCCACCACGCTCGAGACGCTCCTTGCCAAGGATCCGACGATGCCCATAGAGAAGGCGGTGAAGGGTATGCTCCCAAAAAACAGGCTCCGCGACCAGATGATGAAGCGCTTGCATGTTTTCGCCGGTGCCGAGCACACGTTTGCACCGCAGAAGCCTTCTTCCGTATCCGTTTCTTAAAAACCCATGAGCAACCGCCAGTATTTTGCCGCCGTTGGAAAGAGGAAGACCGCCATTGCGCGTGTGAAGCTCTATCAGGACGGCAGCGGTGCAGTCACTGTCAACGGTTTGAAGATCAAGGACTATTTCTTCGGTACGCTGACAGAAAATGCTCTGGCCCCCCTCAAGATCACGGATCAGATGAAGACGTATGACATCGATGCTGTGACCAAGGGCGGTGGCAAGAATGCCCAGTCCGACGCTATTCGCCACGCAATCAGCCGTGCGCTTCTGGTCATCAACCCAGAACTTCGCGCAACGCTCAAGCCCGCAGGGTTCCTCCGTCGTGACGCACGTATCAAGGAGCGCAAGAAGCCGGGTCTTAAGAGAGCACGCCGCGCACCGCAGTTCTCTAAGCGTTAGCACATTGCCCGCACGAAGCGCACGAAGAATCGTGCGCTGGGTGGGATTCATACGTTTTACCGTGCTCCAGCGTGCCATTCTTGGCGCGCTTTTTAACCGTTCACATCCCCCGCACGTAGAAACGTGCGTTGGGGTTTTCATATCCTCTCCACTATGCATTGCGCACGACGAATCGTGCGCTGGGGGGCGTTGTGATATTCTTTCGTCATGAAGAGACAATTCGATGCTCTCTCCCCAGCGCTGCAAAAATTCATCATTCCGGAGACCAGCCTCAAGGACGCCGGATCGATCTCCGCGCAGGTGAAGAAGAGCAAGACGCCCATTTCCACGTTTGCGGAGCGATCGCTGCGGCACTGCAACGGCGGTTCCACGCTCCAGGCGGCCCTGTGGCTGAAAGATCACCTCGATAATGGCGGGAAGCTGGTCGTGACTATAGCAGGGGCACTGAGCTCTTTTCAGGTCGGCGTGACCCTCGCGGAGCTTATCCGCAAAGGAAAAGTACATCTCATTTCCGCGACGGCAGCCAATCATGAGGAATCGTACTATCGCTACGTTGCGCACTCCCATTATGCGTACATCCCCCGCTACACGGAGCTCACACCCGCGCAGGAGGCCGAGCTACGGGATGCAGGGCTTCGCCGCATTACCGATACGTTCCTTCCTGAGGATGAGAGCGTGCGTATCATGGAGCCGCATCTGCTGCAGATGTGGAAGGAGGCCGAAAAGCAGGGTGAGCGCTATTTCCCGCATGAGTACTTCCGCAGGCTCTATGCAGAGGGATTGATTGCCCCTGATCCCATGGCCAATCCTGACGATTGCTGGACGTATGCCGCATACGAGAAAAAGGTTCCGATCGTGATTCCGGGGTTCGAAGATTCCACGATGGGCAATATCTTTGCGAGCTATACCTATGCCGGGAAGTACAAGAAGGACAATGGCACGACCATCAATCCTTCGATCATGAAAAGCGGTCTCGAGTACTTCACGATGCTCTATGACTGGTACATGGAGGAGTCGAAGGATAGCCCCATGGCCTTCCTGCAGCTTGGCGGCGGTATCGCAGCGGATTTCCCCATTTGCGTTGTCCCGTCGCTCAAGCACGATCTGCAGCATCACAAGGTGCGCGATTGGGCGGGGTTCATCGAAATCGGCTCTTCACCCATGTCCTACGGTTCGTACTCGGGAGCCGGCGGCAAAGAGAAGATCACCTGGGACAAGCTCTCAACGCAAAGCTACTTCCAGATCATCCAGAGCGATGTGACCGTCGCATTCCCCTGGATCGCTGCGGTGCTTCTCGATTTGTAGCTGTCAGCTATCGGCTATCAGCTTGCAGCCTGATTGTCCTTGATATGAATTCCTGAAAGCTGAAACCTGAAACCTATGAGCTAGCTCACTGCCATTTTTACGTAGTACAAACTCGCTCCTTCGTCGGTATCGAGGACGAAGCGGGCGTCGATCGTGACCAGCTGCATGATCGTCTGGCAGATTTTTAAGAGCATAGAAGGGGGCAGGGAGACTCCTGCGTCGAGACAGGTGGCACAGAGGCCCGCGGCGTCTTTCGAACGAATGTAGGTCTCGCCGCGCTCGACGATGACATCCCGAAGCGATGTCTGTACTCCCACCACGTAGCGCTCGATGTAGGGCTCGAGATCCTCTACAGGGATGTCGTGGACCTCGGGGAGGGCCTCGAGGATGTCTAAGTCGCTGTGGATGGCATGCGCGATGCAGGCGTCGATGGACATTGGGTGTTTGTGTGAAATCCAGACATGATAGCAGAAAGTGGGGGAGTTGGGTAGGGGTATGTTGACAAGAAAAGCATACAAAAGCGTAGCAGCGACAATGCTCTATGGGAGATATCCCCTGTTCCTTCTTGAGAAGTGGAGCATTTAAATAGAGAATAAAAATACGCTGCTTTTCCAAGCGGCTGGTTCTTTCCCGCCATAGGCCGCTGCCCGCCCGTACCGAACGGTACGTTCGGGCGGGTAGCTCCCACCTACGCTCTGATGAGCTTCGGTGGGCGGGATATGCTGGCCGAACATTCCTTGTCCTTTCTTTCATCACAGGCCGCTGTAGCTCCCACCTACGCTCTGATGAGCTTCGGTGGGCGGGATATGCTGCTACCGGTCATTCAGTTCTTTCCTCCTTCACAGGCCGCTGTAGCTCAGTGGTAGAGCAACGGTATCGTAAACCGTGGGTCACCGGTTCAATCCCGGTCAGCGGCTCCAGAATATTTGAGTCTTGCCTATCTACCGTGATTCCAAAACGACGACTCGTCGATCAATACTCTCAAGATTACTCATGAAGCAGAGGAAGTTGCGATCAACTTTCACTTCGAGATTGCCGATTCTTTGGTCCAACCTTCGTTCTACGCTACTCATCTTCGCATCCATCTTGTCCATGCGACAGGATAGCTTTGTATCCAAGCTTGCAATGTCCTCTTTCAGTTCCGTACGCACAGCGGCAATCTCTTGCAGCAATTCCTTCAAGATCTCTCGATTGGTGAGATCCGGAATGCCATTGTCATCGTGAGGGATGGGAACCATGGGAACCCCCAATCTACAGGTCAGCTTCTCAAAGTCTAGGTGTATGTGCGTACACCTGTTTTTTGGCTTGATCTGGGCTAGATTCGAAGGTCATGGATCATGCCACTGCCATCACCTGGTTTGCTCTCGGGGTACTGACAAAGCGTCGTTATGACATTCTCCTCAAGCGCTTTGGCACTATCGCCGATGCGCTGACGGCTCTCGATTCTACAGTGCTTCAGGAGATTGGGTGTAAGCCCGAGACGGTCGAGCGCACACTCTCCTTACGTAAGGAATTCTCCGCTACGGTTTATGCTCAGCGCCTGGCGAAGGCGGGCATCACCCTGATTTCCATGGAAGACGCTGCCTATCCCGCATTCCTTCGGGAGATCGGCGACCCGCCGGTATTTCTCAGTTACCGAGGCGACCTCTCCCTGCTCTCCAAGCCCTGCCTCGGCATCGTGGGCTCCCGCAACATGACGAGCTACGGCAAGCGCATTGTCGATGCCTGGGTACCGGAGATTGCCGGATGTGGCGTAGTGACCATCAGCGGATTGGCGCTGGGGATAGATGCGGAAGTTGCCCGTTCAACGATGGCCTCGGGCGGGAAAACCGTTGCCGTTCTCGGTCATGGGCTGGCGCGTATCTATCCGCCGACGCATGCAGCGCTTGCCAAGGACATAACAGACAGTGGCGGTTTACTCGTATCGGAATTCCCTCTGGATATCGCTCCCGACAAGTACACATTTCCGGCGCGCAACAGGATCATCGCAGGTCTCAGCAGAGGTGTGCTTGTTGTGGAGGCGGGGGAAGAAAGTGGTGCATTGATTACTGCGGATCTGGCAATCGATTATGGACGCGAGGCATTTGCTGTGCCCGGTTCCGTCTTCAGTGAGCTTAGCGCCGGGTGCCACGCCATCCTCTCGCGCGGCGAAGCGAAGATCGCAGTGTTTGCTCGAGAAGTGCTGCAGGATATCGGTGTGCTCGCGCCAGAACATACTCAGGCACCCGTACTTCCGCCAGAGGACCCTGCATTGCGCCGAGTATGGGAGGCGCTCTCGGGAGTACCACAGACACTGTCGAGTGTCGTCGAGACCTTGGACAGGGACGCCGCATCCATCGGTGCAGCGCTTACAGCCTTGGAGCTCCTGGGCCGCGCAAGGAGCGTGGATGGCTGCTGGGTGCGGGCATGAGGGGTGCTGGCGAAGCATCATCCCGTGCCCTAGAATTGCCCATATGCCTTCTTCCGCAGATTCTCTCTCGCAACTTCTCCGTGCTTCCTGGCAACTCTTCTGGGAGAAGAAGCGTCCCATCATCGTCGGCGCAGCACTCTTCGGCACACTCGTTGCCTTGGTCGGTGCGGTTTCCTATGGCAGAGCGGAGCGGCATGTTTGGGATACGATGCAGCGCCTAGGTGTAGATCAGCGGGAGATGCTCGAGATGCAGCGCATGCTGCGATCGGGAGACGAAGAGGCTGTTGAGGAAATTATGCAGGCACTGGAGTCCACGACGGAGCCGCTGGAGCAGATGACGGACGAGGAGCGCGATGCATTCTTCGCGGCAGAGGGCATGCGCATGATGCGGAGCTTACTGCCTCTCATCGGCGTGGGGATGCTGTGGTGGGCTCTGATGGCACTCCTGGCCACCGGATACTTCACCTTCCTCGCACTTGGGTCATCGAATGATCCCGTGGCATTGCTGCAACTCGCTCTCGGCAAAGCCCTGTCTCTCCTGGGAGTAGGGGTGTGGGCGATGCTTCGGTCGTTTGTGTGGATTCCGATTCTGGGCATCATTCCCGCACTGATCCTCGGACCACGCTTTGCATGGATTCTGATTCTGGGCATTGTTCCTGCAGTGATCCTCGGACCACGCTTTGCGTGTTCCACCGTGATTCTCCTGTGCGACCGCGTAGGAGTGAAGGACGCCGTTGCCCAGAGTTATGCACGCACACGCGGATACTGGGGAAAGATTTGTAGCAACATGCTCCTCGTGGCGCTGATCACCTCCTTCATCTCTAGTCTCCTCAACTCCACGTTCGCTCCGCTTGTGCGCCCGTCACCCGTCTTCGGCATCTGGCTTCACGCCGTAATCCAGCAGCTCTCGCTCGCCTTCAACACGGTGTTCCTCGTGCTACTGAGCAAAACGGTGATGGAGTATCCGGTGAAAGATTGAAGGCTTTCAGCTTTCAGCTGTCACCATTTCTCCTGCTTTTACAATCTGCGCAAAGTCCTCTGGCTTGAGCGATGCTCCGCCAATGAGCGCGCCGTCGATATCCGGTTGTCTGAGCAACTCTTCGGCATTGTCCGCCTTCACTGATCCTCCGTAGAGGATGCGCGTTTTCTCCTGACGATCTTCAGGAAGCAAGGACCGGATGAGGGCATGCATACCCTGTGCTTGTTTTGCTGAAGCAGTCTTTCCTGTTCCGATGGCCCACACAGGCTCATAGGCAATGGTGATATCGGACTCCAGAGGAAGAGCCTTCAGCTGACGCTTCACGACGTCTTCCGCGTGCCCCTTCTCCCGCTCCTCCAGGGTTTCTCCTATACAGACAACCGGATGCATCTTCTGCTCAAGCGCGGCCACCACTTGCGCGGCGACATCGGCATCGGTCTCTCCATGGTGCGTGCGTCGCTCTGAGTGTCCGCAGAGCACGTAGCGACAGCCGACCCCCTTCAGCATTGCCATGCTGATATCTCCCGTATGGGCTCCCAGAGCTTCGGCATGGCCGCACTGCGCTCCGACGACGAGTCCGGCATCCATACAAGAACGTAGGTCCAGAACCGTTGGAAATACCACGACGTCGATGTCGCTGTGGGGATGGTAGGGGTTGAGTGAACGGTCACCGTGAGCATTGACGAGAGCCTGCTTCGGGGCTGCGTTCATTTTCCAGTTGGCTGCGAGGAGGAGACGACGCGATTTCATATGTGGCTACAGTATATCGATGGATGCATTTCTTCCCAATATTGCGGGTCATTCTCTTTGTTCAGACCTCTACTTTCTTTTGTCAGCCCGACAAAAGAAAGTAGCAAAGAAAAGCGCACCGCCGCCAACTCTCCTCCGCTTGCCCCTTCACCCCCCGTGGCGGCGGACCCCTCCATTCTTTTACACATGAGCCTCAGGCTCATTCAGGCTCATCAGCCGATTTCCATGCACTATTTATGGCCAAAAGCTGATTCTATTCTCGTGCGATTGCGTGGGCATACGCGCTACAATGGTCGTGATGGAAAAGCAGCGCGTCGTCTTCGCCACCGATCATGCAGGATTTCCTCTCAAGGAGACCCTCAAGGCGTACGTGACCAGTAAAGGCATGGATGTTACGGATTTGGGGACCTTTTCCGAGGATGCCGTGGATTACCCGCCGGTGATGCGCAAAGGTGCAGCAGCAGTGCTCGAGTACGGTTGCCTGGGCGTCTTTCTCGGCGGCAGCGGCAACGGTGAGGCCATGGCGGCAAATAAAGTCCGTGGTATCCGTGCTGCGGTTGTATGGAGCGAAGAGTCTGCGCGGCTGGCACGGGCGCATAACGACGCAAATGTGATGTGTCTTGGCGGACGACTCATTGCCCCTGAGGATGCAAAGCAGTTTGTGGATGTATTTTTGAGCACGAAGTTTGAGGGGGGGAGGCATGTGAAAAGGGTCAACGATCTGGAAGATGCATAAGAAGCTGAAACCTGACAGCTGATAGCTTTCAACTTTCAGCTTTCAGAAATTGAGGCATAATCTCCGGTAATGGCTGATATTCTCATAACTCCATCGATGCTTTCCGCCGATTTTGGGCGATTGCAGGAAGAAGTGGATTCCATTGAGCCCTATGCCGACTGGCTGCAGTGCGATGTTATGGATGGGCATTTCGTGCAAAATATCAGCTTCGGCGTACCGGTTGTACGGGCCATAAAAACCAAGCTCCCGCTGGATGTTCACCTCATGGTCAGCAATCCCGAGGACCGGATCGAGGAGTTTTTGGAGCTTCCGGTCGCGCACATCACGTTTCATGCTGAGGCTACCACGGCTGAAGACCGCCCTGCGCTTATCGCCGCCATCCGGAATGCCGGCGCGACAGCGGGCATCGCCATCAATCCGGAAACGCCCCTTTCGGCGGTCAGCGATGTCCTCTCCGATATCGATCTGCTTCTCGTGATGTCCGTGCATCCGGGGTTTGGCGGGCAAGCATTCATTGCTGATGTCCTTGAAAAGGTTACCGCTGCCCGAAAGCAATTTCCGGATCTTATGATCCAGATGGACGGTGGGATCGATACGAAAACTGCTCCTCTCTGCATTGCTGCTGGAGCCAACAATCTGGTTGCGGGGAGTGCCATCTTCCGTGCGAAGGACAGAGCTGCCGCTATCACTTCCCTCCGTGGTGGATGAAACTCTTGAAGAGACCATGGGCGGTGTGTGGGTTAATATTACTTAATTCAATAATATTGACTTCATGTCAAAAAGATTTAGAAATTAACATTAATGCAGCTCCGGCCGATGCGTCGTCGCAGGAGGATGCTCCCGCCAGTCACCCCATATCCGGCCTACCACAGCGTCGGATTTCCCTCATCAACGAAAATGGCAATAGCGTCGATATTCTTGCCGAGATCGCCGATGAGCCCCAGGCTCAAGCACGCGGACTCATGGGTCGGGAGAGGATGTCTCCCGGCGAGGGCATGCTCTTTGTCTTTGCGGAGGAAGCACCACGCGGATTTTGGATGAAAGACACCCTGATTCCTCTCGATATTCTCTTTTTCGATGCCTCCGGTACGTGGGTGTCGGCCCATACCATGGTGCCCTGTGAAGAGGATCCTTGCCCCACAACGCTCTCGGCAAAACCTGCCCGCTACGCGCTCGAGGTTTCCACGGGATTCCTCACGGGGTACGGAGAGGGGTGGAGGCTCGCAGCGAGCAACGAGTAGCGTTCCTGCTCCTACAGCCGGTACATCGCCAAATTTCTCTCGATTCTTTCCGCAGTTGACCCGACGGGGGGGAGCGTAAACTTCTGCCCCGTGATGCGCTCGTAGAGGTCGATGTACTTTGCGGAAAGCGTGAGGCGCACGTCGTCGGTGATCTTCGGCCAGGTTGCCTTGTCGCCGTATTCAAATCCCTGTTCCCGCAGCCACAAGCGGAAGAATTCCTTGTCGAGGCTGTCGGGTTCCTTGCCTTCAGAGAAGCGCTTTTCGTAGGTCTCCGCGATCCAGTAGCGCGACGAATCCGGCGTGTGGACTTCATCGGCGATCATGAGTGTTCCTGCCTCATCGACCCCCATCTCGTACTTGGTATCGACGAGGATCAAACCACGTTTTGCTGCCAGTTCCTGGCCTCGGGCAAAGAGTCTGAGAGCTTTGTCTGCAATCTCTTCCCACTGCGCGGGAGTGGATAGGTTCTTTGCAAAAATCCCTGCAGGATCGATCAATTCGTCTTCTTCCCCCTTGGTTGTGGGTGTCAAAATTGCGCTCGTAAACGGCTGATTTTTCACCATGCCGTCGGGGAGCTTCACCCCGCAAAAGTCCCGCATGCCTTCGTTGTAGTTCACCCATGCGGAGGTCTTGCTCGATCCGGTGAGGTACCCGCGCACGACGATCTCCACAGGCACCATCTTGAGGCGCTTCGCGACCGTGACGTTGGGGTCTGGAATATCGAGAACCTGTGTCGGCATGATGTCGCCGATACGCTCAAACCACCATGCACTGATCTGGTTTAAAACTTGCCCCTTGAGAGGGATAGAACACCACTGGATATCGAACGCGGATTGTCGGTCCGTGGCTATGAGAATGCGGAGATGCTTTTCCGGTTGGGTATACACATCGCGTACTTTGCCTTTATAGCGCTCTCCAAGGCCTTTAAACTGGGTTTCTTCGAGTGCAGCCGGGATGTACGGTCGAAGGTCAGTGAGAGTGAACATAGGTGGAGTGTAGTGAGCAAGTTCGATGCTTGTCAAAACATCGAGAATTTGCTATACTCATGAGAAAACTGCGTCGTGAGCCTGAGGCTCATCACCCCAAAAAAACACATCCAAATCCCGATGGGACGCACTCCCAAAATCCCGGCCAGCATCCAGGAACTGAAGAAGTTCCTCGCGGACGCATCGGCATTGGCCGCAGGCATCGGCGGGCTCACGCGGGAAGGCAAGCTCGATTGGATCCGAAATCTCCTCTCGCGTTTTTCCTACGACGCCCTCAGCCGCGAGGACAAGGGCACGCTCAAGCTGTACCTCGAGAAGACGACGGGGTACTCGCGCGCGCAGATGACACGGCTCATCGCCGAGAGTCGGAGTGCGATACGCCAGGCATCCCCCGTCACGGAGCATGCACTCAAAACAGAGATGGTGCGCAGACCTTTCGCTTGTGCCTGGACGGTGTCTGCGGCAGCTCTGACGCTGCTCGTCATGGTACGCGGATGGGGAGGGAGCACGACTGCATCGCTCACGGTGCTCAGCGGTGATCTCGAGCGCAGAATCTCCAGCTTGGAAGACGATCTCCATGGTCCGCGCCTCTCGCGGATCCTGACGCAACGCACGCTCGATGATGGAACCATAACGACAGATCCGCTCTTGCTGAACTATGAGACCATCGGGAGCGTCGATGGCGCACTTGTGCGTCAGAACTTCGTCGCACTTTCTGCCGAGGAACTCGAGCGCAAAGTCGATGAGCGACGTGCCTTGCGCGAACTGCAGCAGGCGTTTGGTATCGGTGGTGCTCATGGAACGTCCATCAATGCTCGGGATGCCCTGCAGGCCACTGCGTCGCAGCGGCGCGCGCAGCGCATGCTCACGCGGGGGGAGTCCGCGCCCCTTGTGAGCCAGCCCATTGCTGTGTTTCCTTCCTACGATGTTGCCAACGAAAAGCCCAAGCCCACACCCTCGCACGGCAGCGCTCCCGCGACCGCGGTCGCCCGAAGTTCAGCGATCATCGATGCGCTTGGCGGTGGCACGGATGGACAGATTCTGATGATTGAGAATGGATCCGCTGTCTGGCGCGACATGCCTTTCCGTGAACAGATCCGCGAACTTGCACCGCATGGTTCGGAGAGGACATCGCGTGGTGGAGACGGAGGTCGCCGGTCGGGTGGAGGGGGTGGCGGAGGTGCGGCTGCAACGAGCACAGTCACCAATACGACAACGACGATCACCCAGACGATCGACTCCGCCGAGTGGACGGACGGCGGCACCGATGTCTATCTCACGACCACGACGGACAACGTCGTCATTGGCGCAACGACAGCGGACACAAAGCTCGAAGTGGTCGGCACAATCTCTGGATCGGTGCTCTATGCGAAGGATTCCCTGCGCTCATCGGGATCTCTTGTCTGGGAAGGTGCAGCTTCTGGTGCATCACTCTGGATCTCAACATTCGATGGTGCAGGACTTACCGACTGTGACGCAGCCAATACGAGCAAGCTGCTCTGGGACTCCACAACCAAGAGATTCACTTGTGGTACGGATCAGGGAGGCGCTTCGGCTCCCACGGCAGGTCAGGGCTTGAGTCTGAGTCTTGCCAATGTGTTCAGTCTCAATTCCTCCTTCTCCGGCACCTCTCTCGAAATCCTCGGTACCTCCTCCGGCCGCATCCTCTACGGCGCAGACCAGATCCTCGGCTCGGGAACCCTCCTCACCGATGGTGCTATCCGCTCCAAGGCCTCGCTGCGCTCCTCGGGCACCCTCGCCATCGACGGCATCGCCTACCTCAATGACGATCTCCAGCTCCTCGGCGGAGACATCACCGGAGCCAACTCCGCTGCCCTCGATCTCGGAGAAGCTGTCTCCGGGGACATCTCCGTCACCGGAGACTTCATCGTCGCCGACAACAGCTTCTTCGGTCTCTCTTCCTCTACAGGCAGATTCGAATTCGACGATCAGACCATCGACGAATTCAACATCCTCAATGCCAACGTCGGTATCGGCACCGCTACCCCCGCCTACACTCTCGATGCCGTTGGCTCCATCCACGCCTCTGTAGGCCTCTCCTCCTCAGGGACCCTCGTCTGGGAAGGAGCAGCCTCTGGAGCTTCTCTCTGGGTCTCCTCGGTAACGATTGGAGGTTCACTACAGGGAGTTGGCCTCACGGATTGTGACAATGCGACGACAAGTAAACTCCTCTGGGACGCCACCACCGGCCGCTTCTCCTGCGGTTCGGATCAGGGTGGTTCCAATGCTCCCCAAGCAGGACAAGGCTTGACTCTCAATGGCAGCAACTTCTTCTCTTTGAGCACTTCCTTCTCCGGCACCTCTCTCGAAATCCTCGGTACCTCCTCCGGCCGCATCCTCTA
>Ga0194131_10000046_pt1 | contig 162030 bp, 160 predicted proteins | sample TA2KigO120mmetaG_FD_148631 | JGI IMG/M metagenome (GOLD analysis project Ga0194131, IMG submission 148631) | Freshwater microbial communities from Lake Tanganyika, Tanzania - TA2015053 Kigoma Offshore 120m | ecosystem: Environmental > Aquatic > Freshwater > Lake | place: Tanzania: Lake...
TGCATGATGACGGCGAGCTTTCTGGCCAGGGCGACCTTGGCCCGCTTGGCGCCTCGTCGACGTGCCACACCCATGGCCCAGGCCTTCACGGAAGACCAGGCGGCGGCTCGGGTCATCATGACGTGAGCGGCGCTGAAGAGTTGACGGTTGTCTCGGAAACAGTTTTCGACCGACCGGTGGCGCTGGCGGTGATGCCGGATGGCTGTTGGCACCAGGTCGCTCATTCGATCTCGCTCAGCCAGCGCCAAGGGTGGCGCTGGCGGTGATGCCGGATGGCTGTTGGCACGAGGCTGACCTCATCGCGCTGATCGCTGATATGAGCGGGCGGTCGCGCAGCGTGGTCAGCGACCACTGCTCGACCGCCTCGGGCAGCGCCAGCGTCCTCATGAAACTGGCGAGATTGTAGGCCAGCGCATGAAGCTGAAGCCGGACCGCGTTGGCGGCGAACGAGCAGCATGACAGCCGCGTCCACTTCACCGCGGTCTTGCCCTCTTTGATCCACTGCTCCGCCGTGCCGCGCTGGTTGTAGAAGGCGACGACGCGCTCGGCCGGGCCTGACAGGTTGGTGACGCTTGAGCCGCGAGGCGGATCAAGGCCGACGCGCGGATACAACTCGCCAGGATGCCATTCCACCTTGGCCACCACGCGGCGCGGCTTGCTCCACGATCCGGCCCGATAGCTGAAGCTGGCGTGATGGCGGCGCACCTCATGCGGCGGCCGCCCGACCGGGCGCCGCAGCAGCCAAGCGATGCTCTCCTGCAGCACGCCATTGGCCGGCAGCCGGATCGCGTACTTGTAGCCCTCGGCCTCCAGCAGCTCGTAGACGTCCGGATTGGCGAAGGCGGCGTCGGCGCGGAAATAGCGGCGCTTCATCCGGCCCCGGTAGCGCGCGATCACCGGCGCCAGCAGCGCGCGCCAGCCGTCGGCCCAGTGGACGTTGCCGGGCCGCAGCGCGCACCGCTCCAGGTCACCGAACTGAATGAAAGGGATTTGACCGGCGGCGATACCGTCTTCGTCGAGGGCGTCGAAGTGCGCCCGTTCGGGATCGTCGCAATGCGCCTACTGCGGCGGGTGCGCGGCGATCCACTCGTTGGCGAGACGCCGGGCTTCCGCGATCTGGTCGGGGGTCATTAGGGCGGCGATGGTGTCTCTGTGCTTCACCGAGTCGGCATACCCCGCAGAGCCTCCGAGGTTAAGCCACATGTGAGCTTGGACGTAGTCCTGGGGAACCCCCTGGCCGATGGCGTACATAGCGCCGAGGTTGACCTGCGCCTGCGCAAGGCCCTGCTCGGCCGCAAGCCGGAACCACTTCACGGCCTCGACATCGTCCTGGGGAACACCCCTGCCGTGGTAGTACATAAAGCCGAGGCCGAACTGCGCCTCCGCAAGGCCCCGCTCGGCCGCAAGCCGGTACCACTTCACGGCCTCGGCATCGTCCTGGGGGACACCCTCGCCGTTGGCGTACATATCGCCGAGGCTGGCCTGCGCCAGCGCATGGCCCTGCTCGGCTAGCGGTCGCCACGTCGATAACGCCGTCGCGAAGTCCCCTCGGTCGTAGGCGTCCCAGCCTTCCTGCCACGCATCCTCTCCCGACGCCGCCACGGGCGTCAGCAGCAAGACCAGCGCGATGATCCATGCTCGCATCGCTTCGCTCCGAGGAGATGATACCCAGCGAAGAATGACACGAAATGACGAGGCTGGATTGCTTGTCGTGTCAACCGCTTCGCCTTTCGCCACCCGACCGTCGCGCCCCAGCGCGGTGCTTCCAAGGGCGCCCATGGCTCTCTGCATGTCGAGAGCCGCGTGACAGGCGCGGATCGCGTGGTCTTCCTGGGAGATAGGCGCACCGAACAGCGCGACGATCCCGTCGCCCATCGCCCGCGTAATCGTGCCCTGGTAGCGGCGCACGGATGCAGTCATGGCGGTGAGGTACGGGGGAGCACGTCAAAAATCTCTTTGCATTCAGACGCTTGTGGATCCCTACATCTAGTGGGCTAGGGGGGTGCCAGAGACCAGATTTATTCCCTTTACGTTTTGCGCTAGTATATTATTGTGTTGCGCAGGCGGCGGCCGGTGCCGGCGCGATCGGGTTCCAATTCGGCATCTTACGCGTGGAGGGGACTGTGGAACTGTTCGACAAGGCGAAAGGCTGGATCGTCCGCATCACGGAGTTGGGCCTCCTGCTCGTCGCCCTCGCCATCGTGCTTCAGATCCTGTTCGGGACGGCGGTGCCGTTCCTGGGCGGGGACATCGTCGGCAATCTCATCAAGTTAGTGAATGCGCTGGGCTCGAACGGCGTGGTGGGTCTCATCGCCATCGCCATCATCCTGTGGCTGTTCAACCGCAAGTGACGCTCGGCCGCGCTTCAATCGCACACACTGGAATAATAGGGGAGAGGAACCATGCACTGGTTCGATAACGCGAAGTCTGTCGTGATCAAGCTGACCGAAATCGGGGTCGCGCTCTTGGCCCTGGCGATCGTGCTGCAAATCCTGTTCGGCTCGACGGTGGCGTTCCTGGGCGGGAACATCGTGTCCAACCTGATCGCCTTCATCAGCGGCCTGGCGAATAACGGATTGATCGGCCTCGTCGCCATCGCCGCCGTGATCTGGATATTGACGCGCCGTTAGGCAATCCGCGCGCCGGTGCCCGCCGCCACCGCCGGCGGGCCCGGCCTCCGCGCACCAAGTCGGCAACAAAAAAAAGGGGCGCCTCGGCCCCCCTTTTCCTTTTCCGGCAGGCGCGGCCAGAACTAGGCCGCCTTCACGCCCTTGTCCTTGAACAGGGTCTCCAGCTCACCCGACTGGAACATGTCGCGCACGATGTCGCAGCCGCCGACGAATTCCCCCTTCACGTAGAGGTGGGGGATCGTCGGCCAGTTGGAGAACTCCTTGATCCCCTGCCGCATCTCCATGCTCTCCAGCACGTTCACGCCCTTGAAGGCGACGCCCATGTGGTTCAACACCCGGACGACCGTCGCCGAGAAGCCACATTGCGGCATGACCGGCGTGCCCTTCATGAACAGGACGACGTCGTTTTCCGCGATGTCCTTGGCGATGTGGCTGTGGGCTTGGTTCTCGGCCATCGGCGTTATCCTTCGCGATCCGTTCGTTCTACTCGGCGCTCGTCTGGAGCGCGAGGGCGTGAAGCTCGTTGCCCATCCGGCCCTTCAGGGCCTGATAGACCATTTGGTGCTGCTGCAGCCGCGATTTGCCCTTGAAGGCGGCCGACACGATGTGCGCCGCGTAGTGATCGCCGTCGCCGGCTAGGTCCTCGATGGTGACGCGCGCGTCGGGCAGCGCCACCTTAATCATGCGTTCGATTTCGGCCGCGTCCATCGCCATCGCAGATGTTCCTTTCCGTCGCGCCCCGCTACGGGCGCGCCATGTAGGCCGGCAGCCAGCCCTCGTGGGCCTCGCGCAGTTCCTTAAGCGATATTGGTTCCGCCCCCAGGCCGGTCAACGCCACCCCGCCCGTCTTGCCCAGGATGCGCGCCGGTACGCCCGCGGCCTTGGCGACGGCCAGGATGGCGTCGGGCGCCGAGGTCGCTAGCACGTAGCGCGCCTGGTCCTCGCCGAACCACCAGCCGTGCGCGGGCACATCCGCGTCTCTCGCCACCCGGCGCGCTAAACATGAAATGAAACTATTCCGGCCGATGCAACGGGGTCCGCCGCGCCGGCTTGCTCAGACCCAGCGGAAAACGGCGGCGGCGTAGAGGATGGCGATGGCGAGCCCGCCCCACAGCGGCGTGCCCATGAAGCCGAGCCAGGCGAGGAAGATGAACGCGCTGCCGAGCAGCGAGATGAACAGCCGGTCGCCGCGCGTCGTATCGAGGCCCAGCACGCCGCGGCGGGGCGCGCCGCCGGGGCCGAAACACTCCCACGCCGACATGGCGCAGAGACAGACGAAGACGAAGACGAAGAAACCGGCCGTCTGCCACGTCCAGGCCATCCAGGAGAGGAGTCCCATGCCTTCCATCGTCCGGCCTCCCGCTCACACGCGGCCAAGGGCGAAGCCCTTGGCGATGTAGTTACGCACGAAATAGATGACGAAGGCGCCGGGGATGATGGTGAGCATCCCCGCCGCCGCCAGCAGGCCAAGCTCGTAGCCCGAGGCGCTGGCCGTCCGCGTCATCGTCGCCACGATCGGCTTGGCCTCGACCGAGGTGAGGGTCTTCGCCAGCAGCAGTTCGACCCAGGAGAACATGAAGCAGAAAAACGCGGCGACGCCGATGCCGGCCGCGATCGTCGGCAGGAAGATGCGCGTGAAGAAGCGCGGGAAGGAATAGCCGTCCACATAGGCGGTCTCGTCGAGCTCCTTCGGCACCCCGGACATGAAGCCTTCGAGGATCCACACGGCGAGCGGCACGTTGAAGAGCGTATGGGCGAGCGCCACCCCGATATGGGTGTCGAACAGGCCGACCGCCGAATAGAGCTGGAGGAACGGCAGCGCGAACACCGCCGGCGGCGCCATCCGATTGGTCAGCAGCCAGAAGAACAGGTGCTTGTCGCCGAGGAACCGATAGCGCGAGAACGCATAGGCCGCCGGCAGCGCCACCACCACCGACAGCACGGTGTTGATGACGACGTAGCTTAGCGAATTGAGGTAGCCGCTGTACCAGACGGGATTGGTCAGGATCTCCACATAGTTGTCGAAGGTGAACTCGCGCGGCCAGAGCGTGAAGGAGCCGAGGATCTCGTTCGTCGACTTGAAGGACATGTTGAGCAGCCAATAGATCGGCAGCATCAGGAAGACGATGTAGGCCGTCGGGATCAGCCAGCCCGGGCGCTTCATGACCGGTCCTCGTTGCGCATCATCAGGGTGTAGAACATCCAGCTCAGGAACAGGATGATCAGGAAGTAGATGATCGACATGGCGCCCGCCGGCCCGAGATCGAACTGGCCGAGCGCGATCTTCTGCAGATCGATCGACAGAAAAGTCGTCGCGTTGCCCGGACCGCCGCCCGTGAGCACGATCACCTCGGTGTAGATCATGAAGCTGTCCATGAGGCGCAACAGGATGGCGATGGTCAGGACATAGCGCAGCTTCGGCAGCTGGATATAGCGGAACACCGCCCAGGCCCGCGCGCCGTCCACCTTGGCCGCCTGGTAAAAAGCGTCCGGGATCGAGCGCAGGCCGGCATAGCAGAGCAGCACCACGAGCGACGTCCAATGCCAGACATCCATGAGGACCATGGTGAACCAGGCGGCGAAGGGCTGGCGCGTGTAGTTGTATTCCAGGCCGATCGCGTTCAGCGAGCGGCCGAGCAGCCCGATGTCCGGCAGCGCCAGGATGTTCCACATCGAGCCGACCACGTTCCAGGGGATGAGGAGCGGCAAGGCCATGAACACGAGGCAGACCGAGACCCACGGCCCCCGGCGCGGCATGGCAAGGGCGATGGCGAGGCCCAAGGGAATTTCGATTGCCAGGATGATCCCGGTGTAGAGAAGCTGGCGCAGCAGCGCCGCATGGAAGCGCTCGGAGCGCAGCACCTCCTCGAACCAGCGCACCCCGGCCCAGAAGAACACGTTGTCGCCGAAGGTCTCCTGGACCGAGAAGTTCACCACGGTCATCAGGGGGATGACGGCGTTGAACGCCACCAGAGCCACCACCGGCAGGACGAAGAACCAGGCCTTCTGATTGAGAGTCTTGTTCATCGCATCAGCCCACCAGCCAGCCATCCTCGTAGACCTGGGTGCGCGTCGGATCGAACTGCACATGCCCGCGGCTGCCCGGAATGGCGGCGCCGTCCGGCACCAGCAGCCGGATCGTCCCTTCGGCGTGGCGCATCTCGACGATGCGGAAGCGGCCGGCATCGGCGACCTTGACCAGGTCGACCGGGATTCCCGTTGGCGCGAACCGCACGAACTCCGGGCGCACGCCGAGTTCGAGCCGTTTGCCGTTGCCGCGATAGGCGGCGGCATTCACCGTCGCCACGGGCGCGCCGGCGAGGAGCGCCTGGCCGTTCTCGACCCGGCAGGGCAGGACGTTCATGCCGGGCGATCCGATGAAGTGCCCGACGAAGACGTGTTTCGGCCGCTCGAACAGGTCGACCGGCGTGCCGATCTGCATGACCGTGCCCTCCTTCATGACCACGACCTGGTCGGCGAAGGTCAGCGCCTCCGTCTGGTCGTGGGTCACGTAGATCATGGTGCGGGCGACGCGGTAGTGCAGTTCCTTGAGCTTCGAGCGCAGCGTCCATTTGAGGTGCGGGTCGATCACGGTCAGCGGCTCGTCGAGCATGATGACCACTACGTCCGAGCGCACGAGGCCGCGCCCGAGGGATATCTTCTGCTTGCCATCGGCGGTGAGCCCGGCGGCGCGCTTCTTGAGCATGCGGTCGAGGTCCAGCATCTGTGCGATCTCCCGCACGGTCCTGTCGACCTCCGCCTCGGCGACGCCGCGGTTGCGCAGCGGAAAGGCCAGGTTGTCGTAGACGGTCATGGTGTCGTAGATGACCGGGAACTGGAAGACCTGGGCGATGTTGCGTTGCTCGGGCGTCGCATCCGTGACGTCGCGGCCGTCGAAGAAGATGCGGCCCTCCGTCGGCCGGATGAGGCCGGAAATGACGTTCAGCAGGGTCGTCTTGCCGCAGCCCGACGGTCCGAGCAGGGCATAGGCGCCGCCGTCGTCCCAATCGAGCGACAGCCTCTTGATCGCCCAGTCGGCCTCGGTCTTGGGGTCGGGCGCATAGCTGTGCCGCAGATCCTGGAGCGTGATCCGGGCCATCAGGCGTTCCCCGCGACGCACCGGCCGTCGGCGCCGAAGAAGAATCCCCGGTCGAGGTCGACATAGAGCCGCGCCATCGATCCGACGGGAAACGGATGGATGCCGTGGGACTGGGAGACCCAGGTCTGGCCATTCATGTCGAAATGCAGCACGCTTTCCGAACCCGAGAGCTCAGCGACCAGCACCCGCCCCTCCAGGCTCGCCGCATCCGCCTTTTGGACGGTCGGCGTGATATGATGCGGGCGAAGGCCGAAGGTGTAGCAACCGTCCGGCAGCGCCGCCGCCGCGCGGCCGGCGCGCCAGGAAAGGCCGCCTTCGAGACGGAGCGTCTCGCCGCTCTTCTCGACCTTCGCCAGATTGATCGGCGGATCGGAGAACACTTGCGCGCTCGCAACCGTGTTCGGGCTGCGATAGATCGCGGAGGTCGCGCCGAACTGGGTCACCCGGCCTTCATGCAGGGTCGCCGTATTGCCGCCGAACAGCAGCGCCTCCATGGGCTCGGTGGTTGCGTAGACGACGATGCAATCCCGGCCGAAGAAGAGCTTCGGCAGCTCGTCGCGCAGTTCCTCCCTCAGCTTGTAGTCGAGATTGGCGAGGGGCTCGTCGAGCAGGATGAGGTCCGACTGCTTGGCGAGCGCGCGGGCGATCGCCGTGCGCTGCTGCTGACCGCCGGACAGCTCGTTCGGTTTGCGCTCCAGCATCGGCGTGAGCCGGAGGAGATCGGCGATCTCGCGAACGCGCGACTCGACGGCCCGGCCGTCCATGCCGGCGACGCGGAGCGGCGACGCGATGTTCTCATAAACGGTGAAATGCGGATAGTTGATGAACTGCTGATAGACCATGGAGACGTTGCGCTTCTGCACCGGCACGCCCGCGACGTTCCGGCCGCGGAATCGGATCTCACCCGTCGAGGGCGGGCTCAAGCCTGCCATCAGCTGCATCAGCGTCGTCTTCCCCGCCAGCGTCGATCCCAGGAGGATGTTGAAACTGCTGGATTCGAGCGTCAGGCTTGTCTCGTGGATATGCGTTTCACCGCCCACACGCTTCGTCACGCTGCGCAGTTCGAGTGACATGGTCTCGATCTAAGTCGTTGCGACCTCAGCCTCAGGCGGCGCGACCCCCCGGAGGACGCACGCGGCGCCCCCCGGGAGGTCCGACCTTCATACGCCGGTCAGGCCTTGCTACTCGGCCCAGCGCTTGACGATCTCCTCATAGGCGATCGTCTCGCCCTGCGGCTTTTCGTTGTCCAGCTTCGCGGCCGGGCCGTTGTCCTTGCCCAGCCACTCCGCAGTATCCTTTTCTTCGTTGAGGCGCGGGCCGCAACCGCCGTAGGTCTGGGCCTGCTCGTCCGCCGCCTGCATGCGGGCCATCACCTGGTCCATCTCGCCGGCGAGCCGGTCCATGGCTTCCTGCGGGGTGAAGGCGCCGGAGTTCACGTCGCCGATCTGCTGCCACCAGATCTGCGCGAGTTTCGGATAATCCGGAACGTTGACGCCCGTCGGCGTCCAGTTCACCCGGTCGGGCGACCGGTAGAACTCGACGAGGCCGCCGAGCTTCGCCGCCCGCTCGGTGAAGGAGTCATGCCGGATCGTGCTGTCGCGGATGATGGTCAGGCCAACCTGGGACTTCTTCACATCGACCGTCTTCGACACCACGAACTGGGCATAGAGCCAAGCGGCCTTGCGGCGATCCACGGGCGTCGACTTGAAGAGCGTCCACGACCCCGCGTCCTGGTAGCCCAGCTTCATGCCGTCCTTCCAGTAGGAGCCGTGCGGCGAAGGCGCCATGCGCCAGAGCGGATTGCCCTGATCATCGACCGTGTTGTTGCCATCGCTCTTGGCCGCGACCATCGAGGCGGTGAAGGCCGTGTACCAGAAGATCTGTTGAGCGACGTTGCCCTGCGACAGCGCCGGCAGCGATTGATAGAAGTCGAGGTCGGCCGCGCCCGGCGGCGCGTACTTGCGCAGCCACTCGTCCCACTTGGCGATGGCGTAGACGGAGGCCGGCGCGTTGGCGCCGCCGCCGCGCGAGACCGACGAGCCCGCGGGATTGCAGGAGCCCTCCTCCATGCGGATGCCCCATTCGTCGATCGGCCGCCCGTTTGGCAGGCCCGCCGAGGTGGAGCCGGCCATGGAGAGCCAGGCATCGGTCATGCGCCAGCCGAGGTCCGGCGCCCGCTTGCCGTAGTCCATGTGGCCATAGATTCTGACGCCGTCGATCTCCTTCACGTCCTCGGTGAAGAACTGGGCGATGTCCTCGTAGGCCGACCAGTTGACGGGCACGCCCAATTCATAGCCGTACTTGGCCTTGAACTTCTCCTTGAGATCGGCACGGTCGAACCAGTCCTTGCGGAACCAGTAGAGATTGGCGAACTGCTGGTCAGGCAGCTGCCAGAGCTTGCCGTCCGGGCCGGTGGTGAAGGACTTGCCGATGAAATCATCGACATCCAGGGTCGGCAGGGTGACGTCCGCCCCTTCGCCCGCCATCCAGTCCGTCAGATTGACGGCGCTTTGCAGGCGAGAGTGGGTCCCGATCAGGTCGGAATCGTTGATGTAGGCGTCATAGAGATTGCGGTTCGTCTGCATCTGCGTCTGAACCGCCTGCACCACTTCGCCTTCGCCAAGCAGCTGGTGATTGACTTTGATGCCGGTAATTTCCTCGAAGGCCTTGGTCAGCACTTCCGACTCGTAGGTATGCGTCGGGATCGTCTCCGACAGCACGTTGACTTCCATGCCCTTGAACGGCTCGGCCGCTTTCACGAACCACTCCATCTCCGCGAGCTGTTCGTCCATCGACAAAGCCGAGGGCTGGAACTCGTTCTCGACCCACTTCTTCGCGGCTTCCATGTCCGCGAAGGCCGGGCCTGCGCCGAACGCCAGCAGCAAGGCCGCGGTCACAATGGTCCTTTTCGACATTCCTGTTACTCCCTATCTCGCGTGCGGCTTGTTGCTTGCGATGCCGGCCGGAGCGCACGCTTGCCCGGTTAGGCCACGATGCACGCCCGGCCGACATGGCCGGGCGGGAATATCAGTCGTCGCCGGCGGCCGCCTTTATCGCGCCGCCGCCTGGCGCGCCGGAGACGCGCCGCTAAACCAATCCTCCAGTGCTGCGACGGTCGCCGGCGCAACATGTAGGCCGAGCTTGGAGCGACGCCACAGGATGTCCGCGGCCGTGCGCGCCCACTCCTGATCGACCAGGTACTCAACCTCGCGCAAATAGAGATCGTCGCCGAAGCAGCGCCCGAGATCGGCCACCGACCGGGCCGGCCCCATCAGGCACGCGGCGCGCGTGCCGTAGGCGCGGGCGTAGCGCCTCGCCAGCGCCGGCGGCAGCCAGGGCCGTTCCCTCGCGAGGCCCGCGAGGAAGAGGTCGAACTCGGCACCACCGATGTCGCCGCCGGGCAGAGGCACCGCATGAGTCCACGCCGCGGCCATCGCGGGAAACCAGGGCTGAAGTTTCGCGAGCGCCTGGAGTGCGAGCTTGCGATAGGTGGTGATCTTGCCGCCGAACACCGAGAGCAGCGGCGCGCCTTCCTGCGCGTCCAACTCCAGCACATAGTCCCGGGTCACTGCGGAGGCGTCTTCGGTTTCGTCGTCGCGCAACGGACGGACCCCGGCGTAGGTCCAGACCACGTCGGCCGGCGTCACCGGCCGCCGGAAATGCCGGGTAGCGACATCGCAGAGATAGTCGATCTCGGTCTCGGCTATCGCGACCGCCGCCGGATCGCCTTCGTAGGCCACGTCGGTCGTGCCGATGAGCGTGAATTTCCGCTCATAGGGAATCGTGAAGACGATCCGCCGGTCGACGTTCTGCAGGATGTAGGCGTGATCGCCCTCGTACATCCGGGGGACAACGATGTGGCTGCCCTTGACGAGCCGGAGGCGATGGCAATGGCCGAGGCCGAGGGTCCGGTCGATGAAATCGGCGACCCACGGCCCGGTCGCGTTCACCAGGGCGCGGGCGCGCAGCCGGCGACGTTCGCCCGATGAGGCGTCGCCGATCTCGGCTTCCCACAAGCCATCGATGCGGCCGGCGCCGACGCAGCGGCTGCGGGTCAGCACCTCGGCGCCGCGATCGGCGGCGTCGCGGGCATTCAGGACGACCAGGCGCGAATCCTCGACCCAGCAGTCGGCGTAGGTGAAGCCGCGCGTGAACTCGGGCTTCAGCGGGGCGCCCAGGAGGCCGTTCCGCAGATCGACCCTGCGCGAGGCCGGCAGGCGCTCGCGGCCGCCGAGATGATCGTAGAAAAACAGGCCGAGGCGGATCATCCAGGCCGGCCGCAGCGACGCCGCGTGCGGCAGCACGAAGGTCAGCGGCCAGATCACATGGGGGGCGTTGCGCAGCAGGAGTTCGCGCTCGATGAGCGCTTCCCGCACCAGGCGAAACTCGCGGTGCTCGAGATAGCGCAAGCCGCCGTGGATCAGCTTGGTGCTGCACGAGGAGGTGGCGCTCGAGAGATCGCCCTGCTCGACCAGGCATACGCGCAAGCCCCGGCCGGCCGCATCGCGGGCGATGCCAGCGCCGTTGATGCCGCCGCCGACAACAAGAAGATCGACGGCATCGCCGCTGCTCTGGCTGCCGACCGGCACGACCTCGCCCCCTGCGCTTCCTCAAACCAACAGGAGGTTGCCAGCCACGGGTTTGCAACCGCCCTGGCCGCTCCCATTCCTTGTGCCGGGAAAGCTACCGCTGCCCCGGCGCTTTCACAATCGAAAATTTCGGTACCCCGGAGGCGCGAAAGCGAAAACGGGCATCAGGCGTCCGCCACATAGAGACAGACGTCGCTCGCATCGATCAGGGCGCGGATCTCGGCCGGCGGCGGGGCGTCGGTGAAGAAGGCATCCAGATCGGCGATCCGGCCGAGGCGGACGAGGGCGTTGCGGCCGAACTTGCTGTGATCGGCCACCAGGAACACCTGCCGCGAATTGGCGATGATCGCCTGGGAGACGCGAACCTCCCGCGGATCGAAATCCAGCAGCGAGCCGTCGCCGTCGATGCCGCTGATGCCGATGATGCCGTAGTCGACCTTGAACTGGTTGATGAAATCGACGGTCGCCTCGCCGATCACCGCGAGGTCGCAGCCGCGCAGCTCGCCGCCGGCGACAACCACCTCCGCGTCGTCCTTCTCGGCAAAGATGCGCGCGACATGCAGATTGTTGGTGATGATGCGCAATCCCCGATGCAGCAGCAGCGCCTGGGCCACCTCCTCCGTGGTCGTGCCGATGTTGATGAAGAGCGAGGCTTCGTCCGGGATGTGCTGCGCCACGACGCGCGCGATGCGCCGCTTCTCCTCATGGCCATGCACCTGGCGTTCCCGGTAGGCGATGTTCTCGACGCTGGACGGCAGGCCGGCGCCGCCGTGATAGCGGCGCAGCAGGTTGCTGTCGCAGAGATTGTTGATATCGCGCCGCACCGTCTGCGGCGTGACCGCGAAACGGTCGGCGAGCGCCTCGATGGAGACGAAGCCGCGCTGGCGCACGAGGTCGATGATCTTCTGCTGCCGGCCGTTGAGCTGCATCGGCGGAAAGCCCGTTCGGTTCGCCGTTCAGGACTGCGGCGGTAGGATAGTTCTCCCCTCCCGGCGTTCGCAAAGGAACATTTCATGACGAACTCGCCCTGCTGGTCGCCGATTGCCGTACCGCGTTCGCGGCGCTGGGCCAGCCGCGCACGGCGCGCGATCGCGTCGCGCCTCAGGCCTTGGCCGTGTTGACCAGGGCGACGCCAACCACGGCGAGCGCCATGCCGCCAAGCGCCACCCACGACAGGGTCTCGTCGAACAGCCACCAGCCCATGACCGCGGTGACCGGCGGAACCAGGTAGAACAGGCTGGCGACGCGCGCCGCCTGGCCGCGCCGGATCAGCACGAACAGCAGGATCACCGAGCCGACCGAGAGCGCCAGCACGATCCACGCCATGGTCAGCGCGAAGGTCGCGGTCCACGTTACACGCACGGTCTCGAACGCGAAGGCGATCGTGGCGATCACCAAGGTCGCCGCGCCGTACTGCACCGCCGTGCCGGCGATCAGATCGGTGCCGGCGCCGAAGCGCTTCTGGTAGAGCGTGGCGGCGGTGATGGCGAGCAGCGCGCCGGTGTTCAGCACGAAGGCGAAGATCGTGCCCTCGCCGAGCCCGAGCTTGTCCTCGACCACCAGTCCGACGCCGGCCAAGCCAAGAAGAAGGCCGCACCAGGCTCGAGCGCCGACCCGCTCGCCGAACCAGCGGCCGACCACCAGCGCGGTCAGCACGGGCTGCAGCCCGACCACCAGCGAGGAGACGCCGGCCGAGACACCGTGCTCGATCGCGGCGTAGACGCCGGCGATGTAACCCACCTGCAAGGCAATGCCGACCAGCGCCTGGTGGCCGAGCGCGGTCCACGTGGCGGGCCAGCGCGAACCGATGGCCAGGGCGATCGCCGCCAGCACCGCCGTGGCGCCGGCGAAGCGCAGGCTGAGCAGGGTGGCTGATTCGGCGTAGGGCAAGCCGAAGCGTGCACCGATGAAGCCGGTCGCCCACAGCACGACGAACAGCGCGGCGATGGCGCGCAGGCCCATGGGACCGAGGCTAGCCATGGTTCACGCGGCGGCGCACGGCGCGGCGCAGGCGGTTCAGCCAGGGCACGCGCAACCCCAGCGCCTCCAAATGATCGACGGTGTTTTCCAGGTAGTCGTGGGCGGTGCCCGTGCGCCCGACACCCTGCACGATCAGCTCGACGCAGCGCTCCATGGGCAGCCGGCCGGCGTACTGCACGTGATCGCCGACGGTGACGTAGGTGTAGGCCGCGACGCGGCGTGGCGTGGCGCTCTTGCCCCCATGGCCCTCGGCGTGGACGCGGATCGGCACCAATCGCCGCCGGTAGACCTGGTGCGGGATCTCGCGTGCGTCGAGATAGGCAAGCGTGGCGAGGGCATCCATGCCCGCCACGCGGTACGCGATACCCCGGCAGCTGCCGCCCGGTTCCAGCCCCAGCACCAGTCCCGGTCGCTCGGGCGTCCCACGGTAGTAGTGGCTGTAGACGCTGAGCATGCGATGATAGCCGTGCAACAGGGCCGGCGCCCGTTCCACGAAGGCGAACCCCGGCTGCCACATGAGCGAGCCGTAGCCGAACACCCAGATGTCGCCGTCGCTCGATGTAATGGGCGTCGCTATGGCTTTACCCCGCCGTGGACGCGCGGCTATAACGCCACCCTCACGCGGCCGCAACCCCAGGTTTCCGCCCCATGCTCCGCCGTTTCGCCCTTCCGGTCCTGATCCTCGTCGCCGTCGGGGGCTACGTCGTCTACTGGTACCAGGTCGCCGCCCGCGTGCCCGACTGGATCGTGCAGTGGGCCGATCAGGCGCGTGCGCGGGGCTATCACGTGGACTATGGCGCCGTCGACGTGGGCGGCTTTCCCTTCAAGCTTCAGGTCAGCGTGGCCGACGTGACCTTCGGCCACGATGACGGGCAGGGCACGGCGCTGTGGCGCGGCGCGTTCGTACGCGGCCTGGTCAAGCCGTGGGATTTCGACCGCGCCCTGCTGACCATCCCCGACGAACACACGTTGGAGCCGGCGGTCGGTGGCCCACTCACCATACGCCAGGCGGTGAACCAGACCGTGCTGGTGCTCGACGACGGGGCGCCGCGCGTTGTCGCGGTCGATCTGCGCGACGTGACGATCGAGGACGCGGCGGGCACGCGCTCGACCCTCGGTGCCGTCGAGGTGCGTTTCGAGCGGGACGAGACCGACGACGACCAGGATCGGCGCACCGTCGGCGTCAAGCTGATCGGCGTCGATCCGGGCGTCGCCATCGCGCCGGGCATGCCGGCTCTGATCGACGAGTTCACGGCGGTGGCGCGTCTGGTTGGCGCCCCGCCCGAGGCGGTGGCGCGCGAAGCGCTTGGCCGCTGGCGCGATGAGGGCGGCGTGGTCGAGTTCGACGTGGTGCGGGTGCGCTGGGGCGCGCTTGATCTGGTGGCAGACGGTACCGCGACGCTGGACGACCAGTTCCGGCCGCTGTTCGCCTTCACGGTCGACGCCGCCGGCTGGGACGTCGGCCTCGAGGCCGCGACCGCCGCCGGCGCGTTGCCACCGGGCCAGGCGTTCGCCATCGGTGCCGCGCTCAACGCCATCGCCAAGCGCGAAGAAACCGGCGTCGATCACGCGACGATCGCGGTGTCGGCCCAGGACGGACAGGTGTTCGTCGGTCCGCTTGCCGTTGGCCGCCTGCAGGCCCTGGCAGTGCCCTGAACGATCAGGCTTGGCCGGCGTCGATGATGCCGCGGCGCACCGCGCGCGTGCGCATGAACCAGCGCTCCAGCGTCTCGCCATCGCCCCAGCGGATGGCGCGCTGAAGCTGCGTCAGGTCCTCGGTGAAGCGCTGCAGCATGGCCAGCACCGCTTCGCGGTTGTTCAGGAACACATCGCGCCACATCACCGGGTCCGACGCCGCGATGCGCGTGAAGTCGCGGAAACCGGACGCGGCGAACTTGATGACCTCGCGCTGGGTCGCCTGCTCCAGGTCGGTGACCGTGCCGACGATGGTGTAGGCGATCACATGGGGGAGGTGCGAGGTGATCGCCAGGATCTGATCGTGATGCCGGGCGTCCATGATCTCGATGGTCGAGCCGGCGGCGCGCCAGAGCGCCGCCACGCGCTCGACCGCCGCTGGGTCGGTGCCGGGCTCGGGCGTCAGGATGCACCAGCGGTTGCGGAACAGCGTGTCGAACCCGGCCTCGGGCCCGGAATGCTCGGTCCCCGCGACCGGGTGGCCGGGCACGAAGTGCACGCCCGCCGGCAGGTGGGGCGCCACGTCCGCGATGGCGCACGCCTTCACCGACCCAACGTCGGTGACGATGGTCCCGGGCGCGAGCGCGGGCGCGAGCGCCTGGACGACGGCGCGGTAAGCGCCGAGCGGCGTCGCGATCACCACCAGGTCGGCGCCGCGCACGGCCTCAGCCAAGTCGTCGGTCACCGTGTCCGCCAAGCCGAGCTCGACAACCTTGTCGAGCGTCGCGCGCGACCGGGCGGCCGCGACGATCGAGCGCGCGAGGCCGTCGCGGCGCACGACGCGGGCGAGCGACGAGCCGATCAGGCCGATGCCGATCAGGGCGATCCGTTCGAACGGCGTGGTCATGGCGCCCTCATGAAGTCGGTCAGGGCCGCGACGAAGGCCTTGATCTCGGCCGGCTTGCCCACGGTCACGCGCAGGCAATCGGGCAGGCCGTAGCTGCCCAACGGCCGGACCAACACCTTGCGCGCCGCGAGGAAGCGGTGCGCCGAGCCCGCGTCCTTCGGCGCGGCGCCGAAGCGGATCAACACGAAATTGCCGATCGACGGCAGCAGCTCGAGCCCGAGCGCCGCGATCGCGCGCGAAAGGCGCGGCAGCCAGCGGCTGTTGTGTTCACGCGCGCGCGTCTCGTGCGCCGTATCGGCCAGCGCCGCGAGCGCCGCGGCGATGCCGACGTTGGAGACGTTGAACGGCCCGCGCACGCGATTCAGCACGTCGACCAGTGCCGGTGCGCCGTACGCCCAACCCACGCGCAGGCCGGCCAGGGCGTAGATCTTCGAGAACGTGCGGGTCATCACCACGTTCTCGTGACGCGTGACGAGCTCCAACCCGCTCTCGTACATCGGATCGGTGGCGTACTCCGCGTACGCCGCGTCGATGACCAGAAGCACCGAGGGCGGCAGGGCCCGGTGCAACCGGGCGATCGCGTCCTTGGTCAGCCAGCTTCCGGTCGGGTTGTTCGGGTTGGCGATGAACACGATGCGCGTGCGCGGCGTGAGCGCCGCCAGCATGGCATTCGGGTCCGTACACAGGCTCTTCTCGGGCACGCTGATGGGGGTCGACCCGGCGCTGCGCGCCGCGATCGGGTACATGACGAAGCCGTGCCGGCTGTAGATCACCTCGTCGCCGGGCCCGGCGTAGGCGCGCGCGAGGTAGCCGAGCAGCTCGTCCGAGCCGGCGCCGCACACGATACGGTCGGCCGCGATGCCGTGACGTGCCGCCAGCGCCTCGCGCAAGCCCGACGCGCTCGGATCGGGGTAGCGGTTGATCGTCGCCGCCGCCTTGCGCGCCGCGGCCACTGCCGCCCGGCTCGGGCCGAAGGGCGACTCGTTGGATGACAGCAGGACCGTGCCGGGAGCGTCCTCCAAGCCAACGGCCCGACCCGGGACGTAGGGCGCGATGTCCAGGACACCGACGCGCGGAACCAGGGCGCCCATGTCAGCGGTCCTGCGCCTCGATCATTCTGATCGGGATGGCGAAGGAGCCCAGTCGCACGACGCGCGGCAGCGCCTTGCCGATCACGGCCTCCAATTCGGCGAACCGGCGGTCGTCCGTGCCCACGTGGCCGCTGACTTCGATCAGCGCCAGTCGCGCGCTCTCGTCCTTGGGAGCCGACCAGGCGGCCAAGTCCTTCGCCTCGAAACCCGCCTTGGCCAGGGATTCACGAAGCCTCGTCCGGCTCAGGTCCTGGTCGAGCTCGAGCGCGAACAGCGTGGCGTCCTCGCCGGTCGGCTCGTAGGCGACACGGGCGATGGCCAGCGCGCCCAGGTCCTCGAACCGCCCGGCCGCGTTGTCGACAAAGGGCAGACGCGCCACCACGCGCGGGGTTTCGGCCTCGGCGCCCATCAGCAGCGGCCACCACGGCTCGGGCTCGCCGTCCGAGGGCAGCGCCAGCACGCCGATCGCCGCGCGCCGCTCGGCCACCTCGCGCACCACGCGGCGGGCCGAACGGTTCAGGGTCATGTGAGTCGCGCTGCCGAAGTGATCGCGCGCCACGTCCCAGTAGCCGACCGACTTCTCGGGCGCGTGGACGGCCACCGAGAACGACTGGCCCGAGCGCGCCGCGCCGCTGATCAATTCGCACCAGATGCGCACCAGAGCGTGACCGGGGAAGGGTCCACGGTGCCGGTGCAGCAGGCGGCGCAGGACGGAGGCCTCGCACGCCGGATGGATCGCCGACGCACCGTCGGCCGAACGCGCGCGGATGCTGGCCGCCAGGTCGGCGCGGCGCATGACCAGGTCGTGCATCGCGTCGTCGATGGCGTCGATCTCGCGGCGCAGATCGTCGATGGGTGGCTCGGGCGAGGCCATGGTCCGGTGCGGGTTGGCTGAGCGCGTAGTGGTAGCGGACGCATCCGACAAAATCAAAGAATACATTGACATGGGCAGAGGGCGGGACCTAGTCATGCCGCGATCCGGAAACCCTGGCGAACCATCGCTTCGATGATAGACGCCGCGCCCCGACCCGCCGCCTCCGGCGCGACCACGCTCGACAGCCATGCGCTGCCGGGGCCGCGCGTCGTGCTGGGCGTGGACGCGCCGCTCCGGCTCGACGGCGGGGCCGAGCTCGGGCCGTTCACGGTGGCCTATCAATCCTACGGCCGCCTGAACGCGGAACGGTCGAACGCGATCCTGGTGTGCCACGCTCTGACCGGCGACCAGTACGTGGTCGGGCCGCACCCGGTCACCAGCAAGCCTGGCTGGTGGGAGGCCGTGGTCGGCCCCGGCAAGGTGCTCGACACCCGGCGCTACTTCGTGCTGTGCGCCAACGTGCTGGGCGGCTGCATGGGGACCACGGGTCCGCGTGAGATCGACCCGCGCACGGGCCGGCGCTTCGACCTCGGCTTTCCGGTGATCACGGTCCGCGACATGGTGCGAGCCCAGGCCATGCTGCTCGATCACCTGGGCATCGACAGCCTGTTCTGCGTCATCGGCGGGTCCATGGGCGCCATGCAGGTGCTCGAATGGGCGGCCAGCTTCCCGGATCTGGTGTTCAGCGCCGTGCCGATCGCCGGCTCGGCGCGCCATTCGGCTCAGAACATCGCGTTCCACGAGGTCGGGCGCCAGGCGATCATCGCCGACCCGGACTGGTGCGGAGGATCCTACGCCGACCAGGGCCGGCGCCCCGAACGCGGCCTGGCCGTGGCGCGCATGGCGGCCCACATCACGTATCTGTCCGAGATCGCGCTGCACCGCAAGTTCGGTCGGCAGCTGCAGGATCGCGAGCGGCTGAGCTACGGCTTCGAGGCCGATTTCCAGGTCGAGAGCTACCTGCGCTTTCAGGGAGCGAGCTTCGTCGAACGCTTCGACGCCAACTCGTACCTCTACATCACGCGCGCCATGGACTATTTCGACCTGGCGCGCGACGTGGGCGGCCCGTTGGCCTTGGCCTTCCAGGGCACCAAGACGCGCTTCTGCGTCATCTCGTTCTCCAGCGACTGGCTGTTCCCCACCGCCGAGAGCCGCGACGTGGTGCGCGCCCTGAACGCCGCCGCCGCCAACGTCTCCTTCGTCGAGGTGCAGTCGGACAAGGGCCACGACGCGTTCCTGCTCGAGGAACCGGAGTTTCACGCGACGCTCGCTGGATTCTTGGCCGGCGCGGCCGAGCATCGCGGGCTCGCGCGCGCGTGACGGCCGAATTGCGCCGCGACCTGCGTCTGGTCGCGGATCTGGTGCCGGCGGGTGCCCGTGTCCTCGACATCGGCTGCGGCGACGGGATGCTGCTCGAGACGCTGTGGCGCGAGAAGGGCTGCGATGGCCGTGGCATCGAGCTCAGCATGGCCGGTGTGAACGCCTGTGTGACGCGCGGCCTGGCGGTGATCCAGGGCAACGCCGACACCGACCTGGCGGACTATCCCGACACGTCCTTCGACATGGTGGTGCTCAGCCAGACGCTGCAGGCGGTGCGCCGGCCGCGTCGCGTGTTGGAACAGATGCTGCGCATCGGCAGCCGGGCGATCGTATCATTCCCCAACTTCGGGCACTGGAGCGCGCGCTGGCAGCTTGCCTGGCGCGGCCACGTGTCCGGTGGCGGCCTGGTCGACGAACCATGGTACCGCACGGCCAACATCCACCCATGCTCGATCGCCGACTTCGTCGATCTCTGCGTGCGCGCCGAGATCGCCATCGAACGCGGCTGGACCATGGGCCGCGATGGCCCGCCGCGGCCGATCCGCGCCGGCGCGAACCTGTTCGCGCGCGAGGCCGTGTTCCTGTTGGCCCAGGCCTAGGGCGGTTTCCGTCTTTTTGTAGGCACGAACTGTCACTCCCGGGCGCCGCGGACGCGGCGAACCGGGGGTCCAGGGCCATTGTTGAGGCGAGCGCCCCTGGATCCCCGGTTCCGCTCTTCGGTCGGCCCGGGGATGACACATGGAATGGCTCTGGGATTCCTGAAGCCGGTCTAGGACAACGTCCGGTCGGCGCGATGCGCGCCCGGCAGCGCCAGGGCGGCGCGCAGACGGGCGCGCCGCGCCCGCTTCACCGCGGGCGTCGCCAGGTAGATCTGCTTGGTCGCCTCGACCAGGATCACGCCGGCGAAGGGCAGGCCCCAGCGATGGCCGATCTTCTCCCACGCGCCGGCGGCGCGCAGCGTGAGCCGCAGGTTGCTGGGCGGCACGTAGAGCGCCGCCGACGCGGAGACGGGCGAGAACAGGCTGTCGCGCAGAAGCCGCGTGAGTTGGCCCTCGCTGTAGGTGTGGCCGTGGGCGAAGGGGTTGTTCTCCACCCGCGCCCACAGGCCGCGGCGGTTCGGCACCACCACCAGAAGCCGGCCGTTGCCGGCCATGACGCGCCACACTTCGCGCAGCATGGCGCGCAGGCTCTCGGTCGCCTCGACCGCGTGCACCAGCAGCACACGGTCGAACGTCTCATCGGGAAAGGGCAGCTCGATCTCGTCGGCCAGGCATACCCGCGCGGGGCCATCGTCCGGCCAGCGCACCACGCCCTGGGGCGCCGGCATGGCCGCGACCGTGCGCGCCGCCTCGTCGCGCAGGCCGCGCATGTAGGGCGTGGCGTAGCCGAGACCCAGCACGCTGAGCCCGGCCACCGATGGCCAATGCTCGCGTATGCGGTTGCGCACCTGGCGCCGCGCCACTTGGCCGAGAAAGCCGTTGTAGAAGACGTTGAGATCGACGACGTCTTGGTACATCGTCGCGCGAGATTAGCACAGCTCGCACGGGGCGCCGCGCCGATCATGGGATCGCTCGAGATCGTCCAGATTCCCGTCCTGACGGACAACTATGTCTATCTGGTGCACGAGCCCTCGACCGGCGCGACCGGCGTGGTCGACCCCGCCGTGGCCGAACCGGTGCTGGCGGCGCTGGGCACGCGCAGCTGGCGCCTCGGCCACATCCTCAACACCCACCATCACGGCGATCACGTGGGCGGCAACCTGGCGCTCAAGCAAGCGACTGGCGCCACCGTGGTCGGCCCGCGCGCGGATGCCGCACGCATCCCCGGCCTCGACGTCGCGGTCGGCGACGGCGAGACCGTGCGGCTGGGCGCCGCCGAGGCGACCGTGTTCGACGTGCCCGGCCACACGCGCGGCCACATCGCCTACTGGTTCCGCGCGGCCGATGCCCTCTTCTGCGGCGACACGCTGTTCGCGCTGGGTTGCGGCCGCCTGTTCGAAGGCACGCCGGTTCAGATGTGGGCCAGCCTGACCAAGCTGCGCGGTCTGCCCGACGCGACGCGCGTTTACTGCGCGCACGAGTACACCCAGTCCAACGCCCGCTTCGCCCTGACCGTGGAGCCCGACAACGCCGCGCTGGTCGCCCGTGCCAGTGCCGTCGATGCCGCGCGCGCCCGGGGTCGGCCCACGGTGCCCTCGACGCTCGTCGAAGAACGTGCGACCAACCCTTTCCTCAGGCCCGACAGCGCCGCGATCCGCCGCCGTCTTGGCCTGGCCGCCGCCGAGGACGCGGCGGTGTTCGCCGAAGTCCGCCGCCGCAAGGATCAGTTCTAGGGAGACTGTCATGCCGATGAAACTGCGCTTTTCGCCAACCTCGCCCTACGTCCGCAAGGTCGTCGTCACCGCCGCCGAAAAGGGGCTCGCCGACCAGCTCACCCTGGTCAAGACCAACGCCGCCGATCCCGCCTCGGGGCTCGAGCGCGACAACCCGCTCGGCAAGGTGCCGGCGCTCGTGCTGGAGGACGGCTCGTCGCTTTTCGACAGCCCGGTCATCTGTGAGTACCTCGACGGCCAGGCCAAGGGTCGCAAGCTGATCCCCGCGCGCGGGCCCAAGCGGTTTGCGACGCTCAAGCTGCAGGCGACCGCCGACGGCGTGCTCGACGCCGCCATCCTGGTCATGGGCGAACGGCGTCAGCGCCCCGAGGACAAGCAGCACCAGCCGTTCATCGAGAAGCAGATGAAAAAAGTCGGCAACGCGCTCGATTCCTTCGAGCGTCTGCTCGAAGCCAAACAGATCGGCCGCGCGCCCACCATCGGCACGATCAGCATGGGCTGCGCGCTCGGCTATCTCGACTTCCGCTTCCCCGACTACAAGTGGCGCAAGGGTCGGCCGAAGCTGGCGCGCTGGTACAAGTCCTTCGCCAAGCGCCCGTCGATGGCCGGCTCGGTGCCCAAGGACGCGGCCTAGGTTTTCCGGTCACAGGACCGTCGCAAGCAACTTGCCCGATCGGACCCGTTCAGATCGGGCGGGCCGAGCGTAACGCTAGGTCAGGTACTGGCCGCCGTTCACCGTCAGCGTCGAGCCGGTGACGAACCCGGCGTCGTCGGCGACCAGGAACAGCACGGCGCGCGCGATCTCCTCGGCCTTGCCGAGCCGGCCCACGGGGATCTTGGCGACGATCGCCTTCAGCACGTCCGGCGGCACGGCCTGCACCATCTCGGTGTCGATGTAGCCCGGGCAGATGGTGTTGACGGTGATCCCCTTGCGTGCACCCTCCAGCGCCAGCGCCTTGGAGAAGCCGATAATGCCGGCCTTGGCGGCGGAGTAGTTGGCCTGGCCGAACTGGCCGGCCTGGCCGTTGATCGACGAGATGTTGACGATGCGGCCAAAGCTGCGCTCGCGCATGCCGTCGATCACGGCACGGCACGTGTTGAAGCAGCTCGACAGGTCGACGCGCACGACCTCGGACCATTGTTCATCGGTCATCTTGTGCAGCGGCACATCGCGCGTGATGCCGGCGTTGTTGACCAGCACGTCGACGGGGCCTAGATCCGCCGTCACCTTGCCGACGCCGGCCTGGGTCGCGGCGAAGTCGCCGACATCCCAGCCGTAGCTCGGGATACCGGTCGTGGCCGTGAATGCGTCGGCCTTCACCTTTTTGCTGCCGTAGTTGGCGGCGACCCGATAGCCGGCGTCCTTGAGCGCGCCACTGATCGCCGCGCCGATGCCACGCGTCCCACCCGTGACCAGGGCAACCCGAGCCATCCTTGCCGCCCCCGCCTAGTCGCGCGCCACGCACATGGCGATGCCCATGCCGCCGCCGATGCACAGGGTGGCCAAGCCCTTCTTGGCGCCGTGCCGGCCCATCTCGTGCAGCAGCGTCACCAGCACCCGCGCGCCCGAGGCACCGATCGGGTGGCCGATGGCGATGGCGCCGCCGTTGACGTTGACCTTGGCCGGATCCCAGCCCAGATCCTTGTTGACGGCGCACGCCTGGGCTGCGAACGCCTCGTTGGCCTCGACCAGATCCAGGTCCTCGATCGACCAGCCGGCCCGCTTGAGCGCGGCGCGGCTGGCGGGAATTGGGCCCGAGCCCATGATCGCCGGGTCGACGCCGGCTTGGGCCCACGACACGATGCGCGCGAGCGGCTTGAGCCCGCGCTTGGCGGCTTCCGCCGCGCTCATCAGCACGACCGCCGCGGCACCGTCGTTAATGCCCGAGGCGTTGCCGGCGGTCACGGTGCCGTCCTTCTCGAAGGCCGGGCGCAACTTGGCCAGCGCATCGACGGTCACGCCCTTGCGCGGGTACTCGTCCTCGGCGACGACGATGTCATCCTTGCGCGTCTTGATCGTGACCGGGACGATCTCGTCCTTGAACTTGCCGGCCTTCTGGGCCGCCTCGGCCTTGTTCTGGGACGCGGTGGCGAAGGCGTCCTGGTCAGCGCGGGTGATCTGCCACTTGCGCGCCACGTTCTCCGCGGTGTTGCCCATGTGGTAGCCGTTGAAGGCATCCCACAGGCCGTCCTTGATCATGGTGTCGACGAACGCCGTGTCGCCCATCTTGGTGCCGTTGCGCAGATGGGCGCAGTGCGGCGCTTGGCTCATGCTCTCCTGGCCGCCGGCCACGACGATGGAACTGTCGCCGTTGATGATTGCCTGGTAGCCGAGCGCGACGGTTCGCAGGCCCGAACCGCACAGTTGGTTGACGCCCCAGGCCGGTACCTCGACGGGCACGCCGGCGTTGACCGAGGCCTGGCGCGCCGGGTTCTGGCCCTGCCCGGCGCTCAGGATCTGGCCCATGATGACCTCGCTGACCTCGGCGGGCGCCACGCCGGCGCGCTCGAGGGCCGCCACGATGGCGACCTTGCCCAGGTCGTGGGCGGGCAGCGCGCTCAACGAACCGTTGAACGAACCGACGGGCGTGCGCGCGGCGGATGCGATGACGATATCGGTCATGGGAACAGCACCTCACGGGTGGCCGAGGACGGATCGCCGACCACCTTTTACCATCACGATGAGGTTTGCAACCGCACCAGCCAGTCGCCCAACGGGCGCCACAGCGTCACCTCGGCGTTGCGTCCGGCCACCATGCCGACGTGCCCGGCGGCGGGGCGCAGCACGTCGGGGCCAGGCAGGGCGGCGACCAGCGCCTCGGCCGAGGCAGGCGGCACGATGCGGTCGCGCGCCGGCACCACCACCAGCGTGCGCCCGGTCCACGCGGCGGGCTCGACCGGCGCGCCGGCGATGCGCCAGGTCCCGCGCACCGGTTCGTTGTCGCCGTACCAGCCGGCCAGGCATTCCTCGGCCACGGGGCCGGCCAGGGGCACGCCGTCGTTGAGCCAGTCCTCGAGCGCCACGAACACGGCGGTCTCGGGGGCCTCGGGGTCGAGCCGGGCGAAGGCACGCATCTTGCCCGGTACCTGCAACGGGTCGCTGCCCGCCAGCAGGGTCTGGATCATGTCCACCGGCAGCACATCCAGCGCGCGCAGCGCCGCGCGCGCGCCCGGCAGGGCGAACAGGCGGGCGAAGGCCGGGGCTTCCTGGTGGAAATCCCACGGTGTCGCCAGCAGGGCGAGGCCCGCGACGTCGCCCGCCCGGCGTAGCGCCAGCGCCAACGCCAGCAGGCCACCCATGCAGTAGCCGACCACGATTGGCCGTCGGCCCGTGGCGGCCAGCACGGCGTCCAGCGTGCCTTCCAGGCGTCCCGCTACGTAATCCGTCAGGGTGAAGCGGCGCTCGACCTCGCCGGGCGCGTCCCAATCCACCAGGAACGGGCGCAAGCCGCGCCGCGCCAGGGCGCGCAGCAGGCTGCGCCCCGGCGCCAAGTCCAGGATGTAGGCGCGGTTGATCAGCGACGGCACGACCAGGATCGGCGCACCGCCGCGCGGCCGGTAGTCCAGGAGCCGCGTGGTGCCGGCGCGCCAGGCTTCACGCACGCGCGCCGCGCGCCGCGCGTAACCGTGACGGTGATAGGACCCGACGCCGTCCACCAGCTCGCGCAGGCGCCGTTCCGCCTCGGTGGCGACGGCGTGGGAGAGAGCTTCAGGATCGGCGCGCGCGAGGTCCCGGGCGAGCGCCGCGCCGGCGTCGGCCAGGCTTGGCGTCCAGGGCAGCGAGCCGCTCCTCGCAAAGGGCAAGGCGGCCAGCGAGCTCGTCGAGACGAGCCACGACGTCGCCAGGTGCAGCGGCAGGGGCCGCGGCCCGCGCCGTGCCGTTGGCGCCACCGTCATGGTCGCCGACCGCGCCATGCGCGGCGGCGAACGGCGCCATGAAGCGCAGCGCCAAGTCGACCAGCGTCGGGTCGGACGCCATGGCCGCCACCTGCTGCTGCCACAGGTCGAGGAAGCGCCGCGCCAGCTCGGTCGTGTCGTCGGACCCGGTCATGAGCCGAGTATAACCGGTTCGCCCCACTGCGCGCGCGAAGGCCATCACCCGCGGGGGTCCCACCATGTATGATGGTCGGGCGAAACGAGGGAGGCGCTGACATGGCCGATGTAACCGAAGGCTCCAAGGAACGCGTCACGATCAAGAAGTACGCCAACCGCCGCCTCTACAACACGGCGACGTCCAGCTACGTGACGCTCGACCATCTGTGCCGCATGGTCAAGGAGGGCACGGACTTCGTTGTCTACGACGCCAAGACCGGCGAGGACATCACCCACGCCGTGCTGACCCAGATCATCGTCGAGGAGGAGACCAAGGGCCCGAGCCTGCTGCCCATCGGCTTCCTGCGCCAATTGATCGGGTTCTACGGCGACAACCTGCAAAGTTTCGTGCCGCGCTACCTCGAGATGAGCATGGCGGCGTTTACGCGCAACCAGGAGGACTTCCGCAAGGTGCTCCAGGAGGCATTCGGCGGCTTCTATCCGTTCGGTCAGTTCGAGACCATGGCCAAGGACAACGCCGCCATGTTCCGCAACGCGCTCGGCATGTTCTACCCGTTCGCGCGGCAGGCCGCGGGCGCCGCGGATCACGAACCCGGCAAGGAAGGCGGCGAGGTCGGCGCGCTGCGCGCCCAGTTCGACGCGTTGCAGAAGCAGATCGACGCGCTGGCCAAGAAATCCGAACGCTGAGTCCGCATCACAACGCCGCGAGCGCCGCCGCCGCGGCCGCCTGGCCGGCTCGCACCGCCCCGTCCATCTGGCTTAGAAAACGCGTCGCCGCCTCGGCGCCCGCCAAGTGGAGACGACCGCACGCGGCGCGCATCCCGACGCCATACGTCGTCCAGGTGCCCGTCGCCGCGGTCGACACGCAGCCACGGCTGTAGGGCTCATGCGCCCAGTAGCAGTCGGCGATGCCGAGCGGCCGTCGCGCCGGGGCACCCAAGGCGGCGGCAAGTCGGTCGAGCATGATGGCGTGACGCTCGGCCACGGGCATGGCACCCAGCCGCACGGACTCGTCTTAGTCGATCAGGGCCGCGATGCGTCCGGTCCCCTGGCCGATCGAACTGTCGAAGGCCTTGAACGCGGGTGTCACCAGCAGGTCGAACGGGGCGCGGTCGCACCAGAAGGGGCGCTCGTACACCACCTCGACCTTGATCTTGCTGCGGATCGGGAAGCGCTGCGTCAGGTAGTCGCGCTCGACCGGCAAGGGCGGGTCGTAGGCGATGCGCCCCGCCAGCGCCGGCGGCAGGGCGACGATGACTTGGCGGGCTTCGACTGTGGACGTGCGCGTCCACAGCCCCGCGCCGGATCCGTCCTGCGCAAAGCCGTGGACCGGGGCGTTCAGGCGCACCGCGTCGCCCAGTGCATCGGCCGCACGCATGGCCACGCCTTGGGAGCCGCCGACGAACAGCTCGTTGTCGTGCGGCTCCTGGCCGAGCCCGAGCATGGCCGCGAAGCCGCCGTTGGCGTGCGCGTAGAACAGCGCGTGCAGCAGCGACACCTCGGCCGGTCGGCCCATGAACCCCTCGACCACGGCGCTGACGAGCCGCTTCGCTCCATCGTGCAGGTCGGCGTCCGAGAGCCAGGACGCGACCGTCTCGCGGTCCCAGGCGCGTGCCTGGGGTGCGGTCCACGGCGCCTCGGCGGGGACCGTCGCGGCCATGGCGTCGACGGCGGCGATGCCCTCGGCGGCGGGCCCGGTGCGGGGCAGGGCGGGAACCGGCTCGGCGGGGCCCAGGTCGCGGTCGGCCGACAGGTCCTGGCCCGCGTCGGGCTTGGTGACGACGGCGATGCCCAGCTCGGCCGCCAGGGTCTTGATGGCGTCCTGGCCGGGGCCGGTCCATTCGGCGCCCAGATCCACGGCCTCGCCGCCGAGGATGGGGCTCCAGGTTCGGCCGCCCACGCGGTCGCGCGCTTCGAGCACGACGACACTGCGGCCGGCCCGAGCCACCGCGCGCGCCGCCGCCAAGCCCGACAAGCCCGCCCCGACGACGGCCACATCGACACGCTGACTCATGGGACAACCCGGGCTACAAGGATGCGTATACAAGACCGAGGGTACGAAATGGCCGATCGTCTTGCATCCGTGATGAGCGAAGCCGAGCGTCGGGCGGTCCGCGCGCCGCTTGCCAACGCGCTGACCTTGCCCGCCCAGGCGTTCACATCGCCCGACCTCTTCGCGCTAGAGGTCGAGCGCATCTTCCGCCGGCGTTGGACCGCCGTGATGTTCGCCGCCGCGCTACCCGGTTCCGGCGACGCGCGCCCATTCGAACTCTTCGGCATGCCGCTGTTCGCGGTGCGCGGGGCTGACGGCCGGCTCCGCGTCTTTCACAACATCTGCCCCTACGACGGCTGCTCGCCGCGCCCTACTGGGATGGCACGCCCGAAGGCCGGCCCGAAGGTCTGGGCGGACGTTCCGTGGATTTGGTCAAAGTGCCGAGCGCCGAACGGCTCGGCGTCATGTTCGTCGATCTGGACGGCGCGGCGGGTTCCATCGATTCCTGGCTCGCCCCGCTGCGCGCGCTGATCGGCCAGGACTTCGCAATCGATGCCGTCGTCGCGGCGCGTGATGCTGACGGCACCGCCCTGATCGAGGAACGCACGGTCCGCGCCAACTGGAAGACGTACCAGGAGAACGCGTCGATCAACGTTCTCCACGAATCGTTCACCCACGAGCTCTACCACAAGTCACCGGAGGTGCCGCGCATCGCGAGCGGCAAGCCCAAGTTCACCAACCATCTCGATGGCTCACTCGTCGCCTTCAGCTATGCCGACGAGGACACGGCCAACACCTACGAACGCCTGCCGCTGCCTCACGCCGGATTTGCGCCCGACCGGCCGCCCCGACGTGGCTACTTCGCCACGCTCTACCCCAACATCAACGTTCCCACCCATAGCGTGTTCGTGAAAGTCAACCTGTGCGTGCCCATGGCGCCGGCCGAAAGCCGCCTGCATCACCTGTTCTTCTTCCGGCCCGAGGCAGTCACGCGGCCCGACTTCAACGCGATCGAGCGCCATCTGCGCGAATCGTTCCATCAGGTCTACGGCGAGGACAAGGTGGCCATCGAAGCGGTGCAGAAGGCACGCGCCTCGCCGGTCGCGCGCCAGCACTTCTACGCGCCCTTGTGGGATGCCCAGCATCATCGCTTCAACCAACTCGTGCTGGACGACCTGGAGCGACCCTGAGGCGCACCGCCGCTACGCCGTGTCGCCCGCCTTGCGGTAGGGCGAGTGGTGCTCGGTCAACAAGCGGATCTCGCGGTCCACATGGGCGGCCTCGCGGCGCACGAAGTCCTCGACCGCGTGGCGCAGGCCAGCGTGGGCGATCCAATGCCCGCTCCAGGTGGGTCGGGGCAGGTAGCCGCGCGCGAGCTTGTGTTCGCCCTGGGCGCCCGCCTCGACGCGCTTCAGCTTGTGGGCGATGGCGAACTCGATCGCCTGATAGTAGCACGCCTCGAAGTGCAGGAACCGGTGGTCCTCCAGACAACCCCAGTTCCGGCCGTAGAGCACGTCCGCCCCGATCAGGTTGAGCGCGCCGGCCACAGGGACCTCGTCGCGGAACGCCATGACCAGGGCGATCCGGTCGGCCATGGTCGCGCCGATCGCTTCGAAGAAGGGACGCGTCAGGTAGGGGCGCCCCCACTTGCGTCCGCCCGTGTCCATGTAGAACGCGAAGAACGCGTCCCAGTGCGCCGGCTTGATGTCCGCTCCGGTCAGCACCGCCAGGCGCACGCCGGCTTCGGCCACGGCGCGCCGCTCGCGCCGGATCGCCTTGCGCTTGGGTGATTTCAGCGCACCCAGGAAATCGTCGAACGTGGCGTAGCCCGCGTTGTCCCAGTGGAACTGGTAGCCCTCGCGCAGCAGCAGGCCGGCCCCGGCCATGGCGGCGCGGTCCGCCTCCTCGGCGAAGGTGATGTGCAGCGACGAGACGCCTGATTCCCGGGCGATGCGGACCATCGCGTCGAGCAGCGCGCGGCGTAACCCCACGTCGCTGTCGCGCACCAGCAGGCGTGGACCCGGCACCGGCGTGAATGGCACCGCGACCTGGAGTTTGGGGTAGTAGTCGCCGCCGGCACGCTCGAAGGCGTCCGCCCAACCGTGGTCGAACACATACTCGCCCTGGGAATGGGACTTGGCGTACATGGGCCCCACGGCGACGACGCGCGGGCCGTCCTCGACCACCACGTGGCGCGGTGCCCAGCCGGCACGCGAGGAGACGCTGCGCGACCCCTCGAGCGCCGAAAGGAACGCGTGGCAAAGGAACGGGTTGGCCGCGCCGGCGCAGGCATCCCAGTCGTCGGCCGAGATGTCACCGATCGCTCCGACGACGCGGGCGTCGAGGATCCTGGCTTCGCGGTCACCCATCACGCACCCCCGGTCCGCGTCGAGGCGGGGCCGATCAAACGTCGAGCGCGCCCATGGCCGAGATGTCACGTACGTCGAGCATCAGGTGGATCACCGAAACGCCGTCGTGGGCGCGTGCCTCGGCCAGAGCGGGCGCGAACGCTTCGGTGCTCTCGACGCGCCACGCCTTGGCGCCGTAAGCGCGCGCCAGGCCCGCGAAATCCGGGCTGCGCAGCGCGACGCCGTGGTACTGGCCCTTGCCGGCGTAGCGGTGCTGGTGCGCCATGATCGTACCATAGGCGCCGTTGTCGCCGACGATGACCGTCAGCTTCAGGCCTTCCTGCACCGCGGTCGCCAGCTCCTGGCCCGACATGCCGAAGCCGCCGTCGCCTACGAAGGCGGTGACGTCGGCCGTGGGGCGCGCCAGCTTGGCGCCGATCGCCGCCGGCACCGCGTAGCCCATGGAACCGATCATGGGCGCCGCCTGGGACGCCGGGTGGTCGAACGGCACGTAGCGATGGACCCAGCCCGTGAAGTTGCCCGCGTCGTTGGTTACGACACGGTCCGCCGCGAGCCCGTCGACGAACCGGCCCATGACGGCGGGCATCGCCACCTTTCCCACAGTATGCGCCGGCGCGGCCCGGAAGTCCAGAAATTCCCGGCGCAGACCGGCGCGCCACGCCCGCCGCTCGGCCGCCGGCGGCTTGGCCAGGGCGGCGGTCAAGGCGCGCAAGCTGGGTCCGACGTCGGCCGCAATCGCCACCTCGGCCATGCGGCCGCGCGCGTGCACGTCCGGGTCGGGGTGGATCGCGATCATGGTCTGGTCGGCGCGCGGCAGCTTGTAGTCCTCGCTGGTGATAGCATCCAGGCGATTGCCCGCCACGACCAGCAGGTCGCAGCAGTCCCACAGGGCCCTCTGGTAGGGCGGCCGGCCGATGCCGAAGTGCCCCAGATAGGCCTCGTGGTCGTTGGGGAACGCGTCCTGGCAGCGGAAGGCGGAGACGACGCCCGCGCCGCCCGCCTCGGCGAAGGCGACCAGATCCGCGCCGGCGTTCTCGAAGCCGACCAGCTCGCCGGCCAGCACCAGCGGATGCCGGGCCGCCGCGATCAGCCGCGACGCCGCGGCGATGCGCTCGACGGTGGGCGCCGCCGTCGGGCGCGGGCGGGGCGCGGGGATCGCCGCGTCGCCGGCCTCGCCCTCGGTCACGTCCTCGGGCAGCGACACCACCACGGGGCCGGGGCGCCCGGCCATCGCGATCTGCAGCGCGCGCGCCGTAACCGCCGCCACCTGGTCGGCCGAGCTCGGCTCGAACACCGCCTTGGCCATGGTACCGAACATGGCGCGGTAGTCGATCTCCTGGAACGACTCGCGGTCGCGCTCGGCGGTCGGCACCTGGCCGACGAACAGCACCAGCGGCACCGAATCCTGCATGGAGCAGTGGACGCCGATCGAGGCGTTGGTGGCGCCGGGCCCGCGCGTGACCAGGGCGATGCCCGGCTTGCGCGCGATGCGGCTGTAGCCGCAGGCGGCGTAGGTGGCGCCCGATTCGTGGCGGGTCACCACCAGGCGGATGCGGTTAGCGTTCTGGCGCAACGCCTCCAGCACCGCCAGATAGCTTTCGCCGGGCACGCAGAACGCCGTGTCGACCCCGTGGGCGACGAGGGTCGCGACCAGCGCGTCGCCGCCGTTCACGGGCGGCCTCAATCGATCTGGAAGATGGCGTCGACCTCGACGGCGACGCCCAGCGGCAGGCTGCTCGAGCCCACGGCCGCGCGGGCGTGCCGGCCCTTGTCGCCGAACACCTCGACCATCAGGTCCGAGGCGCCGTTGACGACCTTCGGATGGTCCTTGAAATCGGCGCCGGCGTTGACGAACCCGGTCAGCTTGACGCAGCGCGCCACAAGGTCCAGGTCGCCCAGCGCGGCCTTGACCTGGGCCAGGATGTTGATCGCGCACAGCCGCGCTGCCTTGGCGCCGTCCTCGACGGTGAAGTCGCGGCCGACCTGGCCGACGAACTGCGGCTTGCCGTCGGCCAGGGTCACCTGGCCGGCGATGAACAGCAGGTTGCCGCTGATGACCCAAGGCACGTAGTTCGCCACGGCCGCCGCCGGCGCGGGCAGGGTGATGCCGAGTTCGGCGAGACGGGCTTCGACCTTGCCGGCCATTGCCGACCTCCGAGGGCTGCGATTGCCCGCAGGTGTCTAAGGACTTTGCCGGGGTGAGTCAAACCACCCCGGCCTTGACCCACATGGGGACGACCTGCAAGCTTGATGCGGGAGAAGGGGCGGCCAGTACCATGACCGATCATCGAACCCCGGGCCAGGATAGCCTGGAGATGACGCCGGCCTGGGCCGCGCACGACCGCTGCTTCATGGCGTGGCCGTGCCGCCCCGAAAGCTGGGGCGGCGAGGAGGCCATGGCGTACGCCCGCGACGCCATTGCCGCCGCCGCACGTGCCATCGCCCGGTTCGAGCCCGTGACCATGCTGGCGGACCGGCCCCTGGTGGCCGGGGCGTCGCTTGCGTGCGGCACCGGCGTCGCCGTCATGCCGATGCCCATGGACGATTCCTTCGTGCGCGACATCGGCCCGACATTCGTCATGGGCAAGGCCGGCGTGGCCGGGGTCGCGTGGGATTACGACGGCTACGGCGAGGCGGGCGCCGAGGGGGCGGACGACGATCGTGCGTTCGCCGGCCGTCTGCTCGACGAACTGGGGATGCGCCGCTACGCCGGTCCCATGGTCCTCGAGGGCGGCGCCATCCTGGTCGACGGCGAAGGCACGCTGATCACGACCGAATCGGTGCTGCTGGACGAGCGACGCAACGGCGGGCGCGACCGCAAGGACGTGGAAGCCGTCTTGGTCGAACAACTCGGCGTCCATCGCGTCGTCTGGCTGGCCGGCGGGCTCGAGAACGACAGCACGCGCGGCCACGTCTCGCTCGTGGCGGCGATCGCGGCGCCGGGCGTGGTGTTGGCGCTCGCCACCACCGACCACAACGACGTCAACTACCCGATGCTCAACGAGAACATCGAACGCCTGCGCAAGGCGACGGACGCGCGCGGCCGGGTGTTCGACATCGTGCCCGTGCAGCAGCCGTCGCCCCATCGCCATGACGGCCGGCGCCTGCCGCTCAGCTACGTCAACCTTCATGTCGCCAACGGCGCGGTGATCCTGCCCACCTTCGACGACCCGCTGGACGAACAGGCGTCCCAGGTGGTCATGGCGGCGTTCGGAGAGCGCAAGGTCGTGCGCCTGCCCGCGCTCGATCTGTTCGCCTCGGGCGTCGGGCTCACCGCCGTGACCCTGCCGCTCCCGACGGGTGCTATCCTGCCACCGGTGCCGACCTCGGAGACCTAGGCCATGGCCACGACCCTGCCCCGCGCGCGCTCGATCGCCACGGCTGCTCGCTTCGACGACGGCACCGGCACCCGGGCCCGCATCGGGCTGATCGCCCTGGCCGGCGACGCGACGGTCGAGCAGGACTTCCGCAGCCTGGGGCTGGGCGCCGACATCGGCCTCTATGTCAGCCGCGTGCCGTCGCTCGCGGTTACGGTCGAGAACCTGTTGATGACCGCCAAGGGCCTGGGCGGGGCGACGGCGCTGCTGTTGCCGGACCAGAGGCTCGACGTGGTCGCCTACGCCTGCACGTCGGGCGCCGTCATCGCCGGCGACGACAACGTGGCCACGGCGATCCGCGCGGTGCGACCCGGCATCCCAGTGACCACGCCGATCGGCGCGGCGCTGGTCGGCCTGGCGCGCCTGGGTGCCCGCCGCGTGGCGATGCTCACGCCCTACGTCGAGGAGATCAACGCTTCCGTGGTGCGCCACATGGCGGCCAAGGGCGTCGACGTGGTCGACATCGCGACGTTCGACCTGCTGGCCGAGGACGACATGGCCCGCGTGACCCAGGACGCCATCGTCGAGGCGGTCGCCGGGTTGGACCACGCGCGGGCCGACGCGGTGTTCGTCAGCTGCACGGCGCTGCGCGCCATGGGCGCGATCGAGCGGCTCGAGGCTCGGCTCGGCAAGCCCGTGCTGTCGAGCAACCTCGCACTCTATTGGCACGCCCTGCGGCTGGCCGGCATCGACCTGGCGATCCCCGGCTTCGGCCGGCTGATGCGCACCGGCCTCGCGTGAGGCGCGCGCTCGGCGGCGCGTTCCTGGCCGCCTGGCTCGCCGGTCTCGCGCCGGCGGCGGCCGACGGCCTCTTGGCCCACCGGGCGGAGTTCACCCTCGCCTTGGCCAGCCCGCGCGGCGAGGGCGGCATCACCGATGTCAGCGGCCGCATGTCGATCAAACTCGCCGATGTGTGCGACGGCTGGACCGTGGACCAGCGGCTCGTGCTTGACATTGCCTTCGAAGGCGAGGCGGGCTTCCGCTCGATCTCGTCCTTCGTCAGCTGGGAGTCCAAGGACGGCACCCGGTTCCGCTTCGAGGACCGCACCTGGCACGACGCCGGCCTGATCGAGGAGGTCAGCGGAAACGCTTCGCTCGAGGCGCCCGACGGCCCGGGCCGCGTGGTGCTGAGCGCCCCCGAGGCGGCCACGCTGGACCTTCCGCCCGGTACGCTGTTCCCGACCCGGCACACCGCAGTGCTGATCGAGCACGCGTCCACCGGCCAGACCTACCTGCTGCGTCCGCTGTTCGACGGCACCTCGGCTGAGGGCCCCGTCGATGTCGGTGTCGCCATCGGCAAGGCGCGCGACGTGCCGGCCGAACTCGGGGCGGGCGCCGGACGCGCCCGGCCGATGCGGCTCGCCTTCTTCTCGGGCGGCGAGGAACCGGACCTGCCCGCCTTCGAGGTCGCCGTCCTGATGCAGGACAACGGCGTGGCGCGCGCGATGACGCTGGATTATGGCGATTACGCCGTGCGCGCGACCCTGGTGCGCGTCGAACCGCTGCCCAAGCTGGACTGCCAATAGCGATTCAGGGGCCTTCGGGCCCCAGCGCGCGCTCGATCAGGCCGACGATGTCGGGCCACGCCTCGGCGCGGGCGTGGCTGTCGGGTGCAGGGCCGATCAGCCCCGAAAGGCGCGCGTGGCCGACGAAGTGGATGCGCGTCACGGCCGCGGCGTGGGTCGCGACGTCCGCGTGGTGCGTCGGGCTGTCGTCGATGAAGAAGACCGGTGCCCCGGCACGACGCGCCAGGGCCGCCACGGCCGGACCCTTGGCACCGAGGTTGGCGACCAGTGGAAGGTCTGTTCCCAGCCGCGCGAGCGCGCGGCAGCGGGCGTCCCGGCAGGCGAGCGGCAGGTTGCTCAGCACCACCACTTGGGTCCGTCGCGCCAGCCGTGCCAGGCCCTCGGCGGCGCCGTCGATGGCGGCCATGGTCTCGGTATGCCGCGCGAAATAGCGCTCGACCGCGCCCCGAACCTGGTCGGCGGCCAGGGGCGAATCGTCGGGTCGATGCAACAGATTGCCGTTCAGCCGGTATTCACGCCAGGTGAAGTAGACGCCCTCGGCCCCCAGAAACGCCTCGAAACCGCTCATGAAGTCGAACAACACCTCGTCCGCGTCGCACACCACCAGCGGCCGCGCTGGGTCAACCGGCACGGCATCGATCTGGCTGGCGACGTCGGGGTGCAGCATGGTGTCTTCGGGGCCCAATGAGCGCGGCGCCGCGCCGTCTTAGCGCAACGTTAACTGCACCGCCGCTATACCATCCGAACGGCCTTTCGCAACCGGGGAAAAGGCGCGCCGGTGCCCAAAGCGTCGAAGATTGGCTTTGTCAACTCGGTCGTCGCCGACCGCGCGGCGACGATTCTGGTGATCGAGGACAACGAGCTCAACCGCAAGCTGTTCCGCGATCTGCTGGGCGCTCATGGCTACGATGCCCTGGTCACGGTCAACGGGAGGAAGGCTTTCGCGTCGCGCGCGAGCGCCAGCCCGACCTGATCGTCATGGACATCCAGCTTCCCGGCGCGTCGGGCCTGGACGTCACGGGCTGGATCAAGGGCGATCCCGCGACCCGCGAGATCCCGGTCATCGCCGTCACGGCCCTGGCCATGTGCGGCGATGAGCAGCGCGTCATGGCGGCAGGGTGCGACGCCTACGTTTCCGAGCCGATCAGCTGCGGTGACTTCCTGGACATTGTCGCGCGATTCCTTCGCTGAACGAGGCGGGGGCATGAGCGCGCGCATCCTCGTGGTCGACGACCAACCGCTCAACATCCGCCTCATGGAGGCGAAACTCGGCGGCGAGTACTACGACGTCCGCAGCGCCGGCGGTGGCGAGGCGGCGTTGCGCACCATGGCCGAGGACCAGCCCGATCTGACCGTGCTCGACATCATGATGCCCGGCATAGACGGCTTCGAGGTGTGTCGACGCATCAAGGCGGATCCGACGATCCAGCACATTCCCGTGGTCATGGCGACGGCCCTTGACGCACCGGAACAGCGGGTGCGTGGGCTCGACGCCGGGGCCGACGACTTCCTTACGCGCCCTGTGGACGACCTGGCGTTGTTCGCCCGCATCCGTTCGCTGCTGCGCTGGAAGCAAACCCACGACGAACTGCGCACGCGGCTTGTCACCTCGCGCGAGTTCGATCTGCTCGACGTCGTCGTCGTCGGCGAGGCCTCGGCGCGGCCGCGCACCGCGATCGTCAGCGACTTCTCCATCGAAGCCGATGACATCGCGCGCATCCTGGGCCCCCAGTACGACGTCACCATCGTCGAGGATGTGCCGCAGGCGACGAGCGTGGTCACCGAGTCCACGTGCGACCTGGCGATCGTCAGCCTGGTGTCCACGACGTTCGATGGTCTGCGCCTGTACTCGTCGATCCGGTCCAACCCGGCGTCGCGTCAGGTGCCCATCATCGCGATCATCGAGGAGGGCGATCGCGCGCGGCTGGCCAAGGCGCTCAATCTCGGCGTCAGCGACTACGTCGTCGCGCCGATCGAGGCCAATGAGTTGACGGTGCGTGTGCGCAACCAGGCCCGCCGCTATCGCGCCCACAGTCGGCTGTGCGCCGACTACGAGCGCAGCCTGAGCGCGGCGGCGAGCGACGTCCTGACCGAGCTCTACGGCCGGCGCTGTCTGTTGTCCCATCTGGCACGCCACCTGGCGGTCAGCGCCGCCGAGGATAAGCCGCTGGCGGTGGTCATGGTCGACGTCGACCATTTCAAGGCGATCAACGACCGGCACGGCCACCTGTGCGGCGACCGCGTGCTGCAAGAGATCGCCCGGCGCATCGAGCACGAGGTACGCGTCACGGACCTTGCCGCGCGCTACGGCGGCGAGGAGTTCACTGTCGTCATGCCGGCGACCGACGAGCCGACCGCCAGCGCCGTCGCCGAGAGGGTGTGCAACGCCATCCACGCGCGCGCCATCGTGGTCAAGGACCCACGGGTGACCTTGCCGGTGACGGTCAGCATCAGCGTCGCCATCCGGGCCAAGGGCGACGACGTGGAGGCGATTCTGGATCGCGCCGACAAGGCGCTCTACCGCGCCAAGAGCGTGGGCCGCAACCGGGTCGTGGCCGCGACCGCCTGACGCGCGAGCGGCGCCCGGCCCGCGCTACTTCAGCTTGGTTTCCTTGAACGCGACGTGCTTGCGCGCGACCGGGTCGTACTTCCGGAAGCTCAGCTTCTCGGTCAGCTTCTTCGGGTTCTTCTTCGCGACATAGAAGAAGCCGGTGTCCGCCGTGCTTTCCAGCTTGATCAGAATGGTGTTGGGCTTGGCCATGGCCGGGTCCTGGATCCTGGGTTCGGCGCGACCATAGCGGCCGTGCCGCGCGAGTCAAGACTTGGCCGCCTCGGCCGGGCGAAAGATCAGGAGTACCAAGTACATGGTACACGCCGTAGCGACCACGGCGACCATGCCGTGGGGGTCCCAGGCGTCCATGGCCGCGCCGCCGATCGTGGGGCCGACCGTGCTGCCGATGCCGAACATGACGACGAACACCGTGTTCGCGGTCAGAAGGTCGGGGCCGTCGTAACGCCGGCCCAGCAGCACCATGCCGACCGTGAAGAAGCCGCCCATGACACCACCCCACACGCACAGGACGGCGATCAGCGCCAGGCGAATGTCGATCACGAAAGGAAGCACGACGGCCGCGAGAGCCGCGACGATCGTACATCCGACCAAGACACGCACTGGGCGCACCCGATCGCACAGCCAGCCGATGAGTAACTGACACCCAATGGCACCAATCACGGTGAGCGAGATCAGGCGCGCGATGGTGCCTTCGTCGAGGCCCGAGCGAAGCCCGTAGACCGGGAAAAGCGCCAGCACGATGACGTCGACGAAGCCGTACATCGCGCCGGCCAGCATGATCGCCGGCGTGGCGCGCAGGAACGTCAGGATGCTGCCGGAGGGGCGGCCCTCGAGCGCCGGTCCGACCCGCCGCACGAGCCACAGCGGAACGGCGGCGAGCGCCGCGCACGCGACACCGCCCAGAAACGGCGCCCAACCCTGGGAGCCGACCGCGTCGATGATCAGCGGACCACCCGCGAAGCCCAGGAAACCGAACGCGGTGTAAACGCCCAGGATGCGGCCCCGTTGTCGTTCGGGCGCGAGCTGGATGACCCAGGCATCCGACAGGATGAACAGGATTTCGACGCCCGCACCCAGCAGGAATCGCAGCACGAGCCACGAGGCGTAGCTCTCCCACGCTGCCATGGCGAGCAACACGGCGATCGAGTTGGCCACGGCCAGCAACATCAGCCGGATGGCGCCGACGGCTCGCGCGAGCCACGGCACCACGGGCGCGATGATGATCATCGCCGCGGTCTGCGCCGCGGTGCTGAGGCCGATCGCCGTGCCGGCGTGGCCCATGGCCTCGAGCCGGAACGACAGCAGCGGCCAAGCCAGACCCGACATCATGGTGACGATGGCCCCGGCGCCCATCACGGCGGCGAGGCTCAGCAGGCGACCGGGCGCTCCGTCATTCGTAGATGACATGGGCGGTGCCACCGACATAGTGCCACAGCGGTATGCGCTGCCCGGCTTCGCCGGCCAGATGGGCGGCCACGGTGCGCAGCACGAACTCGGTGACGTCGACGATGGGCAGGATGCGTGTCGCTTCGGTCAGCCGCACCCAGCGCAGATCCAAGAGCTCGCTCTGAGGCAACAGATTGCCGCGTGCGTGTTCGGCGTCGGCCATGAAGAACCGGGTGTTGAAACGTCGCGGCGACATGGTCGGCGTGATCGCGCGCGCGACGTAGCGCAGGCGACCCATGCCCGGGGCCGCGCGTGCTTGCGTCAGCGCGTGCCACAGCGGCGATTCCGCGTGGCCGGTCGGCGCCCGCCAGGTCGGGTCGTCCTCGGCGATCAGAAGGCCGGTCTCCTCGAACGTCTCGCGGATCGCGGCAACCAGCAGACCGTGCGGCGGCGTGCTGCCGCGCCGCCGGGTCAACGACTCCGAGACGACGTCGGGCAGTGTCATGGCGCGGCCGGCGGCGATATCGGACGGGTCGACCCGGCCACCCGGGAAGACATAGATGTTAGGCAGGAACGCGGCCTTGCGCCGCCGCCGTCCCATCAGCACCTCGGCCGCCGGACCGGCGCCGCGCACCAGCACGACGCTGGCGGCGTCGCGGGGTCGCACGGGCTTGGGGCGCTCGGGCATGGTCATGGGTCAAGGGGGCGCCGGACGCGCCCGAACGATCAGGGTTCGGCGTCGCCGCCCAGCGCGCGCCGGCCCGCGTCGGTCAGCCGGCAGACGAGCCAATCGGGCTTGATCGGGTTGGCAATCCAGGGCTCGGCCCAGCCCTGGCGCAGGCACGCCTGCACGGTGCGCGGGTCCACCTGTTGGCCGTCGCCGTCGAACAGCGGCAGTTTGCCGCCGGGCTCGCCCAGCCCGCGCGCGAGCCAGCGACGCTGGGCGTCGGTCGGTCGGGTCTCGGTACGCGACCGTGCGGCCTCGGCTGCCATAGATGCTCCCCGGCACCCTTATAGCCGATCAGCGTCGCTTCGTGCCACGGCCTCGCCGACGTGGCCCCGCCTCGGCCGGGTCGAAGCGCAAGCTGGCGGTCAGTGTGTCGATTTCGACCAGTTCCACGTCCAGGGGATCGCCGACACGCATCGTTATCCCGCGCCCTTCCAGGACGAAGCCGCCGGGATCGGCGTGGAACGGGCCGCCGTGCAGGCGGCTGGCCGGCACCAAGCCCTCGGCGCCGGTCTCCTCCAGACGGACGAACACGCCGAAGCGCCCGACACCCGTGATGCGCGCGGCGAACGTGGCGCCCACCTGATCCGCCAGGAAACCGACCAGGTAGCGGTCGATCGCGTCGCGCGTCGCGCGGTCCGCCCGTCGTTCGGTGGTCGTGATGTGCAGGCCGGTCGCCGGGTACGCGGCGGCCTCGGCGTCGCTCTGGCCGTCCGGGCCCAGGCCCAGTCCGGCGATCAGCGCGCGGTGGACCAGCAGGTCGGCGTAGCGCCGGATGGGCGAGGTGAAGTGGCAGTAGCGGCGCAGGGCCAGGCCAAAATGCCCGATGTTCTCGGGGTTGTACTCGGCCTGCGCCTGGCTGCGCAGGATCGCCTCGTGGACGGTCGGGCCATAGGCCTTGTCGTGCACGGCGTGCAGCAGGCCCTTGAAATCGCGTGCACTCAGCCGCTGGCCAAGCTTGAGCTTCAAGCCGAAGGCGTCGAGCACCTCGCGCAACGCCTCGACCTTGGCCGCCGCCGGCTGGTCGTGGACCCGGTACATGGCCGGGCGCCGGCGCGATTCCAGGGTCTCGGCCGCGGCCACGTTGGCCGCGATCATCAGCTCCTCGATCAGGCGATGGCTGTCGAAGCGCGGCCGGGGCCGGATGGCCACCACGCGGCCCTCGGCGTCCAGGTGCACGCGCCGTTCTGGCAGGTCGATGTCGAGCGCGCCGCGTTGTTCGCGGGCCGCGCGCAAGGCACGGTAGAGATCGTAGAGCGGCGCGATCGGCAGGCGATCGGGCGCGCCGCCATGATCGGCCCAGTCCTGCACCTGGCGGTAGGTCAGGCGCGCGGCCGAGCGCATCAGGCCGCGCACGAAGCGGTGGCGGATCAGGTGCCCGTCCGCGCCGAAGGCGAGCTCGACCGCCAGGCAGGGGCGCGGCTCGTCGGACTTCAGCGAGCAGAGCTCGTTCGACAGCGCCTCGGGCAGCATGGGCACGACACGGTTGGGGAAGTACGCCGAGTTGCCGCGCTCGCGGGCCTCGCGGTCCAGCGCGCTGCCCGGCCGCACGTAGTGGGCCACGTCGGCGATGGCCACCAGGGCGTTCCAGCCGCCGCCCTGGGCCGCCTCGGCCCACACCGCGTCGTCGAAGTCGCGGGCGTCGTCGTCGTCGATGGTGACCAGGGCCGTGGCGCGCAGGTCCGCGCGCTTGCCTGGCGTGATCACCGGCTTGGCGCGCTGCGCCTCGGTCAGCGCGGCCTCGCCGAACACCGTGGGCAAGCCGTGGCTCGCGATGGCGATCAGGCTGGCGACCTTGGGCTGGTCCGGCGCGCCCAGCACCTCGACCACGCGCGCCTCGGGCAGGCCCAGCCGTCGCCCGGGCAGCGGCTCGGCCAGCACCAGTTCGCCGGCGCGCGCGGGATTCGGGCACGAGAGCGAGAAATCGCCGCCGAGCCGGCGGTTGGTCGGGCTGAGCCGCGCCCCGCCGGGCACGGCGCGCACCAGGCCCACGATGTGGCCTTCGGCGCGCGGCAGGCGTCGCATCACGTGGCCGAGCCAGCCGCCCTCGCGCGACCGGCGCAGGCGCAGCAGCACTCGTTCCTTGGGGCCGGGGGCGCGGCCGCGCACCGCGTCGGGCAGCACCAGGATGCGCGGCGCGGCGCCGGGGCCAGGCCAGGCGACCGGCTCGGCCCATGGCTCGCCGTCCTCGTCGATCGCCACGATCTCGGCGACGGTGAATTCCTCGAGCGCGCCGGGTGCCGCGAAGCCGCGCGTGCGCCGCCGCTCCAGGGCGCCGGTATCGGCCAGGTCGCGCAGCAGGGCCTTCAGCGCGACGCGGTCCGAGCCCTTGATGCCGAAGGCGCGCGCGATCTCCTGCTTGCCGACGCGGCCGGGTGCCTCGCGGATGAACTCGAGCAGGGCCTCGCGCGTGGGCAGTCCGGGGGCGCGCTTGGCGCGGGCCACCGGTCAGACCGACCGCGCGCCCTTGGCGCGCGGCTTCGTCGTGCCCGCCGCCTTGGCTCTGGCCGCGGGCTTGGCGCCTTTGGTCGCGCGCGGCGCCTTGGCGGGGGTCTTGGCCGCCTTCGCACCGCTTGCCTTGCCCGCCGTGACCCGACCCTTGGCGGCCCGGCCGCGCTTGGCGCCACCCTTGGCCGCGCGCGCCGCGACCAGCGCCACCGCCTCCTCGAGCGTGACGTCCTCCACAGCGCGATCCTTCGGCACGCTCGCGAACGTGCGGCCGTGCTGGATGTACGGCCCATAGCGACCCGACTTGATGACCAAGGGCTGACTGTCCTCGGGGTGCGCGCCCAGCTCGCGCAGCACCTCGCCCTGGGCGCGGCGGGGCTTGGCGTTGGCGATCACGTCCATGGCGCGGTTCAGACCGATGGTCAGCACGTCCTCGCCGGCGGGCAGTCCGACATAGCGATCGCCCAGCCGCAGGTAGGGGCCGAACCGGCCGATGCCGGCCTGGATCGCCTCGCCGCTCTCGGGGTGATGCCCAACGGTGCGCGGCAGCGCCAGCAGCGCCAACGCCGTGTCCAGGTCCACGCCGTCGGCGGCGGTGCCCTTGGGCAGCGACACGCGCTTGGGCTTGGCCTCGCCGCCGGTCGCGCCGAGCTGGACGTAGTCGCCGTAGGGGCCTTGGCGCACGGAGACCGGCAGGCTGGTCGTCGGGTCGGGGCCGAGTTCGCGCGGGCCCTCGTCGGCGCCGTTGCCCTCGCCGTTGCCGGCCACGGCGAGGCGCCGGGTGTAGCGGCACTCGGGGTAGTTGGAACAGCCGATGAAGGCGCCGAAGCGGCCGAGCTTCAGGCTCAGCCGGCCTTCGCCGCAGCCCGGGCAGCGGCGCGGGTCGACGGCCGGGTCGTTCGACGTGAAGAAGTGCGGGCCGAGCAGCGCGTCCAGCGCGTCCAGCACGTCCTTGACGCGCAGCTCGCGGGTGTCCTCGACCGCGCCCGAGAACTCGCGCCAGAACGCGCGCAGCACGTCCTTCCAATCGACGCGGCCGTTGGACACCTCGTCGAGCCGGTCCTCGAGGTCGGCGGTGAAGCCGTACTCCACGTAGCGCCGGAAGAAGCTCTCCAGGAACGCGGTGACCAGGCGGCCGCGATCCTCGGGGACGAAGCGCTTGCGCTCGAGGCGCACATAATCGCGGTCCTGCAGCACCGAGATGATCGAGGCGTAGGTCGACGGCCGACCGATGCCCAGCTCCTCGAGCTTGCGCACTAGACTCGCCTCCGTGTAGCGCGGCGGCGGCTCGGTCATGTGCTGCTCGGGCCGAACGCCGCCAAGGCTCAACTCCTGGCCTGGCGCCAGGGCCGGCAGCATGCGGCCGTCCTCGTCGCCGTCGGCGTCGTCGCGGCCCTCCTCGTAGAGCTTGAGGAAGCCGTCGAAGGCGATGCGCGAGCCCGTGGTGCGCAAGGCCGCGGCGCCGTGGCCGGCGTCGATGTCGGCGCTCATGCGGTCGTAGACGGCGCTGGTCATCTGGCTGGCCAGCGTGCGTTTCCAGATCAGCTCGTAGAGCCGCGCCTGATCGCCATCGAGCGCGCGGCCGACTCTGCCCGGCCGGCGCTCGAGCGAGGTGGGACGGATCGCCTCGTGGGCTTCCTGGGCGTTCTTGGCGGTGGCGCTGTAGGCACGCGGCTCACGCGGGCGATAGGCGTCGCCGTAGTCCCGGGCGATGACCTCGCGCGCCTCGCGGACCGCCTCGCGCGAGATGGCCACGCTGTCGGTCCGCATGTACGTGATCAGGCCGACCCGCTCGCCGTCCAGGTCGATGCCTTCGTAAAGCTGCTGGGCGAGCTGCATGGTGCGCTTGGCGCCCAGGCCCAGCTTGCGCGACGCCTCCTGCTGCAGGGTCGAGGTGGTGAAGGGCGGCGGCGGGTTGCGCAGCACGTCCTTGCGCTCGACGTTGCGCACGACGAACCCGTCCTCCGCGAGCACGGCCGCCGCCGCTTGCGCAGCGGCCTCGTTGGCTAGGTCGAACTTGTCCAGCTTGGCGCCATTCAGGTGGGTCAGGCGCGCGGCGAACCGCTCGTCGCCGCGGGTGATCAGGTCGGCATCGACCGTCCAGTACTCGCGCGGGCGGAACGCCTCGATCTCGGCCTCGCGCTCGCAGATCAGGCGCAGCGCCACCGATTGCACGCGCCCGGCCGAGCGCGCGCCGGGCAGCTTGCGCCACAAGACCGGCGACAGGGTGAAGCCGACCAGGTAGTCGAGCGCCCGGCGCGCCTGCTGGGCGTTGACCAGGTCCGGGTCGATGGTGCGCGGGTGAGCGATTGCCTGGGTCACCGCGCTCTTGGTGATCTCGTGGAACGCGACCCGGTGCACCGGCTTGCCGCGCATGGCGTTGTGGCTCTTGAGCGCCTCGAGCACGTGCCAGGCGATGGCCTCGCCCTCGCGGTCCGGGTCGGTCGCCAGGTAGAGCGCCTCGGCCTTGCCGAGCGCGTCGGCGATCGCCTTCAGGTTTTTGGCCGCGCGCGCCTCGACCTCGTAGGTCATGGCGAAGTCGTCGTCGGGACGCACCGAGCCGTCCTTGGCCGGCAGGTCGCGCACGTGGCCATAGCTGGCCAGCACGGCGTAGCCGGGGCCCAGGTACTTCTCCAGGGTCCGCGCCTTGGTGGGCGATTCGACGACGACGACGTTCATCGTGGGATGGTCCGTTGGCGCGTAGAGGAGGGCCTTGGCGTTAACGAGTGGTGAACGACAGCGCCACCCTGTTGCCCGGATGACGCTCGATGCGGCCCGCCAGCTCGAGTTCCAGGAGCACGATGCGGGCCACGGCGGGCGTTATCTGGCACTGGCGCAGGATTTCGTCAACCTCGACCGGCGTCGGACCCACGACCTCGAGCACCAAGGCGCGCACTCGTTCGAGCCCCGTGGACTCGCCCTCCGACCCGAACAGCGGCTCGCCCAGCGCCTCGGGCTCGCGCGCGCGCGGGCGCCAGCCGCGCAGGCCCACGATGACATCCTCGGCCGATTCGGTCAGCACCGCGCCGTCGCGCAGGAGCCCGTTGGCACCGCGCGCCCGCGGGTCGAGCGGCGAGCCCGGCACGGCGAACACCTCGCGCCCCTGCTCGGCCGCCAGGCGCGCCGTGATCAGCGAGCCCGAGCCCAGCGCCGCCTCGACCACCACTACGCCCTGGGCCAAGCCCGAGATGATGCGGTTGCGCCGTGGAAAGTGGGTCGCCTGGGGTTGCATGCCCAGCGGCTGCTCGGCGACGACAACGCCCTCATGCACGATGCGCTCGTGCAGGCGGGCGTTCTCCTGCGGGTAGACCACGTCCAGGCCGCCGGCCACGACGGCGACCGTGCCGGCGGCCAGCGCGGCTTCGTGCGCCGCCGCGTCGATGCCGCGCGCCAGCCCCGAGACGACCACGTAGCCGGCGACGCCCAGGTCGGCTGCGATCATGGCCGCCATGCGCCGTCCGGCGGCCGAGGCGTTGCGCGCGCCGACGATCGCCACGGCGGGGCGGTCGAGCAGCCCGGCGCGGCCGCGCACGGCGATCAGCGGTGGCGCGTCGGCGACCTGGGCGAGCAGGGGCGGAAAGCCGGGCTCGGCGCACTCGATCAGCGCGGCACCCAGGCGCGCCAGGCCCGCGATCTCGTCCTCGGCGAGCGAACGCTGGCACAGATGGATGGGCCGCCCACCGCCGCGCCGCGCCAATTCGGGCACCGCCTCGAGCGCGCGGCGGCCGTCGCCGTAGGCCGCGATCAGGCGGCGGTAGAGCACCGGTCCGATCCGCTCGGAGCGGATCAGGCGCAACCGTGCGATCTGCTCCTCGTCGTCGAGCCGCGTCACGGCTTGCCGACGCGTGGCTCCTCGCCCTTGAGGAGCCGGCGGATGTTGGCGTGATGCCGTGCGATCACCAGCGCGCCGAGCATCAGCGCGATCTCGCCGATCTGGGGGTCGGCGAGGCCGTAGGCGAAGGCCGGCGCGGCAGCCATGGCGGCCAGCGCGCCGACCGAGGAAATGCGCGCCAGCGCGAAGGTGACCAGCCAGACGGCGCAAGCACCAACGCCCACGACGGGTGCAAGGGCCAAGTACGCGCCCAGCGTCGTGGCGACGCCCTTGCCGCCCCCAAAGCCGAGCCAGACCGGCGCCATGTGGCCGACCACCGAGGCGAGGGCCGCGATCACCGCCATGTCCGGGCCGAAGCGCCAGCCCAGCACGACGGCCACAGCGCCCTTCGCCCCGTCCAGCAGGAGCGTCAGCGCCGTCAGCCCCTTGCGCCCGGTGCGCAAGACGTTGGTCGCGCCGATGTTGCCGGACCCGATACGCCGGATGTCGCCAAGGCCCGCCAAGCGCGTCACGATCAGGCCGAAGGGAACCGATCCGATCAGATACGCCACCAACGCGCCGGCGAACAGGGGCCAGGTGTAGGCGAACCCGCCCAGTGGATCCGGCACGGCTCAGCCGCCGAGCGCGAATACGGTGCGGCCGCCAACCACCGTGCGCAGCGCGCGGCCGCGCACCGCGCGACCACCAAAGGGCGAGTTCTTGGACTTGCTCTGGAACTGCGCCGCGTCGATACACCACGGCCGGTCGATGTCGATGACCGTCAGGTCCGCTGGCCGGCCCTTGGCCAGCACGCCGCGGTCGAGCCCCAGGAGCCGCGCGGGGTTGGACGTGACCGCCGCCAGGGCCCGGCGCAGGTCGAGTTGCCGCGCGTGCACGAGCTCGAGGGTCAGAGGCACCAGGGTCTCCAGGCCGACCACGCCGTTGGCGGCGTGGGCGAAGGGCAGACGCTTGCTGTCCTGGTCGTGCGGCGCGTGGTCGGTGGCGATGGCCTCGACGGTGCCGTCGGCCAGGCCCTCGACGATCGCCTGGCGGTCGGCCTCGGAGCGCAGCGGCGGCGCCATCTTGGCGAACGTCAGGTAATCGCCCACCGCCGTCTCGTTCAGCACGAAGTGGTGCGGCGCCGCCTCGGCGCTCACGCGCACGCCGCGCGCGCGCGCCTCGCGCACCGCCGCCACCGCCTCGGCGGTCGAGATGTGCGCGACGTGGTAGCGCCCACCCGTGATTTCGGCCAGGCGGATGTCGCGCTCGACGACGATCGCCTCGCTGGCGTTGGGGATACCGGGCAGGCCCAGCCGCGTCGCCGTCTCGCCCTCGTTCATGCAGCCGCACGCGGACAGCTTAGGGTCCTCGGCATGCTGGATCACCAGCGCGTCGAACGCGGTCGAATAGCTGAGCGCCCGGCGCATGACCAAGGTGTCGTAGACGGGGAGCCCGTCGTCGGAAAAGGCGACGGCGCCGGCCTCCTTCAGCATGCCCATCTCGGCCAGCTCGGCGCCCTTCAGGCCGCGCGTGATCGCGGCGATCGGGTGGATGCGCACGATCGCGGTTTCGCGCGCGCGCCGTTCGATGAAGTGGACCAGCGCTACGTCGTCGATCACGGGGTCCGTGTTGGGCATGCACGCGACGGTCGTGACGCCGCCGGCCGCGGCCGAGCGGCTGCCGGTCTCCAGCGTCTCCTTGTGCTCGTGGCCGGGCTCGCGGAAGTGGACGTGCATGTCGATCAGGCCGGGGGACAGCACATGGCCCCAGCAGTCGACCACGTCGATGCCCTCGGGCACGCCGTCGGCGAACAGGCGCGGCCCCAGGTCGGCGATCTGGCGTCCTTCGGTCAGCAACGCGCCCGGCGCGTCCAGCCCACTCTCGGGGTCGATCAGGCGCGCGTTGATGTAGGCGACGCGCCCGGGGCGCGGCGCCTTGGGGTCGGGGCTGGCGAAGGTCGCGGCGACGGTCACGGACGCGCTCACTGGTTGTGCTGCAGGCTGGGCAGGTTGCGCGCCAGCACCTCGAGGCACGCCTGGCGCACCGCGACGCCCAGCTCGACCTGCTCCAGGATGACGCTGCGCGTGATGTCGTCGGCGACCGCGCTGTCGATCTCGACGCCGCGGTTCATGGGCCCGGGGTGCATGATCAGGGCGTCCGGCTTGGCCTTGGCCAGCTTGTCGTAGGTCAGCCCGTAGAAATGGAAGTACTCGCGCCCCGAGGGCACGAAGGCGCCCTGCATGCGTTCGGTCTGCAGGCGCAACATCATGACGATGTCGCACCCCTCCAGGCCCGAACGCATGTCGTGGTGCACCTCGACGCCCATGCGCGCGATCGCGGCGGGCAGCAGGGTGGGCGGCGCCACCAGGCGCACGCGCGCACCCATGGTTGTCAGCAGGTGGATGTTCGAGCGAGCGACCCGGCTGTGCATGATGTCGCCACAGATAGCGACCAGCAGGCCGTCCAGCCGGCCGCGATGGCGGCGGATGACCAGGGCGTCCAGCAGCGCCTGGGTCGGGTGCTCGTGGCTGCCGTCGCCGCCGTTGATGATGGCGCACGCGACGTGGTTGGCCAGCAGGCGCACCGCACCGGAATCCGGGTGGCGCACCACCAGCACGTCCGGGCGCATGGCGTTCAGCGTCAGCGCCGTGTCGATCAGCGTCTCGCCCTTCTTGATCGACGAGGACGAGGTCGACATGTTGATGACGTCGGCGCCCAGCCGCTTGCCCGCCAGCTCGAAGGACGTGCGCGTCCGGGTCGAGCTTTCGAAGAACATGTTGATCAGCGTGCGGCCGCGCAGCAGGTCCTTCTTCTTGTCGGCGCGGCGGTTGAGCGCGATGTAGGACTCGGCTAGGTCGAGCAGCAGCGTGATCTCGGCGGGCGAAAGCCCTTCGATACCCAGCAGGTGCTGGTGTGGATAGGTGATGGCCACTGCGACGGCGCTCGACACGGGCGCAGTCATAGCGCGCGCGTCGCGGTCCGTCCAGAAGGCCGCTGTCAGCGAAGCAGCGCCAGCATCAGCGGCATGGTCGCGATCGCCGCCACGGTGGTCGCGGTGATGATCGCGGCGATCAGGGCCGTGTCGCCGCCCAGTTGTCGCGCCAGCACGAACCCGGCGGGCGAGGTGGGCAGCGCGGCGTAGAGCACCGCGACCTGGGTCTCGAAGGCGCCGACGCCCACCAGACGGCACGCCACGGCCACTAGCACGGGCAGCGCCAGCAGCTTGACCGCGCTCGCCAACCCGAGCAGCGGCAGCGACGTGCGCAGGCCACGCAACGTCAGGCCCGCGCCCGTGACCAGCAGCGCGACACCCAGGGCCGCGCGGCCCAGGATGTCGAGCACGCCTTGGGCCACCGACGGCAGGTCGAACCCAGCGACGTTGATCGTGATGCCCACGACACAGCCCAGGATGAACGGGTTGCGCGCGATCTCAGCCAGCGCGGCGCGCACGCCCAGGCCGCCCGCGTGGCGCACCAACGCAGCGATCGAGAGCACGTTCAGCAGCGGGATCATGACGGCGATGACCAGCGCGAACAGTGCCAGGCCGCCGCCGCCATGCAGGGCCGCCACGGCGGCGAGGCCCGCGTAGGTGTTGAAGCGGATCGACCCCATGAACGCCGTGGCGAAGCTGGCGGGCGGGAAGCCCAGCCGCGGCCCGAGGACCAGCATCACGGCCGACGCCGCCAGGTAGGTGCCGACCAGCGCCAGCAGCAGCGGCGGGATGGCGAACGCGCCGAGTTCGGCGCCACCGATCTCCTTGATCAGCATCGCCGGCAGCAGGACGTAGTAGGACAGGCGCTCGGCCGGCAGCCAGAAGCCCTCGCCAGGGAAGCCCGCGCGCTTCATCGCCAGACCGGCGCCGATGATCAGGAAGATCGGCGCCAGCGCGGCCAGGATGTCCGCCCGGATCACGACCGCCCCATGGCGTCGAGCGCGCCCTGGAGGATCCAGGCGGCGGCCAGCTTGTCGTTGAGCGCGGCGCGGCGCCGGCGGCTGACGTCGGCCTCGATCAGCAGACGTTCGACCGCGCGGGTCGACAGCCGTTCGTCCCAGAACGCGAGGGGCCGGTCGACCACCGCCAGCAGGTTGGCGGCGAACTGGCGTACCGACTGGCAGCGCGGCCCCTCGGACCCGTCCATGTTGATCGGCAGGCCGACCACGATCGCGCCCACGCCGCGCTCCTCGATCAAGCGACGCAGGGCCGCCGCGTCGTCGCGGAAGCGGCCGCGTTTCAGGGTGGCGAGCGGCGTCGCCACGGTGCGTCCGACGTCCGACAGCGCCATGCCGATGGTCTTCGTGCCGACGTCGAGCCCGAGCACCCGCTGCTCGCCGCCGAGCCGGGCGGCAAGAAGCGCGACGGAGGCCAGCGGCTTGTGGGGTTCCATGGCGGGTGTTAGATTCGCGCGACCCGGGGCGGGCAGGTTCCGGGTCCTTCCGGACGTCTGAATTGACGGTGGAGACAATGACCGATGTCTCTCGATAAGGCCACCGTGGCCCGTATCGCGCGGCTGGCGCGGCTGCGCATCGAGGCCCAGGACCAGGAGCGGATGGTCGGCGAGCTGAACGGCATCCTGACCTGGATCGAGCAGTTGCGCGCGGTCGACGTGGAGGGTGTGGAGCCCATGACCAGCGTCGTCGCCATGGATCTGGTCCTGCGCGAGGACGTGGTCACGATCCCCGGGGACCGGGACGCCGTGCTGGCCAACGCGCCGGCGAAGGAGCACGGCTTCTTCGTGGTGCCCAAGGTCGTCGAGTAGGCGGGAACGGACGGTCATTGTGGCGGCTTTGACGGACCTGACCATCTCGGAGGCGCGCGCGGGTCTTCGTGCGCGCTCGTTCTCGGCGCGCGAGCTGGCGGACGCCCATGTCGGCGCGATGGAACGGGCGCGCGAACTCAACGCCTTTATCACCGAGACCGCGGACGCCGCGCGCGCCGGCGCGGGTGCGTCCGACGCCCGGCTTGCGCGCGGCGAGGCCGGACCACTCGAGGGCATCCCGCTCGCCATCAAGGACCTGTTCTGCACCAAGGGCGTGACGACCACCGCCGGCTCGCACATCCTGCACGGCTTCGCTTCGCCCTACGAATCGACGGTCACGGCCAACCTGTGGCGCGCCGGCGCGGTCATGCTGGGCAAGACCAACCTGGACGAGTTCGCCATGGGTTCGTCCAACATGACCAGCTACCACGGGCCGGTGGTCAGCCCGTGGCGGCGCAAGGGCTCCAACGCCCGCCTGGTACCCGGCGGCTCGTCGGGCGGCTCGGCCGCGGCGGTCGCCGCCCGGCTCTGCCTCGGCGCCACGGGCACCGACACGGGCGGCTCAATCCGCCAGCCAGCGGCGTTCTCCGGCATCGTCGGCCTGAAGCCCACGTACGGGCGCTGTTCGCGCCTCGGCATCGTGGCGTTCGCCTCGTCGCTGGACCAGGCCGGGCCGCTCGCGCGCAGCGTGCGCGATTGCGCGATCCTGCTCGGTGCCATGGCGGGGCACGACCCGCTCGATTCCACGTCCGTCGATCGCCCAGTGCCCGACTACGAGGCGGCGCTCGTTCGCCCGCTCAAGGGCCTCAGGGTCGGCGTGCCCAAGGAATACCGCGTCGACGGCATGCCGGCCGAGATCGACGCGCTGTGGCGCCAGGGCGTCGCCTGGCTGACCGACCAGGGAGCGACGGTGCGCGAGGTCAGCCTACCGCACACCCGCCACGCCCTGCCCACGTACTACATCGTGGCGCCGGCCGAGGCCTCGTCGAACCTGGCGCGCTACGACGGCGTGCGCTATGGGCTGCGCGTGGCCGGCGACGGCGTGGACGGGCTCTACGAGGCGACGCGCGCCGCCGGCTTCGGCGCCGAGGTCCAGCGCCGCGTGCTGATCGGCACCTATGTGCTCTCGGCCGGCTACTACGATGCCTATTACCTGCGCGCCCAGCGCGTGCGCACCTTGATCGCGCGGGATTTCGCCCGTGCCTACGAGCAGGTCGACGTGCTGCTGACGCCCACCGCGCCGTCGGCCGCCTTCGCCATTGGCGAGAAGATGGACGATCCGGTCGCCATGTACCTGAACGACGTGTTCACCGTGCCGGCCAGCCTGGCCGGCCTGCCGGCGATCTCGGTGCCGGCCGGGCTCAGCGCCGACGGCCTGCCGCTGGGGCTGCAGATCATCGGCCGCGCCTTCGACGAGGAAACCGTGATCGCCGCCGGCGCCGCGCTCGAGCGCGCCGCCGGTTTCTCCCATCGGCCCGACGGGATCGCGCCATGACCGCGCCGCTGGTCGAGGGCGCGACCGGGCCGTGGGAGGTCGTCATCGGCCTCGAGGTCCATGCCCAGGTCGTCTCGAACGCCAAGCTTTTCTCAGGCGCGGCCACTGCCTTCGGCGCCGAGCCCAACAGCCAGGTCTCGTTCGTCGACGCGGCCATGCCCGGCATGCTGCCGGTGATCAACCGCCATTGCGTCGAGCAGGCGGTCAAGACCGGCCTGGCGCTGGAGGCCCGGATCAACCTGGTCTCGGTGTTCGACCGCAAGAACTACTTCTACCCCGATCTGCCGGCCGGCTATCAGATCTCCCAGTACAAGAACCCGATCGTCGGCACGGGCACGATCCGGCTCGACATGAAGGACGGCTCGACGCGCACCATCGGTATCACCCGGCTGCACCTGGAACAGGACGCGGGCAAGAGCCTGCATGATGTCGCGCCGGGCGCCAGCCACGTGGATCTCAACCGCGCCGGTGTCGCGCTGATGGAGATCGTCTCGGAGCCGGACCTGCGCTCGGCCGAGGAAGCCGGCGCCTACCTCAAGAAGCTGCGCGCGATCCTGCGCTACATCGGGACCTGCGACGGCAACATGGAGGAAGGCAGCCTGCGCTGCGACGCCAACGTCTCGGTGCGTCGACCGGGCGGAGCGCTGGGCACGCGCTGCGAGATCAAGAACGTGAACTCGATCCGCTTCCTGCAGCGCGCCATCGAGTACGAGACCCAGCGCCAGATCGAGCTGATCGAGGGCGGCGGCACCGTCGTCCAGGAGACCCGGCTCTACGACGCCAACAAGGGCGAGACGCGCGCCATGCGCTCGAAGGAAGAGGCGCACGACTACCGCTACTTCCCCGACCCAGACCTGATGCCGCTGCGCCTGGACCCGGCGTGGGTCGCGCGCCTGAAGGCCGGCGTGCCGGAACTGCCCGACGCCAAGAAGGACCGCTTCATGGCCGCCTATGGGCTTTCCGCCTACGACGCGGGCGTGCTGGTCGGCGACCAGGTGGCGGCGGACTATTTCGAGACCGTGGCCAAGGGCCGCGACGCCAAGCTCGCGGCCAACTGGGTCATGGTCGAGCTGTTCGGCGCGCTGAACCGGCTCGGCAAGGAGATCGACGCCTCGCCGGTCTCGGCCGTCCAGCTCTGTGGGCTGCTGGACCTCATGGCCGATGGCACGATCTCGGGGCGGCTGGCCAAGGACGTGTTCGCCGCCATGGTCGAGACCGGCAAGGACGCGGCCATCGTGGTCGAGGAGAAAGGCCTGCGTCAGGTCACCGACACGGGCGCCATCGAGGCGGCGATCGACGCGATCATGGCGCGCGAGGCGGCCAAGGTGGCGGAGTACCGCGCCGGCAAGGACAAGCTGTTCGGCTTCTTCGTCGGCCAGGTCATGCGCGCCATGGGCGGCAAGGCCAACCCCGCCCAGCTCAACGACCTGCTCAAGCACAAACTCGCCGGCTGACGCGACGGTTCACTGGACGAATCGACCGCCGCCGGGAATCCCCGGCGCGCCGCGCGTCAGCCGACTACTGCGCGTCCTTGGCGTAGAGGTAGTCGTACCAGATCGGGATGTGGACCGGCGAAACGAAGAACTGGTTGTCGCCACCGATGCGCGCCGAATGGATGAGCACCCCCTTGTCGTGGAAAATGGGCACCCAAGGCGCGTCCTTCATCGCGTCCAGGAAGATGCCGCGCCATTCCTCCGTGCGCTGGGCGGCAAGCGCCGGGTCGACCATGGCGTCCGCCTTGGCCGCGCGATCATCGAGCGCCTGGTTGCAGTACTTGGCCCAGTTCCAACCTCCGGGCACCGCGCTGTCGCAGCCGAGGATCGGCCAATAGAACCCCGACGGATCGGGAAAGTCCGAGATCCAGGCCATGCCTCCCGACCACAGCATCGGAGCACTGCCCTGACCGCCGGCGTCGATGACGACCGCCTGCGATAGCGATTGCACCGAGGCCGTGATCCCGACATTGGCCAGGTCCTGCTGGATCGCCTGCGCGATGCGCGGGTTCGGATCGACGTTCATGGCGTAAAGTTCGGTCTCGAAGCCGTCGGGGTGCCCGGCTTCGGCCAAGAGGGCCCGCGCCTTGTCCGGATCGAACGGATACCCGCCATGGCTCGGGTCGTGCCCGGGCATCAGGGGCGGCAATGCCTGGTTCGCGGGGACCGCGCGGTTGTTGATGATGCGGACGACGTTGGCCTTGTTGATCGCCATGTTGACGGCCTGGCGCACCAGGACGTTGTCGAAGGGAGGCATCGTCGTGTTGAGCGTCACGTACCCGGTCTGCAACTGATCGCTGAGAACGACCAGATCCTTTGTGGCGTCGCCGGTCGTCATCTCGACGTACTGGGCCGGCGGAATCCCGTCGCCCGCGATGTCGATCTCGCCCTGTTGCAGGCGCAGCAGCACCACGGTCGGATCCTGGCCGATCTCGAAGACGATCTTGTCCAGGTAGGGCACGCCGGGCTTGAAGTAATCCTCGTTGCGGTCGAACACGAGCCGCTGTCCGGCGGTCCACTCCGTCAACCTGAAGGCGCCGGTACCGACGACGTGGTGTCCGAAGTCATCGCCCCACCGCTCGACCTCCTCCCTGGGCACGATCGAGCCGAAGTGCATGGCGAGGACGTTGAGGAAGGGCGCCGTGGCACGCGACATCCTGATGATCACGGTGTAGGCGTCGGGCGTCTCGACCCCGCTCAGTCCATCGCTCGTCCCAGCGGCGAGCTCGTCGAACCCGGCGATCGAACTGAAGTAGCTCTGCCCCGGGCTACGGGTCGCGGGATTGGCGAGGCGCTCCAGGGTGTACTTCACGTCGGCGCTCGTGAGTTCGCGGCCGTTGTGGAACTTGACGCCCTGGCGAAGCGTGAAGGTGTACGTCAGGCCGTCGGTGGAGACATCGACGCTTTCCGCGAGATCGGGCGTCAGTTTCGTCGTACCGGGCTCGTAGTCCATCAAACCGTCGAACAGCGCCTGCATCATCGACGGGTTCTGCCAGTCGTAGCCGATGGCCGGGTCGAGCGTCGTAGTGTCGTCGAAGTAACTGACCACCATCGTCCCGCCCTGCTTGGGCTGATCGGCGTGGCCGGTGCTGGCGGACCCGGCGATCGCCATGGCGATCCCGGCAACGAACGACATCGACCACTTCATGATGTTCCTCATGACGTCCCCCCTCGGTCGGGCCGAAGCGCCACACCCGGCGCTCCAAAGAACCGAACGTCGCACGCTCGAGTTCGATCCCTGACCGTATACCTGAAACGGCATGCAAGTCTTGGTCCATATGAGACCTTCGGTCGATCGCGCTGTCGCGCGTCGCCTGGCGGAGGGCTGACGACAAGTTCAGTAGTGCGTGATCGACGGTGCTGCCATGGTCTGGCCATGCCCTCGTCCGTCATCGCCCGCCGCGCCTTGCTCGGCAGCGGCCTTGTGCTCGCGCTCGGCGCGTTCCGGTCGGGCGAAGGTCTGTTCGCACCATCCGCCGAACCGTGGGACCGCTGGGCCACGCACAACCCGGACTCGACCGCGACCGTCGATCACGGCCCGTGGGATGCGTTCCTCGACGCGAACCTGATCGTCGGCGCCGACGGTATCAACCGCATCGCCTATGGGCGGGTGGTCGATCGTGCGACCCTCGACCGTTATCTGGACGCACTGGCGGACACCGCCATCGACACCCTGGCGCGGTCCGAACAGTTGGTGTTCTGGATCAACCTCTACAACGCGCTGACCGTGCGCGTGGTGCTTGACCACTATCCGGTCGCATCGATCCGCGACATCGACATCGCGACCGGCCTGTTCGGCGACGGCCCCTGGGACGCACGCCTGATCGCCGTGGCCGGCCAGGACTTGACCCTTAACGACATCGAGCATCGGATCCTGCGGCCGTTGTGGCGCGATGCGCGCGTGCACTACGCGGTCAACTGCGCCGCGCTCGGCTGCCCCAACCTGGCCGCCACGGCCTACCGGGGCGCCACGGCCGAGGCCATGCTCAAGGACGGCGCCCGGACCTACATCAACCATCCGCGCGGTGTCGCGGTGAACGGCGAAGCGGTCACGGTGTCGCGCATCTACGACTGGTACATCGAGGACTTCGGTGGCGACGAAGCGGGCGTCATCGCCCATCTGACGCGTTACGCGGCGCCGGACATGGCAGGCCGCCTGGAGGCCATCGGACGACTTGCTGGCACGGCCTACGACTGGGCGCTCAGCGACGCTGCGGCCTGACCGCGGGACCGCTGCTTGGCGCGGTGTCCGGCCGTCTGGTACGTTCGGACCAGTCCCTGGACGGCCGCCCATGCCCGATTCCCGCGATCTACGCCCCGAAACACTCGCCGCCCAGGCGCTCGGCTGGATCGAGACGGGGACGCGGGCGATCGTGCCGTCGATCGTGCCGGCGACGACGTTCGAGCGTGGCAGCGACCTCGGCTACCCCGGCGGCGCCAGCTACGGCCGCCATGGCGATGCCCTGGCGACGCGCCAGGCCGAGGCGCTGCTGGCCCGCCTGGAAGGTGGCGAACGCGCGCTGCTGTTCGCCTCGGGCATGGCCGCCATGGCGGCTGTGTTCCAGACGCTGCGCGTGGGCGATCACGTGGTCGTGCAGCAGCCCTGCTACTACGGCGTCGGCCAGTGGGTGCGCGGCCAGGGGGTGGCGCGCGGGCTCAGCCATACCTTCGTGCCCGCGGGCGATATGGACGCGCTCGACGACGCCGTGCGTCCCGGCGAAACGCGTGTCGTGTGGATCGAGACGCCGACCAACCCGACATGGGACGTGGTCGACATTGGCGCGGCGGCGGCGATCGCGCGCGGCGCCGGCGCGCTCCTGGTGGTCGACAGCACGGTCGCCACGCCGGTGCTGACGCGGCCGATCGCGTCGGGCGCCGATATCGTGATGCACTCCGCGACCAAGTACCTCAACGGCCACAGCGACGTGCTGGCCGGTGCGCTGGTCGTGCGCGCGGCGCGGCGCGACGTGATCGAGCGGCTGATCGCCGTGCGCAACGACAACGGCGCGGTGCTGGGCCCGTTCGAGGCGTGGCTGCTGCTGCGCGGCATGCGCACCTTGTTCCCTCGGGTCCGGCAGGCGTCGGCCAGCGCCGCCGCCATCGCCGAACGGCTGGCCGATCATCGGGCCGTCGTGCAGGTGATGTACCCAGGGCTGGCCAACCGGCCGGGCCACACGATCGCGGCGCGCCAGATGGCGGGCGGATTCGGCGGCATGCTGTCGTTCCGGCCACGCGGGGGCCGTGCCGGCGCGCTCGCGGTGCACGGTCGGCTCGCGGTGTTCAAGCGGGCGACGTCGCTGGGCGGCGTCGAGAGCCTGGTGGAGCACCGCGCCAGCATCGAACCCGCGGGCAGCAAGGTGCCCGAGGATCTCTTGCGCCTCTCGGTCGGGCTCGAGCATCCCGACGACCTGATCGCCGATCTCGATTTGGCGCTCAACTCACTCTGACCTCCGGAGTCCTTCATCGTGTCGGCCTTGTTCGAGCCCCTGACGTTGCGTGACGTGCGCCTGCGTAACCGTGTCGGCATCTCGCCCATGTGCATGTACGCGTGCGTGGATGGCCTGGCCAACGACTGGCACCTGGTGCACCTGGGCAGCCGGGCGGTCGGCGGCGCCGGACTGGTCATCGTCGAGGCCAGCGCAGTCGAGCCGCGCGGCCGCATCGCGTCCGAGGACCTGGGCATCTGGTCCGACGCCCACGCCCAGGCGCTCGCCCCGATCGCCGCCTTCATGGCGCGGCACGGCGCCCAGCCGGCGATCCAGGTCGCCCATGCGGGGCGCAAGGGCAGCACCAACCCACCCTGGCGGGGGGACCGGTCCCTGACGACGGCCGAAGGCGCCTGGACGACCATCGCGCCCTCGGCCGAGCCGTTCGATCCTCCGGGCGGCACGGTCGATCAGGTGCCCGCGGCCATGACCGAGGACGACATCCGCGCGGTCATCGCGGCCTTCGCCGCCGCGGCGCGGCGCGCCGACCAGGCCGGGTTCACGGTGCTCGAGGTCCATGCCGCCCACGGCTACCTGCTGCACGAGTTCCTCTCGCCGCTCGCCAACCGGCGCGACGACCGCTGGGGCGGTTCGTTCGACGGGCGGGCGCGGCTGGTGCTTGAGGTCGTGCGCGCGGTGCGCGGTGTGTGGCCCGACGCTAAGCCCCTGCTGGTGCGCTTCTCGGCGGTGGATTGGCTACCCGGCGGCTGGACCCTCGAGGACTCGGTCGCGCTCGCCCGCCGGCTGAAGGCGGAAGGCGTCGACATGATCGACGCCAGTTCCGGCTGGGTGGTGCCGGGCGAGGCGCCGCCCTTCGGTCCCGGCTGGCAGGTGCCGCTGGCTGCGCGCATCCGGCGCGACGCCGCGATACCGACCGCGGCGGTGGGCGCGATCAGCGATCCCGCCCAGGCCGAGGCGATCGTCGCCGAAGGCCACGCCGACCTGGCGCTGATCGCCACGGCCAGCCTGCACGATCCCTACTGGCCGTTCCACGCGGCACGGGCGCTCGGCGCGCTCGACCGCCTGCCGCTGCCGCCGTCCTACGACTACGTGCTGCGGCCGCCCGCGAGGAACCCATGATCGACCTCTACACCGACGCGACGCCCAACGGGCGCAAGGTCTCGATCATGCTCGAGGAGGTCGGCCTGCCCTACACGGTGCACCACATCGATATCGGCAAGGGCGACCAGTTCACGCCCGCGTTCGTGCGCATCAACCCCAACAGCAAGATCCCGGCCATCGTCGATCGCGACGCCGAGGGCGGCCCGCTCGCGGTGTTCGAATCCGGCGCGATCCTGGTCTATCTGGCCGAGATCACCGGCCGGCTCATGCCGCGCGACCGGCGCGGACGCACGGTGGTCCTGCAGTGGCTGATGTTCCAGATGGGCGGGGTCGGGCCGATGTTCGGCCAGGCCAACCATTTCCGCCGCTTCGCCAAGGAACAAGTGCCCTACGCCATCGAGCGCTACACGAAGGAGGCGCACCGGCTCTACGGCGTGCTCGATCGTCGGCTCGCCGAGGTGCCGTTCCTGGCCGGCGACTACTCGATCGCCGACATCGCGACCTGGCCGTGGGTCGCCCGGTGGGAATGGCATGGCATCGACATGGCGTCGATCCCCAACGTCAAGCGCTGGTTCGACGAGATCAGCGCGCGCCCTGCGGTCCAGCGCGGCCGCGCCGTACCGGGATGAGCGGCCCGCTGGCCAGCGCCTCGGTCGAGCGCGTGCGCGCGGCGCTGGTTGCCGCCTCCGCGCCCGACACCATCGTCGCCCTGGACCATACGGCCCGCACGGCCGAGGACGCGGCGAAGGCCGTGGATTGTCCGCTCGGCGCCATCGTCAAGACGCTCGCCTTCATGGTCGATGATCGGCTGGTGCTGGCATTGGTGGCCGGCGATCGGCGCTGCGATGCCCTGGCCCTGGGCCGCGCGTTCGGGTCAGCCAGCGCGGCGGCGCGCGCCGATGCCGACCGCGTGAGGGCCGCGACCGGCTTCGCCATCGGCGGCGTCGCGCCGATCGGGCATCCCCAGTCCTTGCCCGTGGCCGTCGATCCGAGTCTTGCCCGCTTCGCCACCCTTTACGCCGCCGCCGGCCACGCGCACTGCGTTTTCGTCACCGCCTACGACAGCCTGCTCGCCATGACCGGGGGAACGTCCGTACCGGGCCTGGGCATCGAGGCGCGGCCGGGTTGACGGAGCGGGGTCGCTCGCCTATAAGACCGCCTCTCGCGCGGCACGGGGCCGGTATCATGAAGATTCGCAATTCCTTGCGCTCGGCGAAGCAGCGCCACGGCAAGTGCCAGATCGTGCGGCGGCGCGGGCGGCTCTACGTCATCAACAAGACCGCGCGCCGCTTCAAGGCGCGCCAGGGCTAGAGCCCCAGGGCTACAGCCCAAGCCCATTCGCTTCTGTTAGGATACGCCCCGCCGTGGCCCCAGGGCCCGCGGCGCCGATTGGCTTGGGGCGAGGCACCATGGCGGGCACCGATCTGACCGGTCTGAGCGCGGCCGAGACGGCGCTCCTGGTGCGTCGGCGTAGCGTCTCGCCGGTCGAGGTGGTCGAGGCCGCGATCCGGCGGATCGAAGCGCGCAACCCCTCGCTCAACGCCTTCGTCCATCTGGGGTTCGACGACGCGCGCCAGGCGGCGCGCCAGGCCGAGCAAGCAGTCATGACCGGGGCGGCGCTGGGGCCGCTCCACGGCGTGCCGGTCGCCATCAAGGACCTGTTCGACTTCAAGCCCGGTTGGCCGGCGACGCTCGGCGGCATCCGCGCCCTCAGGAACTTCGTGGTCAACGCCCACTGCGGCTTCTCCGAACGCATCGAGCAGGGCGGGGCGATCATCGTTGGCAAGACCAACAGCCCCGTGCTCGGCTTCCGCGGCGTGTGCGACAACTACCTGTTCGGGCCGTCGCGCAACCCGTTCGACACTCGACGCAACACGGGCGGCTCGTCGGGCGGCAGCGCGGGCGCCGTGGCCGACGGCATGGTGCCCCTGGCCGAAGGCACCGACGGCGGTGGCTCGACGCGCATCCCGGCCGCGTGGTGCGGGGTCTACGGCTACAAGGCGTCGTTCGGCCGCGTGCCCCGGCTCAGCCGGCCCAACGCCTTCGGCTCCGCGACGCCGTTCCTGTTCGAAGGCCCGATCACGCGCACGGTCGAGGACGCGGCGCTCGCCATGTCCGTGCTGGGCGGCTACCACAGTCGCGATCCGTTCAGCCTGGACCAGGACGTCGACTACCTGGGCGCGCTGCGCCGCCCGGTGCGTGGGATGCACATCGCCTATAGCCGCGACCTGGATGTTTTTCCGGTGGACGCGCGCGTCACGGCCGTCGTGGACAAGGCGGTGCGCGCCTTCGAGGAGGCCGGCGCCCATGTCGAGGAGGTCAAGGTCGGCATCACGCGCTCGCAGCAGGAGCTGAGCGACCTGTGGTGCCGGCTCATCGTGCCCTTGAGCGTGCAGGGCTTCGAGGGGTTGAAGCGCGCTGGCATCGACCTGATCGGCGACCACCGCGATGATCTGCCGCCCGAGTTCCTGCACTGGTACGACGTCGGCGTGCGGCTCACGGTGGCCGAGCACTACCGCGACCAGGAGATGCGCACCGAGGTATTCGACGCCATCCAGGGCGTGTTCGACCGGTTCGATCTGCTGGTCACGCCGACGCTGGCGTGCCTGCCGGTCGAGAACACGACCGACGGCAACACGCTAGGACCGCGCGCCATCAACGGCCAGCCGGTCGATCCGTTGATCGGCTGGTGCCTGACCTACCCGATCAACTTCACCGGCCATCCGGCCGCGTCGATCCCGGCCGGTCTCGCCGAAGGCAACCTGCCGGTGGGCATGCAGATCGTCGGGCGGCGCTACGCCGACTGGGACGTGCTGGCGGCCAGCGCCGCGTTCGAGCGCCTGCGCCCCTGGGCCGCCACGTACGCCATCCCGGCGGCCAGGCCCCTTTAGGTTCCACGCCGTGCAGATGCCCGCGCCCGACTTGGCCGTGCTGGCGCGCCGCGCCGCGCTGGTCGCCCGTTTGCGCTCGCTTGTCCCCGGCGAAGGCGTCATCGCCGACGAGGTGGGCCTGCGCGCCTACGATTGCGACGGCCTGACCGCGTACCGGCAGGTGCCGCTCGCCGTCGTGCTGCCCGAGCGGACCGAGCAGGTCTCGGCGGTCCTCCGTTTCTGCCAGAGCGAAGGCGTCAAGGTGGTGCCGCGCGGCGCCGGCACGGGCCTGTCGGGCGGCGCGCTGCCGCTGACCGACGGCATCGTGCTCGGACTCGGCAAGTTCAACCGCATCCTCGAGGTCGATGCGGCGAACCGCTGCGCCGTGGTGCAGCCGGGCGTCACCAACCTGTCGGTCAGCCAGGCCGCGGCGCCCCACGGCCTCTACTACGCACCGGATCCGTCCAGCCAGATCGCCTGCACCATCGGCGGCAACGTGGCCGAGAACTCGGGCGGCGTGCATTGCCTGAAGTACGGCGTCACTGCAACCAACCTGTTGGGCGTCGAGCTGGTGCTGATGGACGGCACCGTGGTCCGCCTGGGTGGCAAGGCGGGCGATGCGGGCGGCTATGACCTGCTCGGCGTCGTCACCGGGTCCGAGGGGCTTCTGGGTGTCGTGACCGAGGCGACCGTGCGGCTCCTGCCCGCGCCCGCGACGGCGCGCGCCCTGCTGCTCGGCTTCACGACCAGCGCCGATGCCGCGCGTTGCGTCGCCGCGGTGATCGCGGCCGGTATCGTCCCGGCCGGCATGGAGATGATGGACAAGCCGGCGATCGACGCGACCGAGGCGTTCTGCCACCCGGGCTATCCCATGGACGCCGGTGCGATCCTGATCGTCGAGCTGGACGGCCACGCGGTCGAGGTGGACGAGCTTGTGGAACGCGTCGCGACGATCGCCCGCGACGGTGGCGCCACCACCGTGCGCGCCAGCGCCGACGAGGACGAACGGCTGCTGTTCTGGAAGGGCCGCAAGTCGGCGTTCCCGGCGGTCGGACGCATCACGCCGGACTATCTGTGCATGGACGGCACGATCCCGCGCGCCCGCGTCGCCGAGGTGCTGGAGCGCATGACGGCCCTGGCCGCGGCGCGCGGCCTGCGCGTGGCCAATGTCTTTCACGCCGGCGACGGCAACCTGCACCCGCTGATCCTCTACGACGCCAACGAGCCGGGTCAGCTCGAGGCGGCCGAGGCCTTGGGCGCCGATATCCTGAAGCTCTGCGTCGAGGTCGGCGGCGTGCTGACCGGCGAACACGGCGTGGGCATCGAGAAGCGCGACCTGATGGGCACCATGTTCAGCGACGCCGATCTGGCCCAGCAGCAGCGGCTCAAGTGTGCCTTCGACCCCGACGGCCTGGCCAACCCGGGCAAGGTGTTCCCGACGCTGCACCGCTGCGCCGAACTCGGCCGCATGCATGTGCACGAGGGCCAGCTCAAGTTCGCCCACCTGCCCCGGTTCTGAGACGGCACGCCATGGCGGCCCTTAACCCCGCCGACGCGCACGAGGTGCGCGCCATCGTGGGCGAAGCCATGGCGGCCGGTGCGACGCTGGCCGTCGAAGGCGGCGGCAGCAAGCGCGGGCTTGGCCGACCGGTCGCGGCGACGCACACCCTGAGCCTGGTGCGACTCGACGGCATCATCGACTACGCGCCGTCCGAGCTGGTGCTGACCGCGCGGGCGGGAACCGCGCTTTCGGTCATCGAGGCACTGCTCGCCCAGCATGGCCAGCACCTGGCGTTCGAGCCGCCCGACACGTCGGCGCAGCTCGGGCCTGGCGCGCCGACGCTGGGTGGCCTGGTGGCGTGCAACCTAGCGGGGCCGCGCCGCCTGCGCGCCGGCGCCTGCCGCGACCATGTGTTGGGCATCGAGGCGGTCACCGGATTCGCCGAGATCGTCAAGGCCGGCGGCAAGGTGGTGAAGAACGTCACGGGCTACGACCTGCCCAAGCTGTTCGCCGGCAGTTTCGGCACGCTCGGTGTCATGACCGCGATCACGATGAAGGTCCTACCGCGCCCTGAGAAGACGCGCACCGTGCTTGTCTTCGGCCTGGACGGCGCCGCGGCCGGATCCCTGATGATCGAGCTCGCGCGCGGACCGCTCGATGTCTCGGCGCTCGCCTACGTGCCGCGCGCGGTCGCCGCGCGCTCGGCCGTGGGTTACGTGGCCGGTGCCGGATCGTCGGTGCTGGCGGCGCGGCTGGAGGGGCCGCCGCGCTCGGTGCTGGCGCGCACCGAGGCGGCGCGTGCGCGGCTCGGTGCGCACGCGCCGGTCGAGGAGCTGCACGGCCACAACTCGGCCGCTCTGTGGCGTGAGATCGGCTTCGGCGCCCTGCTGGCCGCGCCGGCCTCGCGCCCGGTCTGGCGCCTGGGGGTACCGCCGGCGGACGGCGCGGCGGCGCTGCGCGCGTTGGAACAGGCTGGCGCCGAAGGCTATCTCGACGCCGCGGGCGGCACCCTCTGGGCCGCGGCGGAGGAACCGGTCCCGGTCCACGACCTCGCCGCGCGGCACGGCGGTACGGCGATGCTGGTCCGCGCCCCGGCCGAAGCGCGCGCGCGCATGCCCGTCTTCGCGCCCCAGGCCCCAGCGCTCGCCGCGCTCGAGCGGCGCGTCAAGCAGGCGTTCGACCCCAAGGGCGTGTTCGAGCCCGGCCGCCGCGTCGAAGGCGTCTGACCATGCGCACCAGCTTCGCCCCGCACCGGCTCGACGACCCGGACATCCGCGAAGCCAACGGCATCCTGCGCACGTGCGTGCACTGCGGGTTCTGCACGGCGACGTGCCCGACCTACGTGTTGACCGGCGACGAGCGCGACAGCCCGCGCGGGCGCATCGTCCTGATCAAGGAGATGCTGGAGCGCGACGAACCGGCGGACGCCACGGTCACGCGCCACATCGACCGTTGCCTCGGTTGCCTGGCGTGCACCAGCACGTGCCCGTCGGGCGTCGACTACATGCACCTGGTCGATCTGGCGCGCGACCGCATCGAGCGCACGTACCACCGACCCGCGGCCGATCGTGTGCGCCGCTGGGCGCTTGCCCACGTGCTGCCCTACCAGCACCTGTTTCGATGGGCCATGGGCCTGGGGCGGCTGACGCGGCCCGTCGCGGCTTGGCTGCCCGCCGGCCTGTGCGCCATGATCGAACTGCTGCCCGCGCGGGAGCCCGTGCCCGCCGCCGAGGCCGCGCCCGCGACCGTCGCGACGCCGGTCCTGCGCGTGGCGCTGGCGCCGGCCTGCGTGCAGCCGGCGCTCGACCCGGCGATCGACGCCGCGTGTCGGCGCCTGCTCGCGCGGCTCGGTGTCCAGGTCGTGGCGGTTCCCGGCACGGGGTGCTGTGGTGCGCTCACACACCACATGGGTCGGCGCGAGGACGCGCGCGCCGCCGCCCGGCGCAACGTCGCGGCGTTCCGCCCCTGGCTGGCCGCCGGTCGGTTGGACGCGATCGTCGTCACCGCGTCCGGCTGCGGCACGCTGCTCAAGGACTATGGCCACCTGCTGGCGGACGACCCGGACTTCGCCCACGATGCCCGGCGCCTCGCCTCGCTCGCGCGCGACGTGACCGAGGTACTCGACCCCCTGATGCGGGCGCGGACTCCGCCGGCCGGCGATCACACGGGCCTCTCCGTCGCCTATCACGCCGCCTGCTCGCTGCAGCATGGCCAGAAGATCGCCGGCCTACCGGAAGCCCTGCTGCGGTGCGCCGGCTTCGAGGTGCGACCCATCGGCGAAGGCCACCTGTGCTGCGGCTCGGCCGGCACCTACAACCTGCTGCAACCCGCCTTCGCCACGGCCCTGCGTGATCGCAAGGCGCGCAACATCGCGGCGACAGGCGCCAAGGCCCTCGCCGCCGGCAACATCGGCTGCCTCGTGCAGTTGCGCGGAGTCGTCGGCGTTCCGGCGGTGCACACGGTGGAGCTGCTCGACTGGGCTTGGGGCGGCCCGGCACCGGCCGCGTTCGCCCGCGCCGTCGATCACGAGACTGTGTAGGCCACGCGCTTGCGGCGCAGGATCGCAATCCCTAACCTCGGGCCATGAAGCGCGCCCTTGCACTTGCCCTCGCCCTTTGGGCGACCCTCGGCCCGGCCCTGGCGGGCCAGGACGACCCCCGGCTGCTTGAAATGTTCGTCCGCCTCCAGGGCCATCTGGACCAGACGGAAGCCGAGCGATTGGAAACCGAAATCTGGTCGGTTTGGTATCAGAACGACGACAGCGCGATCACGTCCCTCATGCACCAGGGGCGCGCCGCCATGTCGATCGGCGACTTCGACGACGCCGAGGCGTACTACAGCCAGGTGATCGAGCGCGATCCCGCCTTCGCCGAGGGCTGGAACCGTCGGGCCACGCTCTACTACCTGATGGGGCGCTACGAGGATTCCATCGCCGACGTGACCAAGACCCTGGAGCTGGAGCCGCGCCATTTCGGCGCGCTGAGCGGCATGGGCCTGATCTACACGGCGCTCAAGGACGAGGAGACGGCGCTTGTCTGGTTCGAGAAGGCGCTGGAGGTCAACCCGCACATGGCGGGCGTGCGCTACCGCGTCGAGTTGATCAAGAAGCGCCTGGCCGGTGAACCGACCTGACAACGGGTTCGACCTAATTCAACGCGTCGAGCAGCGCTCGGGCTTCCTTCAAGTCGCGTGTCTCGACGCCCTCGGTGAACCAGCCGTGAATCGGCGCGAGCAGGTCGTGAGCGCGACGTCGTTCGCCCCGCTCCGTCCACAGCCGCGCCAAGCCCATGGCCGCACGGAGCCCCCACAGGCGAGCCTTCTGCTCCCGCGCCGTCGCCAGCGCGCGCTGGAACGCGGCCTCCGCCTCGTCCTGTGCGTCGGGGCGTAGGAGGACGAGGACCACGCCTTGCCGCCGTTGAATCTCGGCACGGGCGAAGAGAGCCCCGCTTTGCTCCGCCTGCGCTTCGGCCTCGAGACTCGTCGCTATCGCCGCGTCGTCCTCGTGCGCCTGGGGGTAGCCGAAGTAGACCAGCACCCCGTCGCCCATGTACTTCGCGACATGGCCGCCGTAGCGCGCCACCTCCGCCCCCAGCGCGTCCTGGTACGCGCCCAGCAGATCCCGTAGCTCCTCAGGGTCCAGCGTCAGCGCCAGCTCCGTAGACCCCACAAGATCCACGAACATCACCGTCAGCTGCCGGCGCTCCGCCGGAGACGAGGCGGTGCGCGAGGGCGACGGGGCGGCGGCCCCCTGGTCCCGGATCGCCTTCAGCAGTTTGAGGCGGGCGCCCAGCGGCAGGCCGAGTTCCTTGAGATGCTCGTCGCTGAGCTCGCGCAGCGAATCGCCGTCGATCTCCGCCGCGGCGAAGGCCGGCGCGTACTTCTCGAGCCCGAGTGATGTCAGCCACGCCGCAAGGTCACGCAAGATGCCCCGGTCTTGGGTCGTCACGACACGCTAGCATCCCTCACGCGCGGCGTGCCAGGCCCTCGATCCAGGCGACGTGGAGCGTGTTGGTGGCACCGGGCGTGCCCACGGGCATGCCGGCGGTGATCACGATGCGCTGGCCCGGCGTCGCGAACCCTTCGGCCACGGCCAGCTGGCAGGCACGCACGATCATGTCGTCGAAGCTGTGCGCGTCATCGGTCAGCACCGAGTTGACGCCCCACGCGAGCGCCAGCCGGCGGGCGACCGCGATGCTTGGCGTCAGGCCCAGGATCGGCGCCTCGGGCCGTTCGCGCGCGGCGCGCAGCGTGGTTGAACCGCTGACCGAGTAGGTCGCGATCGCCGCGGCGTGCAGGGTCTGCGCCACCTGGCGGGCGGCCGCGGTGATGGCGTCGGGGCCGGTGCGCTCGGGGTCCGCCTGGGCCATGTCGAGCATGCGGCGGTGCCGCTCGTCGCGCTCCACGGTCGTGATGATGCGGTCCATGATCGCCACCGCCTCGACAGGGAAGTCGCCGCTGGCGGTCTCGGCCGACAGCATCAGGGCGTCGGCGCCGTCGTAGGCGGCGGTCGCCACGTCGGACGCCTCGGCGCGCGTCGGCGCCGGCGACCGCACCATGGACTCCAGCATCTGCGTCGCGACCACCACGGGTTTGCCCGCCTGGCGCGCCACGCCCACGATGCGCTTCTGCAGGCCCGGCACCTCCTCTGGTGGCACCTCGACGCCCAGATCGCCGCGCGCGATCATCACCGCGTCGGCCATGTCGACGATGTCCTCCAGGTGCTCGATGGCCGACGGCTTCTCCAGCTTGGCCATCAACGCCGCGCGGCCGGCGATCAGCCGGCGCGCCTCGGCCACGTCGTCCAGGTGCTGCACGAAGGAAAGCGCGATCCAGTCGGCCCCGTTGTCCAGGCCAAACTGCAGGTCGCGGCGATCCTTGTCGGTCAGGGGGCCCAGCGGCAGGCGCACGCCGGGCAGGTTGACGCCCTTGTTGTCGCTGAGCGCACCACCGACCACCACGGTGGTCTCCGCCGACCGCGCGTCGCATCGTTCGACGCGCAGCCGTACCCGGCCATCATCCAGCAGCAGCAGGGCGCCGGGCTCGAGCGCGGCGAACACTTCGGGGTGAAGCAGCGGCGCGCGCGTCGCGTCGCCCGCCGCCGCGTCCTGATCCAACCGGAATGGCTGGCCGCGGATCAGCTCGACCAGCCCGCCGGCGAACTTGCCAACTCGGATCTTCGGGCCCTGCAGGTCGACCAGGATGCCGAGCGGCCGGCCAATGGATGCTTCGAGCGCGCGAATGGCCGCGACGCGAGCCTTCTGGTCGTCGTGGCTCCCATGGCTCATGTTGAGCCGGAAGACGTCGACCCCGGCCTCGACGAGCGCGCGGATCTCGGCCGCCGTCGAGCTCGCGGGGCCCAGCGTCGCGACGATCTTCGCCTGGCGGGTGCGGCGCGTCACTCAAGTCCCCGTGGTAGTCGGCGCGACGAGTATGGCACGGAAGTCGTTGACGTTGGTGCGCGTCGGGCCGGTGACGACGGCATCGCCCAGCGCGGCGAACAGGCCACCGGAATCGTGGCTCGCCAGGTCGGCGCGCGGATCGCGCCCCAGCGCACGGGCGCGCGCCAGCGTGTCGGGCGTCACGATGGCGCCCGCGGCGTCGGGCGTGCCATCGATGCCGTCGGTGTCGGCGACCAGGGCGCTGATCGCCGGATGCCCGTCGAGCCCGAGGGCAAGGGCGAGGGCGAACTCGCGGTTGCGCCCGCCGAAGCCAGGATCGGGCGTGCCGACCGTCACCGTCGTCTCGCCGCCGGACAGCAACACGCAGGGCGCCGCCGCCGGCTGGCCGCGCCGCGCGGCGTGGAGCGCGATGCCGGCCAGCGCGCGGCCGACCTCGCGCGCCTCGCCCTCCAGGCAATCCGACAGGAGGACCGGCGTCACACCTCGCTGGCGCGCCGCTTCCGCCGCGGCGTCCAGCGAACGGGCTGCCGAGGTGATGATCGACGCCGTGGCGCGCGCGAGCCGCGCATCGCCGGGCTTCGGCGTCTCCTCGCCTTCGTCCAGCCAGCACGCGGCGCCTGGCGGGGCGACGATACGGTACTTGGCCAGGATGGCGCGCGCGTCCGCTTTGGTAGTCGGGTCGGGCAGCGTCGGTCCCGAGGCGACGAAGGCCGCGTCGTCGCCGGGGATGTCGGACACGATCAGGGCGTGCACGGCGGCCGGCGCCGCCGTGGCGCCCAGCCGCCCGCCCTTGATCGCGGAGAGGTGTTTGCGCACCATGTTGATCTCGTGGATCGCGGCGCCCGAGGCGAGCAGGGCGCGCGTCACGGCACGCTTGTCGTCCAGCGCGACACCCGGCGCCGGCAAAGCCAACAGAGCCGAGCCGCCGCCCGAGATCAGCGCCAGCACCAGATCGTCCGGGCCCAGCCCCTGGACCAGCTCCAGAATGCGTCGCGCCGCCGCTTGGCCCGCCGCGTCGGGCACCGGATGGGCTGCCTCGACCACGGTCACGCGCGCGGTGGGGACACCGTGGCCGTAGGGCGTGACGACCAGGCCGTCGAGCAGGCCATCCCAGTGCCGTTCCACCGCGCGGGCCATGGCGGCGGCCGCCTTGCCGGCGCCGACCACCACGGTGCGGCCGCGCGGGCGCGGCGGCAGGTGGCCCTCGATCGTCGCCTCGGCGCTGGCGGCGGCGACGGCGAGATCGAACAGGGACATCAGGAACGCGCGCGGTTCGAGGGCCGGGACCATGGCGCGCGCAAGGTGCCACAGCGCCCGTCACCGGCAAAGCCTTGTCAGAACGCGACGCCTGGTGAACTCTCACGCCACCCGATCCTGGCGCGAAAGAGCGACGATGCACGACCGAACGGCCCCGGCGGCCCAGCCCCTGCTAATGGCGGGCGACCCGCCGGCGCTGGAACGCCGCAACCCCAGAGGGCGGGCGCGCTTCATCCTGTTGTGCGACCACGCGAGCAAGGCGGTACCGCAGCGGCTCGGCACCCTGGGCCTCGAGCCCGCCGAGCTCGACCGGCACATCGGCTGGGACATCGGCGCCGCGGCGCTGACGCGCATCCTGGCTGACCGGCTGGATGCCCGCGCGTTCCTCAGCGGGTATTCGCGCCTGGTGATCGACTGCAACCGGCGGTTCGACGACGCGACCTCGATCCCGGCGGTCAGCGACCGCACCGAGATACCGGCGAATCGGGACTTGAGCGCATCGGACCGTGCGGCGCGCGTCGAGGCGTGCTTCTGGCCCTATCATCGGGCGATCGCGGCCGAGCTGGACGCCTGGGCGGCCGCCGGGCGCGTGCCCGCGATCGTCAGCCTGCACAGCTTCACGCCGGTGTTCGACGCGCGCCACCGGCCGTGGCACGTCGGCATCCTGTGGCACCGGGACGAGCGGCTGGCGCGCCCGCTGATCGAGACGCTGGCCGCCGAGCCGGGCCTGGTGGTGGGCGACAACGAGCCCTACGACGGCGCCTCGCCGCATGCGTACACCATGCCGGTCCACGGGCTGGCGCGCGGCCTGCCGCACGTGCAGTTCGAGATCCGCCAGGATCTGATCGCCGACGACGCGGGCGTGGCGCGTTGGGCCGACCGACTGACCCGCGTGCTCGGCGCGGTCATGGCCGACGACGGACTCTATACGGTTCGGCCGGCATCGTGAGCCTCGCCGCACCCAGCCTGACCATCGGCATCGAGGAGGAGTACCTCCTCGTCGATCGGCGTACGCGCGATCTGGCGTCCAATCCACCCGAGGCGCTGATGGCCGCGTGCGAGGCGCGCATCGGCGGGCGCGTGACGCGCGAGTTCCTGCGGGCGCAAGTCGAGGTCGGTACCGGCATCTGCCGCACGGCCGGTCAGGCGCGCGCCGAGCTGGCCGAGTTGCGCCACGCGGTCGCCGAGGTGGCGGCCGGGTTCGGCTTGGCGCCCATCGCCGCCTCGACACACCCGTTCGCGCGCTGGCACGACCAGCAGACCACGCCCAAGGACCGCTACGCCGCGCTGGCGCGCGACCTGCAGGGCGTGGCGCGCCGCTTGGTGATCTGCGGCATGCACGTCCACGCCGGCATTGAGGACGCTGACCTGCGCATCGACCTGATGAACCAGGCGGCGTACTTCCTGCCGCACCTGCTGTGCCTGACCACGTCCTCGCCCTTCTGGCAAGGCGAGGACACCGGCCTCAAGTCGTACCGGCTGACCGTGTTCGAGTCCCTGCCGCGCACCGGTATCCCGGACCAGTTCGCCTCGTGGGCCGAGTTCCAGCGTACGCTCGACCGGCTGGTCGGCGCCGGCATCATCGAGGACGGCACCAAGCTGTGGTGGGACATCCGGCCCAGCGTTCGTTTCCCGACGCTCGAGATGCGCGTCACCGACATCTGCACGCGGATCGACGACGCCATCGCGGTCGCCGCGCTCTACAAGGCGCTGCTGCACATGCTGTTCCGGCTGCGCCAGGGCAACCAGCGCTGGCGCACGTACCTGCCCATGCTGGTCATGGAGAACCGCTGGCGCGCCCAGCGCTATGGCGCGGCGGGCTCGCTCGTCGATTTCGGCAAGGGCGAAACCGTCCCGTTCGCGGCGTTGCTCGACGAGATGCTCGATGTGGTGCGCGCCGACGCCGATACGCTGGGGAGCGTGGCCGAGATCGAGCACGCCCGCGAGATCGTGCGCCGGGCACCAGCGCCGACCGCCAACTCCACGTCCACAACGCCGCTCTGCAAGCCGGGTCCGACCCGACCGAGGCCATGCGCGCCGTGGTCGACACCCTGATCGAGGACACGGTCGCCGGCGTGTGACGCGGCCTACCGGCGCGCCCGCGCTTCCTGCAAGGCCGTCAGGTGCCGCGCGGTGGCCCTGGTCGCCGCGCGTTCCATGGCGCGGTAGCGCTCGATCAGGCCGCGCCCGAACGGTGTCAGCGCGGCGCCGCCGCCGGCCGCGCCGCCCTGGCTGGTCGTCACCACAGACTCGCGAAAGCACTGATTGAGGCTGTCGACCAACTGCCAGGCGCGCCGATACGACATGCCCATGGCGCGCCCCGCCGCCGAGATCGAGCCGGTGGCGTCGATGCGCTCGAGCAACGCGATCTTGCCCGGCCCCAGGCGTCCGTCGGGCTTGAGGTCGATGCGCAGGCTCAGACGGGCCAAGGGCATGCTCCGGGGCTGGGCGCGGGGTCACGGGGGTCAGGGTCGACGTTGTCGCCCGCCGTCGCGTGCGCTATATACGATTGAATATAACGAAGTCGGTTCACGAGAGAAACCACCGATGACACCGCGCAGCCTTGGCCCGATCGTGGTCGTCCTGGCCGCGACGCTGTGCACCGGACTGGTCGCCGGGTCGGCACGCGCCGTGACGGTCACCGTCGCCGTGGCGACGAACTTCCTGAAGCCGCTGGAAACCTTGGCATCCGACTTCGCGGCCACGAGCGGTCACGACGTCGTGGTCGTCTCCGGTTCGACCGGCAAGCTCTACGCCCAGATCACCCAGGGCGCGCCCTTGGACGTCTTCCTCGCCGCCGACACCGAACGCCCGGCCAAGCTCATCGACGACGGGTTGGCGATCGCCGACAGCCGTTTCACGTACGCGCTGGGTCGCCTCGTCCTGCTCAGCCGCGATCCTTCGGCCGGGGCCGATTGCGTCGCGGCGCTGCGCGCCTCGGCGGGCAAGGTGGCCATCGCCAACCCGGAGACGGCGCCGTACGGGGCGGCAGCGCGCGCGGCGCTGCAGGCCATGAGCCTGTCGCCGGCGGTCGCGGGTCGCATCGTCCAGGGTGAAGACGTGGGCCAGACGTTCGCGTTCGTCGATACGGCCAACGCGGCGTTCGGGTTTGTCGCCCTGTCCCAGGTGGCGGGCGAGCCGCCGGGCGCGCGCCCCGGATGCCGTTGGGACGTGCCGGCCGACCTCCATCCGCCGATCGAACAGCAGGCGGTCCTGTTGCGGCGTGCGGCCGGCAACGTGGCCGCCGAGGCGTTCCTTGCGTGGTTGCGCGGGCCCGAGGCCGGGGCGCTCATCCGCGCCGCCGGCTACGGCGTCCCGGCGGCGCCATGACGCGGCGGCGCCGATGATCGAGACCTTCGCAGCGGGCGGATGGAGCCCGCTGGTCCTCACCCTGAAGCTCGCGGCGGTGACGGTCGTATGCCTGCTGGCCCTCGGCACGCCGCTCGCCTGGTGGCTGGCGCGCACCCGTTGGCGCGGCCGCGTGGCGATCGAGGCGGCGGTGGCGCTGCCGCTCGTGCTGCCGCCCACGGTGATCGGCTTCTACCTGTTGATCCTGCTGGGGCCCAACGGAGCGGTCGGGCGGGCCTTCGCCCTGGTGTCGGACCAGGGCCTGACGTTCAGCTTCGCCGGCTTGGTGATCGCCTCGGTGGTCTACTCGCTACCCTTCGTCGTGCAACCGATCCAGAACGCCTTCGAATCCGTCGGCCGCGCGCCGCTCGAGGCCGCTGCGGTGTTGCGCGCCGGGCCGTGGGACCGCTTCGTATCGGTGGCTGTGCCGCTGGCGCTGCGCGGCTTCGTCACCGCGGCCGTCATGGGCTTCGCCCACACGCTGGGCGAATTCGGCGTGGTGCTGATGGTCGGCGGCAACATCCCTGGCGAGACCCGGGTGATCTCCATCGCCATCTACGACCACGTCGAGACGCTCGACTACGGCTACGCCCATGCCATGGCCGCGGTGCTGGTGGCGCTATCGTTCGCCATCCTGGTGCTGGTCTACGGCATCAACCGGCGCTGGGCGCGCGCGGCACCATGACTGACATCGCGATCCGCGTCGCGCTGGCCAAGGGCTCGTTCCACCTGGACGTCGACCTGACCGTGCCGGCAAGCGGGCTGACCGCCGTGTTCGGGCCTTCGGGCGCGGGCAAGACGACGCTGCTGCGCTGCATCGCCGGGCTCGAATCGGCCGCGCGCGGGTTGGTCAGGATCGGGGCGGCCATCTGGCAGGACGCGAGCACGTTTGTACCGCCGCACCGGCGCGCCGCCGGGTTGGTGTTCCAGGACACCCGGCTGTTCGCTCATCTCAGCGTCGCGGCCAATCTCGACTACGGCCGGCGTCGGATCCCGGCGGACCGTCCCGTCCCGGGGCGCGACGATGTGATCGACCTGCTCGGGCTCGGCGCGCTGCTCGAACGGCGAACGTCCGGGCTGTCGGGGGGCGAAGCGCAACGCGTGGCGATTGGCCGCGCCTTGCTGGCCAGCCCGGACTTCCTGCTGCTCGACGAGCCTCTGGCCGCGGTCGACGCCGCGCGCAAGGGCGAGATCCTGCCGTTCGTGGAACGGCTGCACCGGTCGGCGGCGATCCCCATGCTGCTGGTCAGCCACGACGTCGAGGACGTGGCGCGCCTGGCCGACCGCGTGGTGCTGCTCGACGCCGGCCGGGTGCGTGGCCAAGGCGCGCCAACCGCGATGCTGGCGACAAGCGCGCCCGACGCGGCGTGGGCCGTGACGTTGCCCGCGTCCGTCGTGCCCGGTGGGCGAACCGGGACGAGCTTGCGTGTCGCGGCGCGCGACGTGGCGGTGTTCCTCGATCCTCCGGGTCCGTCCAGCGCGCTCGCCGTCCTCCCGGCGGCCGTCCGCGCCGTGGACGGAGCGGCTGAGGGCCAGGCGCTGCTGACGCTCGACGCCAACGGCGTGCGGCTGCTGGCGCTGGTACGGCAGGACGTCCTCGAACGGCACGGTCTCGGCCTCGGCTCGATCGTGCACGCGGTGATCCATCACGCCACGCCGGCGTGAGGGCGACGCCCTACACGCCGTTGCCGCCGCGCGGGTAGCAGATCACCGAGAGGAAGCGGATGGGCAGACCCTGCAGCGCCTCGGGGCCGTGCGGCACCGCCGCGTCGAAGAACAGCGAATCGCCCGGCTCCATGGGGTACGCGTCGCCGCCGTGGCGGTACGTCATGCGCCCCTCCAGCAGATAGAGGAACTCGAGTCCCTCGTGCTGGAACAGCGGGAAGACCTCGGACTCATGGGTCAGGGTGATCAGGTACGGCTCCACCGCGACGCTCTTGCCGACGCTGTGGCCCAGCAACTGGTACTGGTGGCCGTTGCGCGTGCCGCGCCGCTCGATGGTCAGCCCACGGCCGGCCTTGACGAACGTCGCCGAGTGGCTTTCCTCGAACTGCTGGAACAGCGCGGTGAAGGGGACGTTGAGCGCCGCCGCCAGGCTCTTCAGCGTGGCGAGCGAGGGCGACGTCAAGCCGTTCTCGATCTTCGACAGCATGCCCGACGACAGGTTCGCCTGCGCGGCGAGGTCGGTGACCGTCATGTCGAGCTTGCGGCGCAACGCGCGCACCTGACGTCCGATCGACGCCTCCAAGGTGTGATCGCGCGCCGCGATGCGGTGTGGGTCCTGGAACGACTGGGCGCGCTCCACCTCGGCCGTGCGACGGGCCGACGGCGGGCCGCGTCGCTCGGTCACGCGGCCTCGGCGGCCAGGGCGCGTACGGCCGCCAGCCCGACCGGCGCGCCATCGAACTCGCCCATGGCATCGATCAGGCAACGCCACAAGTAAGCGGCGGCGGCCGAATCGGCGATCATGTCATAGGCCAGCGTACGGCCCAGGTCGCGGCGGATGACGATCGCCGACATGCGCGCGACCGAGGTCTGCGCGACGGCACCATTGGCGAAGGCCTTGGGGCGCAGATCGACGCCGCACATCTTGGCCAGCATGGTCGCCGCGTGTTGGCCGGTGATCGCGCACCAGGCGTTGGTCTCGGGCCGTGGCACGGGATAGGCGCCTTCGGCGGACTCCAGGCTCCAGGTACCTTCGACGCGGTCGAGCAAGGCCGAACCGCCTTCCAGATCGCCCAGGATCAGGGCCTCGCTGTCCGCCAGGCGGGCGACGCGGCTGCCGTCGGGCTGATCGACGGTCGTGTTGTTCTCGCCGATCGCCACACCCTGGCCGCGCAGCCAGTCGAGCGCGGTCCAACCCTTGTAGCCGCCGCGGCGCAACGGCGTCAGATCGGCGATCGCCATGGAGCGCGCCTGCGCCTGTTCCGCCTCGGCACCGTCGCGCAGGCTGATCGCGGCGGCCATGCCGTTGACCGGGGCGAACGTGGCGCCCAGCGCCTGCAGTTCGCGGTAGAGGAAGGCGCGGCGCGGCAGCGAAGCGGGATCAAGACTCATGCTCACAGCTCCTGGCGCTTGTTGCCGGCGTCGTAGAACGGCGGCTTCTCGACCACCGCCTCGATCATGCGGCCGCCGCCGATGCGGATGTGGAACGCGGTGCCGGGCGTCGCCTGGTCGGGCGCCACGTAGGCCAGGCCGATGACCTTGCCGAGCACATGGCTGCGCCCGACCGAGGTGGTGCGCCCGACGATGGCGCCGTCGTGGATCACCAGGTGCGATTCCTCGGGCGCCGGGTCCGCCGGGTTCTTGAGCGAGAAGCCGACCAGTTTGCGGGTCAGGCCGTTGCGCTCGTGGATGTCGAGCGTGCGCTTGCCGACGAAGTAGGGCTTCTTGCGCGCGATCGCCCAGGCCATGTCGGCCTCGAACACGTTGGTCACGCCGTCGGTGTCCTGGCCGATGATGACATGGCCCTTCTCGAGCCGCAGCAGGCGCTGGGCCTCGATGCCGAAGGGTACGATGCCGTCCGCCTTGCCGGCGTCCATCAGTGCGTCCCACAGCGCTTCGCCCTGGCTCGCCGGCACGTGGATCTCGTAGCCGAGTTCGCCGACGAAGCCGATGCGGATGATGCGCGCCGGGACGCCCGCGATGGTGCCCTGGCGCACCTCCATGTAGGGGAACGCCTCAGTCGACAGGTCGACGTCCTTGCACACCCGCGCCAGCACGTCGCGCGCCTTGGGCCCCGCCAGGTTCACCGCGGCCCACGACGCCGTAACGTTGGTGATGTTGACCTTCAGGCGCCATTGGGCGTTCCAGAACAGCATGTGCTGGTAGACCGCGGCGGCGCCCGAGGTGGTGGCCGTGACGTAGAAGTGGTGGTCGTGGAACCGGCAGGCGACGCCGTCGTCGACGATGACACCGTTCTGGTCGGTCATCAGCACGTAGCGGGCGCGACCCACCGGCTGCTTGGTGTACGTGAAGGTGTAGATGCGGTTCAGGAGCTCGGCCGCGTCGGGGCCGCACACCTCGAGCCCGCCCAGCGTCGAGACGTCGATCAGGCCGACACGCTCACGCACCGCCATGACTTCGCGCCGCACATTGTCGTCGCGGCTGGATTCGGAGCCGTAGTACTGCGGCCGGTACCACTGGCCGGCGACCATCATCTTGGCCCCGGCGGCGACGTGGTGGTGGTGCATGGGCGTCAGCCGGTCGGGCTCGAAGCTGCGGCCCGCCAGCACGCCGAACGTCTCCTGGGTGTAGGGCGGCCGCGAGGTCGTCGTGCCGGTCTCGTTGACCGTGCGGCCGTTGGCACGCGCCGTCAGCCGCACCGAGTTGAGCGACGAATGGCGGCCCTGGCTCGGCCCCATGCCGCAAGTCGAGAACCGCTTCATCAACTCGACGTCGTCGTAGCCCTCCTGGATCGCGTCCAGGATGTCGTGCACCTGCAGGTCCTCGTCGAAATCGATGAAATCGCGGCCCTTGGGGTGTGGGAAGATCGGCCACGGGTGGTTGATGCCACGCATGCCGCGGTCGTTGGGCACCGCGGGGGCCGCTCCGACCGTGCGCCCGGCGTCGCGCGCGGCGCTCCAGCCGGCGCGCCGGCCTTCGCCGAGGACCGCCTCGAGCGCGAAGGTGCCGGTGACCGAGCCTGCCGCGTGTATCGTCTCGGGCAGCCAGACCACCTCGAACATCGAGGCTTCGTCGTTGTAGGCCAGGCGACCGCCGGCGTGGTGGATCAGGTTCGCGGTCGGGTTGTAGCCGACGGCGGTGACGATCAGGTCGCAGGCGAAGCGGTCGTCCACCGCGGCGGTCTGGCCCTGGCCCGTGATGCGCGCGACCCGCGCGGCCTCGACGCCCACGTGGCCCTTGGCGGCGATGGCCTCGGTCACCGCGGCGCCACGCACGATCGGCACGCCGTGGTCGGCCACCGCGTCGGCCAGCGCGCCGTCCGACCGCTCGGGCCTGAGGTCGGCGACGCACGCCACCTCGACGCCCGCCTCGATCAGGTCCAGCGCCGCGCCGTAGCCGTCGCCGTTGGCCGTGGCCACCACGGCCCGGTTGCCGGGCCGCACCGCGTAGTGCCGCATCAGCCGCTGCGCCGCCGAGGCGTACATCACGCCCGGCAGGTCGTTGTTGCGGAACACCATGGGCTGCTCGTAGGAGCCGGTGGCGACCACCACGCTGCGCGCCCGCAGCTTATACAGACGGTTGCCCCGGATGACCGGCAGGTAGTGATCCGCGAACCAGCCGTTGCACGTGGCGTCCGTCAGCACGGTGATGTTGGCGTGGCCGGTCACGCGGCCGACCAGACCCTCGCGCACCCGCGCCGCCTCCTGGCCCGCCGCGTCGAACCGGGCGTAGCCGAGCGCGCCGCCGAGCGTCGGGTTCTCCTCGATCAGCACGACCTCGGCCCCGGCGTCCGCGGCCTCGAGCGCTGCCGACAGTCCGGCGGCGCCGCCGCCGACCACGGCGACGTCGGCGAACAGGTACTGCTTGTCGTAGTAGCCGTGGTGGGCCTCGAGGTCGACCTTGCCCAGGCCGGCCAGCGCGCGGATCAGCTTCTCCCAGTGCTTCCACGTGCCCTTCGGCCGGAAGAATGTCTTGTAGTAGAAGCCGACCGGCAGGAACCGGCCCAGGCCGTCGATGGCCCGCGCGTAGTCACGCGTCAGGCTGCCGAACACGTTCTGCGGCTGGACGTCGAGGCCGGCGACGACGCGCCGGCGGTCGGCCTGCACGCTCGGCTCGGCGCCGATCTGCACCAGGCTGTTGGCGTCGTGGCCCGCCGCCGACAGGAGCCCGCGCGGCCGGTGGTACTTGAACGAGCGCGACAGCATGGTGACGCCGTTGGCGGCCAGCGCGCTGGCGATCGTGTCGCCCTCGTAGCCCGTGTAGGCTTGGCCGTCGAAGCGGAAGGTGATCGGCTTCGCGCGGTCCAGCAGCGTGCCGGCGGGCGCCGGCAGGCGACTCATGGTCATGGCGTTTCCCTGGGCGTGTCCCCGGCGGCGGGGGCGGCGGGGGCGTCGTAATCGACGCGGTCCTTGAACAGCTCGCGCGCCGGGTAGGTGCGCAGGATGACGTCCTTGACGGTGTCGCGCTCGGCGATGATCCAGTAGGCGGTGGGCACGTGATACCACCACTCGCGCACCACGCCGGCCGTGTTGTTTTCCAGCGCGGCGTAGGCCGCCCATTCCTCGTCGGTGCAGTCGAGCGGCGGGTGGATCTTCACTTCGCCGCCCCAGACGAACTCCGAGATGTTGCGCGGCCCGTTCAGCGGGCAGGTCAGGATCTTCATGGCTGCCTCAGTGGCCGACGCTCGCCGCGCCCTTCTCGCCAAGCTGGCGGAACTCGGGGAAGCGGCGGTAGGTGAAGGGCTTGATCAGGTCGGGCACCTGCCCCGTTGCCAGCATCTCGGCGTTGCGCTTGCCGCACACCGGCGTCGCCTTGAAGCCCCAGGTGCCCCAACCGGCGTCGATGTAGTAGTTCTGGACATGGGTCTCGCCCATGATCGGCGCGAAGTCGGGCGTCATGTCGGTCATGCCGGCCCACTGGCGCAGCAGCTTGACCTCGGCCAGGTAGGGGAAGAGCTCAAGCATGTGCATCATCAGCCCTTCCTTGAAGTCGAGCGTCGAACGCGTGCCGTAGAGCGCGTAGGGATCGGTCGAGCCGCCCATCACTAGCTCGCCCCGGCTCGACTGCGAGATGTAGACGTGCAGCGAGCCCGAAACGATGATCTTGTCGAGAAACGGCTTGAGCGGCTGCGAGACGCACGCCTGCAGCGGGATGGTGCGGATCGGCAGCTTCAGGCCGATCATGTCGGCGACCCGGGTCGTCGCGCCTGCCACCGCCTGGATCACCTTGCCGCACTTGATGGTGCCGCGGTTGGTGACGACGCCGGTGACCTTGCCGCCGGTGCCGTTGACGCCCTCGCGCTCAATGCCGATCACCTCGGTACGCTGGTGGATCTCGACCCCGCGCATGGCTGCGCCGGCGCCGTAGCCCCACGCCACGGCGTCGTGCCGCGCGATCGACCCGGGCGCGTGATAGAGCGCGCCCAACACCGGATAGCGCACCGTATCCGAGCAATCGAGCTGCGGGCACAAGCGCTTGACGTCGTCCACCAGCACCAATTCGGAGTTGATGCCGAAATGTTTGTTGACCTCGGCGCGCCAGCGCATGGTGCGGATCGCCGAATCCGTGTGCGCCAGCGTCAGGTGGCCGCGTTCGGAGTAGAGGATGTTGAGGTCGAAGTCGTTCGACAGATCCTGATAGAGCCGGACCGATTCGTCGTAGAATCGCACACCCTCGGGCGTCAGGTAGTTCGAGCGGATGATCGCCGTGTTGCGCGCGGTGTTGCCGCCGGCCAAATAGCCCTTGTCGAGCACGGCGACGTTGGTGATGCCCCAGTCGCGCGCCAGGTAGAACGCGGTCGCCAGGCCGTGGCCGCCGCCGCCGATGATCACCACGTCGTAGGACTTCTTAAGTTCGCGCGGGCGCGGGAACTGGTGCTTGGCGGGGTAGTGCTTGGAAAGCCCGTACTTGAGCAGGGCGAAGACCATGGGCGACCTCAAACCGAGACGCGTCGGAGGCCTTGCCGGCCGCCGGCGGGCGCAACCGATGCAACAAAGTTTACTCTAGGTCAATGCCCTGGGCCCGACAACGCCGCCGCCGCGCGCGGGTCCCCATGGACCCGCGTGCATGCGCCCAGCCGGTTCGTCGTCCTAGCCCGCGAGCGCCGAGCGCCGACGGCTCATGAGGATTGCCAAGGCGATGACGACGACGGGCGCCAGCACGATCAAGTGGATACCGCCCGATCGATTCGCGGTGGCGCGTGGCGCGGCCGGTTCCGCGACGTCCGCTTCGGGCGCCCAGTCGTTCGGCGCCTCCGACGTGGGCAACGTCGGGATCACGGTGGTCACCGGGGTCGTCGACGTCCAGGCAAGCGAGTCGTCGACCATCGGACCCGGCTCCATCAGCGTCTCGGGCGCCAGCACGGCGGCTTCGATCGCCATCGTTAGCTCGTCCAGACTGGGGCTGAACTCGGACGCCACGCGGGTGGTTGTGTCGTTGACCGACGAAACCGCGGCCGGCGTGGCCGCCGGTACCCACGACGCCACCGCTGTGCCGGCGGCGAGCGCCAAGCCGATGATCAGGCAAACCAACGCGATGCGGGCGTGCATGGCGATCCTCCCATGGCCGGCGCGGTTCATGCCACGTCGTGTCATGACGACAACGGGCGGTGACGGGTGCTATTCCAGCAGGGCAACAAGCGCGGGGAAGGGTGGCGGGCATGGATGTCCTGTTTTGCGCCAAGTACGCCGGCTACTACTACGACCCGGGCGCGTGGGGCCGCGCGCTGGCCGACCTGGTGCCGGGCCTGCGGCTGATCGTCTGGCCCGGGCCCCAAGACCCAGCGAAGATCGAGATGGTCATCGCCGACTGGGCACCTCCTGGTCTGTTCGCTTCGCTGCCGAATCTGCGCTGCGTGCTCTACCCCGGCTATGGGCCCGACGCGCTGGTTGCCTCGGGCGAGGTTCCGGCGCATGTGACCCTCGCCCGGCTCGAGGACGACGGCATCGCGCGCCAGATGACCGAGTACGTGGTGCTCTACGTCCTGCACCGCCACAGGGCGGCCGAAGCCTACGCCGCGCAACAGCGTGTGGCGCATTGGGGCCTAATCGAGACGCCGGCGACGGATGCGACGACCGTGGGATTCATGGGGCTCGGCCGGCTCGGTTCGGCGTTCGCCGCCGCCCTGCGGCCTTTCGGGTTCCGTCTTGCCGCGTGGACGCGTTCGCCGCGCCAGGCCGACGGCATCGCCATGTTTCACGGGGACGAAGGCCTGCGCGCCTTCCTGGGCGGGGCCGACTACGTCGTCGCCACGCTGCCCTCGACGTCCGCGACGCGCGACCTGATGGACGCGCGGCGGTTTGGCTGGTTGAAGCCGGGTGCCGTGTTCATGAACCTGGGGCGTGGCGACCTGGTGGTGACCGACGACCTGATCACGGCCCTGGATTCGGGGCGGCTCGGCGGTGCGGTGCTCGATGTCCACCGGCCTTCGCCGTTGCCCGTGGAGAGCCCCTTGTGGCGCCATCCCAAGGTGACCATGACGCCTCACTCGTCAGGCGCGAAGATGACCGACGCCATTCCCGAAGTGGCACGTATCTGCCGCCTCGTGGCGAACCGCCAGCTGCTGCCCCGGGTCATCGACCGGGCCCGGGGCTACTGACGCCCGCGGCTGCCCGGGCAACCCAATGTCATGGTCCCGTTAACCATGGCGTTCTATGGTGACGCGGTCACAAAGGGTCAGGGCAGGCATTCATGGCCAAGGGGCACGATCCGAAGGCTGAACGGATCGACGAGGCCGCTGCCATCGTCAGGAAGCGGGTCGCCGGCGACGAAGCCAAGGCGGCCGAACCGTTCGTGCGTACGTTGTGGTCGGGCGTCGCATCCGAGGATCTAATGGAAGCCCCGGCCGAGACCATGTTCGGCCTGGGCCTGTCGCTGTGGTCGTTCCTGAAGCGGCGCAAGGTCGGCGAGCCACGTATTCGCGTCTACAACCCGACCATCGAGGAGCACGGCTGGCTGTCGACCCACACGATCGTCGAGATCGTGACCGACGACATGCCGTTCCTGGTCGATTCGATCGCCGCGGCCCTCAATCACCTCGACCTGACGGTGCATCTGCTGATCCACCCCATCATCCAGGTGAAGCGCGGGGCCGACGGTCGTCTCGCCGCCTTCGGCGCGGGCGCCGAGGCTCACGCCGAATCGGTCCAGCACGTCCAGGTGACGCGCCAGACGGGACCCGAAAGGCTCGGCGCGATCGAACGCGAGCTCGCGGCGGTTCTCGGCAGCGTGCGCAGTGCTGTCGAGGATTGGAAGCCCTCACTCGAGCGCGTCGACGCCCTGATCAAGGATCTGGGTGACAACCCGCCACCCTTGCCGGAGGACGAGCTGGCCGAGGGCAAGGCGTTCCTGAGTTGGCTGCGCGACAACCACTTCCTGTTCCTGGGCTGCCGCGAATACCGCCTGGTGCGCCGCGACGACCAGGATTTCTCCGAGATCGTCGACAACTCCGGCCTGGGCATCCTGCGCCAGGTCACGGCGGAATCGCTCGAACGCCATGGCCGGGCGCTGCCCAAGGGCGTGGCGCGCAGCGTCCGGCGCAAGGGCCTCTTGATGATCACCAAGGCGACCAGCTGCTCGCGCGTGCACCGGCCGGTCTACATGGATTACATCGGCGTGCGCCGGTTCGACGCGAAGGGCGAGGTCATCGGCGAATCACGCTTCCTCGGCCTGCTCACGTCGGCGGCGTACAACCGCAATCCACGCGACATCCCGCTGCTGCGCCGCAAGGTCGAGCGCGTGCTCGAGCGTTCGGGCTTCTCGCGCTCCAGCCACAACGGCAAGGCGTTGCGCAACATTCTGGAGACGTACCCACGCGACGAGCTGTTCCAGATCGACGACGAGACGCTGGTCGAGACGGCGCTGGGCATCCTGCACCTGGAGGAACGCCAGCGCATTCGGCTGTTTGTGCGCCGCGACACCTACGCCCGTTTCTTCAGCTGTCTCGTCTATGTGCCGCGCGATCGCTACACGACCGAATTGCGCGAACGCATGCAGAAGATCCTGGTGGCGGGGTTGGAAGGCGACGCCGTCGAGTTCACGACCCAGGTCTCGGAAGCGCCCATGGCGCGCACCCACTTCATGGTGCACACCTCGCGCGACGTCACGCCCACCTTCGACGTGCCTATGATCGAGGCGCAACTCGTCGCAGTCAGCCGCGAATGGACCGACGACTTGGCGGACGCCTTGATCGAATCCCAGGGCGAGGGGCGCGGCAGCGCCCTGTTCCAGCGCTACCGCCGGGCGTTTCCCGCTGGCTATCGCGACGCCTTCGATGCCCGCGTCGCCGTGGCCGACCTGGAGCGCATCGTGCGCCTGGGCGCCGACGGGGCCATCGCCATGAGCCTCTACCGTCGGGTTAACGCGCCCGAGGACTTGGTGCACTTCAAGGTCTACCACGCCGGCGACCCGGTCCCGATGTCGGACATCCTGCCCATGCTCGAGAACATGGGCCTGCGTGTCATCGAGGAGACGCCGTTCCTGATCCAGGCGGCGGACGCCCGCGCCGTGTGGATCCACGACTTCTCGCTGCGCGCGCGCGATGGGCGCGAGATCGACATCGCCACGGTGCGCGAAGGGTTCCAGGAAACCTTCGCCCGCGTCTGGTCCGGCGAGGTCGACGACGACCGCTTCAACCAGCTCGTCGTGCTGGCCGGCTTGGCCTGGCGCGAGGTCGTGATCCTGCGCGCGCTGTGCAAGTACCTGCGCCAGGCCGGCATCGCCTTCAGTCAGGCGTACATGGAGGAGACGTTCGCCAACAACCCGGCGATCGCTCGTCTGCTGGTCGATCTGTTCCTGGCGCGCCACGACCCCGACCGGCGCGACGGCGCCGAGGCGCGCACGAACGCGATCGGCACGTCGATCGACGAGGCGCTCGAACGGGTCCAGAGCCTGGATGAGGACCGCATCCTGCGGCGCTTCCGCAACGCGATCCAGGCGTCGCTGCGGACCAACTACTTCCAGCAGGGTCCCGGCGGCGGACACCACGCGCACCTGTCGTTCAAGTTCGACAGCCGGGCGCTCGACGACCTGCCCGAGCCGCGCCCGCTGCGCGAGATCTGGGTGTTCGCCCCGCGCGTCGAGGCGGTGCACATGCGCTTCGGCCTGGTCGCGCGCGGCGGCATCCGCTGGTCGGACAGGCGCGAGGACTTCCGCACCGAGATCCTGGGTCTGGTCAAGGCGCAACAGGTCAAGAACGCGGTCATCGTGCCGGTCGGCGCCAAGGGCGGGTTCGTGGTCAAGCGGTCGCCCGCCGGCGGCGGGCGCGAGGCGCTGCTCGAGGAAGGCATCGCCTGCTATCGCACCATGATGGCGGGCCTGCTCGACATCACCGACAACCTGGTGGTCGGCGCGATCATGCCGCCCGACCGGGTCGTGCGCTACGACGGCGACGATCCCTATCTGGTGGTCGCCGCCGACAAGGGCACCGCGACGTTCTCGGACATCGCCAACGGCATCGCGGTCGAACGGAAGTTCTGGCTGGGCGACGCGTTCGCCTCCGGCGGCTCCGCCGGCTACGACCACAAGAAGATGGGCATCACGGCCAAGGGCGTGTGGGAGGCGGTGAAGCGCCACTTCCGCGAGATGGGCAAGGACATCCAGAACGAGCCCTTCACCGTGGTCGGTGTCGGCGACATGTCGGGCGACGTGTTCGGCAACGGCATGCTGCTGTCCCGGCACATCCGGCTGATCGCCGCGTTCGACCACCGCCACATCTTCCTAGACCCCAGCCCCGATCCGGCGACCAGCTTCGCCGAACGCCAGCGCCTGTTCACCCTGCCGCGGTCGAGCTGGGATGACTACGACAAGGCGCTGATCTCGGCGGGTGGCGGCGTGCACGACCGGCGCGCCAAGTCGGTGACGATCACGCCCCAGGCCGCCCAGGCGCTCGGCATCGAGGCCAAGCCCATGACCCCGGCCGAACTGATGCGCGCCATCCTGCGCGCGCCGGTCGAGCTCTTGTGGAACGGCGGCATCGGCACCTACGTCAAGGCGCGCGGCGAAAGCCACGCCCAGGTCGGCGATCGGGCCAACGACGCGATCCGCGTCGACGGCCGCGAACTGCGCGTCAAGGTGATCGGCGAGGGCGGCAACCTGGGCCTGACCCAGCTCGGCCGCATCGAGTTCGCCAGTCTTGGCGGCCGGCTCAACACCGATGCCATCGACAACTCGGCGGGCGTCGACTGCTCCGACCACGAGGTCAACATCAAAATCCTGCTGGCCGCCGTGGTGGGTGCCGGCGATATGACGCTCAAGCAGCGCGACGAGCTGCTCGCCGGCATGACCGACGAGGTGGCGGCCCTGGTGCTGCGCGACAACTACCAGCAGACCCAGGCGTTGTCGCTGATGCAGGCGCAGGGTTCGGCCCTGATCGAATCGCAGTCGCGCATGATGCGCGCGCTCGAAGGGCGCAAGCTGCTCGTTCGCGGCATCGAGTTCCTGCCCTCAGACGAGGAACTGGCCGAGCAACAGGCCAAGGGCCAAGGCCTGACCCGGCCCGAACTCGCGGTGCTGCTGGCCTACGCCAAGATGGCGGCGTACGACGCGCTGCTCGATTCCGATGTGCCGGACGACGCCCATTTCGCCACCGATCTGAAACGCTACTTCCCGACACCCCTGCGCGAACGGTTCGACAAGGGCATCGCCAGCCACCGTCTGCGCCGCGAGATCATCGCAACCCAGGTGACCAACAGCCTGATCAACCGCGCCGGCAGCACGTTCATCTACGAGATGATCGACCGCACCGGCGTGGTCGTGGCGGCGATCGCGCGTGCCTATACGGCGGCCCGCGACACCTTCGGTCTGCGCGAGGTCTGGAGCGCCATCGAGGCGCTGGACTCCAAGGTCGGCGCCGACGTCCAGAGCGCGATGCTACTCGAGGTCGGCCGCCTCTTGGAGCGGGCGACGTTGTGGTTCCTGCGCAACGAGGCGCCGCCGATCGACGTCAAGGCGACCGTTGGGTTCTATCAGGGCGGCATCGCCGAGATGCACGGAGCCCTGGGCGACATCATCGGCCCGGCGCGTGCCGCGGCGGTGGCGGAATCGGTCGAGGCGTGGGCCACGGCCGGCGCGCCGCGCGCGCTCGCGCAACAGGTTTCGTCGCTGCGCACCCTGGCGGCCGGGCCCGACATTCTACGCACGGCGCGGCGGGAGAAGCAGGCGGTAACCGACGTGGCACGCGTCTACTTCGCCCTCGGCGCCCGGCTTGGCTTCGATTGGTTGCGGGACAGCGCGACGAAGCTCAAGCCCGAGACCCACTGGCAGCGGCTCGCCATCCAGGCGATCTACGACGACAGCCATGCCCAGCAGCGTTCGCTCGCGGCCGCGGTGGTCAAGGCCGGCGATGGCGTCGAGGCGTGGCTTGGACACAACGCCGTCGCTGTCGCCCGGGCCGACCAGCTGGTCGCCGACCTGCGCACTGTCGGCGCGATCGACCTGTCGATGCTGACCGTCGCCAACCGGCACCTCGCCACGCTCACCGCCGAATGACGGCGGCGCGGCCGGCGCAGGGCCGGCGGGCCCTAGTCGCCTGGTGTCTCTACGATTGGGCGAACTCGCCGTTCCCCACGGTGGTCGTGACCTTCGTATTCGCGGCGTACTTCACCAAGGGCATCGTCGGCGACGATGCGCTGGGTACCGGCCTGTGGTCCCAGGCGATGGGGGCGAGCGGCCTGTTGGTGGCGCTGCTCGCGCCGGTGATCGGCGCCATCGCCGACGCCGCGGGACGCGCGCGTCCATGGCTCATGGCTTTCACAGTCGGGACGGTGGCGGCCGGCGCGCTGCTGTGGTTCGCGGCACCCGACCCGGCCAACGCCTGGTGGGTGCTGGTCCTGGTCGGGCTGGGCAACGTCTCATTCGAGATGGCGACGGTCTTCTACAACGCCCAGTTGCCGCGCCTGACCGAGCCCGAACGAATGGGGCGCGTCTCGGGCTGGGGCTGGGCGTGCGGCTATCTGGGAGGGCTGGCGTGCCTCGCCGTCGCGCTCGTCGCCCTTGTCCAGGCCGAGCCCGCGCCCTTCGGCCTCGATCGCGACGCGGCCGAGCACGTGCGCGCGATCGGGCCGCTGGTCGCCCTGTGGCTGGCCGTGTTCGGCTGGCCGCTCTTCATCTTTGTCGCCGAGCCCGGTGGCGGGGCACGCGTCGCCCTCCGCACGGCCGTGCGTGACGGGCTCGTGCGACTCATCGCGACGATCCGACAGGCGCGCCGCTACCGCGACGTCGAGTGGTTCCTGATCGCCAAGATGCTCTACATCGATGGGCTCAACACGATCTTCGGGCTGGGCGGCGTCTACGCGGCCACCGCGTTCGCCATGGGTGTCGACGAGATCCTGCTGTTCGGAATCGCGCTCAACGTCACCGCCGCCGCCGGCGCCTTCGCCTTCGCCTGGGTCGACGATTGGCTGGGGCCGAAGCGGTCGCTGGTGCTGGGCAACCTCGGCCTGATCGCGACCGGGCTCGCGATCCTGATCGCGCGCGACGTGACGTGGTTCTGGATCGGCGGCCTGGCGCTGGGCCTGTTCATCGGCCCGGTGCAGGCCTCCAGCCGTTCGCTCATGGCGCGCCTCGCGCCCGCCGGCATGGAGGCGGAGATGTTCGGCCTCTACGCCTTCTCGGGCAAGGCGACGGCGTTCCTCGGGCCCACGCTGGTCGGCTGGGTGACGCTGGCCACCGGCGATCCGCGCCTCGGCATGGCCACGATCGTGCCGTTTCTGGTGGTGGGCCTGGGACTCTTGTTCCTGGTCAGGCCGCGCTGAGCTCGACGGCGGCCTGGGCGCCGGTGATCACCGCCAACAGCGTCAGGATACGCAGCACCCAGCGGCGGAACGCGGCCGGGTCGGCACCCTTGAAGCTGCGGGCACCCAGCCAGATGCTGGCCGCGAGCGGCGGCAGGTAGAGGATCGCTAACGTCACATCGTCCCTACCGATCAGGCCTTCGCGCGCCTGGAAGCCGAGCCCGAGCACGTCGGTGCCGACGAAGAACGCGATCGGCGACGCCCGGCCCACGGCGACGCCGGCGGGCGAGGAAAAGAAGAACAGCACCACCGGCGGTCCGGCCATGCCGAAGGCGCCGTTGCACAGGCCCGCCAACGCGCCGGTGGCCGCCGTGGCCACGCGCCCCGGCATAGCCTTGGGGGCGTAGCCGCGCGCGAGCAGCGCGGCCGCCACCACGACGAAGACCGCGATGGCCAGCTTCATGGGCGCGGCCGGCACGGTGGCCAGCAGGTGCACGCCCAGAGGGGTGGCGATCAAGCACCCGGCCAGCAGGAGCCCGGTCGCGCGCCAGTGCACGCCCCGCCACACGCTGCGCAGCAGGTGCAGGCTGGCGACGACCTCCATCATGAAGATCGACGGCACGATGTCGCGCGGCGGGATGACGATCGACAGCGCCGTGATGACCAGCAGCGAGAAGCCGAAGCCGGAATAGCCGCGCACCACCGCGGCACCGTAGACGCAGACGACGGCATAGGCGAGGATGGCGATCTCGGTGCCGGTCATCGGCGCTCAGGCCCACGCCAGCGATGCGATCTCCTCGCACAGGCGAATCGTCTCGTAGCCGTAGTCCGCGTCGTGGGCGTCGACGTCCTCCAGCACGCTGAAGAAGGCGACCGAGACGCCGGTCTCGATGTCGACCAGCATGTATTGGCCGCCGTAGCCGCCGTGGCCGACCCAGCGGCCGCGCGTCGCCATCTGATTGGCGTAGCGGATACCGGCGCGCGGCCCCTCGTAGCGCGTGCCGCGGCCCGAGCGCGTCGCGTCGATGAACGCCTTGCTGCCGACACGCTGGCCGCTCACGCCGACGCCGCCGCGCGCGAAGATCTGGCCGTAGCGCGCCAAGTCGCGCGCGCTGAGGCAGCCCGAACCGTTGAGCATGGGCACGCCGGCGCGGTCGGTACCCATATGGAACGTGCCCTCGAACCCAGCGGCCTCGGCGACCCGGCGCAGCGCTCGACGATCCAGGCGCCCACATCGGTGTTGGCCGACTTGTAGTTGATTGTACCCGCGTGGTTGGTCAGGTCACGGCCCTGGCTGGATGCCGCACACGAACGCCCGGCTGTCCTGCTCGGCCTGGCCGGCCGGCGGCAGGCGCCAGCCCATCGCCGCTTCCTGCAGGTACGAAGCGGACGCCAGATCGGCGTAGTCTTCGGTGAAGTCGTTGACCACGTCCATGTCGAGCACCTGCTGAACCGTGGCCGTGGCGTAGCCCGATCCGATCTCGGGCAAGTACGAGGCGACCGTGCGGCCGAGGTCCAGCTTGCCGTCCTAGATGACGCGCCCGACCATGAGGTTTAGGGTGGTCTTGGTGATCGACTGCATGCTGTGGGCGCTGTCGGGGCCGTAGTCGGGCGCGTACTGTTCCCACAGCAGCCGGTCGCCCTGGACAACCGCCAGGGCCGAGAAGGACGGCAGGGCGGTCAACTGGCGCACCCGGTCCAGCCGGCCGATGCGCCAGTCCAAGTCCCGGCGCAGCGCCAGGACCGCCGGCGAGCGGGACGATTGGGCGTAGCGGAACACCTTGTAGAGCGCGTGGAAGCTGCGCCGCCGGCGCGACGCGTGGTTCCAGCCCGGCAACGTACCGGCGACGGCGAGTTCGGGGTTCGGGATCGTCGGCACGGTCATGGCTACACTCCGTCGCGGTCGGTGTCGGGCAGCAGGTCGTACTGGGGAACGTAACCGGGCAAGGCCCGCAGGCGATCGAGCCACGCGGCGACGCGCGGCCAGCGGCCGATGGCGATGCCCGCCTCGTCGGCCAGGAACAGGTATGCGGCGGCGCCCAGATCGGCGACGGTCGGCACCTCGCCGACCAGGAATGGCGTCGCGAGGTTGCGTTCCAAGGTGTCCAGCCCCACCTCGCCACGCGCCCGTAGGTAATCAACCAACTTGGCGTCGGCGTTGGCGAAACGCTTGGCGAAGCGCGCCAGCGACACGCCGTTGGATGAACGCCCGGCCTCGAAGCACAGCCACTCGTGCACGCGCCGCCGCTCGGCCGCGTCGCGGCCGCCGAAGCGGCCGAAGTGGTCGGCGAGGTGCAACAGGATCACGGTGGTCTGGGTGAACGTCGCCCCGTCGTGGACCAGCACGGGGACCTCGCCCAGTGGGTTGATCGCCCAGAACGCGGGCGTGCGCGTGGCGCCGGCGAACAGATCCACGTGGCGGTAGTCGAAGCGTTCGCCGGCTAGGCGCAGGGTCAGGGCGACCTTATAGGCGTTGCCCGACTGGCGGTTACCGTAAAGCGTGAAGGTCGCAGCCATGGATGCCTCAGTGGCGGAAGTGGCGCACGCCGGTGGCCACCATCGCCAGGCCGCGCGCATCCGCCGCGGCGATCACCTCGTCGTCACGTTTGGACCCGCCGGGCTGGATCGCGGCCGTGGCGCCGGCCTCGGCGGCGGCGATCAGGCCATCGGCGAAGGGGAAGAACGCATCCGAGGCGACCACCGACCCGGCCAGGCGAGAGGCGGTCTCGCCCGCCGCGCGCGCGGCTTCCTCCGCCTTCCACGCGGCGATGCGCACCGAATCGACCCGGCTCATCTGGCCGGCGCCGATTCCGACAGTCGCTCCGCCCTTGGCGAACACGATGGCGTTTGACTTCACGTGCTTGGCGACCCGCCAAGCAAACAGCAGATCGTCGACCTCGACGGCAGTCGGCGCGCGCCGGGTCATCGGCCGCAGGTCAGTTGCCGCAAGCGCGACCGGCGCGTCCCGGGTCTGCACCAAGAGCCCGCCGGCGACGCCGCGCACGACCAGACCGGCGTCGCCGGTCGTCGCGCCCGCGTCGGCGACCAGCACGCGCAGGTCGGACTTGCGCGCCAGCGCGGCCAGTGCCGCGTCGTCCGCCGCCGGCGCGATGACGACCTCGGTGAACACCTTGGCGAAGGCCGCCGCCGCGCCTTTGTTGAGCGGCCGGTTGAACGCGACCACGCCACCGAAGGCGCTGACGGGATCGCAGCGGTTGGCCTTGGCGTAGGCCTCGGCCAAGCTTTCCGCCACGGCCACGCCGCACGGGTTGCCGTGCTTGACGATGACGCACGCCGGCGCGTCGAACTCGGCCATCGCCTCGTAGGCCGCGTCGGTGTCGAGAATGTTGTTGTAGCTGAGCTCCTTGCCCTGGAGTTGACGGGCTTTCGCGACGCCCGGTCGCAACTCACTGGTGACGTAGAGTGCCGCGCGCTGGTGTGGGTTCTCTCCGTAACGCAGCAGCTGTTTTCGTTGGCCGGCTACGATTAGACGCTCTGGGAGCCAGTCATACGCATGGCCCGCGAACCAGCCGGCGATCGACGCGTCGTAGGCGGCGGTGCGGGCGTAGGCCTTGGCCGCCAAGCGCTGGCGCATATCGATCGTCGTGCCGCCGGTGCGCACGATCTCGTCAAGCACGTCCGCGTAGTCGGCCGGATCCACGATCACTGCCACGGCGGCGTGGTTCTTGGCAGCCGAGCGGATCATCGCCGGCCCGCCGATGTCGATGTTCTCCACCGTCTCGTCGTAGCCGGCGCCGCGCACGACCGTCGCCTCGAACGGGTAGAGATCGACGACCAGCAGGTCGATCGGTTCGATGCCGTGCGCGGCCATCACGGCCGTATCCTCGTCGCGTCGGCCCAGCAGCCCGCCGTGGACCACCGGGTGCAGAGTCTTGACCCGGCCGCTCATCATCTCGGGAAATCCGGTCACCTGGGCGACGTCGGTCACGGCCAGACCGGCGTCGCGGATCGCCTTGGCGGTGCCGCCGGTGGAAATCAGATCGACGCCGTGGCCGGCCAGCGCGCGCGCGAAATCCACCAGCCCGCCCTTGTCCGAGACCGAGAGGAGCGCGCGGCGAACCGCGATGATGGACCGTTCCGATGCGTCAGCCATGGGCACTCGCCGGCCTCCTGTGCGCCTCGCCGTGGAACCCCGGCACCAGGTCCGCCATCAGGGCGAGCGTGCGCGTTTCGTCACCCTGGCGCGCCGCCGCCTCGATCTCGTCCAGCCGCCGGCCCAGCACGGGCGCGGATGGTCCCAACGCGATGGAGATCTCGGGACGCCGGGTCGGCAACTTGCGCTCGTCGGCGTGGAACAGCTCCTCGTGCAGTTTCTCGCCCGGCCGCAGGCCGGTCATTTCGATGCGCACGTCGCGCTCGGGCACCAGGCCGGCCAAGCGGATCATCTGGCGCGCCAGGGCGATGATGCGCACCGGCTCGCCCATCTCCAGCACGAAGATCGCGCCATCCTCCGCCGGCAGGGCCGAGGCCTGCAGGACCAGCTCGACAGCCTCGCGCACGGTCATGAAGAAGCGGCTGACTTCGGGATCGGTCACGGTCAGCGGTCCGCCGCGCGCGAGTTGGCGCTGGAACAGCGGCACCACCGAGCCGGTCGAGCCCAGCACGTTGCCGAAGCGCACGACGACCGAGCGCGTGCCCGCGTCGCGCCGCGGGCCCAGAACGGTCAGTTCGGCGATACGCTTTGTCAGACCCATGACCCCGCGCGGGTTGACCGCCTTGTCGGTGGAGATCAGCACGAAGGTGCCGGCGCCGGCGCGCCGCGCGGCCTCGGCCGCGTTGCGCGTGCCGACCGCGTTGGTCAGCGCCGCCTCGCACGGGTTGGCCTCGGCCAGGTGGACGTGCTTGAGCGCGGCGGCGTGGAACACCAGGTCGGGCTTCTCGGCGTCGAACGCGGCGTCCAGGCGGGTACGGTCGCGCACATCCGCCAGGATCGCGCCGCGTTCGACGTCCGGCGCGGTCGTCGCCAGCTCCTGGTCGATGGCGTAGAGCGCGAACTCGGCGTGGTCCAGCAATGTAAGGCGGGCCGGGCCGAACGCCGCGACCTGGCGCGCTAGCTCGGACCCTATGGTGCCGCCCGCGCCCGAGACGAGAACCCGCTGGCCGGCCACCAGCGCGGCCATGGCCGCGCGATCCAGCACGGTCTGGGGCCGCCCCAGCAGGTCCTCGATGGGCACCGGTCGGATCTCGAAGCCAGGCTCCGCGCCGCCCCGGAAGTCGGTAAGCCGACCCAGCCGGGCGATGGTCAGGCCGTGGCTCTCCGCCTCGGCCAGCAGGCCGCGCAGGGTCTCGGGCGGTGTGGTCTCGGCGCACAGGATCAGACGGTGCGGCCGCGCGCCCTTGCGCCGCAGCCGGGCCAGCGCCGCGCCGACGCCCGACGGCGTGCCGACCACCTCGACGCCACGGATGCGCCGGCCCACTTCGTCCGGATCGTCCGCGATCAGGCCGACCACGTCGTAGCCTGCCTGGGCATCGCGCGCCATGGCGCGCACGAACGCCTCGGCCGCGTCGCCCGTGCCGATCAGCAGGACGGGCACGCGCGCGGTGTCGGCGCGCTCGAACACTCGCGCCAGACTGCCGTCCTTGACCAAGCGGTAGATGAAACGCGGCCCGCCCAAGAGTGCCATCAGGACGAACCAGTTGATGACCAGCGCCAAGCGCGGGTAGAGCTCGAGCCGGATCAGAAAGAACATGATCAGCAGGAACACCAGGTGCGCTAGCGTCACCGCCTTCAACAGCCCGATCAGATCGGGCAGCGAGGCGTAGCGCCATACGCCCCGGTAAAGCTGCATGCGCCAGAACACCACCCCGCACACGACCGTGAACAGCACCGTGCCCTCGACCAGGAAGCCGCCGGTCTGCGGCAGCATCGCCGATCCCAGGCGCAGGTAGAGCGCGGCCACGAACGACAGCGCCGCCATGACGATGTCGTGGATCGCGGCGGTCAGCGGGCGGTCGAAGCGGGGAAGCTTGGCGGTCATGGCGGCGGCGCGCGGTGAAAGTACCACAGGGTTCCCGCCACCGACACGAGCGCCACGCCCAGCGCGACCCACGCCGCGACGCCGCCCGCCAGGCTGAGAGCCGCCAAGCCGACCAGGACGGCGTCGAGCGCGATCACGCGCGTCGCGACCCAGGCGTGCGACCGGCCGTTCCTACTCGCCGCCTGGTAGGCGTGATCGCGGTGGGCGCGCCAGGGTCGCTCGCCCCGGGCCAGGCGCCATGCCAGCGTCGTCGTGGCGTCCGCCACGAACGCAAGGGGCAGGATCAGCGCGGCCACGATCGCGCCCGAAAGCGCCAGGTCGAGCAGCAACCAGCCGGCGAGCAGCCCGAACGGAACGCTCCCGGCGTCGCCCAGGAACACGCGCGCGGGCGACCAGTTCCATGGCAGGAAGCCGAGCACCGCGCCGCCAAGCGCCAGCGCGTACCAGGCCAGGTCCGGTCGCTCGCTCATCGTCGCGATGAACGCGGCGCCCAGGGCGACCGTCGCCGTGTGACCTGCCGCCAAGCCGTCGGCGCCGTCCATGAAGTTGGTCAGGTTGACGTGCCACAGCCACGCGAGACCGAGCGCGACCGGCCCGAACCACGGGACCGTCTCGGTTGGCAACGCCAACAGGCCGGTCACCACGGCCGCCGCTTGCACGACCAGGCGCGGGGCGGGGGCCAGGCCGCGCCGGTCATCGATCCACCCCAGCGCCGCCAGGGCGGCCGCCCCAAGGGCCACGACCGCAAACGCCCCCGCCGCGCCCACGATCGGTCCGAGCGCGAGCCAAGCCAGGACCGTCACCGCGACGGGCGCGAGTCCGCCGCCGCGCGGGACGGGACGATCATGGCTCGATCGCGCGTTCGGCCGGTCGACCATACCGCGCGCGCCGAGCCATGGGATCAACCGGCCGGTGGCCAGCCACGACAGGCCCAGGCACCCAGCGAGCAGCGCGATAGGCAGCACGGCGGTCACGGCGCGTCCCCGCGCGCCCACACGCCGCCGGCGATGGCCAGCGCGTCGATCCGGCCGTCGAGCAGGGCGCGCGCGGCCTCGGCGGGCGTGTTGACGATCGGCTCCTCGTGCACGTTGAAGCTGGTGTTGATCAGCACGGGGATGCCGGTCAGCGCCTTGTACCCGGCCAGGATGTCGAAATAGAGCGTGTTCGGCGCACGCGCGATGACCTGGGGCCGCGCCGCGCCGTCCACATGGACCACCGCCGGGATGCGCTCCCGCCACGCAAGCCGCACGGCGCAGGTCATTGTCATGAACCACGCAGCGTAGCGCAACGCGGCCGGCAGGTCGAACACGGTGTCGGCGTCGCCTTCCGCCACCACCGGCGCGAAGGGCATGAATTCGCTGCGTTCCAGCCGGCGGTTGAGCGTGTCGTTGATCGCCGAGTCGGTCGGTGCCGCCGGGATCGATCGGGCGCCCAGCGCGCGCAGGCCATACTCCATGCCGAGCGTGTAGAGCCCGACGATGCGTCCGGCGGCGAGCATGGCGGGTATCGCAGCCACGGTGTCGGCGGCGACTTGGCGCACGCCGGGCGTGGCGGCCAAGGCGCGTTCGGCCGCGTCGCCGGAATCGCGACCCAGATAGAGGGTGTCGAGGCGGTGGCGGTGATTGAGCCAGCGCTTCATGCCGTCGCGCTCCAGCAGCGCCTGCAGCACGCCGCCGTGGGGCCGGCCCGCGTCGCTCATGGCCGGGTAGACGAACAGCGCCTCGACGCCCGCTTCCTCGGCCAGCCGCTGGTTGAGCCGGACATTGGCGAACACGCCGCCCGCCACGCCCAGATGCTTCGCCGGATGGCGCGCGAGCGTGCGCTTCACCGCCGCGCGGATGGTGTCCTCCAGGACGTGCTGGATCGACGCGGCCATGTCCTCGCGCGCAGTCGTGCGGCTCAACCCGACCAGGTGCTCACGCATGGCCAGGTAACTCGGGTAGTCCGACGTGACGCGCCCGTCATCGTCGACGCGGAAACGCCCCGCGATCGCTTCGGCTACGACGGGCCGGCCCAGGGCGGCCAGCCCGGTCACCTTGCCCTCGTGGCGGTTCATGTGGAAGCCGAGCGCCTGGGTCACGTACCCGTAGGCGAGGCCGAGGCTGTCGATGGCCATGGGCCGGGCGAACGCGCCATCGTCGCCTTCGAGCGTTTCGAGCCGGCCGTCGTGGAAATGGTGGCGGCTGTACTGCACGTTGTCGCCACCCCCTTCGGCCGTGTAGAGCAGCGCATCGTCCCCATCCGAATGGAACAGGGCGGGCAGGGCGTGGGCCAGATGGTGGTTGAAGAAGCGCACCGGCGTCCCGGCGCGGAATCCATGACCGGCGAGGAACCGTTCGGCGTCGAAGAGGGCGAGCGAATCGGCGTGGCCGAGCCGCACCAACTCGCGCTCCATGCTCTTCATCTTGGCGCGACCCAGCGCCTGGCGCACACGACCCTCGATCAAGCGCCCGCCGCGCCAGTGGCGGAAATGGCGCCACGGGAACGGCCCGCGCCCCAGCACCACCATGTCCACGTCACGACGCGTCAGGCCGGCGATGGCCAGCACTTCGTCGATCGCCTCGTCCGGTCCCCGGCCGCGGTCGACCTTGACGCGCGTCAGCCGTTCCCGGGCCACGGCGGCCACCAGGCGGTAGTCGTCGACCAGGCACGCCGAAGCGTCGTGGTAGCCGGAAAAGACGCCGAGGAGGATCATGAATCGCGCCGTCGCGGCGGGGCGCGGCGACCCCATCGGCGCGACCGGGCGGGCGTCAAAGATGGATAGGATCGCGGCCGTCGCGGCCGGGCTGGCCGTGCCCGCCCTAGTCTCGGGCCGCGTGACCATGGCGGTGCTGTGCGCCCTGGCCCTCGCGGGAACGCTGGCCGCGCCCGGCGCGCGGGCGGCCGGGCGCGCGCTGGTCCGGGCGTGGCGCGGTCTTCTTGGCCTCGCGGTCACGGTCCTGCTGGGCGCGTGGCTGGCCGCGACGGCGTTGTCCTTCGATCCGTGGGCGTCGCTCCAGGTGTGGGCACGCATGGCGGTCTTCGTGCCGGCCACGGTTCTGCTGGGCCTCGCGCTCGCGGCGGATGGTGCGCGGCTGGACCTCACGCTGCGTGCCCTCGTCGCCGGATCGGTGGTCGCGGCGACGCTCGCGCTCGTGGGTTCGACCCTGTGGCCCGACGCGCTGGCGCTGGCGCGTGGCAAGGCGCCCGAATGGACCGCTCACGACGCGGCGGCCGCGGTCAAGGGCTTCGGCTCGGCGCTCGCGTGCCTGATGCCGATGGTGCTGTGGGCCGGCTGGCACCTGGGTGGGCTATGGCGGGTTACCGCGCTTGCCTTCCAACCGCTCGCACTCGCGGCCATGGTCGTGGCCGACAGCGACGCCGGGCTTGCCGGGGCCGCGCTTGCCGGCGCGGTCCTGGCCATGGCGGCGCTTTGGCGCGCCGGCGCGCTGATCCTGGTCGTCGCCGTCGGCGCGGGCGGTGCGGCCGCCGCGATCCTGGTCGGCCTGGGCCCGCTTGCCGAGGCGTTCGCCACGGTCGATCCGCACCGTGCCGCGATCTGGCAGGCGGCGCTGAGCTATCTGCCCGGCGCGCCGGTTCTCGGCCACGGCCTCGACGTGGTCAACCTCCTGCCCGGCGCCGATCCCGTGGTGCCGGCGTTCAACCAGGCACGTATCCCGTCACACCCACACGACTGGGCGGTCGAGGTGCTGGTGGAAACCGGCGTTGTCGGCTTTGGCGCGCTGCTGGCGGCGCTCGGCGCGCTGGCGTGGTCCTTCGCGCGCGCCGGCCGGTTCGCCGGCGCGGGCGGGCTCGCGCTCATGGCGGCGTTCTGGGGCTCGGGCCTGGTCAACTTCTCGGTGTGGGTGGCGTGGTGGCAGGGGGTCTTTCTGCTGCTCGGCGCGTTCGCCATGGCAGGCGCAGCGCCAGCAGTCCTTGGGCCATCAGCACGGACAGGATCGGCTCCAGCGGCAGGCGATACTTGACCCCGGTCACCGGCCCGGTGATCGCCAACACGTAGCCCGCGACGACCAACAGGAACAGCCACGACGGTTCGGTCAGCCGGCGCCGGACCGCGATCAACCCGACCAGTTGGACCAGCCGCGCGGCGGCGGTGACCGCGACACCGCCGCACAGCAAGGAGAGCACGGTCGCGTTCCCGGTCGCCCGCACGTAGGCGACGAGCTTGCCGACCAGGCCGTCGCCCGGCGTCGCGTAGAAGCTGGGCCGTTCCAGCCGCTGCACCGGCGGCACGGCGAACACGCTGGGTGCCGCCAGGTTAATCGCGGCGCCCGAGACCCACGCGCGTGCCAGCGCAACCACGCCCATGTCCGCCATCGCGGCGCGCGCCAACGCCATGGCGTGGTCGCTCTCGACGAACGGGTTGGCCGAGCGTACGGGAAACATGCGGTCTTGGCGGAGCGCCATGTCTTTCTGGGTTATCTCGAACGGCACGCCTTCGGCGAACTCGCGCGCCGCCGGCACGACCCAGAACAAGGCGTGGGTGCCGCCCTGGCTGGTCAGGGCCAGGTGGCCGAAAGCCATGACGTTGCGCAAGGCGTGGGGCGCCGTCACGGCCAGTGAGCCCACAAGCGCGAGCAGCGCGAGGCCCGCCGCGCGCGCCGGCCGGGTCCCGGCGCGCCACGCGCCCCAGAACACGACCAAGGCGAACACGGGCGGCAGGAACTGGGTCATGGCGCGCACCAGGGTCGCCAGGCCTAGCAACACGCCGCAGCCGAGCGCGCCCACCGCACTTGGCCGTTGCAGCAGCCGGACGCCCGCCAGCAGCCACAGCGCGAAGACCGCCAGGAACAGGCTGTCGGTCAGCACCACGCCGGCTGCCGCGATCATGTTCAGGTTGACCGCCGCCAGCAGTCCTGCCGGCAGCGCGGCACGCCGGTCCAGGCGCGCCGCCAGCAGCGCGATGGCGACGCAGGTCGCGGCATCCAGCACCGCCTGACCCAGCACCGGCCACAGGGCATCCTCGCCGACGACGAGGCGGAACGCCGCGATCCACGCCAGATAGCCCGGGACCCGCTCGGTCTCCGGCTCGGCGCCGAGGCCGGTCACCCTGTTGAAGCCGTCGGTCTCGACCAGGTCGCGGCCGAGCGTCAGGTAGAGCTCGGAATCCGGTTGCAGCAAGCTGCGGGTGCCGTCGTGGACCAAGGCGACGTAGCCGAGCCGCAGCAGCAGCGCCACGGCGAAGACCAGGAGTGCCGCGCGCGCCGTCATCGCCGCTCGATCACGGCGAACAGTCGGAACCCCAGGAGCGGCCCGAGCCACGGCTCCAGCCGAGCCTCGAGGCGCAGCAGCGCCGGTGCCCACGCGCCGGGGATCAGCGACCAGCGGCGATAGCCGCCGCTCAACGGGTAGGCGAACAGGCTGAAGTAACGCACGGTGGCCACCGCCAGGCCGGGCACGCGCTCGGCCAGGCGGGCACGGTGGCGGCCGACGATAAGGCTGGGCAGCGCCTGGTTCGCGGCGAAGGCATCGCGTGGACGCGGCGGCGGGGCGGCGGCGAAGGGGTCCTCGTCCATGTCGACCGGCTCGGGATGGGCAAGCGCGAACGCGACGCGGCTCAGCGGCGTGATGGCCGGCTCGACCATGATGATGCGGCCACCGGGGATCAGCACGCGGCACGCCTCGGCCAGGAACGCTCCCGGCGCCGCCAGGTGGTGCATCACGTCGACCATGACGATGGCCGCGAAGCAGCCGTCACGGAACGGCAGCCGGTGCGCGTCGGCCACGACGTCGAGCCAGGGTGCCGGCAGGATGTCGGTCGCGACGATGGTGGGCAGCCAGCCTTTCAGCCGGCCCGAGCCACCGCCGACCTCCAGCACGCGGCCCTCGGGCAGCGCTTCGGCGATGCGCCGGTACAGATCCTGGTAGACCGCGCGCAGCGCCGGCTTGGCCGGCCAGGCCGCGCGGTGGGCCGCAAGCCGCGCGTCGGTCACGGTCAGATCGCCTTGAGCTTGCGCCAAGCGAACACGACCATGCGGATCAGCAGGAAACCGTCGCGGAAGCGGGAGATCTGGGTTTCGCCGTAGCTGCGCGCCGCGTAGCGGATGGGGATCTCGGCCACCTTCAGGTTCTGCTTCACCGCGCCGAAAATCAGGTCGAAGTCGCCGAACGGATCGAACTCGCCGAAGTAGGCGCGGTCGGCGAGGATGCGCAGATAGTGCGATCTCGTCAGAGCCTTGGTGCCGCACAGCGTGTCGGTGAAGCGCTGGTTCAGCAGCCAGGTGAACAGAATCGAGAACGCCCGATTGCCTACCAGGTTGATCAGGCGCATGGCGTTCTGCTCGCGCGGGTAGACCAGGCGCGTGCCGTTGATGAAGTTGCCCTTGCCGGCGACCAGCGCGCCGTAGAACTTCGGGATCGTCTCGGGCGCCACCGACAGATCGGCGTCCAGGATGATAAGCACCTCGCCGCGCGCCTCGGCGAAGCCCTTGCGCACCGCGTCGCCCTTGCCGCGGCCGTCCTGGCGGAAGCGGCGGATCGGCACGTCGCGCGCCTCGGCCATGACCTCGCCGACGGCGTTCCACGTGCCGTCGCTCGAATGGCCCTCGACGAACACGATCTCCTGGTCGGGGCAGAAGCGCGGCAGGCGCTCGACAAGCGACCGGATGTTGCCGCGTTCGTTGCGGCAGGGCACGACGACCGAGCAGCTCGGCGTCCCAAGCTCGAGCCCGAGCGCCGGGCGCGCCACGACGTAGATACGCAAGCAGAACTGCCGCACCACCGGCAGCGACGCGGCGAAGCGGTTGACCAGCCGCCCCAGGCCGAGCAGGCGCTTGGGCAGCAGGATACGCCATTCGTGCTTGACGATGTCGAAATCGGCTAGGCGCAGCAGGCCCTCGATGTCCGCGGCCGACAGCCAGTTCAGCTCGAGCTGGGGCATCTTGAGCCCGAGCCGCTCGGCGAGCGTCAGGATCGGCTCCCACATCTTAGAATAGTAGGCGACGACCAGGCGCGTCTCGCGCGTGCATAGCCGGTGCAGCAGCGACAAGGTGATCTCGCAGTCCTCCATGGCGCCGATGGCGTCGGGCAGCACGATGACGTCGAACGGCCCGCCAAGGCGTTCGATGGTCACGCCGTCCTCGATATCGCCGGCGTGGAACGTGAACTGCGGGTAGTTCGCGCGCGCCACATCGATCGCGCGCAGGCTGATGTCGACGCCGACACCTTCGGCCGGCTCCAGCGCGGCCAGCAGGTCGCCGACGCCGCAGCCCAGCACCAGCACCTTGCGTCCCGGCGGCACCAGGAACCGCAGATAGCGGTGGTCCTCCTCGTAGTAGTACGCGTTGCGCCGGATCCAGCGGCGCCGCTCGGGCGCCATGCGGTCGGCGAAGGCGCGCTGGGCCTGCTTGCGCGGCGTCAGGCGCTCGGTTGTCTCCCCGGGAAAACGCTTGATCTCGGCCGTCATGTCAAACCGCTTGTTGTGGTCTCGCCCGGGGTGCGATGATCCGATCTTATCGACGCGCCGCCACGATCAAAAGCGACGAAGGTGTCCAGCGCCAAACCGGCCGCCGCCGCCATCGGCGACGAAGCGATCCTCTCCGCTGGCCGGGATGTCCTGGCCGAAGGGGCTGCGTGCCTGCGCGGCGCCGCCGAACGGCTGGGCGGCGATTTCGTGGCGACGGCGCGCGTGCTCGCCCGGCCCGACAGCTTCGCCATCGTGATGGGCGTGGGCAAATCCGGGCACATCGGCCGCAAGGTCGCCGCCAGCCTAATCTCGACCGGCCATCGCGCGGCCTTCGTCCACCCGGTCGAGGCGCTGCACGGCGATCTGGGCCTGGCCGAGCACGCCACGCTCGCGCTGCTGCTCAGCCACTCCGGCGCGACCGAGGAGCTGATGGCGCTGGCGCCGGCCCTGGCCGGCTTCGACGTGCGCACGGCGCTGGTGACGCGCGCGCGTGTCTGCGCGCTCGCCGCCCACGCGGATTGGGTGATCGAGACCGGCGTCGAGGCCGAGGCTGGCCTGCACCGCCTAGCGCCGACCTCCTCGACCACGACGACGCTCGCGCTGTGCGACGGGCTGATGATGGCCAGCTTGGCGCTGCGCGGCTTCACGCCCGAGCAATTCGGCCGCTTCCATCCGGGGGGCGCGCTGGGGCGCCGTCTGGTCCGGGTGGCGGACCTTATGACGCCGCTCGACCGCACGCCGTGGGTCGCGCCCGACGCGGTGCTCTACCAGGTGATGGCCGACATGCCGGGGCGGCTCGGGCTCGCCATCGTCAGCACGGCGGCGCGGGGCGCGGGCGCAGCACTCGCCGACGTGGGCGTCATCTCGGAGGGCGATATCCGACGCGCCGCGCGCGAACGCCGGGCGTTCGACGCGGTGACCGCCGGTCAGATCATGACCACGACACCGAAGGCGATCGCCCAGGACGCCTTCGCCATCGATGCCCTGCGCCTCATGGAGCAGCACCGCATCACGGTGCTGCTGGTGGTCGACGCCGCCGATCGCCTGGTCGGGTCTATCCACATCCACGACATCGTGTCGTCCGACGTGCTGCCCAAGGGTCGGCGCGGCGTGTTGGCCGCCGGCATTGAGGACTAGATGGCGCACCGCTGGTACGTGGTGCGCAGCCACGCCCAGGCCGAGGTGCGCGCCGCCGGCCACCTGACACGCCAGGGGTTCGCGGTGTGGCTTCCGCTGCAGCGCCGGCGCATCCGCCACGCGCGCCGCGCGGTGGCGGCCCTGCGCCCGCTGTTCCCGGGTTATCTGTTCGTTCGCCTGGATCTGGCGGGCGAACCGTGGCGCTCGGTGTTGTCCACCGTTGGTGTCGCGGCCGTCATCGGCGCCGAGGGCCGGCCCGCGCCGGTGCCCGAGTCCGTGTTCGCCGAGCTGCGTGCTCGCGCCGATGCCACGGGCGTCGTCGACCTGGGGCCGGCGCACCCGTTGCGCCGGGGCGACAGGGTGCGCTTCGCTTCGGGCGCGCTCAAGGACGTGGAAGCCATCCTGGACGCCGCGACCGATGCCGACCGGGTGGCCGTGCTGCTGCGCCTGCTGGGGCGCGAGGTGCGGCTGACCGTGCGCGCCGCCGACCTGGAACCGGCCTGAGCCTCAGACGCCGAAATCGGCGCGGGTGAACAGGGCTTCCAGCGCGACGCCGTGACGCGCGAGTGTTCCGGTCGCGCCGGCCTGGCGGTCGACCACCGTGATGATGCGCTCGACCAGGCAGCCGGCCTCGCGCACGGCGTCCAGCGCCTTGATGACCGATTCGCCGGAGGTCATGACGTCCTCAAGCAGGACGACCTTGCCTGTCTTGGGCAAGTTGCCCTCGATCAACTTGCCCGTGCCGTGCTCCTTCGCCTTCTTGCGCACGTAGAACCCGGCGACCGGTTGGCCACGGCGGAACCCGGCCTGAATGGTGGCGGCGACCAAGGCGATCGCTCCCGTCTCCAGACCACCGATCGCCTGGGTGTTGGAGCCGGCGAGTCGGTCCATCATCAGTTCGCCGATCAGCGTGGCGCCTTCGGCGTCGAGCGAGACCACGCGCATATCCAGGTAGAACGAGCTGGTCGCGCCCGAGGCGAGGCGGATGCCATCGCCCTTGATCAGCGCCTTGGCGGCGATGATGGCACGCAGGCGGTCGCGGATGGCCGGGTTCGTCATGGCGCGCACCATAGAGTTCGCTGCCGCGGGGTCAAGCGCGCTTCGGCAGCACCACCAAAGCGACGCCGGTGGCAGCGCACGCCATGCCGGCCAGCGCCGTCGGCGCCAAGCCCTCGCCCAGGATGGCCCACGCGAACAGCGCCGTCGTCGGCGGCACCAAGAAGAACAGGCTGGCGACGAGGGTCATGGCGCCGCGCCGGATCATCACGGCCAGCAGCGTGATCGAGACCAGCGAGATGACGACGCTGACATAGACCAGCGCGCCGATCACCTCGGCGGTCCAGGCGATGCGCCCGTCTTCGAGGATCGCGGCCAGCGGAGCGGTCGTCGCGGCGCCGACGGCGAACTGGATGACGCCGCCGGTGCGCGGGTCCATGCGCGGGCAATGGCGCTTCTGGTACAGCGTGCCGATCGTGATGCCGAGCAGGCTGACGAACGACCAGGCCATGCCCGCGGGCGTGCCCAGGCCCAGCGCCAGCTTGTTGGCGACGACCAGCACGACACCCAGCGCGCCCAGGGCGAAGCCGGCGGCCTGGCGGCGGCTGACCCGTTCGCCCAACAGCGGCCCGGCGACCAGGGCGGTCAGCACCGGGTACGTGCACACGATAATGGCGTTGACCGCGGCGCCGACGCCGGCACCCATCGATACCCAGGCGGCGCCGAAATAGACCGTCTGCATGAAGAAGCCAGCGACGGCGATGTGCAGGGCCTCGGCGCGGCTCGCTGGCCAGGGTGCCCAGCTGAGCGCGACCACGACGGCCATCAGCGCCGTGACGATGGCGTAGCGCAGGCCCAGCAGCGTCAGCGGGTCGGCGTCGGCCAGGCCGAGCTTGGCCGCGACGAAACCCGACGACCACAGCACGACGAAGCTGGCCGGCAGGCCGATCGTCGTGACCAGCCGCTGGGGCTGCGCAGGGTCCAAGGCGGGGCTCCGTGGCAAACGCCGGCTTGAAGCCCCTCGGACTTGGCTTGTCAAGCGTGGGCACGGCGGTCCGGCCGCATCGGCACCCAACTTAATGTTCAGATTACGAACATATCTGTTGAACTCGCATGTTCGTTCTGTGAACATGAGGCGTTCAGGGCGGAGGGACCGGTTTCACCCGCCCTGCGGTAGCGAAGGCGGCGCCCGCGTATCCCCATCCCCCGATCCATGACCGACAGTTCCGCCCCGGCCTCCCGTCGCGCGCTCGAGGACGACGCCCGCGTGCGCGAGATCCTGGAGCGCATCGAGCAGTCCGAGACCATCAACCAGCGCCGGCTGGCCGCCGACCTGGGGGTCGCGCTCGGGCTGGTCAACGCCTACGTCAACCGCTGCGTCACCAAGGGCTGGGTCAAGGTCCAGCAGGTGCCAGCCCGGCGCTACCGCTACTACCTGACGCCCAAGGGCTTCGCCGAGAAGAGCCGGCTGACGCTGCAGTTCCTCAACGACTCCTTCGTCGCGCTGCGACGGGCGCGCGCCAGCTTCGAGCGCCTCTACGACGGCCTGGAGGCCCAAGGCGCGCGCCGCGTCGCGCTGGCCGGTGACGACGACCTGGTCGATATCGCCATGCTGGCCGCGCGTGGCCGCGCGGTCGAGATCGTGGGTGCGTGGAACCCGCTCGACGGTCCGACACCCGCATGGGACGCCGCGCGGGTCCAGACGTGGATCGTCGCCTCGGCGCGCCGCGCGGTCCCGGTGCGCGAGGCGCTGGTCGCGCGTCTGGGGGAGGTCGCCGTCGCCGCGCCGGACGTGTTGCCCATGGGCCGCAAGGGCGGGCGCTGAAGCCATGTGCGGCATCGCCGGCATGATCGGGCCCCAGCCGCCGGACTCCGCGCGCATCAGGCGCACGCTCGCGGCGCTTGGCCACCGCGGGCCGGACGGCCAGTGCAGCCTTGTCACGCGCCTCGCCAACGGTCAGACGGTGGTGCAGCTGCACACGCGGCTCGCCATCCGCGATCTGGACCCGCGCGCCGGCCAGCCGTTCGCCCACGACGGCTGCGTGCTGGTGCACAACGGCGAGGTCTACAACGACCGCATGAACGAGGTGACGGCCGCGGTCGGCCTGGCCCAGCTGGCCAAGCTCGACCGCGTCCAGGCGGCGCGCGCGGCGAACTTCGCGGCGCTGCGCGACGCCCTCGCACCGATCGACGGGGTGACCGTGTTCCAGCCTGTCCAGGGCCGGGCCCTCTCGTCGCACTATTGCCTGAACGCCGTGCTGCCGCGCGACGGCCGCCACCACCGGGGCCGCGGCGGCCATGGCGAAGGGGAGGAACTGCGCGAGCGAACGGGCGAGCAAGCAAGGCCGCCCCGCACAGCAGGCCGGAGACCGCCGCGTACGCTGTGCGAGCGCTCTCCACATATCGGGCGGCGGCGAGGGTCATGGCTGCGAACAGGAACAGGAAGATCGTTTCGGTCAGCAGGGCGGCGGAATGAACGATCAGGTTCGGCCATGTCGCGGCGAAGGCGCCGGCGAGGAGGCCGACGCGCGGTCCCAACATCGCGCCGAGCTTGAAGACGAGAACGCAGGTGCCCGGGTCCAATACGCTCTGGATCGCGATGGCGGCAAGCGGCGTGTCGCCGAACACCGCGCGCACGGCGGCAAGGAACGCGAAGTAAAGCGGCATGCGCTCGCGCCCCGGCGCGCCGTCGGGCGGGGGGTCGAGCCGGCCGTGCTCCAGAAGGAACGCGGCGCCGTCCCAGTACAGGCGCGCGTCCTCGATGAAGAAATGCGCGGGATCGCCCGACAGCGTGAGGATGTTGGCGAGGCGCAGGGCCAGCGCCGCGAAGAAGACGGCCGCCATGGCGCGCACCGGAACATCGGCTGGGTCGACGGCCATGCTCATTCCGGCCGCGCCGCGCCGCGCCAGAGGTCCAGGAGATCGCGCGCGCGGCCAATGCCGTCGCACAGCGCGGCCACGCGTGCGCGCGCCGCGCCGCCCATCCGCCGCACGCGGTCGCGATCTTCGGCCAGACGCGCGATGTCGCCGGCGAGCGCCACCGCATCGAACGGGGATTGGAGAACGCCCGTGACCCCCGTTTCGACGAAGGTCGCATCGGTGCCGACCGACAGCACGGGCAGGCCCATGGCCATGGCCTCCAGGATGTCGCGGCCCCACGGGTTGTCCTCGCGCGTGGGCTTGGCGAGGGCGTCGCACGCGGCCAGCACGCGCTCGGGCTCCGTCACATGGCCGAGAAAGCGGAAGTGCGCGGCCAGTCCCCGCGCCTGGGCCGCGTCGGCCAGCGTGCCGCCCCGCCGCCCGATCTCGCCCAACCGCCCCGGCAGCGACCGCGAGAGGGTCATGCGCCCCGCCATGACGAACAGCACGTCGTGCCGGTCCATGCGTTCGAGTTCATCCGCCACGTCCAGCAGACGGTCGAGGCCGCGCGTCCAGGAATACGCGCTCACGCAGGCGATCTTGAACCGCGCATCGGCGGCCAACTCCGGCAAGGGCGCCGGGTCGGGCGGAGTCACGATGTTGTGGATGACGGCCCCGGCCCGCGGGCGCCCGCCGTGGCGGCGAAACGTCGCCTCCTCGTTCGCCGTGATGAAGGCGAAGGCATCGATGTCGCGGGACAGCGCGCGCGCTTGCCAACGGGCGAAGAGGCTCGGCCACAGATTGGTGCGCACATGCAGGGTGAAGGGCGCTCGCGTCCGTCGGCGCAGCCACGCCGCGAGGCCGAACAGGGCCTCGTGATTGAAATGGACGCGGTCGAATCGCGCATTGACCTCGCGCGCCAGGCGATGGCGAAAAGTCCGGGAACGGGCGTGCCGCCGCGCATAGCCGGAGAGGGAGAGAAGGGAGAGAAGATTGCGCGAGAAGCGCGGAAGCGCGCTCCAATGCGCCATCGCCGGTTCCACGCGGCAGGGAATCCCGAGCGCGGTGTAGCGCGCGACGACGGGGCCGTCCTTTCGGCACCACACCTCCACCGCCGCTTGGGTCTTGTCCATGTGCCGCACGGATTCGTAGAGGCTGCGTGACGACCCGCCGAAGCCGCCCTCGATATCGAGGCAGAGCACGCGGAGCGGCGCCGTCATGGTTTCGGATGAACGAGGGCCGCCGTCGCGTCCCATCCGATGCGGAAGGCTGCGTCGAGGACCGACAGGCCGGGAAGGAATGTCGCGCGCCCCTGGTCGTAGGGGGCGGCCGCGAAGTCGCTGCGCGCCAGCGCGATGCCGGCGTCCGCGAAGGCGGTTGGATCCTGATAGCTCTCTCCGCCGCGCCCCGCGAGATAGGTGCCGCCCGGGGCTACGGACTCGACGATGCGCACGAGCCGCGTGGTTGCCTCCGCGTCACCCACATCGAGCGCGGAGGACGCGAGAAAGCGCGGCGCCACGCCGAGGCGTGCCGCCGCCGCCTCGATCAAATGGCGGTTGATCGCGGCAAAACCGCCGTCCGGCGCCGCGTCATAGGCGTCCGCAAGCCATTCGCGGACCGTGCGGTAGTGCGCCGCGTCGCGGTAAAAGGTGGCGATGGTATCCAGGTGCGCGCCGCGCCAATCGGGGCGGCTCGGCAGGATCTCGTCGATCCTTTTGCCCAGGGACACGCGGACCGGCACGGTCAGCCAGCGCGTCTCGCCCCCGCCGTCGATCTGCACGCGGTTGGTGTAGCCGCCCTTCGTGAACTGCACGTCGTCGAGGAACACGAAGATGTCCGCGCGCGCCATCTTGGCGAAATATCCCAGCCACGGCAGGTAGTTCGGCTGGTGAATGGCGACGACGGTGCTCACGCTAAATCATGAAGCACGAGGTAGACACATGTCCCATCTGAAGTCGTGTATGCCATTGATCCAGGGACCGGTGCATCGGTGACGCGCTCGATCGCTCTGTCGACACCATCGACCTCGACCATCGCAGGTGGCCATGGCGGGCAGAGCGCACGCACAAGGTCCTTCACTTGTCGCCGCGTGAGGCCCTGGCGAAGTCGCCCATCAGACTTGCGCCGCGAGGGCCAGGGCGGGCTGACGTGGGGATCGATTGTCCGTACTGGCCGGCGTTCAAGCATGGCGTGCCACGCCCGGGGGAACAGAGATTGGCCACCCTCGATCATCCGCTGGCGTACCGTCCACGCCGTATCCGAGAGGCCGATGGCAATGCGGCCTTCCGCCCAGATCGGACCCGCGTCCACGGCCTCGGACATGGCATGCCAAGTCAGTCCCAGCCAGTCCTCGCCATTCACGATCGCCCACTGCAAGACATTGGGGCCTCGATACTTGGGAAGAAATCCACCATGGAAGTTGGCGGTTCCCCTTGGATAACGCGCCAAGTCGCTGGCGTGGATAATCTGCGAATAAAGCCAAGATACCGCGACATCCGCGGGCGGTACGTAGCCCTGCAAGGGTGCTCCTCGGCGATGGACCACGATAGGAACTCGGTTTGCCCGCGCTCGAACAGCGTGGACCTTCGCTGCATCAACTCGGTTCTCGGGAATGAAGATGGCCGTTAGCGTCGCATCGAGATCGGCCGCATCGAAGAGGTCGAGTCCAGAAGGGTCGGTCGTATAGAGATGCACCCGATGCATCGGGTTAAGAAAGTTGCGTCATCGGGTTTGCGCGCAGGCCGCCCGCACCTCGGCTGCCACGCGGTCGGCGGTCGCATCGTCCATGTCGGCGTGGAACGGCAGGCTCAGCACGCGCCGGCTGAGCGCCTCGGAAACGGGGAGGGAGCCTTCGCCGCCGCCGTGCATGGCATAGGCGGGCTGAAGGTGCATGGGCTTGGGGTAGTAGATGGCGGTGGGGATGCCCTTCGCCTTCATGTGCTGGGCGATGCGGTCTCGCGCGGGCGACTGGATCGTGTACTGCGCCCAGGCACTGACCGCGCCCGCGGGGCGTGGCGGCGTCTCGACGGCACCCGCTAGCGCCGCGTCGTAGCGCCGGGCCAGCCTCTCGCGGGCCGCGATCTCGCCGTCGAGTGCCGGCAGCTTGGCCAGGAGGATGGCCGCCTGCAGCGTGTCGAGCCGGCTGTTGAAACCCACGCGCACGATGTCGTACTTGGTCCCACCCGTGCCGTGGGCGCGCAAGGACCGGTAAAGCTCAGCCCGCGCCGGGTCGTCGGTCATGAGCGCGCCGCCATCGCCGTACCCGCCGAGCGGTTTGGCGGGGAAGAAGCTTGTGGAGGCCACGGCCGCCATGGCGCCCGCGCGCCGATTGCCCGCGCGCGCGCCGAAGCTCTGCGCGGCGTCGGACAGCACGAACAACCCGTGCCGTGCCGCCACCGCGCCGATGCCGTCATAGTCCGCGGGCAAGCCGAACAAATCGACCGCAATGACCGCGCGCGGTCGAAGCCGACCCTTGGCCGCGACCGCGTCCGCGCGCCGCGCCAGATCGACGGGATCCAAATTGCACGTGCGCGCGTCCACGTCGCAGAACACCGGCGTGGCGCCCAGCACAAGGACGGCCTCCGCCGTGGCCGTGAAGGTGAAGGCCGGCACGAACACGGCATCGCCCGCGCCCACGCCCTCGGCCATGAGCGCGATGGTCAACGCATCCGTGCCGTTCGCCACGCCCACGCAATGGGCCGCCCCCGTGTAGGCGGCGATTTTCGCCTCGAGCTCCTTGACCTCGGGGCCCAGGATGAACTGACCGTGGGCGAGGACGCGCGCGATGGCCGCGTCGATCTCGGGTTTCAAGCGCGCGTATTGCGCCTTCAGGTCCATGAAGGGAATGGGTGGGCTCATGGGCTCCCCTCCAGAAGAACGAGGCCGCCGCGGCTCTCGCGGTAGCGCTCGCCGGTGCGCGGGCAGACGAGATTGCCGCGCAGAACCTCGCCCGTCCGGCTCACCCAGCCGCGTTGGCGCGCGGGGTTGCCCAGCACGAGGGCGTGGTCGCGCACGTCGCGCGTAACCACGGCGCCGGCACCCACCATGGCGTAGCGGCCGATGGTGACGCCGCAGACGATGGTCGCGTTGGCGCCGATGGTGGCGCCGCGCTTGACCAGCGTGGGTGCGAACTCTGCCTTTCGTTCGACGAAGGCGCGCGGCGTCAACACGTTGGTGAACACGCAAGACGGCCCGCAGAACACCTCGTCCTCGAGTGTCACGCCCTCATAGATCGAGACGTTGTTCTGGACCTTCACGCGGGCGCCGACCCGCACATTCGGGCCGACCATGACGTTCTGGCCCAGATTCGAGCCTTCGCCGATGCACGTGCCCTTGAGCACGTGGGTGAAGTGCCAAATCTTGACGCCGGGCCCGATTTCGGCGCCCTCATCCACGATGGCGCTCGGATGAATGTAGGCGGGCGGGGTCACGGTGCGGCCTCCACGGCGACGGGGTGACCTTGAACGAGCGAGCGCTGGCAGGCATCCAACGTCGCCAGCACGCGAAGGCTTTCCGCCGCGTCGGAGCGCGGGCGCGCGCGCCGCGCCACGCAATCGAGGAAGTGGCGGCACTCGCGCGCGAGCGGTTCTTCGCCGTCGAAGGCGATGGGCTCGGCCGCGGCGCGTTCGACCGTCGGCAGCTCGTCCTTCCAACCGACGGCGTGGGGGTAGAACAGCAGCTTGTCCCGGTCCTGGGCGCTGTCATGAAAGCTGGCCATGCCCTCGCTTCCCACCACGACGAGGCGATGGTCCTTGTACGGATGGAGCCAGGAGACGAAGACGTGCGCGCGCATCCCATCGTCGAAGTCCAGATGGGACAGCGTCGTGTCGGCGACCGTGGGCTGAAGGTAGCTGCCGCCGCTGGTCATGGCGCGCACGGGTGCCAGGCCCGCGAGCGCCAGGATCATGGAGACGTCGTGCGGCGCGAAGGACCACAAGGCGTTCTCCTCGCGCCGGATTTTTCCGAGACTCAGCCGATTCGAATAGATGTAGCGCAAGCGTCCCAATCGACCGCCGGCGACGAGTGCTTCCAGCGCGTTGAAGGCCGGGTGGTAGAGAAGAAGATGGCCCACCATGAGCGTCAGGTTGCGCCGCGCCGCGTCGGCCCCCAGGGCCCTTGCCTCCGCCAAGTCCAGGCAGAGCGGCTTCTCGACGAAGACATGCTTGCCGGCGGCGAGCGCCCGCGCGACCAGCGCGCCATGGGTGGCGGCCGGCGTGGCGATGACGACCGCGTCGATGCCCGCGGACAGAAGGGCATCGAAATCCGCAAAGGGGGAAACACCCGAAAGCCGCGCCGTCACGGTCTGGCGTGCCTCCTTGCGCGCGTCGCACACGGCGGCAAGCGCGCCCAGCGCGTGGAAATTCCGCGCGAGATTGGGCCCCCAGTGGCCGAGGCCGGCAACACCCACGCGGGTCATGGCGTCCTCCGCTTGGTGTCCGCGTGCACAGCGGAGTGCGCGGCAAGTTCCCGGTCTAAACGGCAGGCGTGATCGGCGAGAAAACGCGCGAGGCGCTTGGCGGGCTCCGTGGGAGGATCTTGCCACCAAATCGGATGCGTCAGGAGCTGTAGCGCTCGGCCGTCAGCGACCGCCGGATGGTCCAGCGGTGCGCCACGGTGCCAAGCGCCACCCGAGTCCGAGCAATACCCCATCTCGGTGAAGAAGCGCGGCTCATAAGCGTGGCGCCGGCCGCCCAAGGCGCCCGATCGGCCGAGCAGCGCGGGCGCGGGCCGATGGAAGCTGATGGTGGCGACGGGCGTGCCCGTCATGTGTTCCAGGAGCGCGCACTCGCGCGCCGCCGCCGCGTCGAGCGCGCCCCCGTCGTTCTCGTAAAGGGCGGCGTCGAAATGCAGCCCGATCTCGTGGCCGAGCGCGGCGAGCCGGGCGAGAACGCGCGCGCCGTCGGGTGCCGCGGGATTGTAGAACGCACTGCGAACCAGGACGAAGTACGCGGCATGGCAACCCAACTCCGCCTCCATCTCCGCCATGGGCAGGGCGGCGTCAAGGGAATAGTCGATATCATGGCGGAGGATCAGGTGGCGCTGGGCGGGCGCGGCGTCAGCAAATCCGCGCACGGCATAGCCGCGGTCGCGGAACGCGCCGAGAAGCGCACGGTACGCGGCGAGGCCGAACGCCGCGCTCACGCCGCGAACTCCAGGACGCGCTCGAAGAATGTCCGCTGCGGTGCGCGCATCTGGCCGGTGTGGTGAAGGATCGCGAAGGTTCCGCCATGGCGGCGGCAGAGGGCGTTGGCCGCCTTCGCCTCAGCGAGCGCGTCGGCGACGCTCAAGTCGCGGTACTTGCCGCCAAACAGGCCGAAGTCCATGACGGCCGTCGCGACCTGATCGAGTGCCAGCGTGCGGCGCCGGCGCAGGCTGTACGCGGCATGGCGCCGGCAGGTGCCGTTGCGGAATCCGCTTGCCTCCGGCCACGCCAAAGTCGCATCGAGCGCCATGCCGGCGTCGTTCCAGATATCGGGCGTGTCCTCGGCCGCGTAGCGCAGCACGTGCTGGCGGCCTTCCGTCACCGATCGGCCGAGCGCCCGTTCGAGCCCAGCTTTTTGAGCCTGCCAGGTGCCGGGATCGGAGGGCGTCTCGAAACCTGGATGGAAGCCGATGACATGGCCGCGCTCCGCGATTTCGTCGCCGAGCGCGCGCAGGAGGCGCGGCATACTCGCCGCGTAGGGACTGTCCATGGGGTGATAGCTGGGCCCCATGAAATAGAACCGGCTCTTAAGCCCGCGGGACTCGCTGGCCGCCATGATCGCGCGCACGGAGCGCCATGGTTCGCCGGCGGCGTAGCCATCGACAAGGCGCCTGAGCGCTGCCCCGGGGCGGCCGCGTTTCAGGAGGTCTCCAGCCGCTTGCCGCAACGGCTCGTGCAGCCGGTGATAGCCGCGCAAGCGGTCCACGTCATGCGTGACATGGACGGCATAGGACGTGGCGAGCGGCGGATCGGCCCGGCCGAACAGGGCGGCGGCCACGTCGCGCGCCGCCTCGTCGGCGAGCGGGCCGGCAGCACCAGTGCGCCGCACGGCGAGGGCCGCCGCGCGCGGAAACCGGCCATAGCGGTCGCGGGCGGGATGGCCGCGCTCTTCCAAGCGCGTCAGCAGAAGAAAGATGAGGCCGAGGGCGTCATAGGCGAGGCCCGGCCCCTGGGATGGCGCCGAAAAAAGCCCCGTGACCTGCCGGTCCGCGTGGCGTTCCAGCACGCCGTGAATCGGATGGACGCCATCCGTGTCCAGGCGCACGCCACTGGGAAACAGCAGGTTCGGAATAGGGACGGCGCCCGCAGGCGCACCGGGGCCGTAGTGAAGCACCGTGGATGCACCTGCGTCGCGCGCCAGCGGGTGGCAGCGCTCGAGAAAGGCGCAGGCATGTTCGATCTCGGGCCGGAAGGCCTCGAGCGCTGGCGAAACCGACAGACGATAGGCGAGGCGGGTCACGCGGCGATCCCGAACTCGCGCACCCAGGCGTCGTGCGTCAGCAACTGGCGCAGAAGCTTGGTGTGCTTGGCGTGGCCCTCCAGATGCTCGTCGATGCAACGCGCGAGCGCGCCCGCATCCAGCACGCCCAAGGTCAGCGCGTCCAGGCGTCCCTTGATCTCGACGAAGCGCCGCCTGTGTCCCGGTTCGTCCTTGTAAAGGCTCGGAATGTTCTGCCACGAGCCCGCCGAGTGATAGCTGGTGGGCGTCGCCGCGCGCTTAGCGAGGCCCAGGCGGCGAAGTGCCGCGCGACCCAGGAGGGCGCCGATTTCAAGCCTGGGATCGAGATCCGCGCGGAATCCGGTATTGGCCTGCGCCATGGCGCCGGCCGCCGGCGAAAGGAGGACCAAGGCGCGCTTCACCATGCGAGCGCTGCAGCGCCACGCAGGCGGCATGCGCAGATAGATGTCGAACACCTCGTTGTCGAAGGCGGGCATGCGGAGATTGCCGACCGCGCGCGTCGCCATCATGCCGGTGAAGGCGTAGTGCTTGGACAGCGCGTGGAGAATGAAGGCGTCCCATGCGTCATAAGGCTCGGCCGATTCGAGCCAGGGCTTGAGCGTGTCGTCGAGCGCGCGCGCCTGGCTCGACCACCACGCGTCGCGCCAGCCGGGCGCGGCGATGCGCTCCACGGTGGCGAGCGGCGGGCCTTGGCGAAGCGAGCGCAGCACGTCCGCGCCCGTGGGGCGCCCGGGAATCGGGCGCAGCATCGGCAAGCGCGTGCGCGAACCCATGATCTCCACGAAGCGCGCCGGCAGGTAATAGCCGCGCAGCGTGAAATCGAGGCCATGGCCGGTGAGGATCGTGCGGCACGCCGCTCCCACCCGCGGCAGGAACGCCGACATGGGGGTCGATGCGGGATAGAGGCCGTTCGAATCGACGACGGTGCGCTCGAGAACCGGAAGCGTGTCGGGCGGGGGCACGATGAGGGCATGGTGCGCGGCGCCAAGGGCGTTCGCGAGCGCACGCGCGTTGGCAAGCTCGGGATTGTCCTCGAAGCTCGCCGTGGTCCAGGTGCTCATCGCCCCCCGGGGCGCCGCCGCCAGGATCAGGCGGCTGTCGATGCCGCCCGAGAGCAAGAGACCGATATCGCGCCCGGCCGTTTGCCTTGTCGCGGCGCGCCGCAGCGCCGCCGCCAGGAGCGTCGCCCCTTCGGCCTCCGTGAAATCCGGCTTTCGCCAGGCGAGGGTCCAGTGGCGCAGGTCCTCGGCGTTCCGGCCGTCGAAGGCGAACAGGCAGCCGGCGGGCAGCGCCTCGATGCCCGCGATCGGCGTCGCGCGGCCGAAGGTGCGCTGGGTGGTGAACAGCTGCGCGATGGCGCCGGGTTCCGCGCGGCGCGGCACGCGCGCATCGCCCAGGAGCGTCCGGATCTGGCCGGCGAACACCAGCTCGCCGCCCGATCGCCACACATGGATCGGAAAACTAGCATGCCGGTCGGTCGCGAGGGTCAGGCGATGCTGGGCACGGTCGTGGATCGCCAGGCTGAACAACCCGTTCCATTGGGCGATGTCGCGAAGTCGCCCCGATGCCGCCAGCGCCACGGCGCGCGCCGCGAGACTGGGTTCGGCCTCAGGTCCGCCCGCGCCGAAGATCTCGCCCAGCGCGATGGCGGCGAAGCGTCCGTCCGCGGACTCGGCATAGCCCGCGCCGTCGTGCGGATGGGCCGCGCGGCACAACGCCGCGCCGCCCTGCTCGTGCCGGGCCACCGCGTATCCCTCCGGCAGCGTCGCGGCCATGGCGCTCGCATCCGCGGGCAAGCGCGGATCGGGTCGATAGAGACCGAACAGGCCGATCATGGACCGATCCTACACGCGCCTCTGGCGCCGCCAGGCGACGGTAAAATCGACCGCCGCTGCGGCGTCGACGACAAGCAGATACGTCTCGACCAGCGTGTGCCGAACCGCAAGCCCGTCGCGCAGCATGTCGTCGACGCACGCGCGCGCCCAGTCGTGAGGGAAGCGGACATCCGAAAAATTGACCCAGCGCCTCTCGCCGTTGACCATCATGCAAGCGGACTTCGTCTCCGGCTCAGACCAGCCGACGCGATACTGGCTCAGGTGAAGAAGCGACATGGTTTCGTAGGGCGCGCCGAGCATGACGGCCTTGCCGCCCAGTCGCACCAGGCGGCCGAAAGGTGAGTCCTCGCCGAAACGGTTGTCGAGCGGAACATCGGCGACCAGCGCATCCGCTTTGGGACCCGCGGCCGCGACCGAGGACACGGGATGTCTGCTGCGCCGGACACCGGGGTAGCTGCGAAAGAGCTCCGCCACCGCACCCACGCTCTGGGTGGGCGTGCGTACCGGATCATAAGCGGGCGTCTCCGCGACCAGCGCGTCGAGCCATGCGGCGGGCGCGGGTGGGTAGCGCCATTCGCGCGGATCGACGGTATCGCGCGTGTAGGCGGGCATCATGAGCGTGCCCTCGGCGCCGATGGCGTCCATCAGCGCCTCGATGACGGTCCGTGCGCCGCCGCAGACATAGCCGAGCCGGCCCATCGCCGCGTGAACACAGATCACATCGCCCGGCGCGATGCCCGCGGCGGCGAGCGCGGCGGCAAGGCCGCTGCGAGTCACGAGATGGGCGCCGAATTCCGTCATGGCCGTTCCGACTTCATGCCTTGCCCAGCAGAAGGGTGCGAAAAAACGTGGCGTCCATGCGCTCGCCCGGCCGGGACAGCACCGCATCTTTGAGCGCCGCCGCGTCGATGTGGGGCCGGTTGCGCTCGTCGAAACGCGCGGCGACGACGCGGCAGCGCCTGCGTATGGCGGTATCCATGTCCTCGTTCCATGCCTTGAGACCGAAATCCACGAGGACGATCGGCCGGTCCGAACACAGCGCGCGACCGAACGTCGTCGATTGCTGGAAGTCGAAGACGAAGACATCGGTTTCGCCCATGAGGCGCTCGAAAGTGTTCTCCGAGGTGTCGAGAAGCGCGCACAGCGGATGGGGCTTGCCGCGGAAGATGCCCTCCGGATGGGGGCGGCACACGAAGTTGATGGGCATGGCCATGAGCGCCTCGGACAGGCGGGATTGCCAATCGAGGTGCACGGGATCGGGAAGGAGAGGCGGAACGAACTGGCGCCAGCCCGCAATGATGGTTGGCGCATAGACAACGCGAGGGCGTGCGCCCGGCGCCCGCGTACGTGCGAGGGGCAACCGGCGCGCGTCCAAATCGCCCGCGCCGGCGAGGAACTCGATGCGCCGCTGGGGACTCGCGATGACGTGCGCGGCCGAGCCGCTATGGCGCCGCGCGCTTTCCGGCGTTAGCGCCACGTAGCGGTCGGCCACGCCGAATTCGGCGTAGGCGGTGATTTCCTGGGCACGCTCGCACGACGCACCCCAGCCGTGCTCGAAGGCCGTCACGTGTCCGCCCCGGCGTCGAATCTCGGTGGCCAGGTAGCGTGCCGTCAGCTGTCCGCCTATCCAGGCGTCCTTGGGCAGGTCGGGCAGGCGACGGGCGGCGTCGAGCGTCGCATGCGCGAGGCCGAGCTGTTCGCGCGCGAAGGGCACGGCGAGCGCCATGTACCGTCGTGCCATCTCCGGACCCAGGCTGCGCCCCGAGGCTATCGCCTTTGCGAGCTGCTCCGCCGTGTCTTGGATCCAAGGCGGCGGCGCGGCCGTGCTATCCGTCCGCGACCACGCCTCGCGCATGAGCTCGTCGCAGTGAAGGAAGCGGACGGCGCATCTGTTCTCGTGCGCGTAGGCGTGCATGGCGGCATTGTGGCTGAGCGCCACGCCGTCGGGAGCCGATAGGAGTTTGAGCCACGCCGTGGGCGGGGTAAGCAGGAGCGCCCGCGCAAGCCGTTGCGGCGCCGCCCAGACGGGCCGGGCCCCGCTCTTGAACGGCGTGGGCGCATGCTTCTCGGGCGGCGTGTCGCCACCTTGTCGCGAAACCAGAAAGCGCAGTGCTGGCGGGCCACCCAGCACGGTCCAGCCGTGCCCCGCCGCTGCTTCCGCCACCGCTGCCGCCTCGGCGATCGCGAGACCTTGCGAGACGACCCGCGCGCCGCCCAACAGCAGGACATCGCGTCGATCCGCCGCGCAGCCCTCCGCGACCGCCCAAAATCCCCGCCACGCGGCGCAGCCGGCCTCGTGGGTGTCCGCGAGCCGCACCGGCCAGCCGACGCGTGCGCGCCAGTCGTCCGAAAGACGGCCGGAGTCGGCATCGAATGGAAAGGCGAAAGACAGAACCGGTTGCCGATCGGCGGATGTTCTACAGGGTCTGGATATCGCGCACGACGACGAAGGCCTCTGCGGCCCTAAGCCCGACGCTCGTGCCCCGCCACTGGGCGAGCGCCGTGACGGCCGCCTTCGAACGCGGGTGGGGAAAGGCGCGCAATTCTGAGGCGTAACACTCGAGCGCCGCCAGCTTGGCATCGAGATCCGTGCCGATATCGACGAACCGCGTCGGGCGGAAGCCAGCGCTGTCGATCGCCACGTCGCTCCACTCGGTGCTGCTCGGCGTCTCGTAGGCGTAGATCGAGCGCACAGCCGACCCCGGCAATGGCCGGCACGCCGTGAGGACCGCCTGGTGCGCGATGCGGTGATCGATGTTCAAGTCGCCGCCGTGATGGGTGTAGACGACGGCGGGATTCCTCGCCGCCACTTCCTCCTCGATGCACTTGACGACGTCGAGTAGCGCCACGGTGTCCAGCCGGTTATCGGACAGGCCGGCGAAGCGCGGCGCCGACGCGCCCAGGATTCTTGCGGCGCGCTCGGCCGCGTCGCGCAGGTTCGCGACATCGCCGGCCTTCGCGTCGGCACGCGAGGTGGCGCCCTCGCCGAGGATAAGGATTGACACGCGGTCTCCGGCGCGCGCGTGGCGCGCCAACGTGCCGCCGCATCCCAGGATTTCGTCGTCGGGATGCGCGGCGATGACGAGGACGGATCGGGTCATGCGGCCGGCGCCGCGGTCTCGGGGTTCAGAGTCGGACCGCCATATCGGCGTGGGCGCGGTTTTCGCCTGCCTTCCCGTCGCGTTCCGCCGCCGCGGCGGTCATGCGGCGGTAGGCGAACACGCGATCTCCCAACGCTCCGATGATGTTCGTGCGCACACGGTAAATCACCTCGGTGGGCATGTCCGTGATCTTCCGCGCCCGGTCGAGCTGTTCGACGATGTTCTTTTCGAGCGTGTAGACGCAATAGACCGGCTGGGGTGTCCGGTAGGCCGACAAGGGCTCGGACGGATCCGCGGCGAGCCAGGCGTCGAAATCGTATTCGTAGGCGACGGTCTTCTCGGGCACGAGCGGGTCGTAGCAGACGATCCTGTCAAAGGCGACGCCGAGGCACGCACGCAATTCGTTCCGCGCCTCGGGATCGGTCCGGTCGTCGAAATCGCCGGCGATGAGGGATTCAAGGTAGCGCCTTACGTCATCCAGCATGGTGCGGTGGGCGACCAACGTCGCGAAGAAATACGGGATGAGCGCCAACTGGTGCTTCTGCACGCCGGCGATGTCTTCCGCGGTGAAGCGAAGCTTCACGTCCTCGCGCTCGATGAGTTCGGCTCGCGCCGCCGCGAGGAAGCCGTCGATGAGGGCGGCCAGGCCGGGCGTCCAGCGGGCGCGGTCACCCGCGACCAGCTTGGCGAGGCTTCCGTAGTCGAGTCCAGCACGGGAAAGCGCCCGATTGAACTCGGCGAACGACTGGCTGGACAGGAGCGTCACGAGGAACTGGAACAGGCGAATGCGCCAGAACCCCTCGCGGGTCATCTCGTTGTGCTCGACGACGATCTCCTCGTACTCCATCGAGTGAATGTCGCCGTAACTGCTGACATATCGCGGAATGATACGAAACGCGGTCTTGAGACCGAACTTCTTCCGGTACTCGGGAGCGCTTGATTCGGCGCCCGCGATCAAAAGCTGCGGATACATCGTCACCCGCTGGCCCTCGCGAATGGTTTCGATGACGCCGTCGATGAAGCTCTCGTCGCTTTCCCCGGCAAGGCTGTAGATCAGCTCGCAGAACGTCTCGATCCCGCGCTTCTCGCACTCCTTGCGAAGCTGGTCGTACTGGGCGATCGGGATGTTCTTGCGTTTGACGTTTTCGAGCGCCGCCGAATTGAGCGTCTGCTTCGACATCGACATCGAGGTGACGCTTCGCAACGTCTCGGCGATGCGAATCACCTTTTCGTTCGTGTTCTTGGCGAAATAGATGAACACGCGCTTGGGCGCCCCATGGGCGTCCGCGCATTCCTGCATCGTCTTGGCGATGTCCAGATCGCGTTCGTAGATCCCGAAATTGCCGTCGGCGACGTAAAAAAATCCGGTCGGATTTTTGCTAACCCGCGCAGCGTAGCGGATTTCCTCCGTCACCGTTTCCAACGGGAACTTGTTCACCTTGGATTGGGTTGCCTGCCCCCAACAGCAATAGGTGCAGGAGTACGGGCAGCCGCGATTGGTCTCGATGATGGGCGCCAAGCGCATATCGTTGAGGAACGGGTCCATCATGCCGTTCAGGTAGGGCGAAGGTACGGTGCTCAGGTCGAGACGCGGCTGCGGCTTCCCGGGATTGTGGATCACGGTGCCGCTCGCCATATCGAAGGCGTAGAAGGAGGACAGGCGTTCCTCAAGCGGTATCGCCGCGACGCCGCCATGGGCCTCGATAAGGTGCACGAGCTTGGTGAAGCTCGCTTCGCCCTCGCCGCTGATATAGAGGTCGAGTTCCGGCCGCTTGGCGAAGAATTCCGTCATCCAGGCTTTGTCGCCCGCCTGGAAATTCGGCCCGCCCATCACGTTCACGATTCCGGGCCGCACGCTCTTGGCGTGGGCGAGCATGGGAATATTGAGATTGGCGTTCCAGTCGTAGTGGCTCATCGCCAGGATATCGGGTGGCGCCTCGCCCAGCCTACGCAACAGGTCGCGGGGATCTTTGAATAGCTCGAGCTCGTCTCCAGGACGCTCGCGCTTCAGATAGGCCGCGATATAGCCGATGTTGAGCGGCACCGGCTGGTTGTTGTCCCAGTCGTGCAAATAGCAGAGATCGGCCAGGAAAATCCGCATGCCCTATGCTCCAGGCTCCGGGCGCGCGAGGCCCGCCACCGTGCCACTGCAATATATAATCTTCACCAATGCCCTTTCAAGCCATTGTATTATTTGAATTTTCAAGCTGCTGCGAGGTCGCCGCGGCCCAGATTGCCCGACATCAGGATGTCCAGGCTCGCCGGCCCGCAATTGAAGAGGAGGTCCACCACGCTCAGGTTCGGCACGAAGGCGCCATAACGCTGGGCATAGCTCGGATGCCGGTAGTCCTGGAACAGCGGCTCCACGCCTTTGGCGCGAAAGGCGGCGACGTCCGCGTAGTCACGCCCCTGCGCGCCGAAGATGTACGTTCGCGCACCCAACTGCACGCACATGTCCAGGACCAGGTCCGACTTCGTGCCCTGGAAGGCATAGTCGGCCGCGGAGCGGAACGGGGTCTTGATGCCGAGTTCGGCCATGAACCAGCGCAGCATGTGCTCGTTGAGTTCGACCAAAGTCCGCCACGTGCGCTTCAGGTAGACGTCCTCTAAGAAATCCGCATAGTGCGCGAAATACGGCGCGGGCTTGTAGAGCATCTCGAGCGACTTCCAATGCTTGCGCGCCCAGGACGACGTATTGTCGATCTCGATCTCCGACATCGACTTTTGAAGAAAACCGGATTTGAGGACCGGTACGCTCAGCCAGATGGGGCCGGTAGAGGTCTTGACGCGGTTGCGGTTGCTCCAGCTTTTGACCTCGTACTGGACCTGGTTGAAGGACACGAACATGTCCGCCACGGCGATTTTGTGGAACAGGCCGAGCCAAGGAAGATAGGTCGGCTGGTGCGCGGTCAGGATCACGGCTTCGGCGCCTCCGCGAGCGCATCGGCGACGCGGCGCGCCTCGTCGTCTCGGAGCGCGGGATAGAGCGGCAAGGAAAGCGTCGTCGCCGCGACCCGCTCGGCGGTCGGAAAGGCCGACGCTGGCATGCCGAGATAGCGGTGCAGAAGCTCCAAAGTCTCGAGGGGCACGATGACGCCGATGTCTCGCGATGCGAAATGGGCCTTGAGCGCGTCGCGCACACGTTCGTCCGGCGTGCGGACCACGAACCGATACGGCATGTCGCGCGGGCCGTGGATACCCGCCTGCAGCGTATAGCCCGCGGGCAGCGCGGCGCGATAGGCGGCGGCGATCGCGCGGCGCCTGGCCGCGATCGCATCGAGACGCGCCAGTTGCCGCCGTGCGAGGGCGGCCTGGAAATCGGTCGTCTGGAAGTTGAACCTCGGCTTCCAGCTTTCGCGCCCGTCGAAGAGAACATAGTCGCGCGCCGCCGCCGCCGCCTTCCCGTCGCGGGCATAAACCATCCCGCCATGCCCGCTTGTGACGATCTTGGTGGCATAGAACGAATGGATCGCCACCGTGCCTGTCGTGCCCAAGGGGCGGTCCTCGGAATCGACGCCGCCGATGGCTTGGGCGCAATCCTCGACGACGACAGGGCAAAGGCGTTGGAGCGCCGCCACGTCCGCTGCCGCGCCGTAGGTATGGACCGCGATCGCCGCATCCGGCTTGCGCGCCATTGCCGCCATGGCGGCAGGGTCGATATTGAACCGTTCGCCGTCGATATCGGCGAGGACGGGCTCGGCGCCGCACAGAGCGATGGCGTTGAGCACCGCCGTGCACACATAGGTGGGGATCGCAATGAGGTGGCCCGGACCGATGCCAAGAGCCTTGAGCGCGACGAAGAGCGCCGCGCTTCCCGAGGACACCGCGCACGCGCCGCCGCCGCCGTGCAGCGCGACGAAGTCCTGTTCGAGCGCGGCCGTCTCGGGTCCGGGGGCGAGCCAGCGTGTCTCAAGCAAGGCGTCGACTGCCGCTACGTCGTCCCGGGTGATCCAAGGCTTGTTGTGGGCGATGGGTGTCATGACGTCCGGCGGCGGGCCTTCGCGCGTCGTGCCCGCACGCGCGCGGTCTTGCGCGCGGCCGGCTTCTTGCGCCGATAGTAGCCCGGCTTCACGACCGCCGGATTGCCCACGACCAGCGAGTAAGGCGGCACCTTCAGCCCGCGCACGACGGTCCCGGCGCCCACCACCGAATTGTCGCCGATGACCGTGCCGCCCAGGATGACCGCGTGCGAGCCGATGAACACGTTGTCGCCGATCGTGATGTCGCGGATGTCGCTGGAAGGGGAAACGCCGATGTTGCGCTTGTGGCTATCAGCCACGTTGATCGCCACGAAGGACGCGATGTCGCAGTTCCGCCCGATCGCCACGCGCGCGCCCTTGGCGTTCAGCTCGCTAAGCCCGCCGATATAGGTGCCTTCGCCCACGACGGGATCGCCGTTGATCCATACGAGCGGATGGAAGCGGTTGTCCTTGTTGGACATCATCGCCAGGAACATCCGTTTGAATTCGGCCGCATCCATGTCCGTTCTCCCTAGCGTGCGGCGCCGAACAGGCGGTCGAGGATCACATCGCCGATGGCCACGCTCACATGTCCGCGGTCGATGAAGTGGGACTTGTCCGCGTTGAAGGCGAGGTCGCCACCCTCGTCGTGCAGGGTGAAGCCGTGGCTCTGCGCGATGGCCGCAAGGCGCGCCACCCACCTGGCCCGCATCTCCATGTCCAGGCCGAAGGCCTTGTGCACGGGCATGACGACAAGGCGCAAATCCACGCCGCGTTCGGCCGCCGCGCGGCAGATCGCCTCGAATGCCGCATAGGCGCCATCCGCCGGCGGCACGGTCGCAACCGGTACGGCCGCGTCGTCGATGGCGACGGGCTGGCGCGCGGACCAATTTCCGCGGCCGTCATGGGTGGGCACGCCTCCCATCCGGTTGAGCGTCACGCCGCGTACAGCGGCGAGAAAGCCTTGCATGCTGAATGTCAGATCGGCCAGGTCGCGCGCCTCGCGTCCGATGCGGCGCTCCGCGCGCGCGCGGAGAAGGACGGCCCTCTCTTCCGCCGGCTCGAAAGCGACGTAGTCGAGGGCAAGCACTGCCGTCCTGACCGGCGCCACGCGGAGGGCGTGCTCGAAGGCGACGGCCGTCTCCTCGATGCGAGCGCCCAGGAAGCCGAGATTGTAGGCGCCCAGGCCGGTCAATCGTTCGAGCGTGGCCGTGCGCAAGCCGCCCTCCGCCTGCGAGTTGCCGAGCACGATCGCCGTGGGCTTGAGCCGCGCCACCTCGCGCAGCTTCGCCACGCGGCCGAACTCCGCCATCTCGTATTTCCGTTCGGTCCAGCCCGGAACGCGCGGCGCGCCGGTGAAGGCATAGGGGTCGACCAGCGCCGTGAACGACGCGAGGACGAGCCACGTACCCACGAGGGCGGCTGCCCATTGGGCGAGCGCCGGCCAGGCCCGCTCGGGCGCGGCTTGGGTGACCTCGGGATAGGCGTCGGCCACGATCAGAACCGGAAATAGATGAAGGCGACGGGGTGGAAGATGCTCATGAGGCCCAAGGCGCCGAGCGCGCCGCATACGACGGGCCCCATTCGCGCACGCAGGAGTGCGCCCGTGCCGGGCCCGCGTGAGCGATCACCGCGAACAAGTTGCTCGCTATTGGGCATGGCAAAGGCGATCGCGGCGCAGAAGGCGAGAAACGCCATCTCCTGGATTCGGACCAGGCCGTCACCGGCGAACCTGAGGCCTGGGACGACGCCGGCGAGCGGTGCGAGCGCGGCCTCGTAGCCAGGTGGCAGCGCGATCCCGTTCAGACCAACAAGGCCGGAGAAATTCGCGATGGCGGCGTCCGTCGTCTGCGTGCGGAACAGAACCCAACAGAGCATGACGCCCGTGAACGTCGCGGCCCAAGCCAGGCCCCGTGGCAGGCGCAACCCCGTGCCTCGCCACGCATGGTTGGCGGCTAGCATCGTGCCGTGCGCGGCGCCCCACAGCGCGAAGTTCCAAGACGCGCCGTGCCATAGGCCGCCGATCGTCATGGTGAGCATCAGATTGATCCAGCGCCGCACCTGCCCGCGCCGGTTGCCTCCCAGCGCGAAATAGAGGTACTCGCGCAGGAAGCGCGACAGCGTCATGTGCCAGCGCCGCCAGAAGTCGATGATGCTCAACGCCTTGTAGGGCGAGAAGAAGTTGATGGGCAGTGCCACGCCGAAGAACAGCGCCAGCCCCACGGCCATGTCCGAATAGCCCGAGAAATCGAAATAGATCTGGAACGTGTAGGCGAGCGTTCCGCCCCAGGCGTCGATGAACGAAGGCGCGTGACCGCCCTCCAGCCGGCCGAAATGGGCGTTGGCCAGCGACGCAAGGCCATCGGCGACGACCGCCTTCTTGAACAGGCCGATCGAGAACATCATCAGACCGGGCACCGCGGTGCGCGCGTCCAGCGGACGCATGGTCTCAAGCGCGCCGCGTACCTCCTGGAACCACAGAAGCGGGCCAGCCAAGAGGTGGGGGAAAAAACTGAAGAACAGCGCCATCGTGCGCGCCGGCGGGGCTGGCCAGCCCGCGCGTGCGCTGTCGACCAGAAGGGCGATGAGCTGGAAGGTGTAGAACGAGATGGCAAGCGGCAAGGGAAGGCCGGGCGGTTCCAGGGCGAGCCCGGATGTCCGCGCGACGGTCTCGACGAACAAGTCGCCGTATTTGAAAGCGCCGATATAGGAGAGATTGGCGGCAACGGCGAGGCCGAGCATCAGGTGTCGCCGGCTGCTCTCGAATCGGGCGAGTGCGTTGAGGAACAACCAATTGACCGCGAGGCTCGACAACAGTAGCGCCAGATCGAGCACACTCCCCGCCGCGATGAAGAAGAGAGAGGCGGCAAGGACGACCCATTGCGCCAGGCGCACGTTGTCCAACCGGTTGCGCGCCAGCCAATAGGCCGCGAGCAGCGCCGGCAATAGGCCGAAGATGAACTCGAAGGACCCAAATAGCACGGGGCGTCAGTCGGTCCGCTGAAGGGTCAGGTCGTACATATAAAAGGTCTGCCAGATGCGTGGATGGACAACGCTCGCCCGCGCCTCGAATCCGGCGGCGCGCGCCAGCTCCTCCGCCCGCGCGGGCGTCAGCCACAGGGTTTGGCCGAGGAGCGAGCGGTTGAGCTCCCGCGACTTGGGGTCGGGATTCTCGTCGATGACCTTTTCGTAGGCGGCCTTGCGATCAAGGTCGGGATTGGCGGCCAGGAATGCGCGCCCCCCCGGTTTGAGGACGCGGCGGATCTCAGCGAACGCGGCGCCCAATGCCTGCTCGCCCGCAAGGTATTGGATCACGCTGTAGCAGAGCGCCTTGTCGAACGACCGGTCGGCTTGACCGGTCTCGGCAATGGTTCCCACCGAAACCGAGACAGTCTCGAGGTCGCTCAAATTGCGCCGAGCCCGTTCGACCATGCCGGCGCTGATGTCGCAGGCATGCACGGCCCGGACGTGGGGAGCGAGCGCGAGCGCGAGCAGACCGGTGCCGCAGCCGATATCGAGCAAGCGGTCTTCCGGGCGCAGAGCCAGGGCCCGCGTGCACTCGCGAACCAGGTAGAGGAAGCCGATCACGTCCATGACGGATCGGCCCGTGGCTTGGAAGTCGGTCGCCTGCCGGGACTTGGTGTCCCAGAAGCCGGCCCAGTCGAAGGATGAAGGCTCTTCCACGTCATTCCACCATGGCGAGCGTGAACTGGGTGTCGGCCCCGACGGCCTGGCGCGTGCGCCGACCGATCAGCCGATCACGCTCGTACGGCATGAGCCCCGTACCTGGCCGCCGGTAGCTTAGGTCTTCCGGTGCGACCACGTGGCCCTTCGGGAGGTCCCGGTTCGCGACGATCGAGCGCCGGGCGATCGCCGCCATTTCCGCCTCGCCGCGCGCCGGGCGGAGGCGCGGGCTTCCCATCTGCGCCTCGAGCGCACGCAAACCCTGCACCATGGCGCGAAGCTCGGACGGGTCGGCGGAGAAGTGATGGTCCGGGCCCGGCAAGTCCTTGTCGATCGTGAAGTGCTTCTCGATCACCGATGCGCCGAGCGAGACGGCGCCCAAGGCGGCGACGATGCCGGCGCTGTGGTCGGAATAGCCGATGGGTCCTGGATACTGGTCGCGCAAGGTGCGGACCCGCAGCAGGTTCACGTCCTCATCGGGTGTTGGATAAACAGACACGCAATGGAGGATGACGATCCTGTCGTTGCCCGACTTCGTGATGGTGGAAACCGCGCGCTCGATATCGGCGGCGTCCGCCATGCCGGTGGACAGAATGATGGGCTTTCCCTTGCGCGCGACGTATTCGAGGAACGGTGTGTAGACGAGATCGTCGGAGCCGATCTTGAAGCCGCCGATGCCGATGCGGTCGAGAAGATCGACCGCGTTTGTGTCCGTGGGCGTCGACAGGGGAACCAGGCCACGCGCTCGCGCGTGCTCAAACAGGCGGGAGAAAGACTCGGACTGAAGCTCGTAGCGCTTGAACATCGCCAGCATGGATTCGCGTACGACCTGGCCCTGGGAGACGTACTCCATCTGCTGGTCGGGCCCGTTCATGAATTCCTCGGCCGAGAAGGTCTGGAATTTGACGCAGTCCGCGCCCGCGTCCGCGATGGCGTCGACCATCCGGTGCGCCAGGTCTTCCTGGCCGTTGTGGTTGATGCCCACCTCGGCGATGACGAAGCAGGGTTGTCCGTCGCCGATCGTCCGGTGTCCGAATTTCAGTGTGCGCATGACAAAGCCTCGATCCAATCGCAAATTCTTTCCGCGCCGCGCCCATCGATGAGGGTGCGCGCGGCCTCGGCCATCCGGCGGCGCGCGGCCGCATCCTGCATGAGCGCGTCCAGCCCTTCGACGAACCGCCGGTCGCCGAGCGAGGCGACCGTCCCGAGGTCGAGCGCGCAGCCGCGCTCCGCGAGGTGCCGGGCATTGGTGTTTTCGACCGCGCCGCCCGTGACGACGGCGAAGGGCACGCCCGCGTGGCACAGCTCCCAGCAGGTTCCGCCCGAGGCGGTTACCGCCACGTCCGCCCACGCGAACGCCGCGCGCAGATCGGCCGGCGCCACGTCCACGTCGAGCGACGGCCATTCCCGGGCCAAGGCAGCGATCGAATCTTTGCGCGGATAGGCGGGGCCGAGCACGGCGCGGATGCGCCATTCGACCGGCGCATGCGCGCGCAGCGTGGCGAGGGCGGCGCCCGTGGCGTCCGCCGGATCACCGCCGCCGAAGGTCAGTAGAACGTTCCGCGCGCGGCACCGCGTGTCGCGCGCCGAACGGAAAGGTGCTCGGTAGACGGAGCGTAGCAGCACGAAGGACGACCCGGCCATGACCGTGCAGCCATGCGGCACGTGGCCCGCATAGTCCGCGGCGCGGCGGCCCAGATTGGCGTCCACCAAGCCGTCGCAGTCGTGGTCGCGGTCGGGGAAGTCGCTGAACGCGAGCAGGGTGCCCACCCGCCGGCGGAGGGCGGACTCGTACACGGCGTCGAGGCCGTAGTGATCGATGACGGCGAGGTCGTGGGCGGCCGGAATCGCCGTGGCGTCGGCCCCGCGCGCGTCCTCGAGCGCCACGGTCTCGGCGAAGGCCGGGAACGATGCGGCAAGAGACGCCGTCTCGCGCTGGCCGTAGAGGGTCGTCGTCCAGCCGCGCTCCGCCAAGGCGCCGGCCAGAACCGAGGCACGCGCCAGGTGTCCCACGCCCAACGCCGCGCCGGCGTCTAGGCGGAACGCGGCGCGAGGCATGTGCAGGCCCATTGGTCGACCGTCATCGCGCCGGGCGGCACGAGATAGGGCGCGAGCTCCTCGTCGGTGAGCGGCGCCCCCCTGTGCGCGTTCCGGATTCCGGCCAGCATGGGGCCGAGAGCCTCCGCGCGCCGCACGCTGTACACGGCGGCACGGTCGCCAGATGTGGGTGGCGTCTCGCGGCCGTTCAGTTCCCGGTAGCGTGGCGTGATGCCCCAGAGCAGCACCGGTTTCCGGGCATAGAGCGCCTGCATTATGGTCGTCGAACGGAACGCCACGAGCAGATCGGCACGCGCAAGGTCCTCTGCGAAGGGCCTGGTGTGCCGGAAGGCGATCTCGACGCGCTCGCTCGGGGGTAGCATGGCGCGCAGTGTCGCCTCGTCCATCTCGTATCGCCGTACTTTGGTGCGAAGGACATAGGCCGTGCCGTCCACCGTCAAACCCGCGCCGATCAATGCGACGGCGCCGGCGACGAACTCGTCGACGTTCTCGTAGATCCAGTCTGCGCGCGAGAAGAACCGCAGGCAGTTGCTGGCGTGCAAGACCATGAAGGGGCCGGGCGTTCTGGCCTCCGCGCGGGCCGTCGGGGGCAAGGCGGAGAGAAGGGACAATGGGCGGCCCGGAAATGCGCCGCTGGCCGCCGCATAGGCCGACGGCGTCCAGAACAGCATTGCCTCGGCTCGTCCGTCCGCGTACTGGTGCCCAATCTGGTCGCGCAGCGACAGCGCGTTCACCCCTCCGCCGACCGGCGCAAAACTGTTGTGGCTCGCGATCGTCCGCGCCACGCCCTTCTCGCCGCACGACGAGAACAGTGCGGCCGTCAGCCCGTCGCTGATTTCACTGGACAGCATGAATGCCGGCCTGATCCGTCCCAGCATCGCCGAAAATTCAACCTCGGCGCCGGCGGCGATCTCGAACGTCCTGAAGATCTGGGCGGAGAAACTTCCCAGAAGCGCACGGCAATCCGGATCCGGAAAGCACTCGAGCGCTTGCCTGAACCGCTTCTCGATATGCGCCCCCCGGCGTGGAACGGCGCGCAGCTGGATTTGGAACGCTCCGGCCAGGCTTCGCCACATTTCGCGAACGAGGCGCGCGTACTCCCACGCGCCGTCCTCGGCGCACGACATATGCCATTGGCGCAACCCGGGCCGCGTCCGTGCGAGCGCGCGCTCCAGGCCAAGCGGATGATCCGACCGCGTCGCGACCCAACTGGGCGCCCGGCGCCGGCCGGCGAGGATGAGCGCGGCCCGCAACGCGCGATACAGCCAGGGCAAGGGCGGCGGCCTGAATTTGAAGTTGCCAAATGAATGCCAGTAGCGGTCCATGATGTGATGGGTCATCGCAAGGCTAGCCGCCGCACGTTCCTCGTGCCGCGTCCATACCCCGTCTACCCGAACCAGCCACGGGCCATCCGGCCCGGCGATCCTGCGGATCCGGTCGAACCCGTTGAACAGTGTCACGAACGCGATATCCAACATGTGCCATTCGGCGAATGTCGGACGCAGCGGTTCGAGCGCCACCTGCCACCGCGCCCGGAGCCGTTCCCGCTTGACGATGGTCTGGGCGTGCGCGCAATCGCCGTACCGGCTCAGGCCGTCGATGCATGGGATGGCGTCGCGGGCAAGGGCGACGCGCGCGGCGGGCGAAAGCGCACAGACCGAACGGGCGGCCGGCCGCTCCTTGGAAAACGATTCGGCGTCCGCGCGGTCGTAGACCAGGGCGAACGGCAGCCTCCGTTCGTTCAAAGGCGAATCTCGGCGACCAGGGTATCGGACAGGTCCGCCGCGGCCAGCATCCGGGAATATTCCTCGAACATCGTCTTCGATTCGAGGAAGGACCAGATCTTGTGGCCGCCCGGTTTGCCGTGCCGGAGCCAATAAAGGTGATTGGCGAGACCGAAACGGTTGTGCCCGCTCATCGTGACCACGCGAAGGCCCGCCCGCTTGACCGTCCGCGCCAGACTCGCGCGCGTTAAATATTGGAGGTGATCCTGGAAGAACAGGAATTTCTGGGCCGGTTCGACGTCGTAGAGGGTCATGAGCGCGTCGTTCACGTTCGGCACTTCGAGATAGATCAGGCCGTCGGGATTCAGGCACTTCGCCAAGCCGCGAAGGGATTCCACCGGGTCGGGCAGGTGTTCGACGACGTGGAACGCCAGAATCACGTCGTAGGAGGAATCGAGATCGCCGATCTTCTCGTGGACGCGATGGCCGCGCTGGATCAGACGGCGGCGGAACGGCTCGGTCTTTTCCAGACCTTCGACCGATTTTGCGAGCGGCAGAATCTTTTCGATAAGCGCGCCCGCACCGCAGCCGAAGTCGAGCACACGCTTGTTCACCACCAGCGGCCCCACACGATCGAACCGCTCGCTGTTTTCGTGCTCGTAATGGCGCAGACGGTCGTCCACGCCGTCGAGGAAGGGCTTGTTCAGGAGGAATTCGCCACGGTCGAAGTACGCTTCGTTGATGTGGTCGAAGGAATCGAGGAACACGTGCGTGCAGTCGTCGCATTCCAGGACGCGAATTCCCTCGGCGTCCCTGAGGCGTTCGGGCCGCGCGCGAAGAAAGCGCCCCAGGCACACGGGGCATGCGGTGTTTTTCGCCATGTCGGCAGTCGCTCCGGTTAGTGCCGTGGAAGGACCCGAAGAAGATCGCGCCAGCGCATGGAGGCGAGCGCCTCGGCGTGCGCGTTGAAGGCCTGGCTCAGGAACCGGTAATCCTCCGGCGTGTCGAGCGTCCAGCGGTGGCACGAGGCATCGGCGCCCGGATTGGCGAGATTGGCCTTCGTGATGTCGGGCGATTCGATCATCCAGACACTCACGTGCTCGCGCTGATAGGCGGTCTTGCTCTCGCGCTGGGCGCGCTCGAGCGTTTCCATGGTGAAGGCCTCGCAATCGAGGCCGTGCGGAAAACTCGGCGGCGAGAAATTGCAGGCGTAGTCTGTGCCCGCATTCCGGCGCCTCGCGATCACCTGCGCGCACACCTCCGGGTCGATGAGCGGACAGTCCGCCGTCACGCGCAGCACCTCGCTGGCGCCCAGTTCGCGCGCCGCGCCGTGGTAGCGCGAAAGAACGTCATGCTCGTCGCCGCGAAAGACATGAACCCCGAGCCGTGTCGCCTCGCGCGCCACGGCGTCGTCCCGTGCCAGAGTGGAAGTGGCCAGACAAACCGCATCCGCTGCCACGGCCTTGCAGCGCACGAGGACGTGGTCGAGCACGGTCCGGCCGCCGAGCGACATCAGCACCTTGCCAGGAAGACGCGTCGAGCCCATGCGCGCCTGCACGATGACGACGCTCGTCACGCGTGGGGCCCCGGCTCGGCCGCTTCGGCGATGGCCGCGACGACGCGGCCCACATCCCCGTCCGTCATGTTGCAGTGAAGCGGCAGGCTGAGCGTTCCCGCGTAGTAGGCCTCAGCCCCCGGCAAGCCTTGTCGGTTCCAGCGCCGCGCGTAGTAGGGATGCCGGTAAAGCGGCATGTAGTGCACTTGGCTGCCCACCCCGCGGCGCAAGAGGCGGCGCATGAAGGCCGCCCTGTCGCAGCCCAGCGCCCGGAAGTCCACGCGGATGCGGAACAGATGCCAGCCCACGCGCTGACCGAAATTCCGAGTCTCCGCCTCGATGCCGCGAACGGGCGCATCGCGCAGTGCTTCCTCGTAGAGGCGGATAAGAACGCGCCGGCGTTCCACGAAGCGGTCGAGCTTCGCGAGCTGGCTCGATCCGAGGGCACACTGCAGATCGCTCGCCCGATAATTGAATCCAACCTCGTCCATCTCGTAGTACCAAGGATTCGCGCTTTCGTCGGCCGCAAAGGCCTGTTCGCGCACCGTGAAGTCGGTCGCGTCGCGCACGAGGCCGTGGTTGCGCAGGCGCGCCAGGCGCTTCGCGGTGTGCGCCTCGTTCGTCGTCACGACCCCGCCCTCACCCATGGTCATCATCTTCACGGGGTGCGCGGAGAAGACCGTCATTCGGCTCCACCGGCAGTCGCCCGCGATGAAAGGCATTCCCGCGCCATCTCCCGTTGTGCCGAGGGCGTGGCACGCGTCCTCGACGACCGTCATGCCGTGGCGTGCGGCCACCGCGGCAATCCCGGCCATGTCACAGCTTGGGCCGCCGATGTGCACGGGGAAGACCGCTTTGGGAGGCGATGGCGCGCGGACGATGGCGGCTTCCAGATGCTCGGGCGACATGAGTGCCGTGTTCGCGTCCACGTCGGCGAACACGGGTTCCGCGCCCACGTAGCGCACGGCGTTCGCGGTGGCGAGGAAGGTGACGGCGGGCACGATCGCGCAGTCACCCGGCTTCAGATCGAGGGCAAGCGCCGCAAGGTGCAAAGCGGCGGTTCCGTTCATGCAGGCGACGGCGTGGCGCGCGCCGACCGCGCGGGCAAACGCGGTCTCGAAGGCTTGGACGGCGGGACCGGTGGTCAGAAACTCGCCGCGCAGCGCGGCAACCACCGCGGCCACGTCATCGTCCCCGATATGCTGCTGGCCGTATCCGAGCACGCGGTCCGTCATCACGGGGTCTCCGCGAGGAGCGCCTCCAGCTCCCCTTTGCTCAACCACTCGGAATTGTTGTTGCTCATGTAGCTGAAGGACTCGTCGCCGATCGGCCGCGCCCGCGGGTCGAGCCCATCTGCGGACCAGAACCGGAACGACGGTGCGATCACGTAGCGATCGCCAAGATCGTAGGTGTTGCGCGCCTCTTCCTCGGCGATGAGCGCCTCGTGCACCTTCTCGCCGGGCCGGATGCCGATGAAGCGCGGGGCCGTCCCCGGCGACATGAGCGCGGCAAGGTCGATCACGCGCATGCTGGGTATTTTCGGCACGAAGATTTCCCCACCGCGCATGAGGACCAACGTGGACAGCACGAGGTCGACGCCTTGCTGAAGGGTGATCCAGAACCGGGTCATGCGTTCGTCCGTGACCGGCAGTGCGGTCACGCCGTCGGCAAGGAGTTTTCGGAAGAATGGAACCACCGAGCCGCGCGAACCGATCACGTTCCCGTAGCGGACGACACCGAAGCGCGTCGGCGCAACACCCGCCAGATTGTTGCCCGCGATGAAAATCTTATCCGACGCCAACTTGCTCGCTCCGTAGAGGTTGATCGGATTCGCGGCCTTGTCGGTCGACAGTGCCACAACCTGCCGGACGCCGGCACGCAGGGCCGCGCGCACCAGGTTCTCGGCACCGTGCACGTTTGTCCGGATGCACTCGAAAGGATTGTATTCGGCCGCGGTGATTTGCTTGAGCGCGGCCGCATGGACGACGATATCGACGTCCCGCAAGGCCATTTCCAATCGGCCGTCGTCGCGCACGTCGCCGAGGAAGAAGCGTAGCGCCGGATGGCCCTCGAATCCCGGCTCGTGCTGCATCTCGAACTGCTTCAACTCGTCGCGCGAGAAGACGATCAGCCGTTCGGGTTTGTAGCGGTCCAGAACCGTGCGGACGAAGCGTCGGCCGAAGGAGCCCGTGCCGCCCGTCACCAGGATCGACTTGCCGTCCAGTTGAGGCTCTGGCGCGCGGAAGTCGCGCCTCTTCGCGTTTGTCATGACGCCAATTTTTCTTCGGTTTGGGTGAATGGGGATTCCGCCGTGAGGCCCTCGACCTGCATCCGGAACGCGGCGGCGTACCAGCCGCTGCGCTCGAGAAGCTCGGCGTGCGTGCCGCAATCCATGACGCGCCCGCCGTCCATCACGACGATCTGATCCGCGTCGCGAACCGTCGAGAGGCGGTGTCCGACCACGACGATCGTCCTCCCGGTTTCGCCACGCAGAGACTGAATCGCCTTCTGGAAATGGAATTCGGACTCGCTGTCGATGTTGCTGGTCGGCTCGTCGAGAATCAGAAGGTCCGCGTGGCCGACGAGCGCGCGCGCCAGATCGATGCGCTGCTTCTGTCCGCCGGACAACCGCACGCCCTTCTCACCGAGCATGGTCTCGAAGCCTTCGGGCCACGCCTCAATGAAGGCGCGGGCGCCCGCCCGTTCCGCCGCCGTGCGAATCTCATCCTCGCTCGCCTCCGGACGGCCGTAGCGGATGTGCTCGGCCACCGTTGAGTTGAAGATCTGCGGGGCTTGCGGCGCATAGGACATGATCCCGCGCAAGGATCGGTGCGTGAATTCCCGGATCGGCGTCCCGTCCAGCCGAATCTCCCCGCTGTCCGGTTCGCGCAGCCTTGGAAGCATGTCGATGAGCGTCGATTTCCCGCCGCCGCTGGGGCCCACCAGGGCGGTCATCTTGCCGGCCGGGATCACGAGGGACACGCCGTTCAAGGCCGCGTCGCCACCTGCGGAATACCGGAACGTCACGTTGTCGAAGATGATCGAATCGCGCAGGCGCGCGTCGTCGCGCTCGCCCGTTGTCGGTTCGGCGGTCCGCTCCATTTCCTCGAACAGGTCGACGACGCGCGCAACGGACGGCGAATTGGAGACGATCGCCTGGCGCACGATGATGAACTCCCGCACGACGGGAAGCTGGCGGATGAGGATCGCCAAGGTCATCCCGATCGTCGCCAGTTCTAGCGACAGGACGGTGGTGCCGAAATGCAAGAGTGCGATCACGCACGCCGCGACGAAGCTCTCGATGATGAGGGCCGTGCGCGCGCTGTTGCGGATAAGCGCGATCTCGCCGCTCGCTTGGCGCTTGGCGCGCCGGCGCATCTCCTCCACCTCCGCCGTCTCGGAGCGAGCCAGGCGGATGAGGCGCGTGGCCCCCAGGCGCTCGACCAGGAAGGCAGAGGCGGCCTGGTTGGCGCCCACGAGCGTCTCGCCCACTTTGTGGGAAGCCCTGGCGATCGGCAGGACAACGAAATAGGCGAGGCCCAGTACCAAAAGAATGGCGAGTGTCATCTTCCAGGAAAGGAGAAACAGGAACGCGAAATAGTATGCCGCCATGAAGGCAATGTGCGCGATCGAGACCAGCGAGAAGATGGCGCTCGACGACGTCGAAATCTGGAGATTCAGGTCGTTGACCACGCGGCCGATCGACATCGTGTCCTGGTAGTCGTTGCGCGCTTGCAGGAAAAGCCAGAAGCCGCGGGCGCGGTTGTCCAGGATGAAGTGCTGGGCCGCGACCGCGACGAGGACCGAGCGGGCGTAGACGAGGGCGTTGCGGATGGTGAAGAGCGCAAGGCTCGCCAAGAGCAGGGTGGGCAGCGACAGCGGCACGCCCAGGAAGTCCGCGCCCGCGGCGAGATAACGCCAGTGGGGCTGGTTTCGCACGGCGTCCGACAACTCGCCACCGACTTGGAGAAGTTCCGCGACCGGCAGAAGCATGCCAATGCCGAAGCCTTCGACCACCGTCGTCGCCATGAACAGAGCGAGCAAGGCGGACAGCTTGGGCCAGCTGGGTCCCAGCATGGCGACGCCCTTGCGCATTGTCGCAGGCATCGAGCGTCCGGGCGTTGTCGCACCGTCGGCAACAGGTGGCGCGTTCACCATGCGGTCCATCCGCCGTCGACGACGATGTTCTCGCCGGTGACGTAGGCCGAGAGATCGCTTGCCAGGAAGGCGATGGCGCCTTTGAGGTCGTCCTCGCGGCCCATGCGCCCGAGCGGCGTGCGATGCTCGTAGCGCTCGACGAACGTGCGGGGTTGTCCCCGCAGGATTCCGCCGGGGCTCAGCGCGTTGACGCGCACGCGCGGGGCCAGCGTCGTGGCCAGCCACCGCGTCGCCTGGATGAGGCCGGCCTTGCTCGCGGCGTAGGCCGCCGGGTTGGCCAAGGCCGTGCCCTCGTATAGGCGCCAATCGGGCCCTGACAGGCCGTGGATGGACGCGACGTTCACGACCGCGCCGTTCCCGGAGGCGGCCAGGCGCGGCGCGAGGTTCTGGATGACGAAGAACGGCGCGGTCAGATTGACCTCCATGGCCTTCCGCCACGCATCCGCGCCCTGGCGTTCGAACGGCACCGCCCAGCCTTCGAGATCGCTCGTTCCCACCAGCGCCGCGCAGTTGACAAGAATGTCGAGCCTGCCCTCGAAACGTTCGAGTTCGCGCCCGAGTCGCGCGGGTGCGTCCGCCTCCATCAGATCACACGCGATTCCCGCCGTGCGGGCCGAATGCGTAGATGCGATGCGTCGCGCGGCGTCTTCGGGCCGCGCCACCGCCAGGTCGATAACGGCGACGGCGGCGCCCAGCTCGGCGAGCGCCTCGCCGGCCGCGAGCCCGATATGCCCCGCGCCGCCGAGGATGGCGGCGGTGCGGCCGCGCAAATCCATGAGTTGGGCGATCGATCGTCCGCCGCTCATCGCGTTGTCTCCATCCGGCGCAAATATGCCTCGGCTGCTGCCAGATCCCATTCGTCGTCGATGTCGATGGCGCGCTCCTTGGGCACGATCACCGCGCCGACCCGGCCTGCGAAGATGGCGTCGGCGCGCATCACGAATTCCGGCGCGGCGACATAGGCAACCGTGGTGACGTCGTACAGAACGGGCGCGCCTTGGCGCCCGGCGATCGGCCGATCGGGCTTGGTCGCGAGATGCGCCGCGCCTGCGCTGTCGAGGTGTACCATGTTGAAGTACGGACTGCGTTCCGCCGGTCGGACGGTCAGAACGACGTCCCATAGTCCGGTCTCAAACGCATCGAGGCAGCGCGCGATGTCGCCGGGCTCGCGCAGCGGCGCGGTCGTCGGAACGGACACGAAGCGCGTGAAGTTCGCGCCGCCCGAGCGCGCCCATTGGATGGCGTGGCGCCACGCGAGCCATTCGGGCGCATGGTCCGTCGCCAGCTCGGCCGGCCGGCGGAACGGCACTTCGGCGCCCGCCTCCTGCGCCGCCTGGGCGATCGCCGCATCGTCGGTCGAGACGACCACGCGGTCGATACGGCCGACAGCCTTTGCGGCGCTCACCGCGCGCGCGAGCAAGGAGCGGCCAAGAAGTGGGCGGAGATTCTTCCCCGCCATTGAGGAACCGCCGCGCGCGAAGATGAAGGCGATCGTCTCGCCGCTCACGCCGCCACTCCCGCGTCCAGACCCGCCTTGCGGCGCAAATCGAGCACCGCCTTCAACGCGGCGATGCCGTCGTCGAGCGTGCAAAGAGATGCCGCCTCGCCGCGCACGACAGCCAGGAAGTGCGCCATCTGCCGGCGTAGGCGTTCGTCGGGTTCGGGGGTTCGGTCGTGAAGGGTACGAATGCCTCCCGGCTCCTCCAGGCGGAGGGTGCCGTCCTCCGCCGTCCAGACCAAGGTTCCGCGCGTACCGACGGCGCGGTAGCGTCGGGTGGATCGCGCGCGCGCCATGTCGATTTGGACGGAAACCGGGCCGCCTTGGCAGCGAAGAAGAAGTATCGCCGCATCCTCGACCGCCAAGCGCGGCGTGCCGCGCCGGTCTGCGATCACGTGGCTTTCGACGATCTCGCCCAACAACCAGCGCGCCGCGTCGATCTCGTGGCTCAGTTCGAAAAGGACGCCTCCGCCCGTCTCTGGCCGCGCGCTGATCTGACGCTCGGGCGCCATGCCAGGCCGCCAGCCGGCCAGGGCTCCTCCCGCTTCCAAGTGCAGGCTTACCAGGCCGCCAACCTCTCCGCTCGCGAGGGCCGCGCGGAAACGCGTGAGCGCCTCGTCGTGGCGCAGAAGGTAGCCGATGAGCACGCGGTCGGGCGCTGCGGCGGCGGCGCGCAGGGCGTCGGCGCCAGCGGCGTCCGCCGCGAGGGGTTTTTCGACGAGCGTGGGAATACCCTTGGCGAGCAAGGGCGCCGCCGAAGCGGGATGGCATGGCGCCGGATCGGCGACGATCGCGCAGTCGGGGCGCAAGGCGAGTGCGTCGGCGAACGCGTGGACTTCGCGGTCGGCGACCCCGTCGGGGAGCGCGCCGCCGCGGCCTGAACGCAGCGCCACCACCTCCGTGCCCGGCGCGAGGGTGCGCAAGGCGCGGGCATGGCGTCGGCCGATATGGCCGCTTCCGACGAGAAGACAGCGCACGGCTAGGCTCTAAGCAGGCCTCGGTTGCGGAGGAACTCGCCGACGCGAAGCCGGATCAACTGGGTGAGTGGATAATGCGTCTTGTCGCCCCGGAAGGCGTCCAGATGCTCGTGATCAGAGATGACGCGCGGATCGGCCATGGAATGCTTGATGTGGAACGTCACCAGGCGGTTCGTCGCCGTCAGTTGCAGATGGCCCAGCCATCGCTCCTCGCCGGGCTTCAGCAGTTCGGCGAGGCTCAGATTGAGGACGCTCATCGGCGCGACGCGTCGGCGGCTGATTTGGCGCCCGTCCTGCGTCGCCACGCTGGCGAGCACGGCTTTCGCGTATGGGTTGATGAGCGTCAAGGTCTCGCCAAGGTCGCGCGCGCGATCGAGATGCATCACGGGATAGGCGTCCACGTAGCGGCCGAACGCCGCGATTTGGTTGATGGTGGGCGGCGCGCCATAGCGAAACGCGTTGTCCGAGAAGAACGATTTCTTTCCGGGCTTGCTGTAGATCGCGTAGAAACCGACAACTCGCGTGTCGCGGAACATGGCGCGGCCGTCCTCGGCGTGGAAGCTCAATTCGAGGAAACCCGCGTTTCCGTTCCATTCCGCGTCGTGGTCAGGCCAGCGGAAGACGGGCAATCCCACGGCCGTTCCGCCGCGAATCTCGATGTGGTGCTGGGCCTCGTGCACCAGGCGCCCGGCGTGGAAGACGCGCTGTTGGCAGACCGCCCGTCCGTCGCGGATCGCCTTCTGGGCCAGGCGCGCAGGCGGGATCGACACCGCGCAGTCGTAGCCGGGCGGCAAGGATGTGATGGAGGGAAAGAGAAAGGCTGAGGACATGGCGGGTTCCTACAGGTGGTCGATGGAGAACCTGTCCAAACCGACGGAGGCGCAGATGGCGTGAACCTTGTGGGGCACGGCCGCCTGCCAGCTCACAGACACCGGCGCGCCGGCACATTGCGGGTCGCGCCGCGCGAGCCGCATTTCGTGGAGTGCAGCACCCCTGGGCGCGAGTTCGATCCGGTGAACCTCGCCCGCATCGTTCGGCGTGCCGGCGAGATACGTCATCTCCACGACCGTCCGGCGATCGCTGCCGTTGAGGATGCTGAAGAACATCCGCTCGTCCTCCGGCCGGTCGAGGCAGGTGAACCAATAGCGCCCCGGCCCCGCCATGGCTTGGCTGTGGACGGCGCACGCCGCGCGCGGCGTGAGGACTTCGACCTGTGGGCGGGTCGTGCCGCGAATGCCGGGGCTGAGGCCCCGCCGCTTGATCTCGACCGATCCGACGCCGAGCGCCCGCTGTCCGGGCGTGGCCGCCGCGCGTTGGAAGGCGCCGGACAATTCCACGCGCAGGGTCGTCTCGGGCGCCACGTCGTGGCGCCGCTTTTCGATCGTCCGGCCTTCCGCGTCGCGGAGGATCAACTCGATGCGCATCGTCGGCGCGCAGATGCGTCCCTCGAAGAGCAGGGAGCGATTGACGATCCAAAGCCATTGCTCGATGCCGGGGCCGTAAAGGACGGGCATCGGATTGTTGAACCGGTAGGCGACCGGCGGCGAGGCGGCGTCGAGAAAGGCATACAGCGCCTCCCGCCAGCCGCGCCGGGCGGCGGGACGCGTCATCGCGGTCGCGGACGATTCCGTTTGGTGCCCGCCCCGGCTTCGCGCTTCCACGAAGTGGTATTCCAGATCCAGCAAGCACGCCGTGCACGTCGTTCCGGCGCCGAGCGAGGCAAGAAGGTTCTCGAAGCCGAGTTCGGGCTGGGCGGCGATCCGGCGGCGCAGCGCGCCGAGCGTAAGCGCCGCGCAACCGCAGACGACGGTCGCCTCGTCATCGCGAACAGGGTCGTAAATCTCGGCTGTGCTCATGGCGCGCGCGCTCCTCGATCGCTTTCGCCGGCGGCCGGCCCTCCGCTCTCCCACGGCACCTCGAAAGACGGCGTTGTGCCGTAGTGGAACGATTTTCGAAGCAGTCTTTCTCTTTCCGGAAGCCGCGCGAGCGCGCAAGCGATGCGCGGGGCGGCGTGGCCGTCGCCATAGGGTGTTTCCCGCGCGTGGCGCGCACGCGCGCGGAGGACGGCCTCCAGTGCCGCGCGAACGGCTGCTGCATCAGCGGACACGTGCCGGACGTTGCCGCCCGAGCCTCGGCCCGTCTGGCGTCCGCCCACGTCGATCACCGGCAGGCCGAAGAACCCAGCCTCGATCAAGCCGCTCGATGAATTTCCCAGCATGACCACCGCGTGGCGGAGCGCATTCGGATAGAGCACGGGCCCCAGCGTTTCGCGGAAGGCCGCCTTTGGGTGGTCGACCAGAAACGCCTCGATCATCGCGCGAAGGGCGAGGCCGCCCGGATCGGAATTGGGAGCTGTGAACAGGATCGGTGCGTCGCTTGCGTCCAGCGCATCGAGGACCGCGCGCATCGGCGCCGCCGAGTTGGGCGCATTCGTCTCCGGATGCACGGTCGCCAGCACGAATCCATCCGCGAAGGGCAGCGACAGGGCCGCCGCGAAATCGGCGGCCAACATCGCCGGAACCCGCGCCAGCGTGTCCAATCCGGGCGCGCCGGTCACGAGGATGCGCCATGGCTCCTCGCCCATGCACGCAAGCCGCACCGCCGCCTCACGCCCGCTGGCGAAGTGAAGATGGGACAATTTGCTCATGGCGTGACGCGCGCGGTCGTCGATGGCGCCCAGGGTCAGTTCGCCGCCATGGAGGTGCGCGATCGGCACATTATAAGGTGTGGCGGCGAAAGCGGCCGGCAGCATGTCGAGCCGGTCGCCGATCACGAGCATGCAATCGAAGCGCATGCGCGCCAGGAGGTCCGAAACGGCTTGGGCGCACGCGACCATCGCGCTCGCCGCGTCCCTGCCCGCGCCCCCGCCCAAGTCCGCCCCGCCGATGTGGCGCGCGGCCGCCGCGGGGATCGGCGGATCGGGCGCGTCCGGGGCGCAATGCATGCCGGTCGCGAGCACGTGAAGCTCGATGTCGTGCCGCGCGGCCAGGGCCTCCCACACCGGTAGGAGGATGCCCACATCGGCCCGGCTGGAGGTCACGCTCAGGATGCGAACCGCCATGGCGCCTCAGCACGCTTTGCCGCAATAAACGGCACGGGCCGGCACGAGTGTCCGATCCCGAACCTTGGCGCCGGGCAGGATGACCGCACCCGCACCGATCATGCAGAACGTTCCGACTCGCGCACCGCCCAGAACGATGGCGCCCGGCGCCACGTGGCTTCCGGAGCCGATCCGTGCGTCGTGCTCGACGATGGCGCCTGAATTGACGATCGCTGCCTCGTCGATCCACGCGCCCGCGTTGACGATCGAACCGACCAGAATCTGGGCGCCCGCGCCCGCGCGTGCCGACGCGCTCGTCGTCGCGCGCGGATCGACGACGAGCGATGCGGTGTGCCCCGCCGCCCGGTAGCGCGAAAGCAGCGCGTGGCGCGTCTCGAGGGCGGCAGGCGTCATCCCTCCCAGGCCGATCGCCACGTCGTACAGGTCGTCCGATTCGAGCGCGGCCTGGTCGGTGTCGAAGCGCGATCCGTCGAGCCAGTCGGCGGCGCGCGCATCCACGTAGGCGCGCACCGGGCGGCCCGCGGCGCGCAACGCGTCGACGACCGTCCGCGCATGTCCACCGGCGCCGACCAGAAGCGTCGGGCGCGCCGAATCCACGACGGCCTTCATTCCAGCATCGACCAATCGATGAGCATCCGGGCCGCCACGGCCACTCGCAGGCGACGTCCGACGACACGGGAGGCTTCGAAGGGTGCGATGCCGGTTCCCGGCCGCAATGCCAGGAGATCGCCGTCCTCAAGACGCGCGCCTGCCGGCATGGCGCGCGCGGCCGCCAGGCTTCGGCGCGCGACGGCGGCGATGGGCGCTTCCGACCGCGCCGGGTGCTTGACCCCGTCGCCCAGGGCCGAGGCCGTCCGCGCGACGGCTTCGGCCATGGCCTTGAGTTCGCCAGGCTCCAAAGACGCGCGGTGGTCAGGTCCAGACAGATTCCGGTCGAGGGTGAAGTGCTTCTCGATGATGGAGGCGCCCAGGGCCGTGGCTGCGATGGCGACGTCGATTCCCAGGGTGTGATCGGAATAGCCGACCGGACAGCCAAAGGTGCGCGCAAGCGTCGGAATCGCGCGCAGATTGGCATCGCACGCGGATGCCGGGTAGTTGCTGGTGCAATGAAGAAGCGCGTAGTCGCCGCAACCGGCGCTCTCGACGGCTTCCACCGCCGCCTCGACCTCTCCCAAATCGGCCATGCCCGTCGAGAGAATAAGCGGCCGGCCGAAACCGGCTGTGGCGCGAAGGAAGGCCGGGTTCGTGATCTCGCCCGAGGGAATCTTGAGCACGGGCACCCCAAGGTCACAAAGAAAGCGCGCGCTCTCGACGTCGAAGGGCGTGGAGAGGAAGACGATGCCACGACGCGCACAGTGCGCCGCCAGCGCTTCGAAGTCGCGCCGGCCAAGCGCGAGCCGCCGCACCATGTCGAGCTGTCCGCCGTCCTCGCCGTCGCCGCGCTGATAGGCCGCGCGCGGCGCAACGGGGGAGGCGAGAAGTTCGGGCACGAAGGTCTGGAACTTGATCGCGTGCGCGCCGGCATCCCGTGCGGCATCGACCATCCGCATGGCGAGCGCGGCGTCGCCGTTGTGGTTCACGCCTGCCTCTGCGATGACGAACGGACCCTCGGTCGCGGGCAGGCCGGTCAATGCGGGCGCGCGAGCGTTCACGACGCGGCCGTTGCCTGGACGGCCGTTCGCGCCGCGGCGCGCAGCGCGAAGATTTCGGCGCGCTCGCGCCGGAGATGGGCGATCATGCCCTCGATGACCGGCCGCTGCGCCGGATCGGCGGCGAGATCGTTCAGCTCACGCGGGTCGGCGCGACGGTCGAAGAGCTTGCGCACCCGCAGCTCCGAGCCGACAAGCATGGCCATCATGCGGTGCGTCTCGGATGTGACCGTGAAATAGATGTCCCGGCGCGCGAGATCGGCGTTGCCGTGCCCGCAACTCTCGCTGACGATCGCGTCGCGTCCGGGACGGAAGGCGCCGATGCCCTTGTGGCTTTGGTGCAGGGGTACGCCGAGCGCGTCCATGACCGTGGCGCTGATCCCCATCGTGTCGATGAGGCCGCGGCCGGAAGGCCCACGGCCCGCTCCCGCGACGAGAAGCGGCACGTCGATGTGCTCGTAATGCATACGCAGCCCGACGTCCTGCTTGGGGCGCGGGCTCTCCGCGTATTGGCTGCCGTGGTCAGCGATCACCACGAAGACGGTGTCGGATTCCTGCCCGGTCGCGGCGATCGTGCCGGCCAGCTTGCCGACCGCGCGGTCGACGTACATGACCGCCGAGTCGTAGAGAAAGCGCCGGCGCGTCATGCCCCGCAGGCGCGCGCCCAGCCAGCGCGGCAGATACCGCAGACGGCCGAGAACGTGAAGCGGCCGGTTGACCGACCGGCAGTCGTGCACGTCCATCACGTGCAGATGCACGTACCACGGTCGATCCTTGGCCCCGGCGATGAACTCGCTGATGGCCGGGATCACGTCGCCTGTGATGGTCTGCCGGTGCGAAAGGGTCAGGAACGGAAACCACGTGTGCGCCGAAACGTACTCGCGAATGCGCCAGCTGAGCGCGGTTCGCGCGCGCGCAAGGAACAGCGCGCCCGCGCTCACCGTCCGCGCGCCCAGGAACCGCCAATAGACGCCTGGCGCAATGCGCGAAAGTTTGTTGAGAACAGCGCGCGGCTCGGCCTCGATGAGCGCGAGCTCGCGCACGCAGCCGTCGGCCACCCTGCGGTTGATCCGATGTAGTGCCGGCGGCCAGATTGACTTGTCGTGGCCCTCGATGGATTCGACGAGCGTGCGCAACAGCAGCGCAAATTCCGCGCGCAGGAGCGCGATCGCGTCTGCCTCGCTGCGCTCACCCTTGCGCCAGAGGTCGAGCTCGTACTTGAGCGTGCGGCCAATGCGCTGCTCCAAGAGGGTGCGGTAGTCACTGGTGGTCCGCACGCTGTCGAAGCCCCGGTCGTAACCCATCGTGATGCCGAGCTGGTTGCCGGACGCCATGAGGTGCGTCTCGAAACCGGCGTCGCGCAGCGACTCCACGTAGGACTTCGGCCGTTCGCGGATGCCGTTGTTGTAGCCGCCGTGATCCAGGGGATAGGTGAGCGAGAACAGCGCGGGCATGACGAATTGGGTCGACTGCGCGTTGGCGACGGCTGGCACGACGAAGCCGCGATCCGCCAGGCGCGCGAGGTTCGGCACCAGGGTTGCGCGCGCCGCGGGATCGGCGAGCACGTCGTAGCGCAGCGCGTCGATGAGGAGGACGAGCGCTTTCTTCGAGGGGCGAATCGCCGCGGGCGTCATTGGGCCGCGGCGCGCCAGGCGGAGACATCGGCCAGCTTCAATCCCTGGGACTCGGCACCGAGGCCCGCGATCAGCTTGTCGCAGGCATCCGCTACGGCCTCGGGCGTGAAATCCCTGAGCCGGCTGTAATGATAGGTGCCCATGTCGAAGGAGCGCGCGGCGATCGCGCGGAGAAGCCGCGCCGCATGTGCGCGCACCGTGTCGGCATTGGGCGGAGCTTCGAGCGCGCGACGCAGATGGTCCTTGAGTTCGATTTCGTCGCGCACGACGGTCACGTTGGGCAGGAAGTTGTAGAGATTGCGCCGCCCGAAGGCGATGACGGGCTTGCCCGCTGCCGCGGCCTCCAGACCCGCCGTGCCGCAGATCGTCACCACCGCATCCGACCTCTGTGCGCACTCCATGCCGACCTCGAAGGTCTCGAGCAGCACGACGTTCTTGAACTCGGCGATTTGGCCGTAGAAATCGCGCGGCCTCCGCCCGGTCGCGGAATAGAACTCCTTGACCGCCAAGAGCACGCCGGCGGGAAGGTCGCGCGACACCGCGGCGATGAGGGAGAGTTGGTAGAAATACTCGGGCGATATCCCTTGCAGCGCCGTCTCGGGCTCGATGTGCAGCGGATAGTAGACGAACCGTTTGCCGTCGAGATCGCGAAGCCGCGTGCGCGCGCGCCGGCGCAGATCGCGCCACTGGGCCCAGGTGCGGACGAAGTAGGCGAGCTCGCCGAGCAAGTAGTAGTTTCGGCCCTTCCGGTAGCCGCGCAGGCGCCACCAGGCGTGCCGCGCGACGGTGAGCGCCAAGTTGCGCGCGAGCGACCACGTCCCCATCCGCTTGAGATACAGTTCGCGATGGGCGGTGTGGCCGAGATAGGGCTTCTCGAGCGCACCCTCACCTTTGCCCTCGCCAGTTTCAAAGGCCTGCCGGAACTCGGGAGTCTCGAAATACTCGTTCCACGCCCAGTTCTGGTAATTGCGGTAGCGCGAGGTGCCCATGGAGCGGAAACGGATGCCGAGAAGGCGGCAGATCATCGCCGTCTCCTTGTTGCCGTTGATCACGAGGTCGATCCGCTTTGAAGACAACTCGTGCTCCCAGAAGGCGAGCACCTCGCCGTAGCCAAAGAGCATGTGGAGGTAATCGACTTCTTCGGAGGCACGCGAGCGCGGATGATGGTAGCCGCCAAGCGCGTAGCCGCGGCCGAGATGCCGATTGGACACGGCGATCATGTTCATCGTCGTTCCGGTGCGCCGCTCGTACGCGGCGGCGCGCGCGACGATTTCCGCTTCGCTTAGCGGCAACTCCTTTCGCCGGGCGTTCAGCAGCAGGATGTCGGCGTCCACGATATCAGCGAAGACGCGGTCCGCGTTCTCGCCGCCATAGAACGCCGCTTCCTGCGGGCCGGAGCAGTAGAGGAAGATTTCACACCCCAAGCGCGCCTTGAGCTCGCGGGCGACTGCCAACATGAAGAAGCGCGTCTCCGAGCGCGCGAGGAGTGCGATCCTGCGGATGTGCATGGGATTCCTAGACCCGTTCCTTGGGCAGGGCCATCACGTTGCCCCGTGCGCCGACGAAGACGTCGTACCCAGCGCTCTCGATGGTCGATCGGATAATGTCGGCGATGCGCCGGTCGCCCCGCGTGTACCAGCCGGCGGCGCGGATGCGGGGGCGAAGGCGGTGGAGCGTTTCGGTGGCGCCCTCAAGCGCCTCCACCTCGGCGCCGTTGAGCGTGAGGCTCAGCATGTCGAGGCGCTCAAGGCCCCGCTCTGCGACGAACTTGTCGATGACAAGCGTCTGCACCGGCTCTCGTGCGTTGCCTTTTTGCACCTCGCTCACCAGGCTGTTCCCCTGGGCGACGGTGGTTTCGAGCGCGAGTTCGGTTTTGACGTTCCAAACCTCGCGGTGGATCGGCTCGACATTGCGCGCGCCGTTCGCCTCGACGTTTCGGCACAGAAGTGCGTGGCACGCGCGATTGGCTTCGACGGCGTAGACGCGGCCTTGGGCGGCGGCGCGCGCCATGTGGATCGCCCCGAAGCCGAGGAACGTGCCGCAATCGAGCACCACGTCGGTCTTGCCGGGCGCGAAGGCGCGCGCGAGGCGCGCGCGCGGCCGCGTCGGGATAGGCGGCGATGTTGCCCTTATGCTGGCCGTGGAGGCCGTGCAACCGGTCGAGGGTGTAGCCGACCGGGCCAAGATCGGGCCGCATGTGCGGGTACATCCAGCGCGTGACGTAATCCTTGACCAGGCGGAAATGCGTGCGCACGAGGGCGGCCGGTAGCGCGGGACGCAAGAGATCGTAGAGTTCGAGATTCTTCGGTTCTGTCTCAAATCCGTAGAGGCGCAGGCTTTCTGAGGCGGATTCGACCCACGGCACAGCGCCATCGCGGCCCAGCGTGAGACGCTCCATCGCCTCGCCGATCGCCGCGATGATCGCGGCATGGCGCACGTAGTGCCGGCGCCGATAGCCCGGGAGCCACAGTTTGAGGCCGAGAGGAACGAAGCGCAGCGCGCTCAAGCAGCCACCTGAGGCGCGTATGTCCTGAGGACGGACAAGCTGTCCAGCGCGCTTGCCGGCAAGCGGTTCATGAAGCGCTCGAAGAGCCGAAGGTCCTCCGCCGAGACGGCGGTCGCGCCGCGGCCCGCCTCGAGATTGGTGTTGCGCACCGGGACGCGGACGAGCGGGCGATGGGGCAGGTCGAGTGCGCGGAAATGTTCGGCCATGCGGCCGGCGTTGTCCAAGTCGCGCGTCGGAATTTCGGCCACGTGCGTGACCTGCCCTGAGTGGCGGAGTTGAAGGTAGCGAAGATACATCTCGCACCAGGCCCACAGATAAAGTTCGCCCTTGGCCAGGTCAGGGTCCGTCATGCGCAGGCAATTGCGCGGCGCATCGGGTCGAGCGTTGTCCTTGAAAAAATCCTTTCCCCGGTTGAGGAAGCTCCGCATGTTGGCGACCGGATCGCGCAGCAGGATGGCTAGGCCGAACCGCGGCACGACTCGCGAGAAACCGGCGTGCAGGCCGCGCGCATAGTACTTGCTCACGTCGACATAGATGGACTTGTTCGCGGCCGCGCACCAGCGTCCTGCCATGGCGACGCGCTTGGCCGCGACACGGGCCAGATAGCCGTCGTCGCCGCGCGCATAGGCGGCCAACACCCTCCCTCGGCCCAACAATTCGTCGGTTTCGACGAATTGGCGGCGAACGCGGCGCTCCACATCGCCGAGGAAGCCCGGCAGCCGAACCCGCGCGTGCGGCTCCTCGAAGGCGGCATGGGCATCGGGAACGTGGCAATTGATCCACTCGGTGAATGAGGCTTGTCCGCACCGGCCCGAGGCGACCGTGAAGATGAACCGCTCCGGGAAGGCGATCTCCTTGGGCGCGTTCATCGTCGCGCGCGCTTCTTTTTGCCCGCCGTCGGCCTCTTGCGCGTCGGCGCGCCCTTGGGCGCGCCGAAATCGCGGCCCGCCTGCACGAGGTCGTCGGGCCGGCCAACGTCCTTCCAGTATTCGTGCACGGGAAACAGGCCGATGCGCAGCCCGGCATTGGCGCCAAGCATCAACAGCTCCGGCATGTCCACCGCTCGGCCCCGCGGAGCGAGCGCGACGAACTCCGGCGAAAGGTAGTAGAGCCCGGCGGCGACAAAATGCGTCACGCTCGGCTTCTCGTCGATACCGGCGAACGCGCCGTCCGGCGTTTGGCGGATGACGCCGAAGGGAACTTGGGTGTCGTAGCGCGAGACGGCAATGGTGCCGTCGTAACCGTGCCGTGCATTGAACTCGCCCAAGGATCGGAAATTGACTTCGGTCAGGACATCGCCGTTGGTGACAAGGAGCGGCTCATCGATGCGGTTGGCGAGCTGGGCGATGGCGCCCGCGGTGCCCAGAGGCTCGGATTCCTCGATGAAAGACATCTGGGCGAGGTTGTTCCGCGCGCGGATGAAGTCCTTGACCATCTGCGCCTTGTAGTGGACCGCGATGTGGATCACGCCGACGCCGGCCAGCTCCAATTGCTCGAGCACGCGGTCGAGGATGCGCCGTCCGCCGACCTCGAGCAGGGGCTTGGCCGTGTCGCGCGTGAGCCCGCCCAGGCGCCGCCCGAATCCGCCCGCCATGACAAGGGCGTGGTTCATCGGCTGCTCGAAGCGGCGCTGAACGAGGACATGGTCGAGCCGCCCCCGCTTTTCGACCACCGGCAGGAACCAGGCGCGCCGGAGCAGCACGGCGTTGGTCACGTCCTCGCCCACTCGCCCGAGAATGGGCGTCGCGCGCATGCACCGTGTCACTGGGTCCGCCATCCCAACGCCGCGTAGCATCGCGCGCCGTACGTCGCCGTCGGTCACGGTGCCGAGCACCCGGCGGTCCGCCGAGACGACAATCTGAAACAGATTGGGCGTGGCGCGGTCGATGCGCGCCAGGGCTTCGGCCACCGTTGCAGTCCCGGCGCAGACGAGGCCGTCCACCTGGGCCGTTCGGTTCGCCGCTCCGGCGAGCCGGGGCGTGCGCGGGCCTAGCTTTCGCGCCGCCACTTGAGCGTCTCCGCGAGGTCCGAGATGTGGTGAACCTGGATCAGGTTCATGCGGTGTCCGGCGCGGGAATAGCTGCGGCCCGTGACGAGAATCACGTCGGCGTCGTTGAGCACGCCCGCGCGCCACATTTCCTCCAAGCCTGCGACGATGTGCTCGGTCGAGGTGCGGGTGAACTTGGTGCGCGTGTGGCAGCCCGTCGTTCCGGCGAAAAGGTTGAAGCTGCGCGCGGCCATCGCATCGTCACTTACCGCGATGATGGGCTGGCGCGGCCGGCGCGCGGAGATGAGGCGTGCCGCGAAACCGCTGCGCGTGAAAACGACGATCTTGGTGATCGGAAGCTCACGGCACAAAAGCGCCGTTGCCTCGGCGAGCGCATTGGGCTCGGCCGCGTCGGACGCCGGGCGTCGGCCGTCCAATTCCGCTTGCATGTGGCATTCGGCGGCGGCGGCGACTTGGCGCATGCAGCGCACGGCGTCCACCGGATACGCGCCGACCGCCGTCTCGCCCGAAAGCATCGTCGCCGCGCAGCCGTCGAGCACCGCCTGGGTGATGTCGCTGACCTCAGCCTTGGTCGGGAAGGGATTGGCGATCATGGTATGCAGCATCTCGGTCGCCACGATCACGGGCTTTCCGTGCCGGGCGCCGGCGTCCAGAATCCGCTTCTGCATGATCGCCACGTCGGCGAGGCTGGTTTCCACCGAGAGATCGCCGCGATCGATCATGATCGCGTCCGTTGCGGCGGCGATCTCCTCGAGATTGTCGACCCCGCCCCGGCTCTCGACCTTGGAGACGATGCGCGGCCAATCGCCCGCCAGCTCGCGCACGGCTTCGACATGGACGGCGGACTCGACGAAGCTGATGCCGATGAAGTCCACGCCGTTCTTGTGGGCGAACTCCACGAGTTGGTGGTCGCGCGGCGTGATCAGGTCGCCGCGCAGGCGGACGTGCGGGACGTTGATGCCCTTGCGGCTTCGCAGTTGGCCCGCGTTTTCCGCCTTGCAGGTGATGTCGTTCCCGACGACGGAAAGCACGGTGAAGCGCAGCGTCCCGTCATCGGCCAGGATCTGGTCGCCGGCGGAGAGGTCCAGGTGAAGCCGGTCGTTCGTGATCGGCACCTTGCGCGAACCATCGTGGCCGGGCTCGGTCGTCAGGACGATGTTTTCGCCCGCCTTGAAGAACGGCTCGACCGCGAGCGCGCCGGTCCGGATCTTCCGGCCCGGGATGTCGAGCAGGACCGGGATGCCCGGTGCCGCGGCGCGCACGACGGCGATCGCCTCCTTGTGCCACTCCAACGTGCCGTGGCTGCCGTTGAAGCGCGCGACGCTCATGCCCGCTTGGGCGAGCGCGCGGACAGCTTCCGGCGTCTGGGTCACGGGTCCGATGGTGCAGACGATTCGGGTGGCACTCATGGGTCACTCTGTTCGATGAACAGGGAAACGCCCTTGAGCGCCGCGACGATCTCCGGGCGCATGAGGCGCGGATCGGGCACGGCGCCGTCCACGAGAATCCGGCGCATGTCCGTGCCGCTGATGGCGCGCGTCGCCGGCGTGCCGAAATGGGGGCAGGTCTTCTCGGTCACGATGCCGTCGCAGATATCGCAATGATACGGACCCTTAAGTCGCATGATCTCGATGCCGAGTTCGCCGTCGAAGTGCTTGGTCAGCGCGTGCGCGTCGTAGTCGCCGTACCATCCGCCCACACCCGCATGATCGCGGCCGACAATGAAATGGGTGCAGCCGTAATTGCGCCGGATGATGGCGTGGAAGATCGCCTCGCGCGGGCCGGCGTAGCGCATGACGGTCGAAAGAATGCCGAGTACGATGCGGTCCTTGGGAAGAAAGGAACCCACGAGCGCCCGATACCCGCGCATGACGGCCTGCGGCGTGTAGTCGCCGTCGCGGCGATGCCCGACAAGCGGTTGCACGAACAGCCCGTCCACGTGCTCGAGCGCCACGCGCAGCAGGTACTCGTGCGCCCGGTGCGGCACATTGCGCGTCTGGAACCCGCCCACCGTCGTCCAGCCGCGGGCCTTGAAGGCCGCGCGCGTTTCCTCGGGCGTCAACTCATCGGGCGAGATGTCGAAGGTGGTCCGACGCAACAACTCGACGCGCCCGCCCACGAAGACCGCCTTCAGGCCCAAGAAATAAGCGACGCCCGGATGGCTGGGATCGTCCGTGCCGAACACGTGGCGGGCGGCGGCCGGCCTGTCACAGCCGTAGAAATCGCTGGGCCACAGCCGGCCGACACAGACGCCGTCATGGTAGAGATCGATTTGCGAGGCCGCCTCGAAGCGGTCCGCGGTGTCTTTGTCGATGTCGAGCACGACGGGAATGGAGAAGACGTGGCCGTCCGGCAGACGCATGGTCTCCACGACCGAACGGAACTGCGCCTCGGTCATGAAACCGTCGAGCGGCGCGAAGGCGCCGAGCGCGATCTTCTCCAGCTCGAGATACTGGTTGCGGTTGAGCGCGAGGCTTTCGCTCATGCGGCCGTCTCGGTCCGCCGCCCCGCGAGGCGCGCCATGATTCGCGCGGCCGTGTCGGCTGGCGGCTCCATGCGTTGGGCGTCGATCACCATGTCCGGGTGCTTGGGCGCATGCCAGGGAATGTCCATGCCAACGACGTGGCGCACCGTACCCGCGGCGGCACCCGCGTAGAGGCCCTTGCCGTCGCGCGCGCGCAGGAGGTCGAGCGGGGCTTCGACATAGATCTCGAAATAGCCTGGCAAGTGCGCGCGGTTCCACGCCAGAAGATCGGGGTGGGCGTAGAGCGCGGCCACCACGACGCATAGCTCCTGGCGCCCCAACCAATGGGCCAAGCCCTGGATGCGGCGGATTTGTTGATGGCGCGCGGCCTCGTCATAGCCGAGATCGCCGCCGAACAAGACGCGCACGGCATCGCCATCGATAAGGACGGTGTCGGGCCGCGCGAGCTTCAAGTGGCCCACCAACGCCTCGGCGATCGTGCTCTTGCCCGCGCCCGAAAGGCCGGTCAGCCAAATGACGGTGCCGCGCGCGCCGCTCATCAAGACATCAAGCGGCGAGTGCCGCGCCCTTGGCGAGGCGCCGGCGCAGCCAGGTGCCGGCCGCCAAGGAGGTGAGGATTGAGGCGAGCACGAAGGCGACGAACAGCGTCGCATCGATGATGCCGGCGGCATGCGCCACGCTCGCCAGGACGATGCCGGGCCCGCCGCGCGCGTTCATGGCGATGCCAAAATCGAGACCGCGGCCGCCATCCGCGCCCGCCAGGCGCGCCGCACCCGCCACGAAACCGATCTTGGCGACCGACGACAGCGCGAGGAAGGCGAGTGTCACGCCTAGCGCGAAATCGCCCGGCAGGTCGATCTTCAAGCCCACCAGCGCGAAATAGATCGGCACGAAAAACCACAGCGACATGTCCGCGATGCGCGTCTTCGCCGCCTCGAAACGCTTGGCCGGAAAGCGCGCGATCACCAAGCCCGCGAGCAGGGCGCCGAAGATGAGATTGACCTCGAGAAGACTGGCGGTGGCCACGAAGGCGAGGCACAGCAGCATGGCGTAGCCCAAGAGCGGCGCCTCCCCCGGACGCCACGCCGTGAGCCGGCTCGCGAGATGGGCGAGCGTGGGCAGCAACAGAACCGACACGAGCGCGAAGACGAGCGTCATCGCGACGGCGCCGCCCAAACCCGTGATGTCCGCGTCGTGACGCACCTGGATCGACGTGGCGATGGCGAGCACCACCCACAGCACCAGGTCCTGCAAGGCCGCCGCCGCCAAGGTGAGCTTGGCGAAGCGTCCATCCATCAATCCCAGTTCCATGAAGATCCGCGAGATCACGGGGATCGAGGTGACCGAGGCCGCGATTGCCACCACGAGCGCAAAGGCCGTGGGATCGGCGCCGGCGGAATTGGGCAGGAGGGGGGCCGCGAACCAGCCCAGGGCGAAGGGCGGGACCAATCCGCCAGCGACGAGGGCCGCCAGCATCCGCCTGTCCTCGCGCGCGAGGCTGGGCGACAGATTGAATCCCGCCGTGAACATGAGAAGGCACATGCCCAGCCAGTAGAAGGCCGAAAGCAGCGTCTCCTGCGCGGCGAAACCCCGGAACAGCCAGGTGTGCAACTCGGGCGCGACGAGGCCAAGGGCGGAGGGTCCCAAGAGAAGCCCGCCGCAGATCTCGCCGATGACGCGCGGCATGCCCAGGCGCGCGAAGCCGTGGCCGCACGCGAGCGCCGCCGACAGCAGCAGCACGAGCGAAAGGAAGAACTGAGAAAGCTCGGGATTGCTCACGCGGGCCCGACCATGCGTTCGGCTCTCACGATGCGGCGACGGCGCCCGCTTCGGCGGCGCGCGCGAGGACGCCGGCTTCGACCGGCGTTAGCCGCAGCCGAGCCGCTTCGGCGTCGCGCACAAGGCGCGCGGCAAGCGTCCGGCCCCGGCGCATCGCCTCGGCGTCGGCGGCGATGGCCGCACCCCACTCGGCGAGCACGAGTATCTCGGCGACGCGGCCTTGCGCGCTCGCGCGCCAGGATGCCAGCGCACCCGAAAGCGCGCGCGCGTGCAGGGCGCCGAACTTGGCCTTGAGCACGTTGCCGAGCGAGGCATCCGCCCGGCCGCCATTCAGGTCTTCCTGCCAAAAGTCGAAGACCCCCCACATTGCGGTGCCGCCCTCGGCGTCGAAACGCGCCGCTTCCTCGATCCATTCGGTGGCGTAGTCGACGTTCTGCCAATTGGGAAACCACGGCCCGCCGCGCGTGTAGTGCACCACCTCGGGCCGGCCTTGGGCGGGCTTCTTGTTCCAGCCCTCGAGCCAGTTCCATGTCTCGGGCACCGCGCCGATAAGCGCGTCGTCGAGCCACTGGAAGCGTTGGAGGAAGGCGCCGCCCTCGCGGTTCACCACCTCGGGCGTCAATGCGCGGTTGGCCGGATGACCGCAATTGTAGAGCACCATGGAGGACCAGTTCTTGCGCGGATAGAGCGTCTGCACCGCGCCGTCCATTTTCGCGGTCTCGGGCGGGCGGTGATCGTGATGGACGCACATGATGGCGAAGCGGTCATCCGCCAAGGCGAACAGCTTCGCCACATCGCCGAGCCAGATGAAGTCGCAATCGCAGAAAAGCGCCCAACCGCGATAGTCCGCGATGTGGGGAACGAGGAAACGCGTGTAGGTGAACTCGGTCGAGGCCAGCGGATCGACGGGCTTCTTGTAGAGGCCCGCTTCGCGAAGATGTGCCTGACGCAGCGGCCGAACCTCGATGGGCGCGCTTGCGTTGCGCAAAAGCGAGGTGCGGCACACCTGCCAGGCGATGTCCTCGCGGCTGTCCCATCCGACGAAAACGCGGGGCGCCTCAGGCATGGACGTCATTATCAGTGTGTGCGCCGTTTGGACGGCCAATGGGCGAGCGCGTCGAGCACGCGCGCCTGCTGCGCTGGCGTCAGGGACGAACTGCACGGAAGCGACACGACGGTACCGGACAGGCGGGCGGCCATACCGGAAAGCACGGTGGGTGTGCCGGCATAGGGTGCCTGATCCGAAAGCGTGCGCCAAAACACGCGGGCTTCGATGTCGCGGTCCGCCATGTGGCGAACGAGCGATTGGGCGTCCGATTCCGTGCGGCAGAGCACGGAGTAGAGCCAACAACCGCTTTCCGCCCACGGCCGGCGCGGCATGGGGGTGAGGTCGTTGCGCCCCGTCAGCGCTTGGTCGTAGGTCCCGGCGATGCGGCGCTTGGTCGCCAACATGTCATCGAGACGCTCGATCTGCGCCAGCAGAAGGGCCGCATTCACATTGGTCATGCGGTAGTTGAATCCGACCGCGTCGTAGCGGTACTCGGCGCCGCTGCGTGCCTGGGCCGACAGCGCACGCAGACGTTTGGCCTGATCCGCGTCGTCCGTCACCACCATGCCGCCGCCGCCCGCGGTCACGGTCTTGTTGCCGTTGAAGCTGAAGATGGCCAAGTCGCCCAGGCCGCCCGCGGGCCGGCCTTTGTATCGCGCACCGATGGCCCCGGCCGCGTCTTCAATGAGCGGAATCTTGGCCTCCCGGCAGAGTGCCAGAAGGGGATCCACATCCGCCGGATGGCCGAGCGTGTGCACGACGATGACCGCTCCCACGCGCCCGGGCGCCGTCTCGAGCGCACGCGCGAGGCTCGCAAAATCGAGCGTCCAACTCTCCTCGGTGATGTCCGCGAAGATCGGCACGGCGCCAGCATGTCGAACCGCGTTCGCCGTCGCGGCGAAGGTCCAATCGGGCACGACAACGTGATCGCCGGGCTTCGCGCCCGCGGCCAACAACGCGAGGTGTAGCGCCGTGGTGCCGTTCATCGTCGCCACCGCATGTTGGCGGCCGGCGAGGGACGCCATCTGCTTTTCGCACTCAATGACGAAAGGACCCGCCGAGGACACCCAATTGTCCGCGACGCAACGCGCCAGATAGGCCTGCTCGTTGCCGCGCAAATCGGGCACCGCCAAGGGAATTCGATCGGTCATGGGAGATCTATGGGGGGAATGCGGGAGTAGAGAGCGACCCGCCGTGCGACGATGCGCAACGGGATGAGGCGCCGACGCTCAGGCATGCTACCGCACGGCGGGTGAAACGAACCCCTCCGCCGCGCGTCATGTGGCCCGATCAAGAACCTCGGCCAGCGGCGAAAATTCGTGTTCAAACCGCGAACATGGATTGTTCACGAGATGAACGAGACTGTCAAGAATCCGGCCGCCCCGCGGCTTTTGGATGGCGGTTGGGCCGAAATCTAAAGTAATAACAATATCAATATTATATTTTGCATATTATAATTACTTTTAATATTATCTTGCGGGCGCCGTCGCCGCCCGAGAGCGACAAGGGCCGCGACGACGGGGCTCGCTGGCTCGCGCGCGTTACTCCTTGCCGCAGCCATCGCCTATAGTGCGGCGAACTTCACCGGGACCACATCATGGAACACCACGCCGATTATCGCGGCCGCCGGGTCGCCGTGACCGGGGCCGATGGCTTCATCGGCTCGCACATGGCCGAGGCGCTGCTCGCGGCGGGCGCGGAGGTGACGGCGCTTGCCCAATACAACGCCTTCGATCGCAATGGCTGGCTCGACGAATTGGACGCGCCCGTGCGCGAGGCCATGCGCATCGTGCGCGGCGACATCCGCGACGCCTCGTTCATGCTGCACCTTCTCGAGGGACAGGACGTGGTGTTCCACCTGGCGGCCCTCATCGCCATTCCGCATTCCTACGTGGCGGCGCAGTCCTATCTGGACACGAACGCGACGGGCACCTTGAACGTGCTGGAGGCGGCGCGCGCGCACGGTGTCGGGCGCGTCGTCCACACCTCGACGAGCGAGGTCTACGGCACCGCGCAGACCCTCCCCATCGCCGAGACGCATCCCTTGGTCGGCCAGTCGCCCTATGCCGCGACCAAGATCGCCGCCGACAAGCTCGCGGAGTCCTATGCCCTGTCCTTCGATCTTCCGGTCGCGGTGCTGCGGCCGTTCAACACCTACGGCCCGCGGCAAAGCGAGCGCGCCGTCATTCCCACCGCGATCCGCCAGGCGCTCGACCCGCAGTGCGCCGCGATCCGAATCGGCGACCCCACGCCCAAGCGCGACTTCACCTTCGTGGGCGACACGGTGGCCGCCTTTCTTGCCATCGGGCGCGCGGCGGGTGTCGAATTCGGCCAGCCCTACAATGCCGGCACCGGCCGGGCGGTCACGATCGGGGAGACCGTGGAGGCGATCCGCGCCTTGACCGGTGCCAACAAGCCGGTGGAAAGCGAGACCGCTCGCCTCAGGCCCGAACGCTCGGAGGTGCGCGCGCTTCTCGCCGATGCCAGCCGGCTGTCCGCCGCCACCGGATGGGCGCCGCGCGTGACCCTGGACGATGGCTTGGCGCGCACGGTCGATTGGTGGCGCGAGTGCATCGCGCGCGGCCTCGTGCGTCCCTCCACGGCCTATGCCACCTGAGGCGCATGGCGTTTCCACCGCGCTTGCAGATGTATGTGCTCGCCGCCAAGGCGCGTCTGGCGCGCGCCGGTGGATTCCGCCGCGACCCCTACCCAGCCCCGCCGGGCGTTGAGCTGAGCCCAAGCCTCGCGCACGCGCGCGCGCTCGCCGTCGTGCGCCCCGCGCTCCGACATTCGGACGACGCAGGCCCGCTCTGCGACTGGCAGGAACGCGCGCGAGCCAAGCTCGCCGCCCTCACTGGGTTTCCTGTCGAACGCGCCGCTCCGGCCGCCACCGAACCTGAAGATCGCGCTGTCTCCGCTGGGCTCACGCGGCGACGCGTCTATCTCCGTCTTTGGCACGGCGGGCATGCGCCGATGGATGTCGTTCGGCACCGTCGGGCGTCGGGCCCTCTCGTCCCGCTCATTTGCCTTCAGGGCACGAACTCGGGCTCGCACCTCTCCTGGGGCGAGGCGCGATTGCCGCCCGACCCGGTCAAGATCGCCGGTGGCGGCGACTATGCGTGCCAGGCGGCCCGCCTTGGATTCGCCGCGTTCTGCCTGGAGCAATCCTGCTTCGGCGAGCGTCGGGAACGGCACATCGCGCCGCGCTCTGCCAGCGCCACCATCGATGCCGCGAACCATGCGCTTCTGCTCGGCCGCACGCTCCTAGGCGAGCGGGCCGGTGATGTCGCATCGGTCGTGGATTGGATCGCCTCGGGCGAGGCGGCGCGCGTGATGGATATGACCCTTGCGTCCGATCGCGTCGCGGTCATGGGCAGCTCCGCCGGCGGGGCGGTCGCGCTGTACGCCTCGGCCCTCGATGTCCGTCTTGCCGCGTGCCTTGCGAGCGCCTGTGTCGGGTTCATCGCCGAGACGATCGCGTGCCGGCGCGACGATTCGGGTCAGAACGTCGTGCCGGGCATCCTCCAATGGTTCGAGACCGACGATGTGGTGGCGCTTTGCGCGCCGCGTCCCATCCTCATGGTTTCGGGCGCGCGCGATCACCTTTTCCCTGCGGCGGGCATGGAGCGTGTCGCCGGATCGGCACGGCGCGCCTACGCCAAGGCGGGCGCGGCGGATGCGCTCGGTGTCCTCTCTCCGGAGGGACCGCACGGATTCTATCCCGCGGTGGCATGGCCGGCCTTCCACGCCCTACTCGATCGGGGCCCTACTCAATCGGGTATGAGCGTCGCTTGATCCCTTCGGCAAGGCTGTTATCAAGGCACGCGCGCTCCCGCGCCACGAAGGCCGCATGATCAAGTTCGCCCTCAAGCTCAACGTCTCGGCGGGTCTCATCTGGCTCTTGTTGCGCCAGACGGATGTGAAGGCGCTGTGGTCGCAGATTTCGGGCGTGGCGCTCGCACCCTTCGCCGTGGCGGTTGCCCTGATCGCCGCCCACTGCGAGGCGTGATCACCCTCGTGTTCGAAAACCATCCGTACCGCGCGCTCGCGGACTTCAGGAGAGTAGCTCTTCGATGCCTTCATTGCTCCATCCTCTCAAGGGTTGGAGCCTCCGGCAAACCCGGGGCGGTTCACAGGTGATCGATTGGGACAACCCGGGCCGCATCCTTGGCATCATGGTCGAGCACCGCCGCTACCGGCGGAGCTACCGCCGGACCGCCACCGTATCCAGCATCGTCAGGCGTTTGAGGGCGAAGCCCGCGAACGACCCCAACAAGGGCATGCGGACCGCGGCGTGAATCATTCGACGCATGCGCGCCGAGCCTTCGTAGGACGCCATGTCCGGCAGGCGCGTGAGACGCTCGACGGTCAGGTCGCGTACGGGGCCGATAAAGGCGCGCGCGCGCCGGAAATGCGCGCCGGGCGCACGCAGATGCATGATCCGGGCAAGATCATCGGGATTACGCTTCAAGGCGCGATAGCCGGCCATCTGCACGGGCTTTGGAAGCCAATGGAGGAACCAGGTCCGGCTGTGGGAGTCGTACGGCCCCCAGCGATGCGGAAGCTGGTGATAGGCGAGCCCGCCGCGTCGCAAGATGCGCGCCTCCTCGGCATAGTACGCATCGATCAAGTCGTCCGTGACGTGCTCCAAGACCTGCTGGCTGAACACCAAATCGGCGGCCCCATCGCCGAGCGGCAGATGGCGACCGTCGTATATCGAGAATCGCGTTTCGTGAATGCCGTGGACCTCGCGGAGAACGCGGTTCTGCGCGGCCATATCGCCGCCGACGTCCACGCCCCACACGCCGCGATGACCGAGGGCAAGCAGATACATGGCGATCAAACCGGCACCGCAACCGTGTTCCATCATAACAAGCGGGCGGCCCCCCGTGCCGCGCTCAAGCTCCGCTATGCAGTCAAAGAGGATGGCCTGCTCCACGGGCGGACGGCCCCGCGTCGCTTCGGCGGTGCGCGCAAAATCCGCCCAAGCGGGCGCCAGTTCTCCGCCTTCCCGCGCGCGCTTCAAGAGCGCGTGGAACGCCTTCCCGATGGTGCGCCAATCGCTCACGCCCGCCCCCGCCGTCCGTCTGGATCATAGGCCGCGCCGACAAGCACGCGCGGGGCGCACGGCCAGCCCTCGAGCGCCGCCATTTGGTAGCATAATAAGGGAAAAGGAGGGCCGTAGCCCGCCTTTCATTCGGTGCGATTCCTGAGTTGCCCCGGGAACGCTTGTTAACGGAAGGCCCGAACTCCCCCATCGGCTAACGGGGTTGGTCTTCGTGTGCCTATAGTGCATCCCTGGGTCGCCCAAGGCAACAGGGGACACACATGGCTTACAGGCTTGGGCTGGATATCGGCGCGAATTCGATCGGATGGTGCGCGGCATGGCAGTGACACGCTCGATCGCGGTGCGCACCGAGGCCGCGTGATCCTGGTCGGCCAGGAACGGCAGCACCGCCAGCACGCGCGGCCGCTCGTCCAGCACCAGCGTGTGCGGGCGGTACGTGTCGCCCTCGTCGCAGGCGCCGTAGAGCCGGCTGACGCGGCGGTCGTGATCCTGGAAGAAGCGCACGCCGGGCAGGGAATCCCGCCAGCACGGCAGGTCGGCGTCGGCCGAATCGACGCTGACGCCGAAGAAGGCGCAGCGGTCGTCGTCGAACAGATCGCGCAACGCGCCGAAACCCTCCAGCACGGCGCGCGTCTCGGGTCGGCCCGCCGAGCCGAACAGGCACAGCACGATGGTCCGCCCCGCGACCGAGGAGAAATCATAGGTCGGGTTGTGCCGTGTGGTCGCCTTGAACCAGGGCGCTGGGTAACCGGGCGTCAGAAGCGTGGTCGCCATCGCGGCCATTGTGGCGGCGCGCCGTGACCGGTCAAGCGTCGACGAATGGAGCTATCGTCTTTGTCCTGCCCTCGTTCGCGGGTGGCGGGGCCGAACGTGCCGTGATCACCCTGGCCGTGGCGCTGCGCCGGCGTGGCGCCGACGCGCGCCTGATCGTGCTCGACGGTGCCGGCCCGCTCGCCGCCGCCGTACCGGCGGATTTGCCGTTGGCTTTGCTGGGCGTCGGCCGGGTCCGTCGCGCGGCCTGGCCCCTCGTGCGCGCGATCCGCGCCTGGAGTCCGCGTGTGGTCGTGCCGACCATGGGTCACCTAAACCTGCTGGTACTCGCGCTGCGGCCCTTCCTGGGTGGGGCGCGCGTCGTCCCGCGCGAGGCCAACGCGCCTGCCGCCACGCACGCGGCGGCGGGGCATCCACGCTTGCAGCGGCTGGCCTACCGTCGGCTCTACCCCGGCGCGGACCGGGTGTTATGCAACAGCCGCGCCATCGCCGCCGAGCTGGTGCGCGACGCCGGCGTGGCGGCGGACCGAGTGGTCGTCCTGCCCAATCCCGTGGACGTCACGGCGATCCGCGCGGCGGCGCACCCCGTCCGGCGCGAACCCGGTCCCGGCCGCCGGCTGGTCGCCGCCGGCCGGCTGACCCGCCAGAAGGGTTTCGACCGCCTGCTCGCCGTGGTGCGGCGCCTGCCGCCCGAGGACCGCGTCCTCATCCTGGGCGACGGGCCGGACGGTGATGCCTTGCGCGCCGAGGCGCCGTCCAGCGTCACCTTCGCCGGGTTCGATCCCGACCCGTGGCCCTGGTACGCCGGGGCCGATGCGTTCCTGTTGCCGTCGCGGTGGGAGGGCATGCCCAACGCCGCGCTCGAGGCCCTGGCGTGCGGCACGCCGGTGAACGCCGCGCCCGAGGCGGGCGGCGCGGTGGAACTGGCCGCCGAGGCGCCGGTGACCATCGCGGCGTTCGACGATGGCTTCTTCGATGCCATGACCCGCGTCGTCCCGGGGCTCGTCGATGTACCGCGCCCCAGCCTGCTGCCCGCGCGCTTCCACTTCGACGCGGCCGCCGCTGCGTTCCTGGCGGCTTTGGAGCTCTAGGCCCGGATTTCCCAGATACCCGAGCTATTTCGTGACGTGAGCCGCCAAATCTGATGAAAGAATCAATGGATTGCAGGGGATCGGGGTGACTGGGCATGGAGATGGTGGCGGGTGAACTGGAAATGGGCGATTTGCGGCCCGTTTTCGACCGCCGCCTGAAGCTGGAGTTCCATGGATCACGGGTCACCTCCGGTGCAGGTCTGCTCGCTTATCGCGAACTTGATGACGCCCTGGGGCTGACAGCTTTGGCGGGCGAAGTTCTCGCCGATGCGCGGACCGGCAGGAACGGCTGGCATGGCA